>Ga0210116_1000023_pt1 | contig 38640 bp, 39 predicted proteins | sample RushOxbow_ThreeS_6_FD_185562 | JGI IMG/M metagenome (GOLD analysis project Ga0210116, IMG submission 185562) | Wetland microbial communities from San Francisco Bay, California, USA, that impact long-term carbon sequestration -... | ecosystem: Environmental > Aquatic > Marine > Wetlands ...
GGTCGTCTTGGCCGGTGGTTTTCAGTCGTCGGTGGGGAGATCCGATGGCCGCCACTGGGGAGTTTTGGTGTCCGCCAGCGGGGAGATCCGATGGCCGTCTACGGGGAGATTCTCATGGCCGCCGTCACAAGCCGTCGTTGCGGCGCGACGTCGAGCGGCGGTTCTGGCATGAGATCGCGAAGGGGCTGAGCAGCGAGGAGGCGGTGCTTGCGGTCGGCGCTTCGCAAGCGGCTGGCAGCCGATGGTTTCGAGAGCGTGGCGGGATGGCGACGTTCATGGTCAGGCCGCTGTCGGGTCGGTATCTGTGCTTTGAGGAACGCGAGGAGATCGCGCTGCTGCGGGCACAGGGCACCGGTGTTCGCGAGATTGCCCGGCGCCTGGGCCGATCTGCGTCGACGATCTCTCGGGAGCTGCGCCGCAATGCGGCCACGCGCGGCGGCAAACTCGAGTACCGGGCTTCGGTCGCCCAATGGAAGGCGGAGCTGATGGCCCGCCGCCCGAAGACCGCGAAGCTCGCCGCCGACGAGCGGCTGCGCGACTACGTTCAGGAGCGGCTCGCCGGCAAGGTTCGCCGGTCTGGCGGCATAGCGGTGCCCGGGCCGGCCACCAAGCCGTGGAAGGGCCGCAACAAGCCATTTCGCCAGGACCGCAGGTGGGCGAGCGCGTGGAGCCCCGAGCAGATCGCCAACCGGCTGAAGATCGACTTTCCCGATGATGAGTCGATGCGGATCTCCCACGAGGCGATCTACCAGGCTCTCTACGTGCAAAGCCGCGGAGCGCTGAAGCGAGAGCTCGTCGCCTGCCTGCGAACCGGCAGGGCGCTGCGCGTCCCGCGCGCTCGCGCCCGGGCTCGCGGCAAGGGCTTCGTCAGCGAGGAGGTCATGATCAGCGAGCGGCCCGCCGAGACGGCCGACCGGGCTGTCCCGGGTCACTGGGAGGGCGACCTGATCCTCGGGACCGATCGCTCCGCGATTGGCACACTCGTCGAGCGGACCAGCCGCTTTGTGATGCTGTTGCACCTGCCGCCCGATCAGGTCCGAGCCGCCCCGAGGGTCAAGAACGGGCCACCGGTAAGCGGGCACGGCGCCGAACAGGTTCGCGATGCGATCGCCGCCGCGATCGCCACGTTGCCCGAGCAGCTGCGCCGCTCGCTGATTTGGGACCAGGGTGCCGAGATCGCCCAGCACGCCAGGCTTCGGATCGACACGGGATTGCCGGTCTACTTCTGTGACCCGCAGAGCCCCTGGCAGCGTGCCACCAATGAGAACACCAACGGCCTCCTGCGTCAGTACTTCCCGAAGGGCACTGACCTCGCGCGCCACAGCGCCGAAGACCTCCTCGCCGTGGCGGCCACCCTGAACGGCAGGCCGCTCAAGACGCTTGGCTGGCGCACCCCCGCCGAGGTCCTCGACGAGCACCTCGCCGCGGCCCGCTGAGCCCAGCGCGACGACAAGGGATCACCCATCGCGTTGCAGCCCTGCCGGAGCAGCCTCGCGTGGGTGTCGTCGCTCCGGTCGCCCTCCGGGCGAGCCTCCACGACGACACCCACGCGACATCCATCCACCAAACCCCTTTCGACCTACCGCTACGGTTCGGCCACTGATAACCCGGTGTTGCGAGGACCGGTTGAGTTCGGGGAGTTCACGTCCTGGGCCTTCACCCAGCGCGTGAAGGAAGCGGAGCTGATGCCGTCGGTCGGTCGCGCCGGAACCGCCCTCGACAACGCGATGATGGAGTCCTTCTGGGGCCGGATGCAGGTCGAGTTGCTCAACCGCCGACGATGGAGGACGAGGGTCGAGCTCGCCAACGCGATCTTCGAATACATCGAGTCCTTCCACAACAACCGCAGGCGCCACAGTTCGCTCAATATGCTCACGCCGAGGGAGTTCGAGGAGCTCCATCAGAAAGAATCCAGCTAGCTGGATTCTCATCCGGAGTGGACGGGGCTGGGGTTAGCCCAGATCTTGCGATAAGCCCGACGGTGTGACCTCGAGCGAGGCGGTCGAGGGTGAACGGTGGTACCAGCGGCGAAGTTTGGCCATAGTGTGGTCCAGCGGACCCGCCTTGAGCCGGTTGCGGTGACGATCGCGGCGACGTTGAGGAGATCCGCGCAACAGTAAGTGACACGGCCCCGCCGTGTTCGATCTCCGTAAGGGACGGGCTCACCCCGCCGGCAGGGGCAAGGCGTCGAGCCTTCGGCAGGCGGCCGCCAGGTCCGTTGCCCAGGGCCAGTGACGGGCGAGGCGCAGGCGGGTGCGCCGGCCCGAGCGCGAGAGACGGCCGGCCTGGTGCAAGAGCCGATAGCGCAGCGTCTGCGGCTTGGCCTTGGCGAGGTCGCCCTTGAGCGTCAGCGCCTTGGCGAAGCCGACGATGTCCTGGGCGGCGAGCACCAACTGCATCCAGGCCTCGTTCATCGCGAAGCTGCGGAAGGGGAGCTTGGCCAGCCCCAGCGCTTTGGCGTCCTCGATCCGCTGCTCGACGTGGGCGTGGGCGCGGTGGTCGCGGTCGAGCTCGGCGATGTCTTCTCCTTCCTTGTCGGTGAGGAAGCAGGTGTGGCGCCAGCCGTCGGTGTCGATGAGCGAGAGCTGGGCGCCGGGGTGGGCGCGCTCCCTGCGGCAAATCAGCCGCGAGCCCTCGGGCCAGGCGGAGAGGTCGAGGTGCTCGGTCAGCTCACAGACGTAGGCCCTGCGCGGGCGGGTCGGGTGCTCGGCGACCGGTGTCCCGTCCTGGGAGATCGCGCCTACCCAGGCGCTATCGGGGACCGCGGCGATCGCCTCGCGCACCGGGGCGGTGATGTCGTGGCCGACCGAGAAGCGGATGCCGCCCTCGCGGCAGAAGTCCACCACCTCGTGCACGCAGGCCGCCGAGTCGCCGCGCACCAGCACCTCCCCCTCCGCGAGGGAGGGCGGCAGCTGCTCGAGCCCCGCTTCGATCGCCGCCACCTGGTCGGCGCCTGTGTTGGAGCCCGCGTTGCCGGGCCGCAGGATGCCGTCGAGTGCGGCTTCGGAGCCCTCCAGGTAGCAGAGCATCGGGTGAAAGCCGAAGCCGCCCTTGTAGTTGCCGGCCGCGCCCTCCTTCTCGGAGTGGGCGCCCAATAGGGAGGCGTCGACGTCGAGGACCGGCTGGTCGGGGGCCGCGCCGAGGGCGAAGGCCCGCTCGCGCGCTGCCTTACGCGCCGCTTTGATCCCCTCCAGCTCCTCGGGGCCGATCCGCTCGATCGCGCGGAAGGCAGTGGCGTCGGATGCGACCCCGCCGAAGAGGGCGGGCTGGTCGCGAAGCGCCGCCTGGTCTGATTATGAGAGGTGCTCGCCGCCCTGGGCCAGGGTGAGGATCAGGTTGCGCAGGATCTCGCCGTCGTCGTGTGAAGATCGGCGCTGCCGGGTCGGCGCCAGCGCTTCCCCAAGCGCCTCTGTCAGCCCCAACCTGTCACACAGGTTGCTGAGCAGCAATGCGCCGGCCTGCGAGCAGAATCCCTCGCCGTCCGCGGTGACCTCTACCGTTTCGAGCCGTCCGTTTCGATTCACCTTCAAGGTGAAGCCTCCTGAGTTGGGAAATGGGTCTCGACAACCGTATTTTCCCCGCTCAGGAGGCGGAAAAGCGCCGCTCAGGCTTGCTCAAGCGGCGGCGCTTGGCGCACGATCTGGGTTAGATCAGGTGGACCGATGAACGGGGTCCGGTCAGATCGACAACCAAAAACGGATCGATCAACCGCGAACTCTCACTCTGTGTGAACCGATGAACAGGTCGGATCACCATCCTTGCATCGTTAAAACGAAAGCTCCGGGTCTTGGCACAGGCCAAGACCCGGAGCTCATAAAATGCATGGTCAGTATGTAGACGAACCTAGGCCGTGAGCTGCGTTACGGCTATAGGATAATCCTTTCCCATTCGCCTCCTGCTTCAAATTGCGTGCAGAATGAGTCTTTGTATTGACCAAGCGGTTTGCCAACTTTTCTGCACAGGTAAGGTAACACTTCTTCGGAGTTGACTATATATACCGGACTTAACGGTTCAGTTTTAAGATCTAATTTGGCCGTTGTCGGGCATAGTAGGCCTTTGGTCTTGTTGGTTGTCTGTTCCTGAATGGATGTTTCGCCGATTTCATTTCCGGCTAATAAGGCGCCGGTGGCTGTTCCTTCGAGTTCTTTTCCGTTGTAGGTACAGGAAATGCCGCTGCAAACGACTTTGACTTCGCCTTCACCGGTCACAGAGGCTTTTTCGTGGCTCACCTTTAAGACTTTGATGGTAGAGCTTTCGCTCACTTCTTCGACCGTGCAGCTGTTGGGTTTCTCGTCTTTGCAATTTGTGTAGGAGAATTTCCCTTTGATCGTCAGGGGGCTCCCTACCGCTGTGACTTCACCTGAGAATAAGACGCTGCATAAGACGTTGGAGATCGAGTTTAATAGGGTGCCCGTTCCGGAGGAGACTTCGTGTATGGGGTCGACGCGGCATTCTGTGGCTTCTGCGACGTCTTCCGCGCATAGACCGGTCGGTTCCGCCAGCGCCGATGAGGCGCCGACGAAGGCCATCGCCAGCAGCGCGGTCAGCGCCATCAGGCTGGTCATCTTGAGCAATTTCATTCTTGCTTCCCTCTCTTTGTATGGATGTAAATGTGGCTCATAGGCCACGGGTTGTTTTACAGCTACACTTGGAGATTGGCAAGAAATTGATCCAAATGTGGGTGTCTACCTGGTCTCTAGCGCGTGGTATCGGCGACTTTGTCCTGCATTTGCGGGAATTGAGATTTTTCGCGCGTGCGAAACCGCGCGTGCGGGGATTTGCTCGCGCGCGGTTTCGCACGCGCTGCGACGTGGGCTTTCGCTCGGCCATGAAGCATATGCGGCTGATCACAGGCTTTGCGCGGATCGCGGCGACAACATGGTTGTGGCCTTCAGCGAGGACTTCTGCAACATTTGTCTTCCGCGCGAAGACGCGACGGAGGATGAGTGAGGAGCACACAGTCCAGCCTGGTGTCGGCGACAGCGCCGAGCCAGCGCCCCTGCTGCTCGCGGTCGACGAGGACCCCGCTGTCCTCGCCCGCGTCGAGCGCGAGCTGACCCGCCGCTACGGCGGCGACTACCGGGTGCGGGCCGAGCGCTCCGCCGCCGACGCGTTGCGGGCCCTGGAGTCGCTGCGCGAGGAGGGCGCGCCCGTCGCCCTCGTCCTCGCCGACCAGTGGCTGAGCGGGACGACCGGCGCCGAGCTGCTCGCCCAGGTCAAGGCGCTGCACCCGAGCGCCAAGCGCGGCCTGCTGATCGAGTGGGGGGGATGGGGCGACGCCGACACCGCCGAGGCGATCTTCGAGGCGATGGCGCTGGGGCGAATCGACTACTACGTGCTCAAGCCGCAGGGCTCCCCCGACGAGCTCTTCCACCGCACGATCGCCGAGTTCCTCTTCGAGTGGGCGCGGGCCGAGTCCCCCGTGCAGGGGGAGATCGAGATGGTCGCCGACCCCGACTCGCCGCGCGTCCACGAGCTGCACGACCTGCTCGGGCGCAACGGCGTTCCTTACGCCTGCCACACGCCGGACTCGGAGGAGGGCCGCGCGCTGCTCGCCGCCGCCGGTCGCGAGGACGGCACGCTGCCCGTCGCCCGCGTGCGCGGCGGCCACTTCCTCGTCGACCCCTCCAAGGTCGAGCTCGCCGCCGCCTTCGGGGTCAGCACCGATCTCGGCCCCGAGCGCGAGTTCGACGTGGCGATCGTCGGCGCCGGCCCGGCCGGGCTCGCGGCCGCCGTCTACGCTTCCTCGGAGGGGATGCGGGCGCTCGTGGTCGAGCGCGAGGCGATCGGCGGCCAGGCCGGGTCCAGCTCGCTGATCCGCAACTACCTCGGCTTCTCGCGCGGCATCGGCGGCGCCGAGCTGGCCCAGCGCGCCTACCAGCAGGCGTGGGTCTTCGGCACCTCCTTCGTGCTGATGCGGGACGCGGTCGAGCTGATCCCCGGCGCGGGCACCCACCGTCTTCGCATCGACGGCTGCGCCGAGGTCGAGGCGGCCGCCGTCGTCCTCGCCCTCGGCGTCTCCTACCGTCGCCTCGACGTCCCCGGGATCGCCGAGCTGGAGGGCGTCGGCGTCTACTACGGCGCCTCGGCCGCTGAGGCAAAGGCGCTCGCCGGCCGGCGAGCCTTCGTCGTCGGCGGCGGCAACTCGGCCGGCCAGGCGGCGATGCACCTCTCGCGCTACGCCGAGCGGGTGACGCTGGTCGTGCGCGGCGACTCGCTCGCCGCCAGCATGTCCAGCTACCTGCGCGAGACGATCGCGGCCGCCGGCAACATCGAGGTCATGCTGGGGACCGAGGTTGCGTTGGTCGAGGGCGAGGGCCGGCTCGAGCGGGTCGGCCTGCGCGACCGCGAGGGCGGCGAGACGCGCGCCCTCGACGCTGACGCGCTCTTCGTCATGATCGGGGCGCGGCCCGGCACCGCCTGGCTGCCGCCGGAGGTCGAGCGCGACGAGTGGGGCTACGTGCTGACCGGTCCCGAAGTCGACGCCGACACCGCCTCCCCGGCCGACCCCGCGCCGCAGATGCTGGAGACGAGCCTCCCCGGCGTCTTCGCCGTCGGCGACGTCCGCCACGGCGCCGTCAAGCGGGTCGCCTCGGCCGTCGGCGAGGGCTCGGTCGTGATCCAGCAGGTGCACCGCCGCCTCGAGATGTTTGAGAACGACCCCGCCCGGGCAGTCTGAGGCAAATGGCGCTGACGATCTACGAGCGAGTCGGCGGGTTTTCCGCTGTCCGAAAAGTCGTCTCCGCCTTCTACGACAAGGTGCTCGAATCGCCGACCGTCGCCCATCACTTCGAGGACGTCGAGATGCGGCGCCTGATCGACCACCAGACCCGCTTCATCTCCTTCCTGCTCGGCGGCCCGGCCAGCTACACGGAGGAGCACATCGAGCACGTCCACCGCAAACTGGGCATTACCCTCGCCGAGTTCGACGAGGTCGTCGAGCTGCTGGTCGAGACGCTGGAGGACTTCGACTTCTCCCGCGAGGACGTCGCCAAGGTCGGACAGGAGCTGCGCAAGCGTGAGCCGGCAATCGTCACAGGCCGCTGACACCGAGCTGCTGCGGGAACTGCTCGCGATCGTCGACCTCGGCGTCGCCGTCGCCGAGCCCGGGAGCTGGGAGATCGTCTTCGAGAACGCCAAGTTCTTCAACTGGTTCGGGCCCGACGAGGAGGTCGACGCCGGCCTCAACCTGCGCCTGCCGGGCTTCGACAGCGAGAAGGCCGAGGCGCGGCTGGAGAAAGGCCGCGCCTTCAAGTTCGAGACCGAGTCGGGCTCCGGCGCCCGCACGGTGCCGATCGAGGTGACGCTGAGCGGCTGCGAGCTCGCCGGCCGCAAGCTGGTCGTCGCCGAATGCGCCGACATCGGCAAGCGCAAGGAGGCCGAGTACATGCTCGACTCGCACACGCGCATGGTCGAGAAGTACACCCGCGACCTCAAACGCGAGAAGGAGCGGGCGCAGAAGCTGCTGCTCAACATCATGCCGCGCGCCGTCTACGAGGAGATGAAGGACTTCGGCTCGGTGACGCCGCAGCGCTACGAGTCGGCGACGATCCTGATGCTCGACTTCGTCGGCTTCACCGACATGGCGATCTCCCGCGACCCGGGCAGCATCGTCTCCGAGCTGAACGACATCTTCTCCGCCTTCGACCGCATCGTCGAGCTCTTCAACTGCGAGCGGATGAAGACGATCGGCGACGCCTACATGGCGGTCGCCGGCATCCCCGAGCCGAGCAGCGACCGCGCCCAGAGCATCGCCCGCGTGGCGTTGCGCATGCGCCGCTACTTGGAGAAGCGCAACACTTCCCACCGCGAACCGTGGCTGGGCCGGATCGGCATTCATTCCGGGCCCGTGGTCGGCTCGATCGTCGGCGTGCAGCGCTACGTCTACGACATCTTCGGCCCGGGGGTTAACCTGGCCTCCCGCATGGAGACGCTGGCCGAGCCGATGGAGATCGCGATCACCGAGCAGACGCACGAGCTGATCCGCGAGGAGTTCATCTGCTCCGAGCGCGGCGTCGAGGAGGTCAAGGGCTTCGGTGAGCAGCGAGTCTTCACCCTCGACGGCGAGCTCGCAGAGCGCTAGGGCACTCTTCGTCTGCCTGTTTGCGGTGCAGGCGGGCGTGATCGCGCTCTCGCCGGTGCTCGCCCAGGTTGCCGCCGACTTCGACGTCTCGACCTCGGCGGCCGGGCAGCTGCGCTCGATATCGGGGCTAGTCGCGGGCCTTGTGGCGGTCTCGATGGGACGGGTGGCGAGCCGACTGGGGCTGCGCGAGCTGCTGCTCGTCGGGCTGGCGACGCTGGCTGGGGGCTCGCTGCTCAGCGCCGCCGCGCCCAGCTTCGCCGTCCTCGCAGTGGCCCAGGTCGCGGTCGGGGGCGGGATCGCGCTGATCCTCTCCGGGGCGCTGGCCGCCGCCGCGGAGTGGTCGGCGCCCGAGCGGCGCGCCCACGTCCTCTCCTGGACGCTGCTCGGCCAGCCCTTCGCCTGGATCGTCGGCATGCCGATCATCGGCCTGCTCGGCGGCGTGAGCTGGCGCTGGGGCTGGATCGCGGTGCCGTTTGCCGCGGCCGTCGTCGCCCTGGTCGCGATCGCGTTGCGGCCGTCCGACGACCGGCGCGAGCCGCGGGTGCGAACCTGGCGGATGCTGGCCGAGGACCGAGTCGTCGCCGGCTGGGCATTGGGCGAGCTGTTCGCCTGGTCGGCCTGGGCCGGCGCATTGGTCTACGCCGGCGCCCTCTTCGTCGAGTCCTACGGCGTCTCGACCGCGACCGCGGGCGTGCTGCTCGGCCTCGCCGCCGTCGCCTACCTGCCGGGCAACATGCTCGCCCGGCGGCACGTGGAAGCCTCGGCTCGGCAGCTGGCCGCGTTCGTGCCGCCCCTCGCCGCCGCGATCGTCGTCGTCTTCGGCGCCTGGCGCCCTTCGGTCGGCGTCAGCGGCGCGGTCTTCGCCGTGCTCGCCTTCGTCGTCGCCGCGCGCACGATCGCCGGCAGCGCGCTTGGGCTCGAGGTTTGCGCGCAACGCCGCGTCTTCGCGATGCGTATCCGCACCGCCGCCAACCAGTTCGGCTACCTGGGCGGCTCGGCGATCGGCGGCATCGCCTTGGCGGTGGGGGGATACGCCGCTGTCGGCGTCGCCTTCGGGGTCATGTTCGTGCTCTCCGCGGTGCCGCACGTCCTGGCGCTGCGGGGGGCGGAGGTCGCCTCCGCCGCCCCTTCGCGTCCGGGTTCATGACTTCTGCCACGGACGTGACAGTTGCGTGTGAGGTTCTCAATTCCCGCAACACATTGTCTGAGCACGGATCGGCTAGCGTGGCTACCATGGAGCGCACGATGTGGACAGACGAGCGACTGGACGACAGGTTCGACGGCTTGGACAGAACCCTGGAGCGGATCGACAGGGACCTGCGCGACCTGCGTCAGCTGATATTCCAGCTTTGGGGCGCGACCCTCATCACGCAGCTTGCCGTGATCGCGACGATCATCGTCACGAATACCTGATCTTCACCCCTCCAGCATCGTGTAGCCGCGGCCCTCGTGGTCGAAGCCGAGCAGGTCGCCGCTCGGGTTCTTCGGGCCGCCGTGGTGGTAGGCGCGCACCTCGGCGATCTTGCCGTCCCGGAAGGAGAACCACTCGGTGCCGCGGTCGAGGCGCCGCTCGCCGGATTTCGGGTCGCGCCAGGTCATCGACCACTCGATCACCGCTTCGTCGCCCTCTTCGATCGCGTTCTCGACGAACCACTGCGCCTCGATGCTCTTCACCGCGAGGTCGGTCATCTGCCCGATCGTCTCGGCCCCCTCGTGGGGACCGAGACGCGTGTAGTAGTGGGTCGCGTCGGGCGTGAAGTGGGCGGCGACCGCCTCGGCGTCGCCCGTGTTCAGCGCTGCGTAGTAGGAGCGGACGTGGTCGACGTGGGCGCCCACGAGGTCGCCCCTACAGCCCGTAGGAGCGGCCGATCACGTCGAGCATCACCTCGTCGGTGCCCGCCCCGATCCGGTTGAGGCGCACGTCGCGGTAGGCGCGCTCGATCTCGTACTCCTTCATGTAGCCGTAGCCGCCGAGGATCTGGACGGCGTCGTCGGCCACCTCGCAGGCGATGCGCGAGGCGTAGAGCTTCGCCATCGTGATCTCGCGCACCGGGTACTCGCCGTTGGCGAAGCGCCAGGCGGTCGCATAGGTGAACTGCTTGGCCGCCTCGGTCTTCGTCGCCATCTCGGCGAACTTGTGGCGGATCGCCTGGAACTTGCCGATCGGCCGGCCGAAGGCTTCGCGCTCCTTCGCGTACTCGAGGGTCTTTTCGATCATCCGCTCCGCCCCCGCGTGGCAGCCGGCGGCGGCGACCAGCCGCTCGCCCTGGAGCTCCCAGGCGATGTGGTAGAAGCCCTTGCCCTCTTCGCCGAGGATCGCGCTCTCGGGCACGCGCACGTCTTCGAAGGACAGCTCGCCGGTGTCGGAAGCGTGCATGCCGAGCTTCTCCAGCTCGGCCGAGACGGTGAAGCCCGGCACGTGCTCGCCGTTCTCGTCGCGCAGGTCGACGACGAAGAGCGTGATCCCGTCGTGGCGCGCGTTCGGGTCGGTCTTCGTCACCAGGACGATGAAGTCGGCGCGCGGCCCGTTGGTGATGAACGTCTTCGAGCCGTTGATGACGAATTCGTCGCCGTCGCGGATCGCGGTCGTGCGGATGCCGGCGACGTCGGAGCCGGCGCCCGGCTCGGTGATCCCTATGCAGCCGATCTTCTCGCCCTTGAGGCCCGGTTCGAGGTACTTGCGCTTCTGCTCCTCGCTGCCGAGCAGGTGGATCGGCGGCAGCACCATGTCGCTCTGCACGGCGAAGCCCATGTTCGTCCCGCCCGAGCCGGTGTAGCTCATGCACTCGGCGCGGACCAGCGAGTAGTAGTAGTCGCCGCCCTGACCGCCGTACTCCTCCGGGAAGCAGAGGCCGAGGAAGCCCAGCTCTCCCGCCCGTTTCATGATCTCCGAGGGCCAGTAGGTCTCCTCCCACTCGTTGCGGTGGGGGTACATCTCCTTCTGGACGAACGCCTGCATCGACTCGCGCAGGTCTTCGTGCTCCTGGCTGAAGATGAAGTGCTTACGTCCCGCCTCGAAGTCGGGCTTGATGACTTTGGAGCCGTTCTCGGTTGCCGTCGCCACTGGTCTCTCCTCGTTCGCTGTTCAGGGCCCGTCCGGACGTGCCGGTTCTGCGGTGCCTATTTGTGCCCCCAGGGACCGGCACGTCCCAGGCGTGTGGACAGTAGCACTTTCCACTTTCCACGGAGAGGCGACTTCGGCTATGGTCTCGCGCATGAGCGCGGAGCGAGCAAGCGTGCATATCTGGTTCTTCGCGCCGCGAGCGAAGCGCGAAAAGACGTGATCATGGACTACGAGGTCGTCAAGTACGAGGTCGCCGACGGCGTCGCCACGGTGACGCTGAACAACCCGGAGAAGCGCAACATGCTCTCCGGCCAGATGCTGGTCGAGCTGGTCGACGCGATGAAGACGGCCAAGGACGCCGAGGACGTGCGCGCCGTCGTCCTCACCGGCGCCGGTGAGAAAGTCTTCTGCGCGGGCGCCGACCTCGGCGGCTTCGGCGCCGACGTGCCGCTCGTCGCCAAGCACTTCGCCACCGACCTCTTTCTCGAATACTTCCGCCTGATGCCGCGCCTCGGCAAGCCGAGCCTCTGCGCGGCCAACGGCCACGTCCTCGCGGGCGGGATGGGCCTCGCCCTCTCCTGCGACCTGCTGATCGCCAAGGAGGGGGCGACCTTCGGCACGCCGGAGATCAACGTCGGCGCCTTCCCCTACATGATCATGGCGATCATCTACCGCAACGTCCCGCGCAAGAAGGTCAACGAGATGATGCTGCTGGGCGAGCGGCTCAGCGCCGAGCAGGCGGTCGAGTACGGACTGGCGAACAAGGTCGTGCCGGCCGCCGAGTTCGACGCCGCTGTCGCCGAGTGGGCGACGAAGCTGGCCTCGAAGAGCCCGGTGCTGATGCGGCTCGGCCACGACGCGATGTACCGCCAGCAGGACATGGCGGTCGACGAAGCGCTCGAGTACCTGCGCTCGCAGCTCTCGCTCACCTTCTCGACCGAGGACATCGTCGAGGGCGTCAGCGCATTTTTCGAAAAACGCGAGCCCGAATGGAAGGGGCGGTAGACGTGGGCAGCACAGAGCAAGAGACCAAACACCTGCTGCCGGGCACGGCGCCGCTGGGCGAGCTGACCGAGCAGCTGCATTCCGCGCGCGAGAAGGCCAAGCTCGGCGGCGGCGAGGAGAAGATCGCCAAACAGCACGAGCGCGGCAAGCTGACCGCGCGCGAGCGGATCGCGATGCTCGTCGACGAGGGCACCTTCGTCGAGATGGGCATCCACGGCCGCCCGCACTTCGCCCAGCGCTCGATGGACGGCAAGGAGGCGCCGGCCGACGGCGTGATCACCGGCTGGGGCGACGTCGACGGCCGCCCCTGCTGCGTCGCCGCCTACGACTTCACCGTGATGGCCGGCTCGATGGGGATGACCGGCGAGCTCAAGGTCACCCGCCTGCGCGAGATGGCCCTCTCCAAGCGGATGCCGTTCATCTGGCTGCTCGACTCGGCCGGCGCCCGCATCCAGGAGGCGGCCGGTTCCCTCTTCGCCGGCTCCGGCCACCTCTTCCGCGAGGAGGTCGAGATGTCGGGCGTGATTCCGATGGTCGCGGCGATGATGGGCCCCTGCGCGGCAGGCACCGCCTACATCCCGGCCCTCGCCGACTTCGTGCCGATGGTCTCCGGCCAGGGCGCGATGGCGCTCGCCGGCCCGCACCTGACCAAGGCCGTCACCGGCGAGGACATCACGATGGAGGAGCTCGGCGGCGCCAAGGTCCACTGCCGCAAGTCGGGGGTGGGGGACCTCGAGGTGAAGGACGACGAGGAGTGCATCGCGGCGGTCAAGGCCTACCTCTCCTACTTCCCCTCCAACTGGGAAGAGAAGCCGCCGCTGCGCGAGGTCTCAGACCCAGTCGAGCGCGCCTCCGAGAAGCTGATGGAGATCGTCCCCGACTCACCGCGCCAGCCCTACGACATGTACGAGGTGATCGCGGAGATCGTCGACGACGGCGAGTACTTCGACCTGAAGCCGAAGTTCGCCAAGACGCTGATCACCTGCTTCGCCCGCTTCGGTGGCCAGCCGGCGGGGATCGTCGCCAACCAGCCCAAGCAGCTGGCCGGCATCCTCGACAACGACTCGGCCGACAAGGCGGCGCGCTTCATCAACCTCTGCGACGCCTTCAACATCCCGCTCGTCTTCCTCCAGGACGTGCCCGGCTTCATGGTCGGCGCCAAGGTCGAGCACGCGGGGATCATCCGCCACGGCGCCAAGATGCTCTACGCGGTCAGCCGCGCGACGGTGCCGAAGGTGACCGTCGTCATTCGCAAGGCCTACGGCGCCGGCTATTACGTGATGTGCGGCAAGGCCTACGAGCCGGACCTGATCGTCGCCTGGCCCGGGGCCGAGATCTCGGTGATGGGTGCCGAGGGCGCGGTCAACATCATCGGCCGCTCGATGATCGAGGCCGCCGAGGACCCGGAAGCGACGAAAGAGGCGATGCTGAACGCTGTGCGCGAGCAGATCGACCCCTATATCGCCGCCGGCAACGCGGTGATCGACGACATCATCGACCCGCGCGAGACGCGGCCGACGATCGCCAAGGCGCTGCGCATGGCCCGCGACAAGCACGTCGAGAAGCCGAAGAAGCGCCACGGAGTGATGCCGGTATGAGCTCATTCGGCGACCCGGTCGTGATCAGCTGCTCGATCAGCGGGGTGATCGCCAATCGCGACCAGTGCCCGGCGATCCCCTACACGCCCGAGGAGTACGCGGCCGAGGCGCGGCGCGCGGTCGACGAGGGCGCCTCGCAGATCCACATCCACGCCCGCAAACCGGACGGCACACCCTCCTACGAGATTGAGGACTTCAAGGCGATCACCGAGGCGATCCTGGCCGAGGTGGGCGACGTGATCATCAACTACTCGACCGGGGCGATCGGCATCCCGATCGAGAAGCGGATCGAGTACCTGCGCGCCCTGCGGCCCGACGTCGCCGCCCTCAACATGAGCTCGATGAACTACGCGAAGTACTCGCCCAAACGCAAGGACTTCGTCTTCAAGGCCGTCTTCGAGAACAGCTTCGACACGATCATCGAGTTCCTCACGGCGATGAAGGAGCTGGGGATCAAGCCCGAGCACGAGTGCTTCGACTCCGGCCACGTCGCCAACCTCGACCCGCTGATCGACATGGGCCTGCTGGAGCGGACGCCGCTGCAGATCTCGCTGGTGATGGGGGTCAACGGCGGCATCCGACCGACGCCGCGCAACGTCGGCTTGATGGCCGACCAGATCCCCGGCGGCGCTGAGGGCGAGAACCAGTGGCAGGTGATCGGCATCTCGCGCGACCAGTGGAAGCTGCTCGGCACTTCGCTGGTGCTCGGCGGCAACGTCCGCGCCGGGGTCGAGGACAATCTCTACCTGCCCAACGGCGAGATGGCGCGCTCCAACGGCGACCTGATCGGCAAGGCGCGTCAGATGGCCGAAGACGTCGGCCGCAAGGTGGCGAGCGTCGCCGAGGCGCGCGAGCTGCTCGGGGTCCCGGCCCGTAGCGATGAGCCGTCTCCCGCTTAGCGACGTCAAGGTTCTCGACCTGACCCGCCTCCTGCCCGGGGGGTTCTGCTCGCTGCTGCTCGCCGACCTCGGCGCCGAGGTGCTCAAGGTCGAGGACACCGGCATGGGCGACTACATCCGCTGGGCGCCGCCGTACTACGGGAGCGACGAGCAGCAGGAGCTGGGCACGCGCTCCTCGCTCTACCTGGCGCTCAACCGCGGCAAGCGCTCGGTCCGCCTCGACCTCAAGTCCGAGAAGGGGCGCGAGGCGCTGCTGCGCCTGGTCGAACGCCACGACGTCGTCCTCGACGGCTTCCGCCCCGGCGTGCTCGACCGGCTCGGCGTCGGCTACGAGCGGATGCGCGACGCCAACCCCGGCGTCGTCTACTGCGCGATCACCGGCTACGGCCAGGACGGCCCCTACACGCAGCGCGCCGGCCACGACATGAACTACCTCGGCCTGGTCGGCGTGCTCGGCCTGACCGGGGCGAAGGACGGGCCGCCGGTGCAGTCCGGTGGGCAGATCGCCGACATCGGCGGCGGCGCGTTGATGGCCGCCTTCGGCGTGATGGCCGCATTGCACGAGCGCCGCCACTCCGGCGAAGGCCAGATGGTCGACGTCTCGATGGCCGACGGCGCCCTCTCCTGGCTGGCGCTCGTCGCCGGCCGCTACTTCTGCGACGGCGAGGTGCCCCAGCGCGGCGAGCAGCAGCTCGCTGGCGGCCTCGTCTGCTACCTGCCCTACGAGGCCGCGGACGGCTGGGTCACCTGCGGCGCCCTCGAGCCGAAGTTCTGGGCCGCCTTCTGCGACGGGGTCGAGCGTCCCGACCTGATCGAGGCCCAGTTCGCGGCGCCGGGCTCGGAGGAGTGGGGGAAGGTCGCCGCGGTCTTTCGCTCGCGCACGCGAGCCGAGTGGAAGGCGTTCAACGACGAGCACGATTGCTGCATCGAGCCCGTTCTCGACGTCGGCGAGGCGCTCGACTCCGAGCTGGTCCGCGCCCGCGAGATGGTCGTCGAGGTCGGGCAGCCGCAGCTCGGCACGGTCCGCCAGCTCGGCGCCCCGGTGAAGCTGAGCCGCACGCCTGCCGACCCGACCCGTCCCGCGCCCGCCTTCGGCGAGCACACCGACGAGGTCCTGCGCGAGGCCGGCTACTCCGACGAGGAGATCGCGGCGATGAAGGAGTCGGGTGTCGCGGCGTGACCGGTAACGGCGACCTGCTGCGAATCGGCGAGCTGGCAGAGGCCTCCGGCGTGCCGGTGCCGACGATCAAGCACTACCTGCGCGAGGGCCTGCTGCCCGAGCCGGTGAAGACGAGTCGCAACATGGCCTACTACCCGCCCGAGTTCGTCGATCGGATCAAGCTGATCAAGCAGCTGCAGGAGGAGCGCTTCATGCCGCTGAAGGCGATCCGCTCGGTCCTCGACGAGGACCCCGAGCGCGCCCGCGCCCTGATCGAGATCGAGGACCGCATCCTCGACCGCGCACTCGCCGGCGAGCGCACCCGCACCAGCGCCGCCGAGGTCCGCGAGCGCTACGGAGTCCCCAAGGACGTCCTCGACCGGCTCGAGGAGCTCGAGATCCTCAGCCCCAACAGCCGCGGCTACCTGCCCTCAGACATCAGGATCATCGAGGCGATCGTCCGTTTCCGCGCCGGCGGCTACGACGAGCAGATCGGCTTCACTGTCTACGACACCCTGCGCTACAAGACAGCCCTCGAAGCGCTCGTCCGCGAGGAGGTCGAGATGGTGATCGACCGCCTCGCGGAGGAGGTGCCGCCCGAGCGTGTGGCCGAGATGCTCGAGGCGGGCGCCCAGCCGCTGCAGGACCTGATCGCGGCCATGCACACCAAGCTGATGGTGGCCGAGATCGAGCGCCACCGAGCCCGGCGCGACGAGCGCGACTAGCCAGCGGCCGCGGTCAGAACGGCCCGGTCCGCTTCGGTCCGGCGCAGGGTCATCAGGTGCCCACGGCTGCGCGCAGCCTCGGTTGCCTCGTCGAGCGCCTCCTCGGCATCGGGCGCGCCGGTTGCGGCCCGCGCCAGCGCGAGGGTGTGCAGTGCCGAGGGGATCTGCCAGCCCATCTCACGGCGCTTGGCCGTCGCGGTCGCCCACTCGATCTCCTCCAACGCCTCGTCCGCGCGGCCGGCCCCGAGCAGCGCCCGCGCCCGCAGGGTCGAGCGCCAGGCCTCGGTCTCGCCGCCGGCGCCCATCGCCTCGCGGTACTCGCGGTCCGTGCGCTCGATCGTCGCCAGCGCGGCCGCGTGCTCGCCGGCCGCGATCTGCACGTAGGCAAGAGCGGTGGAGGCCGTGGTGCGGGAGAAGACGTCGCCAAGGCGCTCGGTCAGCTCGCAGTTGCGGCGGGCGAGGCCGAGGGCCGCCTCGTGCTCGCCGCGGTCGGCGATCAGCAAGCTCTTCGAGCCGCGCGCCCAGCCCGCCGTCTCCGGGTCGTCGTGCTCGGCGGCCAGCTGCAGCGCCTGGTCGAGCAGGGCCTCCGCCTCCTCGGCACGGTCTCGCTCGCGCAGCGCCACCGACCGCGCCATCAGCCCCCAGGACATCGGCGAGTCGACGACGATCCCGCCGCCGAGGCTCGGGTCGCCGGCGGTCAGCGTCAGGATCTCGTCGGCGATCCGTTCGACCGCGTCGAGGTCGCCGGCGCACATGTGGGCGTAGGCGCCGGCGCTGCGCACCGCCACCCGCAGGGCCGGGTCGTTGGTCCCGTCTGCGAGCCGGATCGCCTCCTTCGCCGCGCCGACCCATTCCGAGGCTCGGTCCGCGACGCCGGGCCGCGCCGCGGTCAACAGCTTCAGCAGCGCCACCGCGTGGACGTCGCCGCTGCGCTCGGCGATTTCCGTCGCCTCGTCGGCCAGCGCCTCGGCCTGTTCGCGGTCCATCCCGAGCCGCCAGGCGTATTCGAGCTGAAGCATGCGCGAGGAGACCGCGAGCGCCCGCGTCTCCGCGTCGTCCTCCAGCTCCCCGGTCAACGCCGTCACCCGCTGCCAGAGGCGCAGCGCGTCCTGCGGACGCGTGTGACCGGCCCAGTGGGCCGCTCGAGCGAACCAGCGCGAGGCTTCGCGGGTCTCGCCACCCAGCTCCATGTGGCGGCCGACGAGCGCCGCCAGCTCCTCGAGTCGCTCGGGCTCCAGCTCGATCATCGCCTGGGCCGCCGCCGCATGCGTCGCCGCCCGCCGCTCGCCCAGCTGCGTCCCATACGCGACCTCCTGGGTCAGCGGATGGCGGAAGGCGAGCACCCGTTCCGGGTAGAGCTCCGCCTCGTAGAGGAAGCCGCCCTCAACCAGCTCGCAGATGGCTGGGTCGAGCTCCTCGGCGTCCAGTCCTGCGGTCAGCGCCAGCGCCCGCGCCCCGGCCTCCTTTCCGATCACCGAGGCGACCTGCAGCAGCGCCTTCGCGTCGGCGCTGAGGCGGTCGATGCGGGCCGAGAGAACGGCCTGCACCGTGGCCGGCACGCCAGCCTCCTCGACCGGCCGCGCCAGGCGGTAGGCGCCGTGCTCGCCCTCGAGATGACCGGCCTCGACCAGCTCGCGCACGATCTCCTCGACGAAAAACGGGTTGCCCTGGGTGCGGGTGTGGATCGGCGCCTCGAGTCCGTCCAGGGACGGGTCCTCGCCGGCCAGGTCGCGCAGCAGCTCACGCGTGTCCTCTCGCCCCAGTGGCTGCAGCTCGATGCGCCGGTACAGCGACGAAGCGCCCCAGTCCAGCCTGTACTCGGGCCGGAAGTTGACCAGGGCCAGGGTGTTGGTTCCGGCCACCGAGTCGATCAGCTGGGCAAGCATCGCGTTGCTGCCCTCGTCCATCCAGTGCAGGTCCTCGATCGCGAGGACTACCGTGTGGTTGCGGCTCGGCGCGCCCAGGAGGCGGCAGACGATTTGGCCCAGCGCCCGCTGGCGCGCCTCGCCGCTCATCTGCGGCGCCGGCTGGCCGGGGTCCGGTATGCCAAGGAAGTCGAAGATGAGGGGAAGGTCCTCGCCGAGCTCGGGGTCGAGGAGCAGCGCTCGCCCGGCGACCTTCTCGCGCGCGATCCGGTCGGGGTCGCGGTCGCCGATGCCGAAATAGGCGCGGAGCATCTGCAGCACCGGCATCAGCGGAATCGATTTCCCGTGGGCCTGCGCCTGCGCTTCGAAGACCTCGATCCCGCGCTGGCGACAGCGCTCGCAGAACTCGTGGCCGAGCCGGCTCTTGCCCACGCCCGCTTCGGCGACGATGCCGACGACCGCGCCCTCGCCGGCCTCGGCCTGGGCGAGCGCATCCTCCAGTGCCTCCATCTCGCGCTCGCGGCCGACGAAGCGCGAGAAGCCGCGCTCGCGCGACAGGTCGAGCCGCGAGCGCGCGGCGCCGACGCCGACCAGCTCGAAGACGTCGACCGGACGGCTCGCTCCCTTGATCTCGAACGGCCCCAGCTCCTTCAGCTCGAGGAAGCCCGCGGCGAGCGCGGCGGCGCTCTCGGTCAGGTAGGCCTTGCCGGGCTCGGCCAGCGCCTCCATGCGCTGCGCCAGGCCGACCGTGTGGCCGATCGCCGTGTAGGAGCCGTCGCCGCCGTCGCCGATAGCTCCGGCGACGACCTCGCCCGAGTTGATCCCGATCCGCACCGAGAAGTTGAGTCCCGGACCCCGGCGCAGCTCGGCCGCGTACTCGGCGACGTCGTCGAGCATCCGCAGCGCCGCGTAGCAGGCCCGCCGCGCGTGATCCTCGTGGGCGACCGGGGCGCCGAAGACGGCCATGATCCCGTCGCCTGTGAATTTGTCGACCGTGCCCTCGAAGCGCTCGACCGCGGCCGCCAGCAGCGCGAAGAAGCGCTGCATGATCTTGCGCCACTCCTCGGGGTCCTGCCCCTCGGCCAGGTCCATCGAGCCGCTGACGTCGGCAAAGAGGACCGTGACCTGCTTGCGCTCGCCGTCGTCCGTGCCGATTCCCATACCGATCTCGGCCATGCCTGCCTAGGTTACGCCCCGGTAGCCTGGGGGGGTGAGATCGGTGCTCGTGACGGGGGCGTCGACCGGAATCGGCCGGGCGGCGGCTCTGCGGCTGGACCGTGACGGCTGGGGGGTCTTCGCCGGGGTGCGCCGCGAGGAGGATGCCGAGGCATTGCGCGCGGCCGCCTCCAATCGCCTGCTGCCGGTCACGCTCGACGTCACCGACCCCGGCCAGATTGCCGCCGCGGCTGGCCTGATCGACGGCCTGATGGGCGAGGGCGGCCTCGACGGGCTCGTCAACAACGCCGGCATCGCCGTGCTCGGTCCGCTGGAGACGATCCCGCTCGAGGACTTCCGCCGTCAGGTCGAGGTCAACCTCACCGCTCAGGTGGCGGTGACGCAGGCATTGCTGCCGACGATTCGCCGCAGCCGCGGGCGCGTCGTCTTCGTCAGCTCGATCGGCGGTCGCATGGCGCTGCCCTTCGGCGGGCCCTACCACGCGGCGAAGTTCGGGCTCGAGGCCGTCGCCGATTGCCTGCGCCAAGAGCTGCGTCCCTGGCGAATCCCCGTCTCGGTGATCGAGCCGGGCTCGATCGACACGCCGATCTGGGAGCGCGGGGAGCGGATCGCCGACGACGTCTCGGCTCGCGCGCCCGCCGCGCAGGGCGATCTCTACGGGGAAACGATCGAGCGCTTTCGCTCAGCCGTGCGAAGCACCGCCGAGCGCGGAATCCACCCCGACAAGGTCGCCGACGCGATCGCCCACGCGCTCGGCGCCAGGCGCCCGCGGACCCGCTACCTGGTCGGCGCCGACGCTCGTGGCCAGGCCCTCGCTGCACGCATCCTCCCGGATCGGGCGCTGGACGCCGTCATCCGTCGCGTGATGCGAATCTGATTGACTGGTCAGTCAACCGGCTACGAGGCACGGATGCGCGCAGCAGCGGTACAGCTCAACTCCACCGACGACAAGGCTCAGAACCTCGCCAGCGCCGAGCGCCTCGTGCGCGCTGCGGCGGCCGACGGCGCCGAGCTCGTCGCCCTGCCCGAGAAGTGGAACCTGCTGGCGGCCGGCCCGCAGCTCCTCGCGGGCGCCGAGTCGGTCGACGGTCCCAGCCTGACCGCCGCCCGCGGTTGGGCGCGTGAGCTCGGCATCCACCTGCTCGCCGGCAGCGTCGCCGAGCGGGGCCCCGAGCAGCGGGCCTTCAACACCTCGGTCCTGATCGGCCCCGACGGCGAGGGCCTCGCCGTCTACCGCAAGATCCACATGTTCGACGTCGACGTCGACGGCATCGCCTACCGCGAGTCCGAGCACGAGGAGCCGGGGGAGGAGATCGTTCTCGCCAGCCTGCCGCAGGTCAGCATTGGGCTCAGCGTCTGCTACGACCTGCGCTTTCCCGAGCTCTACCGGATTCTCGCCGTACGCGGCGCCCGCATCCTCGCCGTCCCGTCCGCCTTCACGCTCGCCACCGGCCGCGACCACTGGGAGGTCCTGCTGCGCGCCCGCGCGATCGAGAACCAGGCCTTCGTCCTCGCCCCCAACCAGGTCGGCGAGGCGCCGCCGCACTTCCGCTCCTACGGCCGCTCGACGATCGTCGACCCTTGGGGCGTCGTCCTCGTCACCGCGCCCGACGAGGAGTGCTTCGTCGCCGCCGAGCTCGACCTAGGCGCCCAGGAGCGCATTCGCGAGAGCCTCCCCTCGCTCGCCAACCGGCGCCCGCAGGCCTACACCTGGCCCCAGCTGATCGAGGCGCACGCCTGATGGCCAAGGCAGCCGCGCCCGCGGTCGACAAGCGCCGCCAGATCCTCGACGCGGCGATCCGGGTCTTCGCCCGCCAGGGCTTCCACTCGACCCGCGTCTCCGACATCGCCGACGAGGCTGGCGTCGCCTACGGCCTCGTCTACCACTACTTCAAGTCGAAGGACGAGGTGCTGAACGAGCTCTTCAGCGAGCGCTGGTCGCTGCTGCTGGCCGCGATCGAGGAGGCAGACGGCAGCGACCTCTCGCCGCGCGCCAAGCTTGAGGTGGTCGCCGGCTTCATCGTCGACTCCTATCGCTACGACCCGGAGCTGATGAAGGTGATCATCGTCGAGGTGACTCGCGCGGCCAACTCCTTCGGTCGCACCCACCTGCCCGAGATCCGCGGCGCCTACGACTCGATCGGCAAGATCGTCGCCGAGGGCCAGGCCGCCGGCGCTTTCCGCGGCGACGTCGACCCGACCTTCGCCTCGATGTCCTTCTACGGCGCGATCGAGCAGCTCCTCTCGGGCTGGATCTTCGAGCTGATCCCGGCCTCCGACGCGGACTTCGAACAGGCAAGGTCTCTTGTGGTGGCGACGATCTGCGACGGCCTCGAGCCGCGATAGGTAAGGTCGGCGGCGATGGAGAACGAGATCGTCAGGCGCCTCGTCTGGAGCGGCATGCTCGCCGCGACCGGGGCACTCGCCAGCATCGTCGCCGCCCGGGTTGCGGCCTTCGCCTACCGTCGCATCTTCGACGAGGAGCCGCCCGAGTAGCGTGGCCGGCGGCGCAGCGACACCTCCGCCGCGCGACGACGAGCGCTCGGTCGGCGAGCTCGTCTTCGACGTCGCCGAGAAGAGCTCCTCGCTGATCCGCGAGGAGATCGAGCTGGCCAAGGCCGAGATCTCCGAGAAGGTCGGCAAGATCCTGCGCGGCTCGGCCGTCGGCCTCGCCGCCGGCACATTCGCCTTCCTGGCGCTGATCCTCGTCATGGAGGGGATCGCCTGGCTGCTCGCCGAAGAGGTCTTCGACGGCAACGCCTGGCCCGGCTTCTTCGTCGAGGCGGCGATCTTCCTGCTGATCGCGGCCGGCGCCGGCCTCTTCGCCTACCGCTCGCTGCAGTCGGGCGCCCCGCCGCTGCCCGAGCAGGCGATCGAAGAGGCGAAGCTGACCAGGGAGACGCTCGAATCCAGCTCCAGGGCGGGCGGCGAATGAGCGCCCACCCCGAGCGGCGCCCGCCTTCGACGGTCGGCCTCCCGGGCCGCACGGCGGCCCAGATCCGCAGCGACATCGACGTCCAGCGCCGCGACCTCGGCACCTCGGTCGAGTTGCTGCGCGGCCGCGTCGCCGAGCTCACCGACTGGCGCCGCCAGGTGCGCGAGCACCGCTCTCAGCTGATCGCCGGCGCCGCCGTCGCCGGCTTCGCCCTCGGCGGCCTGATGATGCTGCGCCGTCGTCGCTAAGTGCCGGCGCGCGCGGGGAGCACGATCCTCACCCTGCTCGTCCGGCCGGCCGCCGGCCCTGTGGTCCAGGCGCTGGCAAAGCGCCCCCTGCGTCTGGGCGAGCTGGTGGCGGAGCTGGACGGACCGTCCGCCGGCACGCTTAGAGCTCGCCTCGACGATCTCGTCGCGCTCGGGGCTGTCGCGAAAAAAGGGGGTGGCATGCCATATGCGGTGTGGAACGAGCTGAACGCGCTGGGTCGCGACCTCCTGCGGGTGGTCGACACAGTCGATGCCTGGCTCGCGCAGGCGCCGCAAGGGCCAATCCCGCTTGGGGGCGTCGCGGCAAAGCGGGCGTTGAGGGCCCTCGTCGGAGCCTGGGACTCGACGATGCTGCAACTCCTCGCCACCGGGCCTCGGTCCCTGGTCGCGCTCAACCGTGAGATCGCGGAGCTCAACTACCCGGCCCTCGAACGGAGGTTTGCCACATTGCGCTCAACCGAAATCGTCGAAGCGGCTCCCTCAGGAGTCGGACACCCTGTCGCGATCAGCCGCTGGGGGAGGGAGGGGGCCGGCCCTTTGCTCGCGGCCGCCCGCTTCGAGGGGGATCACATGGCCAAGAAGACGGCTCCGCTGACCCCGGCCGAGGAGGAGACGTTGTCGCGTCTCGCGGTCGGCCCGTAGAATCGCCCGCCGTGGCCGACCTCAGGGAGATCGAGGCGATGATCGAGGCGGCGCTGCCGGGCGCGATTGTCGAGGTCGTCGACGAGACCGGCGGCGGCGACCACCTGCGTGCGACGGTGACCGCGCCCCAGTTCGAAGGCCTTTCCCGGATCGACCAGCACCGCCTGGTCAAGGCGGCGGTCAGGGAGCGCTTCGACGACGGCTCGATCCACGCCCTCTCGCTGAAGACCGCGGTCCCGGGCAGCTAACCTGTGTGGCCATGGCCGATGCCGAGCTGAAGCAGAAGGTCGAGGAGCTGATCGCCGCCAACCCGGTCCTGCTCTTCATGAAGGGCACGCCGGAGATGCCGCGCTGCGGCTTCTCGATGCGGGTCGTTCAGGTCCTCGAGGCGATGGACGTCGAGTACGGCGCGGTCGACGTGCTGCCGGCATTGCAGCCGCTGCGCGAAGTCACCGCCGAGATCTCCGACTGGCAGACCTTCCCGCAGCTGTACGTCGGCGGCGAGCTGCTCGGCGGCGCCGACATCGTCGAGGAGATGTTCGACTCGGGTGAGCTGGCCGAGGCGCTTGGCGTCGAGCAATCCGCCGAGGCCAGGCGCGCCGAGGCCGTGGCGCCGACCCAGGCGCCGCCGCTGCAGATCGAATAGGGGGTTGCGCCTCTCAGCCGATGAGGCTAGTGGGGGCCCGTGTAGTTCGTCGTGATAAGCCGGCCGACGGCCGTTGCATCAGCGGTAAGCTCGCCCGGCGACCGAGGCCCGTCGGTCGGGTTGGGATCGGCCAGAGCTTCTTCTGTCAATCGTGTTGCGAGGCGTCGGTCTATTTTCCGATTGCGGACCCTGTCCAGCGCGAAGACCGCGAGCAGCAGGCGCTGACCCTTGAGGCCCGGCACGCAGTTGGTCCCGAAGTAGGACCAGCTGACCCCTTCGGGAAGAACGTTGGCGACGAGCTTGCGCTCGGTGGGTTTGAACTTGCTCACAAGGTCGCTGAAGACCACCATCGGCTTGCGCGTGCCCTCCCTCTTCACGTACTTGAACCGGGCCAGCAGGATCGCGAGTTCCTTCGTGTCCTCGGGCACCGCGCCCCATTCGAGGGGAACCCAGAGGGACCCCCAACCGCATCGGGTATCCGGCGTCAATTCGCCGTTTGCCTGCACGCCGCTGCTCTCGAGGTTGAGCACCGCGGTGGTTGGCTGGCCGCTGCCCCCGCCGCAGCCAGCCAGCGTCCCGAAGGACATTGTGGCTACCGCCAGCGCCAAGGCGAGCCTCGCCTTCCTGTATCCGTCCCGCATCATGGGCAGCGCCCACGATTTTAGTCAGATTTCTTATCGCTAACGATCAGACCGCCGCGTGCTCGGCGGCGTCGTCCTTGACCTGGAAGGAGGAGCCGCAGCCGCAAGCGGCGACGACGTTGGGGTTGTTGACCTGGAAGCCGGCGCCCTGCAGGCCTTCCACGTAATCGACCTCCGAGCCGAAGACGAACTGCATGCTGACCTTGTCGACGATCACCGAGACGTCGCCGACCTCGAAGACGTGGTCGTCCTCCTTGGCACGGTCGAAGGCGAGCGCGTACTGAAAGCCCGAGCAGCCGCCTCCGCGGACCGCGACGCGCAGCGCCTGGTCCTCGGAATCGTCCTGGCCGGAGAGAAGCTCGGCGATCTTGCCCGCCGCCATATCGGTCAGCGAGATCGCGGCCTGGGGCGTATCGGCTGCCTGATCGGTCACTTCACAAAGTGTAGCGAGAGGGTAGATGGGAGAATCGGTGGCCTTGAGTCCCGACGCGAACACCGCCGTCGTCTGCGACACGACCGCCTACCTGCCGACAGAGCTGGTCGCGGCGATGGGAATCCGCACGATCAGCCTCTACGTGGCCGTCGACGGCGTGCAGGAGCCCGAGGCCGAGATCTCCGACTACGCGGCCTTCTACGAGCGCCTGCGCGCCTCGGAGGGCGGCGCGACGACCTCGCAACCCTCGATCGGCGACTTTGTCGCCGTCTACGAGCCGCTGCTCGACGAAGGTCGCGAGATCGTCTCGGTCCACATCTCCTCGGGGATCTCGGGAACCTTCGAGGCGGCCGGGCAGGCCCGCGAGCGCCTCGTCGCCGAGGGCAAGGGGGGAGAGCGCATCCATATCTTCGACTCGCGCTCGGCCTGTGGCGGGATGGGCTACTCGGCTCTCGCCGCCGCCGCCGCCGCTCGGGCCGGAGCGGACGGCGAGGCTGCCCTCGCCCGCGCCCGGCAGGCTCGCGAGGAGCTGAAGATGTGGTTCGCGATCGACACCCTCGAGTACCTGCGGCGAGGGGGCCGGATCGGCGGCGCCCGTGCCTGGATTGGCTCGGCGTTGAAGATCAAGCCGATCCTCACCCTCGAGGAGGAGATCACGCCGGTGGAGAGGGTCCGCACCCGGGCGCGCTCGCTCGAGCGTCTGCGCGACTACGCCCGTCAGCGTCACGAGGCGCGTCTCGACGCCTGGGTGATCCAGCACATCCAGGACGCCGAGACGGCGAACGCCCTGGCCGACGACTGCCGCGAGATCTTCGGCTGCGATCCGGTCTACGTCTCGGAGATCGGCCCCGTGATCGGGGCTCATGTGGGACCGGGGCTGATTGGCGTCGGCAGCGTCTCCAAAGCAATCCTCGACTGAGGGCGGCGAACCGTCGCGCCGGTTTGCCCTACGATAATGGCGTGAAATTTTCTGAGGAAAAAGGCGGGCGCTCGCCGCTGCCCGCCCGCTGGCCCTCCGCTGTTACGGCCGGATTCCTCATCGCGATCGCCCTGGCGGCCTGCGGCTCGGATCCGGTAACGAAACTGACTCCCGCCGAAATCGCGGAGCTTCCCAAGTTCACCATCGAACCCCGGCATGGTCCGACGCCGCGCCGGCTCGTGTCTCACGACATCCGTATCGGCTCGGGTGCCGTGATGGAGCCCGGAGACGCGATGGTCGTCGCCTGGGCGGAAGTCGAATATGGCAAGGGATTGACGACCGGCATCGGTGAAGGCCAACCGCAGTCATTAACCTTCGATGGCGTTCTCACCGGCTGGGAAATGGGCATGCCGGGCATGCGGGTGGGCGGCCGGCGCGAACTGATCGTCCCGCCGCGGCTGGGCGACCTGCCGGTGACCATGGTGTACCAGATCGACCTGCTCGGGATCGAACGCCCCTCCCAGGAGCAGGACGACCACCACTACTCGAGCGCCGGCGAATCCGCGCCGAGCGGGGCTCCGCCGATCGAGGTTCCAACCGGCCCGCCGCCGTCGCATGTGGTGATCAGGGACCGGGTGATCGGCAAGGGGCCCGCGATTCCGCCAATGACCCGAAAGCCCAGGGTAGAAATCAGCACGATGTACGAGACCGCCATCTACAGGACGGGCACGGTCGTCGACGACCGCTGGGCCATCGGCAATCCATTCGACACCAAGTTCCAGCCGGGGCTGGTCGTCCCCGCCTGGGAAAAGGGTGTTGTCGGGATGAGACCAGGCGGGGTGCGCGAACTGATCGTTCCCTCGAACATGGCTTACCACAGCGGTGCCCGCATATTCGTGGTCAAGCTCCTCTCCGTGAAGAGGATCGGCGGCGGATCTCAGGCAGCTAATGCGCCCGGCACATACAAGAAGCTCACGAAGAGCAGGGGCAGAGGTGGGAATGAACATGTGCTGACAATTCCGAGGCAGAGCGGCCCGCCTCCGCGGCACGTCGAAGTCGTCGATCTGCGCAAGGGCACGGGGGCGCAGCTGAGGAAGCGCGATGCGGCCACCGTTCGCTACTTCGACGTCTCGTATCCCGAAGCTCGCGCGCATAGCCGGAGCGGCGTCTACGGGCCGCACACATTCACGCTGGACGAAACCGTCAAAGGCTGGACCGTCGGTTTGCCAGGGATGAGGGTGGGGGGCAGGCGCGAGCTGATCCTGCCGCCGAGATTTGTCTACCCGCGGTGGCGGCCCAGCTGGGGCTATGCCCCGTACGCCGACGTGTACGTCGTCGAACTGATCGGCGTTCGCCGACGCTGAGCGTGTCGTGAAGGCCCTCGCGGCGATCTGCGGCATGCTGCTGCTGGCCTTTTCGGCCTGCGGGAGCGGCGATTCGGCTTCGGCGATCGAATCCTCGACGGCGACGCGGAAGGCGCCGCGTCCGCGTGGCCCGGCGGTAAAGATGTCGAAAGCCGAGATCGGCATGCTCCCATCGCTGACCGTTCCCAGGCCGAGCGCGCCGCCGCCCCATCGGCTCGAGGTCGTCGATCTCCGCAGGGGATCGGGGCCGGGGGTGCCCAGGCACGATTGGGTCACCAACCGGGAGGAGGTCTTCATCAGGTATGTCCAGGCGAGCTACCCGGAAGCACGTGCCGAACGCATGTCCGGCCCCTTTGGGCCGAGCAGGGTTCTGCTCGAAGGCAGCGTCAGGGGGTTGGCGAAGGGGCTGACTGGCATGAAGGTTCGGGGTCGCCGCGAGCTGATCATCCCGCCCTGGCTGGTCTATCCGCGCTGGCAGCCGAGCTGGGGCTACGAGCCCTACGTCACCGTCTACGTGATCGACCTGGTCGGGATGGAACCGCCGCCCGATCGCCGTGTCGAATACCGGAATCGGCCCTTCGGCAAAGGCTTACCCTGAGACCCGCTCGCCGAGCGCGCCCAACATCTCCTCGACGCGGACGAACTTGACCCGCGGGCGGCCGTGGGGCTCACCGCGGCCGACCTCGGCCTGGTCGATCGTCTGCCAGTCCTCGAAGGAGACGTAGCGGACGCCACGCTCGGCCAGCAATGCCTCGACCGCGGCCGGGTCCGGGCTCCCTGGCGCCAGCAGCGATTGTGACTCGACGTCGGCGAAGAGGTGCTGGACGGTCTCCAGCGCGTCCTTCTTGTTGGTGCCGATCACGCCGGAGGGGCCGCGCTTGATCCAGCCTGCCGTGTAGTGGCCGACCTTGTGGCCGGCGTCGTGCGAGTCGAGCACGCGCCCGCCCTCGTTGAGGATCAGGCCGCGCCGCTCGTCGAAAGGCACGCCCTCGATCGGCACGCCGGTGTAGCCGACCGAGCGCAGCACCAGGCCGCACTCCAGCTCCTCGCGCTCGCCGGTGTCGCGGGCGCGAAGCGTGCCGTCTTCTTCGACCAGCTCGTTGCGGCCGACGACGATGCTCTCGACCCTGCCCTCGCCCTTGATCTCAACCGGCGAGGCGAGGAAGCGCAGCACGATCCGCTTGCGCTTGCCCTCGGGCTCGCGCTGCGAGAACTCGCGCAATGTCTCGACGTTGACTCGCGTCGTCTTGTCGGCCTCCTCGGACTCGAGGTAGGCGGCGCTCGCCGCGTCGAGCTCGACCTCGGCCGGGTCGACGACGACGTCGGCGTCCTCCATCTCGCCCAGCTCCTTGATCTCCGGGTTGGTGAAGGCCGCCTGGACCGGGCCGCGGCGCCCGAGCACGACGATCTCGCGGATTTGGCTGCGGTCGAGCTGCTCGATCGCGTGGTCGGCGGTGTCGGTCTGGCGCAGCTCATGGTCGGTCAGCGCCAGCATGCGCGCGACGTCCATCGCGACGTTGCCGTTGCCGATCACGACGGCCCGCTCGCAGGAGAGGTCGAACTCGCGCTCGGCGTAGTCGGGGTGGGCGTTGTACCAGCCGACGAAGGCGGTGGCGGCGTGACTGCCGGGCAGGTCCTCGCCGGGGATGCCGAGCTGGCGGTCGGTCTCGCAGCCGACCGTGAAGACGATCGCGTGGTAGAGCCGCTCGAGGTCCTCGACCTCGAGGTCATGGCCGATCTTGACGTTGCCGAAGAAGCGGAAGCCCTCGCGCGCCGCGGTTTTCTCGTAGACGCGGATCACCGACTTGATCTTCGGGTGGTCCGGGGCGACGCCGCCGCGGACGAGGCCGAATGGGGTGGGGAGGCGGTCGAAGAGGTCGACCTGGGCATGCAGGTCGCCGTCCTTGAGGATGTGCTCGGCGGCGTAGAAGCCGGACGGGCCGGCGCCGACGATCGCGACGCGCAGGGGGGTCTCTTCGGTTCCGATCTTGCTCACGGAGCGGGGAAGGATAGGGGACGCGTTTACGCGGCGAGCAGCAGCTGGTTGCATTCGGGGCAGATGCCGTGGCTGAGCGACGGCAGCTCGGGCCTGTCGAACAATTCGAGACTGCGTGCGGCTTCCTCGACCTCAACCCAATCCCCCTCGACCTCGAAGCGGTCGCACCAGCCGCACATCGCCAGCATCCGCGGTCCGCGCCGCGCCGCCGGGTCGAGCAGCGGCTGGGGCTCCTCGCGCTCCTCCTCGGTTCGCACCCGCGCCGAGAAGAGCACCGCCCGCCCGCCGCCGCCGGCCTTGATCCGGATCTCCATCTCGCGCCGCACCTCGGGCCCGTCGCAGCGGAAGGGCAGCTCGACGTCGCCACCCTCGTCGCGGATGCGGCGCAGCAGCAGCCGTTGCACCTTGCGCAGGTCCTCGCCGGCGACGAAGTCCCAGAGCGGCCGCCCCAGGCTCGTCCCGACGTCGTTCCAGCCGTTCTCTTCGGCGAAGCGGTAGAAGCCGTCGTCGACCTTGATCAGATGGTCCTGCTGGTCGATCGCGTAGCTGAGCGCCTGTGTGCTCATGCTCCGGCGGGGACGGCGCTCGGGGTGCCGTCGAGCGCGTCGAGCGCCTTGCGCGCCGAGAGCGCCACGCAGGTGAAGATCGGCGTCTCCAGCTCCGTGTACTCGCTGGACTCGGTCGGGCGCAGCTCCTGCACCAGGTCGAGGAACATGCCCGGGTCGTCGGCCTCGAAGGCGACGACGAACTCCTGGTCGTCGAGGCCGAACGAGTAGGAGGTGTTGATCGTGATCTCCGGGTAGCGGCGGCCGACCTCGATGTGGCCCTGCATGATCCGCTGGCGCTCCTCCGGGGGCAGGCCGTACCAGCGCCGCTGCTTGACCATCGGGTAGAGGAAGAGGTACTTGCGCTCGCTGACGCAGATTTCCGGCCGCGCCTGCTCCTTCGAGTAGGGCGAGGGCTTGGTCATCGAGAGGAAGGAGTAGGGGGTCTCGGCCCATTGCGCCAGGCCGCTCTGGCCGAGGACGACGTGGAAGGTGTGGAGGTCGTCGAGACTGGGGCTCTGGCTGAGCAGGACCAGGTCGACGTCGCCCCGCGTTCCTATGGTTGAGTAGGCGCGCAGCGAGCGGTCGATCGCGAAGTCCTCGCAGGCGGCGAGGAACTCCTGCTTGTCGGTCGCTCGCAGGTCGGCGTCGCGGCGGCGCCAGGCGGGATCGATCTTGAAGAACGTGAACTTTGCGAAAGTGCGCTCGGCCATCGGCTTGACGATAGCGGTGATCTCGCTCTGGAGCGCCGCTTTCGCCCAGGCATCGCCGCGCGTAACCATCGCCTTGACTCCGAAGGGAACGTCTGTCGCTGAGCTCGCGCGGGACGGGATGGCTGTTGGGCTGATGAGCGCGGGGATGGGGAGCGTGCCGGCAGAGCAGACGTATCTCGATATCTCGCAGGGGAACCGGGTGTTCGACTCTCTCTATGACGAGCCGTTGCCGCCGGACGTCGGAGGCGGGATCTGCGGGCCGGCGTACTCGAAAGCGGTCGTCGAGCGGGCCGAATCGGCGCCGGCCGACATCGTGCCGGGTCTGCTTGCGGAGACTCTGCGCCGCGCGGGGGAGAGTTGCGCCGTGCGCAGCGTCGACCTGGCCCAGCTGCGCGCGCTGGTTCGCGGCCTGCGAGGCGACGACCTGCTGATCGCGATCGAGCGGGCGCCGCCGGAGAAGAACGGCGCGCTTGCGATCGGCATTGGTGGAATCAGTTCCACTAATAGCAATGATGGAAATAATTCCAGCAATGGGCAGGAGCTGACCTCCGACAGCACCCGCACCGACGGCTACGTGCTCTCGACCGACATTGCGCCGACGATCCTCCAGCGCTTGGGCATCGAGGTTCCGAGCGCGATCTCGGGGCAGCCGATTCGCGCCGAGACGGGTCTCGACGTGGCGAGCCTCGAATCGCTCGCCTCGCGCATGGCCTCGATCTCCGAGCGCCGCGGCCCGGTGATCGGGCTCAGTCTGCTCGTCTGGCTGCTGGCGCTGGCACTGGTCACCCTGCTCAGCCGCGGTCGCGCCGCTCGCGTCGGCGTTGGGCTCGTCGGGCTCAGCGTCGTCCTGCTGCCGCTCGTCCTCCTCCTCGGCGCGGCGCTCGAGCCGAGCCAGACGGCCGAACAGCTGCTCGTCCTCGTCGGAACCCCGGCCCTCGCGGCCGGGCTGCTCCTCGCGGCCGGCACACCCGTTCGGGCCCTCGCCGTCGCTTCGGCTCTCGTCGTCGTCGCCTGCGCGATCGACGTCGTCGCCGGCTCGCCGCTGACGAAGCTCTCCCTGCTCGGCCCCAACCCGGGCCTCGGCGCCCGTTTCTACGGGATCGGCAACGAGCTCGAGGCTCTGCTCGCCGTCCTCCTCGTCGCCGGGGCCGGCGCCGCCCTGCAGGCGTTCGCCCCTCGCGCGGCGACGCGCACGGCAGCAGCAGCCTTTCTCGCCACCGGCATTGCCTTCGCCTTCGCCTTCGCGGCCGGCTGGTTCGGCGCCGATGTGGGCGCGGCGATCGTGATGCCAATAGGGGCTGCCGCCGCCGCATCTAAGGTCGCGACCCCGCGGCGACGGACAGCCCTGCTGACCATTATGACAATTTTGTTGGCGTTTGTGGGATTTGTCGCCGCGGTCGACCTGATCTCCGGCGCGAACACGCACCTGACGCGCTCGGTTCTCGACGCCGGCGGCTTCTCAGATCTCGCTCAGGTCGCCCAGCGCCGCCTCCAGCTTTCCGCCCACAGCTTCGTTCGCCCAGTCGTCTTCCTTGCCCTGCCGGCGATCATCGCGTTGACCGCAATCGCCGTATGGCGCCGGGACGCGATACGCAACTGGTTCGCCCCGGTGCCGCTTCTGGCCGCCGGGCTGTTCGGCGCCACGGTCGCCGTGGTCGCAGGCGCTCTCGCCAACGACTCCGGCGCTCTCGTGCTCGAGATCGGTTTCGCCTATCTCATCGTCTTCGCCGGCTTCGCCTGGGCCGAATCCCCTGGGCACGCCAGGCGCGCCGACGGCTGAGCGCTGGTCGATCCACTACCCTAGGCGGTCCGTGCGAATTGCCCTCGTCTCGCCATATTCCTGGACCTACCAGGGCGGCGTGAACCGGCACGTGGAGGCGCTCGCCGAGGAGTTCCTCGGTCGCGGCCACGACGTGCGCGTGCTCGCTCCCTTCGATCCTCCCGGGCGACTCAGCAAGGCCCTGCACCGGGCCCAGCCCGAGCCGCGCGAGGCGCCGGAGTACCTCGTCCCGCTCGGCCGCACGGTCGGCATTCCCGCCAACGGCGCGGTCTCCAACCTCGCCCCGTTCCCGGCAGGCGGCGTCCGGGCGCCGCGCCGCGAGCTGCGCGGCGACCGCTACGACGTCGTCCACGTCCACGAGCCGCTGGTGCCGCTGGTCGGCTGGAACTCTGTGCTGGGCGCCGACGTGCCCGCGGTCGGGACCTTCCATGCCTACTCGACCAAGGCGCTGCCGAACCACATCGCCTCCGCGCTCGGCGCCCGTCGCGTGTTCAACCACCTCTCGGCGCGCATCGCCGTCTCCGAGGCGGCCGCCTGGACCGGCCGCCGCTGGTTCGGCGGTCACTACGAGGTGATCCCCAACGGGGTCGACATCACGGCGGCGCCAAGCTCGCCCAGGCCCGGGGACGACGAGCTGCGCGTCCTCTTCGTCGGTCGTCCCGAGGAGCGCAAGGGGCTGCCGATCCTGCTCTCTGCCTTCGGCGCCCTGGTCGAGCACGTGCCCAGTCGGTTGACCGTGATCGGCGCCGAGCGCGCCGACGTCCTGCGCTACCTCGCCGACCCGGAGACGATGCGCTGGATCGACGTCCGCGGCCGTGTCTCGGGCGAGGCGCTCTGGCAGGCGCTGCATGAGGCCGACCTGCTCTGCGCGCCCTCGCTCTCGGGCGAGAGCTTCGGGATGGTCCTGACCGAGGCCTTCGCCGCCGGCACGCCGGCGATCGCCTCGCGGATCGCCGGCTACAGCGACGTGGTCAGCGACGGGGTCGACGGCATCCTCGTCCCGCCCGGCGACCCGCAGCGGCTCGCCGAGGAGCTGCAGCGTGCCCACCACGACCGTGAGCGCCTGCGGGCAATGGGAGAGGCCGCGCGGCGCAGCGCCGAGCGCTACGCCTGGCCGCGCGTCGCCGATCGCGTCACCGGGGTCTACGAGCGGGCGATCGAGGCTCCGCGGCCCGAGGGCGTCGTCGAGCGAGCGGCGCACTGGACCGGGATCAGGCCTGCCGACGGGATGCCGCCGCGGCCGCCGCGGCGCCTGCCCTCGCTCGAGCCGGAAGTGGCTGTCGCCGGCAGCGCCCGCCGCCGCGTCGCCCGTCGAGTCGGCCTTGGCGCGGCCGGTGTGCTCGGCGTCGGTTTGACCGCGCTCGCCGCGCAGAAGATCGGCGTCAACAACGTGGTCGAAAGCATCGTCCGCTCCGACCTCACCTGGGTGCTCGTCGCCTGCGCGTTGATGGCGCTCTCCCTCTTCTTCCGCGCCGCCTCCTGGTACTGGATCGTGCGCGCGGCCTTGCCGCGTCGGCCGGTGCGCCGTCGCGACGTCACCTCGGCGACGATGATCGGCGTCCTGATGTCGGCGACGCTGCCGGCCCGCCTCGGCGAGCCGGCGCGGGCGCTGTCGTTGGCGCGTCGAGTGGGCCGCACGCGCGAGACCTTCCCCGTCCTGCTCGGCACGCTCGTCTCGCAGACGCTGCTCAACATCGTGGCGCTGGCGCTGCTCGGCGTGATCATCGTCTCGACCACCGACCTCTTCCACTCGAGCACGCAGAAGCTCTTTGCCTTCAGCCTCGTGCCGCTCGCGCTCCTCCTCGTCGTCCTCGTTGCGCCGACGCTGATGCGGCGAAATGGCGACGGACGTCTGGCTCGGATCGGCTCGTCGATGCACTCGGCGCTCGCCCAGGTCCGGGCTGGGCTCAGCGTCTTCCGTCAGCCCCGCCGCGGAGCACTGGCGGCGATCGCCCAGCTCAGCGCCTGGGCAATCCAGCTCTCTGCCTGCTGGGCGCTTCTCGCGGCTCTCGGGCTCAACGGCCAGGCTGGGATCGGCGCCGCCGCCGCGGTGCTCTTTGCGGTCAACGTCACCGCCGTAGTTCCGGCGACGCCGTCGAACATCGGCGTCTTCCAGCTCGCCGTGATCAGCGTCCTGCATACCGGCTTCGGCATCGGCGGCGGCGACGCGCTCGCCTACGGAGTGATCCTGCAGGCTGTGGAGATCGCCACCGCCGTCGCCCTCGGCCTGCCCGCCCTCGTCCGCGAGGGCCTCACCTGGAGCGACCTCCGCGTCCAGGCGCTGTCCACCGCCCCGGTGCGCCTCAAGCCACAGCCGGCTCGTTTCGAATAGGGTGTAACCGCTGACGGCGGTACCGATACTCAACCGATCTCGTACCCAAAGAAATGGTCGAATCGACGGAGGCCGACAGCGACTTGTTCCAGACCCGCGCCCGAGCCGGGTCAACAGTCCTCTCCCTGCTCGCCAGCCCCCTCTGCGCGCCGATCCTGAGAGCCCATTTAGAGGAACCGCTGCGGCTGCCCGAGCTGCGCGAGCGGATAGGCGGCCCGGCTCAGACCACGCTTCGGGGGCAGGTCGGGAATCTGCGAGCCGTCGGAGCGCTCGAGCGGCACGTGCGATCTGGAATGCCCTACACGGTCAAAAATGAGCTCACCGAGCTCGGCTGTGGCATCCTCGGCGTCGCCGCCGCGGTGGAAACCTGGCTCTCACGAGCGCCGCAGGGCGCGATTGCGCTTGGCAGCGAGTCGGCGAAGAGCGCGATTCGGGCTCTCGTCTCCGGCTGGGATTCTGCCGTGCTCAGTGCTCTCGCCGTCGGGCCACTCTCCCTGACCGAGCTCGACGACGCCATCGCCGACGTCAGCTACCCGTCTCTCGAGCGGCGCATCTCGGCTTTGCGGGTTGCCGGGCAGGTGGAGACGGTCCCCGGTGGCGTTGGCGCTGCGAAGCCCTACTCGGTAACGGAATGGGCGAGGCGAGCCGCGGTGCCCTTGATGGCCGCCGGCCAGTGCGAGAGCGCTCACCTGACGGATTCGTTAGCGCCGCTCGGGCGACGCGACGTCGAGACGGCCCTGCTGCTCGCGATGCCCCTAGTTGAGATGCCGGAGGGCGCCAGCGGATCCTGCCTACTGGCGATCGGGGAAGACGACGGGGAGGACGACGGGGACGACGAGGACCGAGCAGGCGTCAGGGTCGAGATCGAGCTCAGCGAGGGGATCTCATGCGCGGTCTACTCAGAGGAGGGGTACACGGCGTTTGTGAGGGGGGGCGCCGAGTCGTGGGCCACGGCGATCTCGGACGGCCGCGTCGGTGGTCTCGATGTAGGGGGCGACGAGCCCGAGCTCCCGGGCAGGTTGCTCCAAGCCATGCGCTCGGCTCTTTCCTGAGTCGGCTCAGGGCTGCGAAACGGCGTGGGTACAGTCTCAATCGTATTGAGAAAACTTGGTATTGTCTTTGGGTATCGCAGTGTTATCCTAAGTTCGCCGTGTGTCTGGAAAGGCACGCGTGGGACAAATCGACAGGGATCAAATTCGAGTCGCCAAGGGCAGTGGGAGAAGTTGGCCCGGTTGGCTCGTGCAACAAAGGAGAGACGCAGTGAGACGTCATGCCCAGGCAACGTTCGCAAGATCGGAGCCACGCAAACCTAATGGCCGTGGGAGCGGCCTGCCCTTGGGCCGGTTCCATCTCTTGGCCCTCGCCGCCGTCGTGGCGGCCTTTTTCCTGGTTCCAGTCGCCCAGGCGGCTGCCGAAGGTTTGACCGTCAGCGTCGCCGGCAGCGGCAATGGCGTCGTCAAAACGTTCAACCTAGTCGACCCGACCGAACCGCCGATCAACTGCAACAAGCCCTCCGCGGAAGGCGATGTCTGCGTGGAGGAAGTCGCCCCAGGAAACGGCGAAGCCTATTACCTGGCCGCGACCCCGGCCGCAGGGTCCAAATTCGTTGGCTGGACGGTCGCAGTCGGGACTCCGTGGTCACCGGGCGAAGAACTCTGCCTGGGCGACGAACTCGAAAAAGAAACCGTCGCGCTCTTCAACGGCCCCGAAGACGGCTACGAAGGCATGGAAGGCCTATGCGCGGTGGCGCCCGAAGGCGGCGTGGCCGAAGTGACGGCTGAATTCGAAGAAGAATCCAAAGTCACCAACCTCCGCACCCTGACCGTGACCAAGTCCCCCGCCCCCGACGCGGGCACGGGAACCGGCTCGGTCTCATCCAAGCCAAAGGGCGTCAAGTGCGGCTTCAGCTGCTCAGAAGCGGTGGCTTCCATGTACAAGGAAACCCCGGTCCTGCTGAAAGCCAAGCCCTCCAAAGAAGCGACCTTCGTCGAATGGAAACACGAAAGCGAAAAAGGTCCGGGCATCTGTGACGGGGTCACCTTGCTGGAATGCACGGTGCCGATGGCAGAAGACGAATCGGTCGAAGCCATCTTCGCCGGCTCCTCCAAGCCGATCGCCAATCCCAAGGCGCTGACCGTCGACAAGGGCGAAAGCTCCGGCAAAGGCACGGTCAAGGGAACGGGCGGCCTCGGTTGCGAAGCCGAATGCGATGAAACCACGGTCCTCTACGCGGGCCCCAACGAAGAAAAAGCCAAACCGGGCAAGACCGTCAAACTCAAACGAGCGGCGGCCTTTGGCTCTGAATTCGTCGAATGGGTCGGTTGTGACTCCTTCGAAGAAGAAGGCGCCGTCTGCCTGGTGACGATGGAAACCGACAAGACGGTCTCAGCCGTCTTCGCGGCGCTGCCAAACAAAGTGCTGACGGTCAACAAGACCTACAGCACCGGCAACGGCTCGGTCGCCTCCAAGCCCAAGGGCGTCAAGTGTGGCTTCTACTGCACCCAGGCGGTGGCCAACATGCCCGAAGGCGCGGCGATCGAACTGAAGGCCAAGCCGGGCAAAGAAACCACGCTCGTGGAATGGGTCGGCGGAGACTGCAACGGCTCCACCGAACTGATCTGCGTCGTGACCATGAACACCGACGAAACCACCGAAGCCGTCTTCTCCAACCCCAGCAAGGCGCTGAAAGAAGAATCGGCGGCGACATTGACCGTCTCCAAGGGCGAAAGCACCGGTTTCGGCACGGTCAAGGGAACCGGCGGCCTGGGCTGCGAATTCCTCTGCACCTCGACCAAGGTCGTCTACCAGGGCCCGACGACCAAACCGGGCAAGACCGTGAAACTGAAATCGATCTCGGCTCCGGGCTCGGCAGCGGTCGAATGGTCCGGTTGCACCGGCTTCGAAGAAGAAGGTGCCATCTGCCTGGTGACGATGGAAGAAGACACCGAAGTCGTCGCGACGTTCGAAGAATTGGAATAGGACGCCGTAAAGCAGCACGAGTAACTCAGAAATGAATAAAGGCCAAGGCCCCGGGGAGGAATCCTCCCCGGGGCCGGCGCCTAAGAAAGGAAACACAAACGGGGGGCGAGAAATGGGACGCGAGAAGGAGTGCCGTAGAACAGGGATGAGGCTCAATGCACCGCTTGCAGTCGCCCTTCTCCTAACCCTCCTCCTAACCACCCCCGCCCAGGCCGCCGAACCCTTCCATCCCCGCCACGAATCCCTCGACGTCTACGGCCTCAATCAAGCCCGCGGCGCCGCCGTTGACTCCAAAGGCGACCTCTACCTCTCCTCGGCGGGCGATAGCGAGATCCGCGTCTATGACCCCGCCCACGAACTCCTCACCTCGATCGAAGACACGAACACCCCCTGCGGCCTGGCCGTGACCACGACCGGCAACCTCTACGTCTCAGAGTGCGCCACCGGCGAAGTCGTCCGCTTCAAACCCAACGCCTACCCCTTCGCCGGCACCCCGACCTACGGCGCCCGCGAACCGATCGACACCTCCGGCGAAGCCCAGGGCATCGCCGTGGACCCCTTCGACAACCGCCTCTACGTCGCCGAAGGAGAACGCGTCTCAAGCTATGGCCCCGAAGGCGAACTGGGCATCAACGAGGTGCAGAAAGTGCGCCTCTTCGAAACCACCGGCGGCACCTTCAAACTGAAATTCGAAGGAAGCGAGTACACCGAACCGATCCAATACGAAGCCGAAGCGAGCACCGTGCAGGAAGAACTCGAAGCTCTCTCCACGATCGGCGCCGGCAACGTCAGCGTCGAAAAATACGGAGCTAAGCGCTGGAAGATCACCTTCATCGGCGCTTTCGCCCACAAAGACCTCCCAATGCTCGAAGGAG
>Ga0210116_1000031_pt1 | contig 19517 bp, 18 predicted proteins | sample RushOxbow_ThreeS_6_FD_185562 | JGI IMG/M metagenome (GOLD analysis project Ga0210116, IMG submission 185562) | Wetland microbial communities from San Francisco Bay, California, USA, that impact long-term carbon sequestration -... | ecosystem: Environmental > Aquatic > Marine > Wetlands ...
CCGATGTCGATCGCCGCCGGCGAGAGGCGCCCTGGTACTCCCAGAAGCGCGATCCCTCGATGCTCGACGTGCTCTGCGCCCTGCGCCGCGAGCTGATCCGGGCGGAATTTCGCCAAGGAGCGGGGCGAGCGCCCTCATCGCGACAAATACCGGCCCGCCCACCGTCACGCCTGCGGGCGGCGGCGTAGGTCACGAAAGTCGAGTTATTGATAGGACAGGAATTAACGGCTGGAAAGGGACGCTTTTTACTTCTAGCCGTAGCGCTCGCCGGTGATCGCCCGCAGCTTCGAGCGATCGTGGCGCGCCTGGACTCGGCGTACGGTGCCCGAGCGTGAGCGCATGACGAGCGATTCGGTCGTCGCCCCGGAGCCCCGGTAGCGGACTCCCTGGAGGACGTCGCCGTCGGTGACGCCGGTTGCGGAGAAGAAGACGTCGTCGCCCGCGCAGAGATCGTCGGTGGCGAGGACGCGGTCGAGGTCGTAGCCGGCCTCGACCGCGGCATCGCGCTCCTCGTCGTTGCGGGGCCAGAGGCGACCCAGCATCGCCCCGCCCATCGACTTCAGGGCGGCGGCGGAGAGCACCCCCTCCGGCGTGCCGCCGATCCCCCAGAGCAGATCCACCGGCGAGCGGTCGCTGACCGCGAGCAGCGCGGCGGAAACGTCGCCGTCGGTGATCAGGCGGATGCGCCCCCCGGCCTCGCGGACTTCCTTCATCGCCTCCTCATGGCGGGGCCGGTCGAGCATGACGACCGTGACGTCGCCCACTCCCGCCCCCTTGCGCTCGGCGATCAGCCCCATCGTCTCGGCCAGCGGGCGGTCGAGATCGAGCAGATCGGCGATCTCCTCACCGCCGGCGATCTTCTCCATGTAGACGCACGGGCCCGGGTCGAACATCGTGCCCCGCTCGGCGAGGGCGATCACGGCGAGGGCGCTCGGCATGCCGAGGGCGCAGAGGCGCGTCCCCTCCAGCGGGTCGACGGCGATGTCGACGATCGGCGGGCTGCCGTCGCCGATGTGCTCGCCGTTGTAGAGCATCGGGGCCTCGTCCTTCTCGCCCTCTCCGATCACGACGACGCCTTCCATCGAGACTGAGTCGAGGACGAAGCGCATCGCGTCAACGGCGGCCTGGTCGGCGGCGATCTTGTCGCCGCGACCGACCCAGCGCGCGGCCGAGAGCGCCGCCGCCTCTGTGACGCGAACCAGCTCCAGGGCGAGATTGCGATCCGGCTTGGCGGGAGAGGTCTCCGGCACGGGCCGCAGGCTATAGGGTCGCCGCATGCGCTGGGGACTGACGCTGCCATTGCCGGGGACGCCGCTGGCGGCGCACGAGGAGCTGGTCAAGCGGGCCGAGGGGGCTGGATACACCGACCTCTGGAGCGGCGAGACGAATGGCCCGGACGGCTTCACGCCGCTGGCGCTGAGCGCTGCCTGGACCGAGCGGGCGCGGCTTGGCACCGGGATCGTCGGCGTCTTCCAGCGTGGCCCGGCGCTGCTCGCTCAGGAGGCCGCGGCATTGGCCGATGCCTCCGGCGGGCGCTTCGTGCTCGGCATCGGCTCCTCCTCGGACCGAATCGTCGAGGGCTGGAACGGCATCCCCTTCGAGCGGCCGCTGAGCAGGGTGCGCGAGACGCTCGACTTTCTCCAGGTGGCGCTCGCCGGCGAGCGCACCCCGAGCGGCTTCAAGCTGGAGACGGCGCCGGCGCAGCGGGTGCCGATCGTGCTCGCGGCATTGCGGGGCAAGATGCTCGAGCTGGCGGTCGAGCGCGCCGATGGGGCCTTCACCAACTTCCTGCCGCTGAGCGGACTGCCGAAGGTGACCGGACAGCTCGAGGGCGCCCCCGAGGGTTTCGAGCTGCTCTGTCGCTTCTTCTGCCTGCCCGGCGAGCGCGAAGCGGTTGAGCCGCTCGCCCGCTTCATGTTCTCCTCCTACATCACGGTGCCTGTCTACGCGGCGTTCTACCGCTGGCTCGGCTTTGGCGACGAGATCGACGCGATGGTCGCGGCCTGGGAGTCCGGCGATCGCCAGGCGGCGGCAGCCGCCGCCCCATGGGAGCTGATCGAGGAGATGTTCGTCTTCGGCTCGCCCGAGGAGATGCGCGAGCGAATCGGCGCCTTCGTCGAGGGGGGCGTAACGCTTCCAATCCTCACCCCGATCGCAGCGCCGGACGTCCTGGGTGGGTTGATCGAGGCGCTGGCTCCTTAGCCGCTCCACTAACCCATCGGCCGGGCCAGGCTGAGCGCGTAGTCGCCGGCCGGGTCGGTGAACCAGCCGCTCATCCGCAGACCAACCTCGTCATAGACCGCCTCGAGGCGCTCGCGCGTGAACTTGGCCGAGATCTCGGTCCGCATCTCCTCGCCGGCGATGAACTCCACCTCCAGGTCCAGCTCATCGAGCCGAATCGTCTGATCGACCAGCGAACGCAGGCGGATGTCCATCCGCGCCTCGCCCTCGTCGTAGCGGGCCACGTGCTCGAAGGCGTCGAGGTCGAAGTCCGCCCCCAGCTCGCGGTTGAGCACGCGCAGGACGTTCTTGTTGAACTCGGCGGTGACGCCGTCGGCGTCGTCGTAGGCGGCCTCGAGGCGATCGCGGCCCTTGACCAGGTCCGTGCCGAGCAGCAGGCGATCCTCGGGCTCCATCAGGGCCGCGAGCCGGGCAAGGAAGTCGCGGCGGTCGTCGGGGTAGAGGTTGCCGATCGTGCCGCCGAGGAAGGCGACGAGGCGTCCGCCGCCGCCGTCCGGAATCCGCTCCAGGTGGTGCTCGAAGTCGCAGACGAGGCCGCGGACGACGAGGCCCGGGTACTCGCGCACCAGCGACTCGGCGGTGTCGTGCGTGATCTCCTCGGAGATGTCGACCGGAACGTATGTGTCGAGGCAGCCGGCGTCGCGCATCGCACTCAGCAGATGGCGGGTCTTGGCCGCCGAGCCCGAGCCGAGCTCGACCAGGGTGCGGGGCGCATTCGCGGTGGCGACGATCTCGGCGGCGCGCTCGACGAGGACGGCGCTCTCGGCTCGCGTCGGGTAGTACTCGGGCAGCTCGGTTATCCGCTCGAAGAGCTGCGAGCCGCGGTCGTCGTAGAAGTACTTCGGCGCCAGCTCCTTGGGCTGAGCCGAGAGGCCGGCCCGCACGTCGCGCCGCATCGTCGCGGCGGTGTCGGCGTCGAGGTGAACCTCGATCGCGATCATGACGGGGCGTCCTTGGCGCAGCGGACTCCGGCGAAGATCTGGCGCCGCTCGGGCAGGTCCCAGTTGCGGAAGCTGGGCCGCATCACGTTGCGCTCCGTGGCCCATGAGCCCCCGCGCAACACCTTGTAGGTGTCGCCGACGAAGGCCTCGGAGTACTCGCGGTAGGGGAACGCCTCGAAGCCGGGGTAGGCGAGGAAGTCCGACGAGGTCCATTCCCAGGCGATGCCGACACCGTCGAGGCGCGGATGCGCCGCCTCCCACTCGTGCTCGGCTGGCAGGCGCTTACCCGCCCAGCGGGCGAAGGCGTCCGCCTCGTGCCAGGAGATGTGGAGGACGGGATGGGAAGGGTCGACCGGCCCGCGGCCTCCCCCCGTCGTCAGCACCCATCCCGCGTCGTCGTCGAGCTCCCAGTACATCGGAGGCTCGGCACCGGTGTCCTCCATATAGGCGATGTACGCGGCGTTGCTCACCGGAGTTCGATCGATCTCGAAAGCCTCCAGCTCCACCGCGTGCCGCGGCCGCTCGTTGTCGTAGGCGAACCCCTGAGCTGAGGCCCCAATCTCGTAGCTGCCAGCGTCGATACGAACCATCCCCCCGGTATGGGGCGTCTCTCGAACGGGCGGATACTCAAAATGCCGGTCCAACTGGACCGGCATTTGTCCGGGCGAGAGACGCCCCATGCCGGGGGGCACTTCGTAGCCATCGACCATCTGCAGCAGCTGCAACATCGTCTCGTTGTGCTGCTGCTCATGCGCGATCAGCATCTCGTAGACGAAGCCGTCGCGCAGCAGCGGATCGGCGGCGTCCGGGCCGATCTCGACCTCATCCAGCACTTCGAGGGTGCGCTCGCGAACCTCGTCGAGGTAGGAGCGCAGCTCGGCGTCGCGCAGGATCGGCAGCTCGCCACGGGTACGGCGCGGATTCTCGATCGCGTCGTAGAAACGCCCCAGCTCGCCGTGCAGGGGCTCGCGGCCGCCGACCGTCTGCACCAGCCAGAGCTCCTCGAAGTTGGCGATGTGACCAAGGTCCCAGGCGAGCGGGCTGAGGATCGGCGAGTAGACGCGGTTGAGCTGAGCGTCGTCGAGCGGGGCGATCAGCTCCAGCGTGCGCCGTCGCGCCTCGGCGAGACGGCTGGCGATCGCTTCCTTGGAGCTGGACGTCACCTCGGTGGCGATCCGAAGACCTTAGCGCGGGCCGCTTACCGGGATGTGAACGTCGCAAGATGCGCTTCAGCGCTTGCTGAAGAGCAGCATCTGCTGGCTGCGCGGATGGTGCCAGTCGCCGAGCACCTCGACGTCCAGCGTCGACCCCTCGACCGCCCAGCGGAAGACGTCGGGGTCATAGTGGAAGGGGTCGGCGTCGAGATACGTCATCACGCCCTTCGGCTGCTCCAGCGGCTCGGTGTTCAGCCGCGGCCCCGGATGCTGGAAGAAGGTCGCGTAGAAGCGTCCCGCGGGTGCGAGGACGCGCTCGATCTCCGCGAGGCAGCGCATGATCGGGTTGAGCGGCATGTGCGTGAAGACGCTCTGCGCGAGGGCGAAGTCGAACTCCTGCTCGAACCGCCCTACCCTGAAGGCGTCGTCCTGGATGAGCGTGGCCGAGTCCGGATCGACGCCCGCCGCCGCGAGCTCCTTTCGCCCGGCGTCGAGAAGTTCTTGCTGGATGTCGAGGCCGCAATAGTGGCCCGGCTCGAGGTAGCGGACGAAGTGCACGCCGCCGCGCAGGCTGCCGCAGCCGACGTCGAGGAAGCGATGGCTTGGCTTCAGGCCCTGCTCGACGAGGTACTCGAACTGCTTCTCGCCCATCTGCTCCCAGAGACCACCGACGACCGCGCGATGGTCGCGCCCGCCGCGTCCGGCGAGTCGCCTCAGTCGCCCCCCCCACGTCATCGGGCCAAGCATATGCGACCTCGGTCAATCGGTTCGATCGGCCTCGGGATCGAGCCAGACGCGCTTGCGCCAGGGCGGCGTGACAGCGAAGCGGGCACGGCTCCTCACCCCGATCCCCTCGAGCGGGACGAGATGGATGTCGCTGGCGAGGACGACCCGCCCCACGTTCGGCGTGCCGATCGTGTCGCCGGCATGGCTACCGCCGGAGACGAAGAGGACGTGTGTCTCGGGGCCCCAGCCGCCGTGGGGGCGCAGATGGACTGCCTCCGCGGCGGCCTTGAGCGGCCCGATTCCAGCGTCCGAGCCCCAGTTGGCGGTGCTCTGGTCGTAGTTGTAGCCGTGATGGGATGAGGCCCGCTCGTCGACCGCGCCGTCGGGCCGGATCCTGAACTGAACGCTTTCCCAGTCGTCGCGGTGATAGCCGGATGCTCCGACGATCGGGACACCGCGCAGCGTCGCCGAGTCCGCGTAGTAGAGCCAGTACTGGAGGTAGAGATTGCCGCGACGCTCGCCGCTGCAGTCGGCGCCCGCGGCCTCGGTGTCCTCGACGGCCCGCGGTCGACAGTCGATTACGTGGACGAAGGCGGAGACCGGAAGGCCGGTCTCGGTGCGGCGGACGATGTCGTGTGGCGGGGCGTCTCCGCAGGTCGTGCTGCGGCAATGGCGGAAGTCGACCGGCACGGCCTTCGAGCCCCGCTCGAAGAAGATCGTCGGCATGTGGTCTCGCACGACCTTGCCGACCTCCGTCCCATAGGCGGCGATCAGGGCCGGTTCGTCCCCGCAATCGTCCGCCAGCGCCGCCGCGCAGAGGACCCGCGACGCGATCGCCTCGGCGAGAGCCGTCCCCGGCACTCGCACTCCCGCGGCGACCATCCCCGCCACGAGCAGCGCGACCAGGCACACCAGGCCCACCCACTCAACCGTCCCCTGCCCCCGCTCCCCGGACGTGCCGGTCGTACGGTGCCTTTTTGTGCCCTCTGGGACCGGCACGTCGGCGAGGAGGTGGCGAATCTGGGCCGCGATCTTCTCCGGCTCTTCGTCGAGGCGAAGGTGGGTGAGCCGCAGAACGTGGTAGCCCGCCACCTGCATTTCGGCGTCACGGGCACGGTCGCGCTCGAAGGCGGCACGGTGGCCGTGGAACTCGAAGCCGTCCGCCTCGATCATCAGGCGCTGCTCAGGCCAGAATGCGTCCACCTCTTTTCCCAGCACCTTGGCATTGGTCTCGGGCAGGGGCAGCGAGTGAGCACGGCAGAGCTCGACGACCCTGGCCTCCAGCGGCGATCGCGTGCTGGGACGAGACGCTTCGAGCAACGCGCGCACCCGCTTCAAACCGTGGCGACCGAAGCCACGGGCGCAGACGGCCTCGACCGCCGGCAGGCTCAAGAGCCGTCGGCGATCCGCCTCCTCCCAGGCCAACGTGAGCTCCTGCTCGTCCACCACCTCAGCGAGGTCGAGGAGGGTGCGGGCGACGCTCGTCACCGGGATCCCCTTGACGGTCGCCCGCTCCTCCGGGTGGATGCCGCATTCGTGGAATGCGATCCCCGGCACAGGCCGCGCGGAAGGGGTTGTGATTTCCACGGGCGGGGAGTGACTTGCCAGGCCCCACAGCGCGGCGGCACTGCGATGGCTCAACAACGCCTCGTCGCCACCTACTAGCACGGCTCCCTGCCACTCGCCCCACTCGGATATCCCCTTGCGGCCAAGGATGAAGATGTCCCGGTAGAGGGAATGGAGGCGGCCCGCTTCGATCCTCCTCCGGATCGTCCTCGATCCCAAGCCTGCATCCCGCAGCTGCCGTCGCGAGATGACGCCGTGCTGTCGATCCGCCAGCGCCCCCAGCTCCCGCTCGCGCTTCGCCAGTCTTCCCCTACGTGCCGGATTCTGAGTGCCCATTTAGACACTCAAGGACCGGCACGTCCAAACTCTCCCCCCCAAAGGAGCTTGGCGACGGAGATCCACAGCTCGCTCGGAGCACAATAGGGCTTCTTCGGGGGTCCCTTCTCAGGAACTCCCGCGAAGCGGCCTGAGAAGGGACCCCCGAAGGAGCCCTCGCCTCAGAGCTGGCCGATCTCCGCCGCGATGTCCGCCGCGGCCTGCTTGGCGTCCGCAAACAGCATCGACGTGTTCGCTTCGTAGAAGAGGTCGTTGTCGATCCCGGCGAAGCCGGGGCTGAGCGAGCGCTTGATCACGATCACCTGCTGGGCCTCGGAGACCTCGATGATCGGCATCCCGGCGATCGGGCTGTCGGGGTCGTTCTTCGCCGCCGGGTTGGTGACATCGTTGGCGCCGACGACGACGGCGACGTCGGTGCGCGGCATCTCCGGGTTGATCTCCTCCATCTCGCGCAGCTGCTCGTAGGGCACGTCGGCCTCGGCGAGGAGGACGTTCATGTGGCCCGGCATCCGCCCCGCCACAGGGTGGATCGCATAGTTGACGGTGACGCCACGCTTCTCCAGCTCGTCGGCGACCTCCTTGATCGCGTGCTGGGCCTGGGCGACGGCGAGGCCGTAGCCGGGGACGATCACGACCGAGTCGGCATAGGCGAGCTTGATCGCCGCGTCCTGGGCGCCGATCGAGACGTGCGGGCGCTCCTCGCCACTCGCCGCGGCGCCGCCCGCCGGCGCGCCGCCGAAGCCGGCGAAGAGGATGTTGCCGACCGAGCGGTTCATCGCCGTCGCCATCTCCAGGGTGAGGATCGTTCCCGAGGAGCCGACCAGGGTGCCGGCGACGATCAGCGCCACGTTGTCGAGCGCGAAGCCGGCGGCGGCGGCCGAGAGGCCAGTGAAGGCGTTGAGCAGCGAGATCACGACCGGCATGTCGGCGCCGCCGATCGGCAGCACGACGAGGTTGCCGAGGATCGCGGCGGCGATCAGGACGCCGATGAAGATCGCCTGCGAGGGGTCGCCGTTGTTGACGGCGATGTCGACGCAGGCGGCGACGATCCCGATCAGCAGCAGGGCGTTGATCACCTGCTGGCCGGGGACCGCGAGCGGCCGGGTCGGAATCAGATCCTGCAGCTTGGCGAAGGCGACGTTCGAGCCCCAGAAGGAGATCGAGCCGACGACGCCGGCGAAGAGCACCGGAATCAGCGTGTCGAGCGGGATCGAGGCGATCGCGCCGTGGTCGATCTCGGCGATCCCGTGGCGGATCTCCGACCAGGCGATCAACGCGACGGCGCCGCCGCCGACCCCGTTATAGAGGGCGACCATCTGCGGCATCTCGGTCATCTGCACGCGAATCGAGGCGATCACGCCGATCGCGCCGCCGACGCCGAGGCCGATCGCGATCAGGCCCCAGTTGCCGATCCCGTCGAGCAGCAGCGTGGTGATAACGGCGACGACCATGCCACCCGCCGCGATCAGGTTGCCGCGCTTGGCGGTGGTCGGGTGCGTGCCCTGCTTGATCCCGACGATGAAGAGCGAGAAGGCGACTATGTAGAGCGCCGTGGCGGCGTCGCCGCCCGGCTTCAGCACGGCCTCGAGCATCAAGCGCCGCCTTTCCCGTCGGCGTCGGCCTTCGGCTTCGGCTTGCGCGAGAACATGCCGAGCATCCGGTCGGTGACCATGAAGCCGCCGACGATGTTGATCGCGCCGAAGGCGATCGCGATCGTGCCGATGATGTACTCGAGCGGATCGTCGGCGTAGCCGACGACGATCAGGCCGCCGAGCATGACGATGCCGTGGATCGCGTTGGTCTGCGACATCAGCGGCGTGTGCAGCGTCGTCGGCACCTTCGAGATCACCTCGAAGCCGACGAAGACGGCGAGGACGAAGATCGTGATCTCGGTCATCAGGCTCATGCGTCCCTCCCGGCCGCGCGCTCGTTGCGGATCGCGCCATCATGCGTGATGCAGGCGGCGGCGACGATGTCGTCCTCGAAGTCAAGGCTCAGCTCGCCCTCCTCGCCGATGAGCAGGCCGAGCAGGTTCTCCAGGTTCTTGGCGTAGAGCTGCGAGGCCGGCAGCGGCATCTCGCTGGCGAGGTTGCGCGGGCCGAGCACCTTGACCCCGCCCTCGACCACCGTCTCCCCCGGCTTGGTCAGCTCGCAGTTGCCGCCGGTCTCGGCGGCGAGGTCGACGATCACCGAGCCAGGCTGCATGCCGCGCACCGCGTCGGCGGTGATCAGCAGCGGCGCCGGCCGGCCGGGGATCGCCGCCGTGGTGACGATCAGGTCCTGCTTCGCCGCGTTCTCGGCGAGCGCCTCGCGCACCTGCGCGTTCTCCTCCTCGGTGAGCGGGCGGGCATACCCCCCCTCGCCCTCGGCGTCGGGGATGAAGTCAAGTTCCAATGGGCGCCCTCCGAGCGAGGCGATCTGCTCCCAGGCGGCGCGGCGAATGTCGAAGCCGGTGACGATCGCGCCGAGGCGCTTGGCGGTGGCGACGGCCTGCAGCCCGGCGACGCCGGCGCCCAGCACCAGCACCTTGGCCGGCGGCACGGTGCCCGCGGCCGTGGTCATCATCCCGAAGAAGCGGCCCGACTCGCGGGCGCCGATCAATGTCGCCGCGTAGCCGGCGGCGGCGGCCTGCGAGGAGAGGGCGTCCATCGCCTGCGCCCGGGTCGTGCGCGGGATCGCCTCCATCGCGAAGCTGGTCACGCCAGCCTGCGCCAGCGCCTTGTTCGTCTCGGCCGCGGTCCAGGGCGAGAGGTGGCCGATGAGCACCTGACCGGACTCGAGGCGAGCTATCTCGGCGGCGGAAGGGGCGGCGACGCGAAGGACCGCGTCGGCGCCCCAGGTAACGTCGCCCTCGACCAGATCCGCCCCGGCCTCCTCGTACTGGGCGTCGGGGTGGCCGGCGGCCTCGCCCGCGCCCTTCTCGACCAGGACGTCGACCTTCTCGTGGGCGGCCAGGGATTTGACCACGTCAGGGACGAGCGCGACCCGGCGCTCTCCCTCGGCGGTCTCTTTCGGCACTCCAATCCTCATCGGACGCGGCGCGGAAGGTTATGCGATGAGCGCCGCGAGGCGCTTCAAGGTGTGCAGCTGCTGGTCGCGCTCGGCGTGGACCGGGGAGACGATCAGGCGGTCGATGCCGGCGCCGCGGAAGCGCTCGATCCGCTCCGCCACCTCAGCCTCGGTGCCGACCAGCGACGTCGCCTCGACGACCTCGTCGGGCACCGCCGCGAAGGCGCCGGCGCGGTCGCCGTCCTGGAAGAGGCGCTGCACCTCGTCGGCGACCTCGCCGAAGCCGAAGCGGTGCGCGAGGTCGACGTAGAAGTTGGTCTTCTTGCTGCCCATGCCGCCGAAGTAGAGGACGAGCCCGGCCTTGACCACCGCCTTTGCCGCCTCCTGGTCGCCGTCGATCGCGACCTGCAACGACGGTGAAACCTCGAGGTCGGAGCGCTGCCGGCCGCCCTTGGCGAAGCCGGCCTCGAGATGCTCTCCCCACGTCTCCTCGAAGGCGTCGACGCTGAAGAAGATCGGGATCCAGCCGTCGCAGATCTCGGCCGCCATCTCGACCGACTTGCGCCCGATCGCGCCGACGAAAACCGGGATCCGGTTGCGCTCGGGGTGGAAGTTGAGCTTCAGCGCCTTGCCCTCGCCGTCGGGCAGCGGCAGCCGGTAGTGCTCGCCCTGGTGGTCGACCGGCCCTTCGCGGGCGACGATCTCGCGCACCACTTCGATGTACTCGCGGGTGCGCCCCCAGGGCTTGGCGTAGGGAACCCCGTACCAGCCTTCGGAGACCTGCGGGCCGGAGGGGCCAAAGCCGAAGATGAAGCGGCCGCCGGAGAGCTTGTCGATCGTCGCCCCGGCCATCGCCGCGGCGGCCGGGGGCCGCGCCGGCACCTGCATGATCGCCGCGCCGAGGTTGATCGTGCTCGTCTGCCCGGCCAGCCAGGCGAGAACGCTGACCACGTCGGAGCCATAGGACTCGGCCGCCCAGACCGACTCGTAGCCGGCGTCCTCGGCGGCCCGCACAACCTCCAGCGCGTCGTCGCCGGCCGGGCCGATGCCCCAGTAGCCGAGATTGAGTCCGAGCTTCAGCGCCATCCGGCGCTCACCTTATTGAATAGACAGCGATGACGAACACGGCGATCGAGCAAGGGCTGTCCAGCGCCACCGCGGCGAAGCGGCTGCGCGAGCTTGGCGCGCCGCCGGAGACCTCCTCGCGCTCGACCTCGAGCATCGTCGCCGGCAACGTCTTCACGCTCTTCAACGCGATCATCGGCGGCTTCTTCCTGCTCGACCTCGGGCTCGGCCTCTACGCCGACTCGATCTTCGGCCTGATCGCGGTGATCAACTCCTCGATCGGCATCTACCAGGAGCTGAAGGCGAAGCGCACGCTGGACGAGCTGGCGGTGCTGGTCGCCCCCCATGCCAAGGTGGTGCGCGACGGCGCGGTCGTCAGCCTGCTGGCGGAGGAGGTCGTGCCCGGCGACACGATCGCGGTCGAGCCCGGCGACCAGCTGGTCGCCGACGGCGAGGTGATCCGCACGCGAGGGATGACGATCGACGAGTCGCTGCTGACCGGCGAGTCCGACGGCGTGCGCAAGGGGATCGGCGAGCGCGCCCTCTCCGGCTCCTTCTGCATCAGCGGCTCCGGCTACTACCGGGTCGACGCGGTGCGCGAGCAGAGCTACGCGGGCCGGCTCGCTGGCGAGGCGCGCGCCTTCCGCCACCCGCCCTCGCCGCTGCAGGGCGAGGTCAACCGCGTGATCGTCGCCTGCGTCTACGTGATGGCGCCGCTCGCGATCCTGCTGATCCTCACCCTGAAGCTGCGCCACACCGGGATCGAAGAGGCGGCGCAGACCGCCACCGCGGGCCTGGTGACGCTCGTGCCCGAGGGGCTCGTGCTGCTGATGAGCGTCACCTTCGCCGTCGCGGCGATGCGCCTGGCGGGGCGGAAAACGCTGGTCCAGCAGATGAGCGCCACCGAGAGCCTCGCCTCGGTCGACACGATCTGCGTCGACAAGACCGGCACGCTGACCGACGGCGAGCTGCGGCTGGTCGGGGTCGAGGTAGCCGAGGGCGTGGCGCCGGCGGCGGCGCACGCGGCCTTGGCCCGCTTCGCCGCCAGCGCCGGCGACCGCAACCGCACGCTGGAGACGATCGCCGAGAGCTTTCCCGGCGAGGCCGCCGCGGTCAGCGGCGAAGTGCCCTTCTCCTCGGAGTGGAAGTGGAGCGGCCTGCGCATCGACTCGACCAGCTACGTGCTCGGCGCGCCGGACGTGCTCTCGACCGCCGGCGCCCTGACCCTGCCGCCGGGGCTGGCGCGGCGGCTGGGACAGGAGACGGCGACGGGGCGGCGGGTCGTCGCCTTCGGCGAAACCAGCGAGGCGCTGCCGGCCGAGCCCTCAGGGCAGGCGGCGCCGCGGCTCGCCCCTGTCGCGCTCGTCGTGCTCGAGGAGACGCTGCGGCCCGACGCGGCAGCGACCGTCGCCACGATGCGGGACGCGGAAGTGGACCTGAAGCTGATCTCCGGCGACGCGCGGGCGACGGTGACGGCGGTGGCGCAGGCGGTGGGCGTGCCCGCCGACGCCGGCGTCGTCGAGGGGGACGAGCTGCCGGAGGACCGCGAGGCCCTGGCGGAGGCGGCGCTGCGCAACACCGTCTTCTGCCGGATCAAGCCCGAGCAGAAGCGCGACCTGGTCGCGGCGCTCTCCGACTCGGGGCGCTACACGGCGATGATCGGCGACGGGGTCAACGACGTGCCGGCGCTGAAGCGGGCGCGAATGGCGGTCGCGATGGGCTCCGGTGCCCAGGTGACGAAAGGGATCGCCGACGTCGTCCTGCTCGAGGACGAGTTCGCGCGCCTGCCCGAGGCGGTCGGCGAGGGGCGGCGCATCGCCCGCAACATCCACCGCCTCGGCCGGCTGTATCTGACCAAGACGGTCTACGCGGCGGCGCTGATCCTGCTCGTCGCCGTGCCCGGCTTCGCCTTCCCCTTCCTCCCCCGTCACCTGACCCTCGCCGCCTTCTTGACGATCGGCATCCCCTCCTTCGTCCTGGCGCTGGCGCCCTCGGACGGGCCGCTCTACCGCGGCCGCCTGCTGCGGGCGCTGGCGGCCTTCGCCGTGCCCGCCGGGATCGCGACCGCGCTCGGCTCGATCCTCTCCTTCTTCCTCGTCGACACCGTCTTCGGCGGCAGCCTCGAAGCGGGCCGGACGGCGGCGACGACGACGCTGATCGTCCTCGGCCTCAGCTTCGTCCTCCTGCTCGAGCGCGGGCCCGGCCGCGAGCACATCGCGATCCAGAGCAACATGCTGATGCTGGTGATCGGCCTTGGCGGCCTCTTCGCCGGCATCCTCGCGATCGGGCCACTGCGCGACTTCTTCGAGATGGACCTGCTCAGCTCCGGCCAGTGGTTCCTGACCCTCTTCTCCGCCGCCGCCGGCCTCGCGATCGCGAGCGCTCTTTGGCGCCTCCCCCGTATCGAAGCCCTGGAAGCGCCGGTCGACGTGCCGGTCCCTGGGGGTCGAAAATGACACCGCAGATCCGGCACGTCAGTGTGGGCCGTCAGGTGTTCCCCCTCAGGAACTCCCGCGAAGCGGCCTGAGGGGGGACCCTGACGGCCCACACGCAGGTGGTGGCTACCGCGGCGGCAGAACGAACTGGGTGACGATCAGGTTCGCGGCGAGGCGCGGCTCGGCACCGTCGCGCCTACGCTCGATCTTGACCTCGATCACGACCGTGCTCTTGCCGACGTGCAGCGGCACCCCGGTGGCGACGATCTCGTCGCCGAGCAGGCCGGCGGCGAAGACGTTCAGCTTCAGCTCGATCGTCGTGAAGTTGTGACGCGGCGGGATGTTGCGGAAGGTGGCCCAGGCGGCGACCGTGTCGCCGAGCGCCGTCCAAACGCCACCGTGGACGTAGCCGCCCGGGTGCAGGTGCCGCTTGTCGACGACGATGCGGCCGCTGGCGTGGTCCTCCTCGATCTCCAGCGCCTCGATCCCGAGGTCGCCGGGGAAGCTCCCGGGCAGGAAGGCCTTGACGTGGTGGGCTTCGAGGACCGAGCGGTCCTCGGTCGCGGGCGCCTCCTCGCTCATGGCGAGAGAGCGTATGCGCCGGGGGCGAGGCGCGCGGTGCGGCGCCGGTAGGCGCTCCAGGTCCAAGGCCACTGGCTCGGATCGTTGCCCTTCTCGTCGACGTACCAGTTGGTGCAGCCGCTGTGCCAGACGGTCTCGGCGAGGGCGGCGCGCAGCTCGCGATCGAAGACCTCGGCGGCATCGGCGCGGATCTCGATCCGGCTCGCGCCGCTCGCGTCCATCTCGCGCAGGGCGGCGAGTAGATGGCCGATGCCGCACTCGAGCGTGTTGACGACCGAGCCGGTGCCGCCGTTCGTGTTCGGCCCGTAGAGCAGGAACATGTTGGGGAAGCCCGGCACGGTCAGGCCGAGGTAGGCGCGCGGCGTCTCGCCCCAATCCTCGGCGAGCGTGCGACCGCCGACGCCGGCGATCTCCATCGGCGCGACGAAGTCGTGGCTGGCGAAGCCGGTGGCGAGGACGATGACGTCGGCGGGACGCTCGACGCCGGTCGCGTCGCGGATCCCGGTTGCGGTGATCTCACCGACCCCGACGTCCACGAGCTCGACGTTGGGCTTGGTCAGGGTCGGGTACCAGTCGTCGGTCAGCATGATCCGCTTGCAGCCGATCTCGTCGCTCGGCGTGACCTTGCGGCGCAGCTCGGGGTCGGCGATCGCCGCGTTGATCTGGCGCTTGCCGATCATGCGCAGAATCGGCAGCAGCCAGCGCTGGCTGGTCATCGCCATGGCGCCGAACTCGTTGAAGGCGAAGATCGAAGCGCGGTCGAGGCGGCGCAATGCCGGGAAGCGCCTGAAGAGGGCACGCTGCCGGGCCGAGTAGGGATGGTCGCCCTTGGGGAAGGTCCAGCCCGGCGAGCGCTGGTAGACGTCGAGCTGGGCCACTTCGGGCTGGATCGCCGGCACGACCTGGATCGCGCTGCAGCCGGTGCCGATCACGGCGACCCGCTTGCCGGAGAGGTCGACGTCGTGGCGCCACTCCGCGGTGTGGAAGGCGGGCCCCTCGAAGCTGTCGAGGCCCGGCAGCGTCGGGGCCTTGGGAACCGAGAGCTGCCCGCAGGCGGTGGCGAGGACATCGGCCTCGTGGGGGCCGGCGCCCGTCTCCAGGCGCCAGCGGCCCCGCTCCGCGTCCCAGTGGGCGCTCTTCACCTCGGTTCCGGTGCGGACCTTGTCGAGGACGCCGAAGCGGCGGGCGACGCCCTCGACGTAGGCGCGGATCTCGTCTCCCGGCGAAAAGCGGCGCGACCAGCTGTTGGGGGCGAAGGAGAACTCATAGAGGTGTGAGGGAATGTCGCAGGCGGCGCCGGGGTAGGTGTTGGCCTGCCAGACGCCGCCGACCCGCTCGCCCTTCTCGAAGACGGTGACGTTCTCGTAGCCCTCGCGCTTGAGCAGCGCCGCGGCGCCGACGCCGCCGAAGCCGCCGCCGACAATCGCGATCGAGCGGGTCCGCGCGCTCATACGCCGAACCCCTCGAGTCCGAAGTCGCCGAAGGGCTCGTCGCGCTCGCGCACCGCCTCCTTGAAGCCGCCCTCGGAGGCGCGGCGGACGAAGGCATGGCCCTCCTCGGTGTGGCGGGTGATCCCGTCGAAGAAGGTGCCGAGCAGCTGGGTCTGGTGCAGACCCTGGGCGTAGAGGCTCTGGTTGACGAGCATCTTCATCATCACCAGCTGGTTTATCGGAAGCCGGGCGACTCGGCCCAGCAGCGCCTCGAAGCGCTCGTCGAGCTCGGCTGGCGGCGCCGACTCGGTCGCCAGCCCCCACTCGACCGCCTGCGCGCCGGTCAGCGAGTCGCCGGTCAGCAGCAGGCGCTTGGCCCGCATCGGACCGACCCGCGCCGCCCAGAGCGCCGTCGTCGGCGAGCCCCAGACGCGGGCCGGCGGGTAGCCGATCTTGGCGTCGTCGGCGATCACGAGCAGGTCCGAACAGAGCGCCATGTCGGTGCCGCCGGCGACGCAGTAGCCATGCACCTTGCAGAGCACCGGCTTCTCGGAGTGGAAGAGGCTCATGAAGCCGCGCACGTTGCGCCACATGAACTGGAAGTCGGTGACCGGGTCCCAATTCGACTCGGGCGCGTGATTAGCGGCGACCGTCGCCGGGTCGATCGGCGAGCCGGGCGGCGCCTCGACCCCGCCGAGGCCGCTCATATCCCCCTCCGCCGAGGCCACGAGGTCATAGCCACCGCAAAAGCCGCTGCCGTTTCCGGCCAGCGCAATCACGTGCACCGCCGGATCGAGGTTCGCCCGCTCCACGCACTCGGCGATCTCCGCCGGCATCCGCAGCGTGATCCCGTTCCCCCGCTCCGGCCTATCGAGCGTTATCCGCGCGACCCGGCCGTCGGTCTCGTAGGTGAGCGTCTCGAGGCTTGCCATCGCAGGCGAGCCTACAGTCAGATCCGCGACCAGCGAGCGCCCGCTCCCGAGCCCTCCGCCTTGATCTGACCGGCATCGCGGAGCTCAGTCAATACGAGCCGAATCGTCGCGAGACTGATGCCGGGCAGCGCCCGCTCGACGTCGCGGCGCCTGAAACGAGCCGGCGCCTGGTTGAGGATGTAGTCGCGGACCCTTTCCTGCTTATTGCCGGTCTGTCGACCGGCCGCGGCGACCTCTTCCTCGAAATCGTCATAGGCGGCAGCGAGGACGCGAGCCAGGTAGGTGATCCACGGCCAGACATCGTGCCCCCCCTCGTGCCAGTTGCGCTGGGAGTCGTAGAGCGTCTCGTAGTAGGTGCTCTTGGACTCGAAGATCCGCTGCTCGAGACTGACGTAGCGTGCGACCCGGTAACCCTGGGCAAGCAACTCGTAGGTGGTGAGCAGTCGGGCGACACGCCCGTTGCCGTCGGCGACCGGGTGAATCGCGAGAAAATCGAGGATGAGGGCCCCGATCAGGATCAGGGGATGGGTGCGCCCCTCGGCCTTCGCTTCGCCGTAGCGGGCCAGGAGCTCGCCCAGCGCGAACTCGGTCTCCTCGGGCGGCGTCGGCGTAAAGACCACCTCTCTGTGGCCGCTCTCATAGGAGACGATCAGGTTCTGGTCGCTCTTCAGGCTCCCGCCGTTGCCGTCGGTGTACTCGAAGAGCAAGCGATGCAGATGAAGGACGAAGGGGACGCTGAGCTCCTCATTGCTGTCCAACCTCATCAGCATGTCGATCGCGTCGCGATAGCCGGCGAACTCGCGCTCGTTTCGGTTCCGGTAGCGATGGGCGCCCTCCGCGATCCGCACGGCGCGGTCGCCCCCAACCACGACGCCCTCGATCGCGTTGGACGCGGTGATCGAAGCGACCCGGGCGTGCTCCGCGAGCCGGCTCAACAGCTCGGGCCGCTGGTCCTCGAAAAGACGCTCCTGCCCCCTGCCGGTGTCGATCCGGGCGAGAATGGCGCCGAGGGCACGAGGCTGGGATTCAAAGATCCTGTCGAGATCGACGAAGCTCCGCATGGAGCTAATGATCCCATAATGGCGCTAATAAGGCGGTGAATTAGCTCAATTCTCGCCAGTTAGCTCGTCCGATCGAAGGTCGTTGGTATACCTGGGTATACTAGCTCCATGGCAAAGGTCATGGTTTCCCTTCCCGACGATCTCCTCACCGAGGTGGACGCCGAGGCGCGGCGCGCCGGCACAACCCGCAGCGCCGTCATGCGGGGGTTCGCCGACGCGGCGCTGCGCCAACGTCGAGAGGGTCGAGCGGCGGCGATGCGATCGCTGCTCAGCGATGTCTCGCCCCACGGCGGACACGCCGCGGAGCAGGTGAAGGCGACGCGGCCCGGTTCGTGACGACGCTCCTTCTCGACGCAAGCGTTCTGCTCGCCGCCTTCGACCCCGAGGACGACCATCACGAGCCGGCGCGGGCCTTGCTGGAAGACGAAGACGCGACCCTCGCCACCCTCGACCTCGCCCGCTATGAGGTCGCCAACGTCGCAGTGCGGGCGTGGCGCGCGCCGGAGTTGGTGGCGCCACTGCTGGCCGCAATCGAGAGACTCGCCGAAGACGGCGGCGTCATCCTCTCCACGGACATCCTCTTGGCGAGGGCCGCGGAGATCGCCGAGCACCATTCGATCTCCGTCTACGACGCCGCCTACGTGGCTGCCGCCAGCAACGCTGGGCATCGTCTCATTAGCTGCGACGAGCGCGACTTGGTTTCGAAGGGTCTCGCGTCCCTCCCTACGAGCGCGCGAACCGCGATAAAGCCGGATCGAGGGAAATAGCTCAAGGGTGCATCTTCAGAACAGACTCGCCGAGTCGATGTGAGGCTCGACCCGCAGTATCCCAGGACCTCAGAGACGAAGATACCGACACGGGCGAAGCGGACGCCCAGATGGCCCTCTTCTGGGAGCGATCGGCGTATTCAAGAATCCCGCGTCCCACCGCCGCGTGCACTACGAGAACGCCACCGAGGCCGCCGAGGCGGTTCTCTTTGCCGATCTCCTTCTACGTATTCTCGACCGAGTCAGGGGGTCCAGCTAAACACCGCCACAGGCGAGCCAGAAGTAAACCTCTAGCTCGCCGAGCGGCGCAGCAAAAGGAGCAGGTTCCCGCAGCCGCTGCTTCCCGAGAGGCCGAGCGGCAGCAGTGCTGGGTTGGTAACCAGAAGGACAAGGAATGTCACGAGGCTCGCTACCGTGAGAGTCACCTCAAAGCCGAAGATGATCTTCTCGCGGGTCAGATCGAAGCAATCTCGATCAGCAGCGACCTCCTCCCGCCTGCGCTTCGCCCGGATCATTAGCGCTTGATCCCGTTCTTCGGAGAGGCGACAGTCCTCGGACGTCTCCAGTCGCGGCAGTGGATCTAGCTGCGCGGTAGCCATCACTACTTACACCCGAGTACCTGGCCGAAAACAAGGGTCGGTGAGAACCACCATCTGGTTTGAGTTTCGTCCCCATCACCCCTTACGAGAAGGACCATGGATCGAACATAGGGCTCGGGGCATTTGACCCGATAAACCTCTAGCGAGGGCTCTACCTGTATCGACTTCTTAGGAACCTGCGGGAGAAGCAACATTTCGTCCTCGTGCGCACGATGTTGATCTCTCCCCGCCTGAGATCAAGTCATGCGACTAAGACGAATGCTGTCTGCGGGCCATTCCCATTTGCAGCCATTCCGTGCAGCTCCGGGGCAGGGCCGCGAGCTGATGCCGAGACCCTGCATCTGCGTGCTATCCAGGGGCCGCCATGCGGCGGCTCCAGTAGGCCATGCGGCCTGTGGGCCATCGGCTATGTCCGGCTCGTGATGCCTGAGAGAACCGCGCCCTTGCGCGTCAACACTCAGCAGCCCCTTGGCTGGGTCGAGGCCCACTTGGACCTCGCCATCAAAAGCTTGCTTTGCATTCTAACCGCTCGGGACGATGACAAAGCCCTCTCTGCCAACGTCACGTGAGACGCCCATGATGCGGGAATTACTGAACCCCGAGGGCATGAATGGAGCACGTGATGTCGTTGATCAACCGAGACGGAGCCGCCGGCCGCGAAACGGAGCGAGCC
>Ga0210116_1000035_pt1 | contig 16103 bp, 18 predicted proteins | sample RushOxbow_ThreeS_6_FD_185562 | JGI IMG/M metagenome (GOLD analysis project Ga0210116, IMG submission 185562) | Wetland microbial communities from San Francisco Bay, California, USA, that impact long-term carbon sequestration -... | ecosystem: Environmental > Aquatic > Marine > Wetlands ...
CCACATCAAATAGGCCGACACGTCCCGTGCATAGTTGTCGAGCGTAGGCTTGGTGCCATCGGTATAGGTGACCACACCGTCGCTGAGCGGCGGCGGCATGGCGATCTGATGGCCGGGAAAGGCCGCGTTGTAATGCATGCCGGGCGCGAGGTCGAAGCCGGGTGGCGCCTTCTCATAGCCGGTGAGCAACGCATAGATATAGTCGGGCCCGCCCTCCCGCGCCTTGGCAATCACCGACAGGTCCGGCGGCAGCGCACCCCCATTGGCGTTGCGCGCCAATTGGTCATTGGCGAACGGCGCGCGAAAGTGGTCGGATGGGCGTGCCGGGCGCTGGAACATCTCGCCCTTATCGTTAGGTCCATCGGTAACCTGGACCTGCGAGGCCAGCACCTCGACGGCGTTTGGTGAGAATTGCGGACCGCCCGGCTCGCCGAGATTGCGGTAGGACAGGAGCTGCATCGAATGGCAGTTGGCGCACACATCCCGGTACACCTGGTAGCCGCGCTGGAGCTGGGCCCGGTCGAACGTGCCGAACGGCGGGGTGAAGCTCCAGCTTTGACCCCCGATCTCCGGCGCATGATTGCCGTTCGCTTGAGAGGCGTCCTCGGCGAGGCTTACCCCCGCATGCGCGAAGGTCAGCGCTAGGGCCGCGGCAAACGCCACGAGGGACGGCTTCATCACGCGACCTCCGCCGGTGTCCGCCGGTGGGGCGCCGCCGCCGGCACGGCCTTGGTCTCCTCCGGTCCGAGCACGGACTCGGTGATGCTGCCCGGCAACCGGCGCGGCCGCTCGATCAAGCCCACCACCGGCATCACCACCAGAAAGAACGCGAAATAGTACACAGTGAAAATGCGCCCGAGCACGAGATACCAGCCTTCGGGGGGCTGCGAGCCGAGATAGCCGAGCGCGATACAGGTGATCACGAACGCCAAGAAGAACCATTTGTAAATTGGCCGGTAGCTGGTCGATCGCACCTTGGAGGTGTCGAGCCACGGCACGAAGAACAGAATCGAAATCGACGACAACAGCGTGATCACGCCGAACAGCTTGTTCGGGAGCGCTCGCAGAATCGCGTAGAACGGCAGGAAGTACCATTCCGGCACGATATGCGGCGGCGTCTGCAGCGGATTGGCCGGAACATAGTTGTCGGGGTGGCCAAGAAAATTCGGCGCGTAGAACACCATGGCGGCGAACACCAAGATGAAGGCGACCAGCGCGAAGCCGTCCTTGATCGTGTAGTAGGGATGGAACGGCACGGTGTCGCGCGCGGTCTTCACCTCGATGCCGGCGGGATTGTTGTTGCCCGGAATATGCAGCGCCCAGATGTGCAGCACCACCACGCCGGCAATCACGAACGGGAACAGATAGTGCAGAGCATAGAGCCGGTTGAGCGTCGGGCCGCCGACCGCGAAGCCGCCCCAGATCCATTGCACCAGCTTGGTGCCGAGCCCGGGGATCACCGCGTCGAGCGATGAGAACAGGTTGGTGATCACGGTGACCGCCCAGAAGCTCATCTGCCCCCAGACCAGCGAATACCCCATGAAGGCGGTGGCGATCATCAGCAGCAGGATGAGCACGCCGAGAATCCACAGCACCTCGCGCGGCGCTTTGTAGGAGCCGTAATACAGACCGCGGAAGGTGTGGATGTAGACCGCCAGGAAAAACATCGAGGCGCCGACGGCATGGATATAGCGCAGCAGCCATCCCCAGTTCACGTCGCGCATGATGTGCTCGACCGAATTGAATGCCCCTTGCTCGGTCGGCACATAGTGCATCGCCAACACGATACCGGTGACGATCTGCACGCCGAGCATGAAGGTGAGGATGCCGCCGAAGGTCCACCAATAATTGAGGTTGCGCGGCGTGGGGAAGGCCAGGAACTGGTCGTGCATCAACCGCGGGACCGGGAGACGCGAATCGAGCCAGCGGGCGGCGCCGCTCTGCGGGTGGTAGGTGGAGGGATGCGCCATGTCCCGCCCCCTACCCGATCTTGATCTTGGTGTCGGACGAAAAGGCGTAAGGCGGGATCGCCAAGTTCTCCGGGGCCGGCCCCTTCCGGATGCGGCCCGCAGTGTCATATTGCGAACCGTGGCATGGGCAGAACCAACCGCCATACTCGCCCTTATAGTCGCCGACCGCCTGGCCCTTGGGAATGCAGCCGAGATGGGTGCAGATGCCGATCATCACCAGCCACGACTCTCGATCCTTGGCGGCGCGGTTATCGTCGGTCGCCGGCGCATCCTCGGTAAGATTGGCATTGCGCGCGAGCGGGTCGGGCAGATCGTCGACGGCAAAATCCTTGGCCTTGTCGATCTCCTGCTCGGTGCGGTGACGGATGAAGATCGGCTTGCCGCGCCACATCACGGTGATGGCCTGACCGGCCTCGACATGGGAGATGTCGATGTCGGTGGTGGCCATCGACAGCGCCGACTGATCGGGATTCATCTGGTCGAGCAGCGGCCATAGCGCCGCCGCGCCGCCGATGGCGGCAAACCCGCCTGCGGCAATCAGAATGACATCGCGCCGCGTCGGCTCGTCATCGCCGGCGAGGGAGGGATCTAAGGGGGTCTCGTGAGTGGCCACTGGCCCGAGGCTCCTGCGTCAAGACTTCAAAGGGGGCTCGCGAATGAAACCTTCATGCCAATCAAAGAGCGAGCGCCAAAGACGGAGCCCACGCTCCCTGTCTTCAGGCCCATCCCAAAACCAACGCGCCCTTGGAGGTTGCCTCTCCCTGGTGTGCCGTGAACCGGCCTTCTTCAACCTGGTTTCTTGCATCAGGGCTGGTGGTTGTCCAGAGGCCGCAACTTGGGCAAATTGGCGCAGAAAGCCCGGCAGTCAAGCGTTGAAGCTGAGGCCGCGACCATTGAGCGCGTTGATCCCGGTCAAAGCCGCCAAGCGTTGTTCGGGCAATGCCATTGACCCGGCAGCGTGCCGAGCCCTAAGGCCATGGGCGATGGACCAGACCGCAGTGAACGAGCCGAGCTCGTCAGAGCCCTTTAGCCCCGCGCGCAAAGAGCGTGCCCGGCTGTGGTTCGAGCATTTGCGCAATGAGCTCTGCGCCGCCCTCGAAGCGATCGAGAACGAGGCCGGAGGTCTCCCCGGCTGCGGTGGCAAGGCCCCCGGCCGCTTCAGCAAAACCTCATGGAGCCGCACTGAGCCGGACGGAACCGACGGCGGCGGGGGCGTCATGGCGTTGATGGCGGGGCGGGTATTCGAGAAAGTCGGCTGCCACGTCTCGACCGTGCACGGCACCTTCGCCCCGGAATTCGCGAGAGCGATCCCCGGCGCCGACCAGGACCCGCGCTTCTGGGCGAGTGGCATCTCGTTCATCGCTCATCCGGTCAATCCGAACGCGCCGACCGCGCATATGAACACGCGCATGGTGGTGACCTCGAAAGGCTGGTTCGGCGGCGGCGGCGATCTCACCCCGGTGCTGATGCGCCGCCGCACCCAAGAGGAACAAGATTCGCGCGCGTTCCACGCGGCGATGAAGGCGGCCTGCGCCGGCGAGACCTCCGCCGATTACGAGCGCTTCAAGACCTGGTGCGATGAGTATTTCTATCTGCCGCATCGCGGCGAGATGCGCGGCATCGGCGGCATCTTCTACGACTATCTCGATAGCGGCGATTGGAAGGCGGATTTCGACTTTACCCAGAAGGTCGGCCGCGCCTTCCTCGGCGTCTATCCCGAGATCGTCCGCCGCAACATCGCCCTGCCCTGGACCGAGGCCGACCGCGAGGAGCAGCTCATGCGCCGCGGGCGCTATGTCGAGTTCAACCTGCTCTACGACCGCGGCACGATTTTCGGGCTGAAGACCGGCGGCAATGTCGAGGCGATCCTGTCGTCCCTGCCGCCTTTGGTGCGCTGGCCTTAAGCTATCCACGCACGCCGGCATACATCAGCGGCGGCGCGAGCGGGGCCGAGATCCCGGTGCCGGTGAGCGAGCCGACGTGGGATTGAGTCATGGGGGCGTCATAAACCAGCCGTGCCGCCAAAATGGCGAGAGCCGTGAGCACCAGGACCAGCGCGATCTTCCACATGTTGCGAACCTCCTGAGCCCTTGGACGCGGCACCGCGCCGATAGGTTCAAGATTTAGGTGTTCGCGGCTGAACTCATCCTGAGGCGGCCGTTCATCTGGGGTTTAGAATCCGAAGCTTTTTGTGATGGTCCCGGGGCCACTTCGGGCTTGCCAAACAAGGCGCTATCGCTCATGTTTGCCCCCACCGGGCGCCCAAGGCTTTGGGCGCGGACTTGGACGACGGCAAGTGACTATCGCGCCTCAAAAGAGCACGACCCTTTCCTGACATCTCAAGACGCCGAAGGACCACCCTTTGGGGGGCCCATGGCCCGTTTGTGTGAAACTTCTACGGGAAAGGAATTCCCCCATGGCTCGTGTTAACGGCACAGTGAAATTCTTCAATCATGCGCGCGGCTTTGGCTTCATTCAGCCGGAGGACGGCGGCAAGGACGTCTTCGTACACGCTTCCGCTCTCGAGCGGTCAGGCGTGCCCGCCCTCAACGAGGGCGACAAGGTCTCGTTCGAGATCGAGGACGACCGCCGCGGCCGCGGTAAGCAGGCCGCCAACGTTCAGCTCGCCTAACCAAGCGCGCAGCCAACTGATTGAGACCGCCGGGCTTCGCCCGGCGGTTTTTTATTGCCCGGTCGGCGCTGCCCCAGCCGCGCCGCATTTGCTTAACGGGCGATTCATTGTGCCGACCCTATTTTGCCAAAAATCGAGGTCTAACTCGGCAGATCCCAAGCCCTGGGGACCTCCCGCCCGCTAGGGGCACTTCGCGGGCACCACGCTAACGAACGGGACATCGACCAAATGACCAATGGAAAGTTGAAAGCGATCGCCGCCGCGGCGCTGATCGGCACGGCTACGCTTGCGTTGCCGTCCACCGCCGAGGCCGGCCACTACTACTATGGGCACGGACACGGCGGCTGGGGCGCGGGCCTGCTCGGCTTCGGCGTCGGCGCCGTCGTCGGCAGCGCGCTTGCGCCGCGCACGGTCTATGTTGAGCCCGGTTACGATTACGAGCCGGCCTATTACGGCGGCCCTGCCGCCTACGGACCGCCGCCCTGGACGCCTGAGTGGTACACCTACTGCGCCCAGCGCTACCGGAGCTTCAATTCGCACACCGGCTACTTCCGCGGCTATGACGGCCTGCCCTATTTCTGTCAGTAGCTGACGCGCGACGTTGGAGCCTCGAGCCTGCCCGACCCGGCCGCCATGCCCGGGGCGGCAGGCTCTTATTGTTTGCGCCCTGACGTCAGCCTCGCCGCACTCTTCCGCGCCAATCCGCCGCGACCGCGTAACTTCCTAGAAACCCTAAGCTTTTTGATGGGTCGCTTAACCCTGCGGCAACTCGTGTCGCTGAGCGTTCGGAATGTGTCTTGAATGCGACGACAACGCAGCGCAAAATTATCGTTCCGGGATGAGTCCGATTTGAGAGCGCCGGCAGAGGCTTTCCGAGCCGGGGAACCGCCGATCATGGGAACTGAAGAAGGACTCTTGGACTATGAGCTTTGCTACCGCTGTTGGCCCTGAAATCGAGCGGCCGCGCGACGTCCCTAACGCTCTTGCCGACCGACAGGCGCTGACGCTGGTCAAGCCCTATCAGGGCATGGTGGCGTGGCCCACGGTGCTGCTCGCGGCGGGCATCCTTGCCGCCTTCGCGCTGGTCACCTATCTGGCGGTGATGGCGATCATTCCGCTCTGGTGCGGGCTGATCCTCAACACGCTGATCCTCTACGCCGACCAGACGCCGTTGCACGAAGCCTGTCACGGCAACATCGCCGGCAAGGACTCACGCTATCTCTGGATCAATCATCTCGTCGGCTATGTGTGCGGCACGCTGCTGCTGCATGAATACAAAGCCTTCCGCTATATGCATCTCGCCCATCATCGCGACACCAACAACGAGGAGATCGATCCGGACCATTGGGTCGCCGTGCAGGGACCGTTCAAAGTGCTGTGGCGCTGCCTGACTATCGTGTTCTGGTACCATCAGTATTTTTGGAAGCACATCGCCTTCCACGCGCACATTCCCGGCATGCGGCCGCTAACCCTGCACATCGTGGCGCTGCACGCCATCTACTACGGCGCCGCGCTCTGGCTGTCGGTGATCGGCTACTGGCGCGAAGTGCTGATGCTGTGGATCTTCCCGCACATCCTCGCCTCGGCGCTGATCATCTATTTCTTCGCCTATCTCACCCACGCGCCGCATGAGGTGCATGAGCGCTATCGCGACACCAACGTGTTCTGGGTGAAGGGCAAGATCATGGAGCCGATCGTGAACTGGCTCTACCTGTTCCAGAACTTCCATCTGATACATCACCTGTTCCCGCGGGTGCCGTTCTATCTCTACCCGAAGGCATTTCGCTCGCTGAAGCCGGTACTCGACCGCGAGCAGGCGCACATCTACGAATTCGGGCATGAGCCCGAGCAGGCCTTCGACCAGAAAGGCCCGGGCGACGCAGTGAGCGCTTAGGAACTCGGCTCGAAGGTCAGATCGGCGGGCGAGATCAGCACCGAGAATTGCTGGCACCAGATCACCACGCTCGGAAATCTGGTGAGATCGACGCCAGCCGGCACCGCATATTTCTGACTGCCCTTGAACGCGCGCAAGCGGCCGAGATCGACAAACATCGTGCCGGTCACCTGCCCTGCATCTCTGATATTGGCTGCGGGCACCAGATAGACGTGAAAGTCGGGGCCCGGCCCCACTTCGAAATCCTCGCCCAGAAACACCACGTTCGGGTGGACCTTCACGCCGCCCTTGCCGTAGTGGATCGGATCGCTCGGATTGACGTGAATGAACTCGCCTTTGGCGACGAGCTTGCTCGCTTCAGCCTGGGTGAGCTGGTCCTTCGCTTCGGGGAGCGGGAAAATGTAGGGAAAGAAGAAAAAGCCGAGCGCGACGCCGAAGGCAGAGCCAAGCACCGCACCAAACAGAAACACCGCCAACCATCGCCACATATCGAGGTCTCCTCGAAACGCTCGCTCCAGCTTGCCACGAGCGCGCGGCGATGGCGACCCCCTGCCGCGCATCGCTTCTCGAAATTAGGCGCGCCGCCGCCACTCCGACTTTGTACATTGGGTCGCGCTGAGGAGACGAGTGATGCTGAATGCCGCCACGGTCCGCACCACCTGTCCTCGTGATTGTTACGATGCGTATGGCGTGCTGGTGAAGACGGCGACAGACGGCACCGTCAACGTGGTCGGCGATCCTGACCACAACATCAGCCGCGGCGCGTTGTGCGGCAAAGCCGCTGGGCCGTCAACGGCGGTGCCGGCAATAACGTCAACGCCCTCAATCCCGGCAAGAAGGCTGATCTCGCCGAGAGCTGCGCCGTGCACAGCATCAATGTGTCGGTTGTCCCCGCCTGACACCGCCGACGCCTGAATCAGTGGAACCGGAGTTCGCCCTCGACGAAGCTGAACTCGGCCGGCGCGATCAGCCGCCGATGCACCACGCGAATGCGATAGAGCGCGCCGTCGAGATTGGCGTGCCAGAAATCGAGGAAGTCGGTGAGCTTGGGGAACCGCGGCGCGAGGTCGTAGTCCTGCCAGATATAGCTCTGCAACAGCCGCGGATGATCCGGCAATCGATAGAGGATTTCCGCCGTGGTCAGCGAGAAGCCCTCGATCTGGCGCAGGAAGGCAGCATCCATGTCGTTTGTGCCCCGCCCATCCGTGTTTTTCCGTTTTATGAGTCGTAACCGCACAGCCGGGTTGCGGCAAGCCCATTTCTCGCATTGAATCAGCAGCTTGGCAGCACACTCGGCGAATTGCTAGTGGCCTTGGCACTCCTCTCTTGAAAGTGCTAGAACGCGATTCTACATAGCGGGCGAGGTGCGCCGCTGCGTGAACACCTAATTAATTGATACGCCCGGAGGAGGAGCCAAGATGAAATTTCGGCCATTGCATGATCGCGTCGTCGTGCGCCGGATCGAGGAGAACGACAGAACGAAGGGGGGCATTATTATTCCCGATACCGCCAAGGAGAAACCGCAGCAGGGCGAGATCGTCGCTGTCGGTCCCGGCGCCCCCGATGACAAGGGCCACATCCAACCGCTCGACGTGAAGGCCGGCGACCGCGTGCTGTTCGGCAAATGGTCTGGCACCGAGGTCAAGATCGACGGCGAGGATCTACTCATCATGAAGGAGAGCGACATTCTCGGCGTGCTCGAAGGTGCCGAGGCCAAGAAGAAGAAGGCTGCGTAACTAACAAAATCCTCATCCTGAGACGCCCGAAGGGCGCATCTCGAAGGATGAGGCCTCCAAGGAGTTTGCGAACATGTCTGCCAAGGAAGTGAAATTCGGCCAGGAAGCCCGCGAGCGCATGCTGGAGGGCGTCGACGTCTTGGCCAATGCGGTCAAGGTGACGCTCGGGCCTAAGGGCCGCAACGTCGTGCTCGAGAAGTCGTTCGGCGCGCCGCGCATCACCAAGGACGGTGTGACGGTGGCGAAGGAGATCGAGCTCGAGGATAAGTTCGAGAACATGGGCGCGCAGATGGTGCGCGAGGTCGCATCGAGAACTTCCGACACAGCCGGCGACGGCACCACTACCGCCACCTTGCTTGCCCAAGCGATCGTCAAGGAAGGCGCCAAATCGGTCGCCGCCGGCGCCAATCCGATGGATCTCAAGCGCGGCGTCGATCTTGCCGTCGCCGCCGTGATCAACGAGCTCAAGTCGAAGGCCAAGAAGGTCACCTCCAGCGAGGAGATCGCCCAGGTCGGCACCATCTCCGCCAATGGCGACCAGGAAATCGGCGAGATGATCGCCAAGGCAATGAAGAAGGTGGGCAACGAGGGTGTGATCACGGTCGAGGAGGCCAAGTCGCTCGAGACCGAGCTCGACGTGGTTGAAGGCATGCAGTTCGACCGCGGTTATATCTCCCCTTACTTCATCACCGACGCCGACAAGATGCGCGTCGAGTTGGAGAGCCCGTACATTCTGATTTACGAGAAGAAGCTCTCCAACCTGCAAACCATCTTGCCGCTGCTGGAAACCGTAGTGCAGTCCGGCAAGCCGCTGCTGGTGATTGCCGAGGACGTGGAGGGCGAGGCGCTCGCCACGCTAGTGGTCAACAAGCTGCGCGGCGGATTGAAGGTCGCTGCTGTCAAGGCGCCGGGCTTCGGCGATCGGCGCAAGGCCATGCTGCAAGATATCGCGGTGCTCACCGGCGGCCAGGTCATCTCCGAGGATCTCGGCATCAAGCTCGAGAATGTCACGCTCGACATGCTCGGCCGCGCCAAGAAGGTGGTCATCACCAAGGACGACACCACCATCGTCGCCGGTGCCGGCAAGAAGGCCGACATCGAAGCGCGCGTCGCCCAAATTCGCCAGCAGATCGAGGATACCACCTCCGACTACGACAAGGAGAAGCTGCAGGAGCGGCTGGCCAAGCTCGCCGGCGGCGTCGCCGTGATCAAGGTCGGGGGCTCGACCGAGATCGAGGTGAAGGAGCGTAAGGACCGCGTCGACGACGCATTGAACGCGACTCGCGCGGCAGTCGAAGAGGGCATTCTGCCCGGCGGCGGTGTGGCGCTCATCCGCAGCGTCAAGATTCTCGACCGGCTCAACACTGCCAATGACGACCAGAAAGTGGGCGTCAACATCGTGCGCCGAGCGCTTCAGGCGCCGGCCCGCCAGATCGCCGAGAACGCGGGCGAGGACGGTGCCGTCGTGATCGGCAAGATCACCGACAAGGACGTCTATGCCTTCGGCTTTAACGCCGCGACGGGCGAATATGGCGACCTGGTCAAGCAGGGCGTGATCGACCCTGCCAAGGTGGTGCGCAACGCCCTCCAGGGCGCCGCCTCCGTGGCCGGCCTGCTCATCACCACCGAGGCGATGGTGGCCGAGAAGCCGAAGAAAAAGGCGCCGGCCATGCCTCCGGGCGGGATGGGCGGCATGGGCGACATGGACTTCTAGATTGTCGCGTAGGTACTAGGGTGTCGCGTTAGGTAAGCGTTTGTCGCGTAAGTACGTGTCAGTTGCGTGAGTTGGTTTGCGTCCCTGCGTGCCAGTACCCCCAAGAGTACGGAGCCGCGCCCTCGGGCGCGGCTCTTTCTTTTGCCGTCGCCGTTAGGCAGTCTGGGCCGATGGCACGGAGCAAACCATCAGGCCGCGTGCGAGTCGGCATCGGCGGCTGGATCTATCCGCCCTGGCGCGGCACCTTTTATCCCAAGGGCCTAAAGCAGGCGGACGAACTCGCTTATGCGGCCTCGCATCTAACCACCATCGAAATCAACGCCACCCATTACCGGCTGCAAAGCAAGACCAGCTTCCGCAAATGGGCAGCGGCCGCGCCGGACGGCTTCGTGTTCTCGGTGAAGGGCCCGCGGCTGGTCACCCAGCAGAAGGTGTTGGCCGAGACCGGCGGTTTCATAACCCGCTTCTTGGACTCGGGGCTCGCCGAGCTGGGCGATAAGCTCGGGCCGGTATTGTGGCAATTCGCGCCGTTCAAGCAATTCGATCGGGACGACTTCGCCAGATTTCTCGACCACCTGCCGCGCGAGCTTGACGGGGTGAAACTCAACCATGTGGTCGAAGCCCGCCATAACAGCTTCGGCAATCCGGCCTTCGTCCAGCTCCTGCGCGATCGAGGCGTCACCGCCTCGTTCACCGACGCGGAGACTTGGCCCAACATTGCCGACCTGACCGGTGAGGTGGTCTATGCGCGGCTGCAACGGGGCGACGATGCGCTTCAAACCGCTTACCCGCCGAAGGAGCTCGATCACTGGGCGGAACGCGCCAAGGTCTGGGCCAAGGGCGACACGCCGGAAGATCTGCCTCTCCTCGACGCTGGCCATAGCGCCGACGCCAAACCGCGCGACGTGTACATTTATTTCATCCACGAGGGAAAACTCAGAGCGCCGGCTGCGGCCACCGCGCTAATCGAGCGATTAGCCTAACCCCCGCGTCAATAAGCCCGTCTCCTGCCGGCAACCTTGGACACCCATATTCATTGCAAGGGTTCGGCTGGCGTGGGGCGTGCAATGGAGGCCATCATGTCGGAGCCTGTTATCCCCGCTTCGCGACCGGCTGACGAAACCGGCAAAGCCGGCGAGGCCGGGGTCCATCCCATCGTCGTCAAGATCGCCGTCGGGGCCGTCCTGTGGTTCCTCGCTGTGACCTGGCTCGCCTTCGCCGCCAAAGGCGGGGTCGATTTGGACCTGACCGTCGTGACCCTGTTCTTCGCGATGTTCTTCACGCTGTTCCTGTTGCTGGCATCGTTCAGCGTGGACGATCCGCGCTGGCCGACCAGGCAGACCAGCATGCGCGAATTCTTGACCAGCAAGGTTGGGCTCGCGACCGGCGAAGAAAGTGGTCGCGATGTCCTGATCGAGATCGCGCTCGTGCCGGTCACGCTGGCTTTCGCCGCGACCCTTATCGGCCTGGCTTGGGTGATTTTCGGCTAAACGCGGCCGCGCGCGCCAGGAGTTCCTCACGCGACAGAGCGAAGCCGCCGGCGACCCAGTCGGCTTCGAGCCGCCGCAGCATGGCGCCGATCTCGGGTCCTTCGAGGTCGCCGAAAGGCATGACGTCTGACCCGCGCAGCGGAAAGGAAGGCGCCTGCCAGCGTGCGGGCAGGTGGAACGCCTCGCACCAATTCCGATCGGTGGGGGCCACGCCGGAATCGGCCCAGGCGATCGCCAGGTACGCCGCAAAAGCGCTAGGCCCAAGCCGGTAGAGCGTGTGCTTGGCCGCTTCTTTATCAGGCAGCCCGCTTGCGTCATGGTCCGCCGCGCCAAGCACAAGCATCGCCTGCTCGGCATTGGACAAGCGTAAGCGCGCGGCAAGCCGCTCGGCATCCTCCGCCACGAACACCGCTAACGCGGCGAGCCGGACCATGGCGTCGGGAGCAAGACCGAGCGCGTCCTCGACCGCGATCAACCTGTCGAGACGTTCAAGACGCGGCACGCCGCCGAGCAAGCCCGGCAGCAGCCCGCAATCGAACAACGCCTCGATCGCCCGCATCGCCTGCGGCGCGACCAGCAACTTTCTGAGCTCGGCTGCGACGCGCTCGGCCGAGAGCTGCGCCATGCCGTCGCGCAATTCGACCGACGCTTTAAGCCCATCCGGGTCGAGCGGGCCTTTGCCGTAATAGGCGTTGAAGCGGAAGAAGCGCAGGATGCGCAAGTAATCTTCTTTAATGCGCGCCTCGGCATCGCCGATGAAGCGCACCCGCCCCGCCATGAGATCGGCGTAACCCGACAGCGGGTCGAACACGGCGCCGTCACTGCCGGCATAAAGCGCATTAAGAGTAAAATCGCGGCGGCGCGCGTCCTCCTCCCAATCCTCGGTGAAGGCGATGGTCGCATGCCGTCCAAACGTCTCGACGTCCCGCCTGAGCGTCGTCACCTCGAACGGCACGCCGTCGGCAATAACGGTGACGGTGCCGTGCTCGATTCCGGTGGGGACGGCCTTAAGGCCCGCTTTCCGCGCCAGCATGATGACCTGCTCGGGGAGAGCCGTGGTGGCGAGATCGATCTCTGTCACGGGCAGACCAAGCAACGTGTCGCGCACCGCGCCGCCGACCGTTCGCGTCTCGATGCCGGACTCCTTGAGCGCGGCAAAGACGCGGCTCGTCTCGGGCCGCTTCAGCCATGCGGCATCCTTAAGCGAAGGGGGCGCTGAGGCGCGCGTTCGTGCCTGCTCTGCCATGAGATCCCGCCGTCAATCGATCTCGCCAGGCTTGATGACGCCATCCTCAAGCGTCGGCGGATGATAAATGCCGCCGGGCTGTCCGCCCGAGAATTGGATCAGCGTTGCCATGACGACCAGCAGAAGCCCGCACCCCGCCGCCAGTAACCAGAAGACCGGCGCGCCCTGCCACAGACTCGCCGGGGCTACGCCTCTGATCGAGATCATATAGATCCCATAGATCAGAAAGGGCAGCGAGAACAAAAGGATGTCGATCAGCGCAATGCGCAACATCGAGGGGCAACGACCTCTATCCGGGAGAACGCGACCACCATAGCGGCGCTCGCCCGACAAAGCGAGGGGCGAGGCGGCCGCTTAATCGGGACTGCCATCTCCAGACGGAAACGGAAAGAACTGTCCGCCGCTCCATACGCCGAGGCCTTCGCACCCAGGGCGCTCAACCGCCAGACCAGCCAACTCGTAATAGACCGGGCGGCCGAGCCGCGCCCTCAAGCCGTCGCGAACCAGAACGAAGGGGGTAAAGCTCCCGTGCGGCCCAGGCTCGAAGCCAAGCGGATGCTGAGCGCCGGCGGTCACCACATCGTCCACGTTGGTGCGAAATAACAGGGTCTGGCTTTCCCCGTTGCCCTCCCGCTGCATGTCCACCGCCACGAACGGCATGGCCTCGACTGCGATCCGCACTTTCTCGACCGGCGTCACCAGGTAGTAGAGGCCGTCATCGTCACGCCGCAGCACCGAGGCGAACAGTTTGACCAACCTCTTCCGGCCGATCGGGCCGCCTTGGTAATACCAGGTCCCATCGCGGCCGATCTTGAGGCCGATATCCCCGCAAAGATTAAGCTTTGGCAATGCTGCCGAAGGCCGTTTGCCGCCGGCCTTTTCCGGTGCTACCACAGCGCCTCTTTTGTTTCGGTCAGGCATACTTATGTCTCCTGACCCCCGACCTTCGTTGGCGGCGTACTCTCAACAGGATTGTGACCCAATTGCCGTCCAAAGTGTTTCTACCTTCCGAGCCCTGTGGCCCTATAGTTCCCTTTGACCAGGATCGAGCCAAACTGAAGCCATGACAACACTTGCCCACACCGAGACCCAACTCGTCGATCGTATCGAGGAGGTTGGCGAGAAGATCAAAAAAGTGCGCGAGACCACGGCCTCCGTCATTTTCGGCCAGGAGCGCGTCATCGACCTGGCCCTGATCACGGTGCTTTCTGGCGGCCATGCCCTGCTGATCGGCGTGCCGGGCCTCGCCAAGACCAGCCTGGTCGAGACCCTCGGCACCGTGCTTGGCCTCGAGAACAAGCGCATCCAGTTCACCCCCGACCTGATGCCGTCCGACATCGTGGGCTCCGAGGTGTTGGAGGAGAGCACTGCGGGCCGGCGCGGCTTTCGCTTCGTCAAGGGCCCGATCTTCACCCAGCTCTTGATGGCCGACGAAATCAACCGCGCGAGCCCCAAGACCCAATCCGCGCTGCTCCAGGCGATGCAGGAGCACCATGTCACCGTGGCCGGAACCCGCCACGACGTGCCCCGCCCCTTCCACGTACTCGCCACCCAGAACCCGCTCGAGCAGGAGGGCACGTATCCGCTGCCCGAGGCTCAGCTCGACCGCTTCCTGCTACAAATCGACGTGTCCTATCCCGACGCCGCTGCCGAGCGCCGCATGCTGTTCGCCACCACCGGCGTCGAGGAGCGTTCGCTCAAGACCATTCTCTCCGCCGATGAGCTGATGGTGGCGCAGCGCCTGGTACGCCAATTGCCGGTCGGCGATCAGGTGGTGGATGCCATTCTCAAGCTGGTGCGCTCGGCGCGGCCAGGCACCGGCATCGATCAGGAGCTTGACGATATGATCGCCTGGGGCCCGGGCCCTCGCGCGAGCCAGGCACTGATGCTTGCCGTGCGTGCCAAGGCCATGATCGAGGGACGGCTGGCGCCGTCCGTCGACGATGTCATCGAACTGGCCGAGCCCGTGCTCAAGCACCGCATGGCGCTCACCTTCGCCGCCCGCGCCGAGGGCGTCGACATGAGCCACATGGTGGCGAGGCTGGTCGAGCCGCTGGGGTGATGTGAGCTTGGCCGCCGCGCGGAAAACGCTTCTGCCATTTTCAGGCGAGGAAGCCGAGGCCCATGGGTTGGCGGCCCGCATACCCGCGTTGCTGATCGAGTCGCAGCGGGTGGCCCACACCGTTGCTCACGGTACTCATGGCCGGCGCCGAGCCGGCCCGGGCGAAACCTTCTGGCAATTCCGCCATTTCGATCAGAATGACGCGCGCTCCGGCATCGATTGGCGCCGCTCGGCAAGCTCCGACCATTTATTCGTGCGCGAGCGCGAATGGGAAGCCGCCCATACCGTCTGGCTGTGGGCCGACCTGTCGCCCTCGATGCGGTTCCGCTCCTCGCTCGCCAAGATCACCAAGGAAAGTCGGTCGGTGGTGCTGGCGCTCGCCCTTGCCGAGTTGCTCGCCCGCGGTGGCGAGCGTGTCGGCGTGTTCGGACGCCCGCCCTTCACCGGCCGCGCCGCCGCCCGCCGCGTCGCCGAGGTCATGATGGGCGACACCAGCGACGCGAGCCTGCCGCCGAACGCCAAGCTCAGCCGCTTCTCGGAATGTCTGCTGTTCAGCGACTTCCTCGAGCCGATTGGCGAGATGGCCGAGCGGTTCGAGGAGATCGCCTCGCAAGGCGTGCGTGGCCACCTCGTTCAAGTGCTCGATCCCGCCGAGGAGACGCTGCCTTACGCCGGCCGCACCGAGTTCGCGGCGAGCGAGGGCCGCGACCGGATGATCGCCGGGCGCGCCGAGACCTTGCGCGAGAGCTATCAGGAACGCCTCAAGCGGCACCGCACCGACCTAGTCGAATTGACGCGGCGTTTGGGCTGGTCCTTCCTCGTGCATCACACCGATCGGTCGCCCGAGGAGGCAGTGCTGTCGTTGCATACCCGCCTTGCTGGCCTTGAGCGCGACTACCGCTACCGCGTGCCGCGCCCGGCCTTGGGCGGAGACCAACAAACGGGTCGGCAGCCATGATGACCCTCGGCGCGATCGGCTTCCTTCAACCTTGGGTGCTCGCGGCACTGGCCGCCCTGCCCGCCATCTGGTGGTTGTTGCGGCTCACGCCGCCCACGCCGCAGCTCGTGGTGTTCCCGCCGACCCGGCTGCTGAAGGACCTCAAGACCACCGAGGAGACACCGGCCCACAGCCCGTGGTGGCTCACGACTTTGCGCATGTTGCTGGCCGCCCTGATTATCCTTGCTCTCGCCCGCCCGGTGCTCAATCCGGAGCGGCAAGGCTTTGCCGGCTCAGGTCCGCTGCTGCTGGTGATCGACAATGGCTGGGCCTCGGCCGCCCATTGGGCCGAGCGGCGTGAGGCAATCGAGGCGGCAATCGACCGCGCCGCGCGCGATGGCCGCACGATTGTGCTCGCCCCC
>Ga0210116_1000036_pt1 | contig 15845 bp, 16 predicted proteins | sample RushOxbow_ThreeS_6_FD_185562 | JGI IMG/M metagenome (GOLD analysis project Ga0210116, IMG submission 185562) | Wetland microbial communities from San Francisco Bay, California, USA, that impact long-term carbon sequestration -... | ecosystem: Environmental > Aquatic > Marine > Wetlands ...
CCTTCAGCCTCTCCATCGCCCGACCTTGTCTCAGCCGAGGAGCCGGCACCGTCACGCTCGCCAGCTTCCTTGGTGGCAGCGGCGACCGGCTCGACGGTGGGCTCCGCCGGGCTGACGGTCTCCTCGAAGTCGGCGCGCTCCAGCAGCGGATTACGCTCAAGCTCGGTCTCGACGAAGGTGGCGAGTTCCATGTTGGACAGCTGCAGCAGCTTGATCGCCTGCTGCAGTTGCGGCGTCATCACCAAACTGTGTGTCTGGCGGAGTTCAAGCTTAGTGGTCATCGCCATTATCGAACTCACTCACATCGGCCGCTCAAATCTTGAACTGGTCGCCGAGATAGACGCGCCGCACGTCCTCGTTATTGATAACCTCTTGCGCAGTGCCGTGGGTCAGCACCATGCCGTCATGGATAATATAAGCCCGGCTGACAAGGTCGAGGGTTTCGCGCACGTTGTGATCGGTGATCAAGACGCCGATGCCGCGCTGGGTCAGGTGGCGCACCAGCGCGCGAATATCGTTAACGGCGATGGGATCGATGCCGGCGAACGGCTCGTCGAGCAACATGAAAGACGGGCGCGTGGCGAGCGAGCGCGCGATCTCGACACGGCGGCGCTCGCCGCCTGACAGCCGCATGGCGGGCGATGTGCGCAAGCGCGTGATGCGGAACTCCTCCAGCAGCGCATCGAGCTGGATGTGGCGTTCCTTCTTGTTGGGCTCCACAGTCTCGAGCACGGCCAGAATGTTCTCTTCGACCGTAAGCCCTCGGAAGATCGACGCCTCTTGCGGTAGATAGCCGATGCCGAGCCGCGCCCGGCGGTACATCGGCAGCTTGGTCACGTCGCGGCCGTCGATCTTGATCGAGCCTTCGTCGGCGGGAATGAGTCCCGTGATCATGTAGAACACGGTGGTCTTGCCGGCGCCGTTCGGGCCGAGCAGGCCAACCGCTTCGCCACGCAAGACGTCGAGACTGACGCCGCGGACCACAGTGCGTTTCTTGAAGCTCTTGACCACGGAGCGGACGGTGAGCCGGCCGACACCCGGTTCGGCGCCAACTCCGGGCGCATGGTCGACCACCTTCGCCGGTGCGGTAGGTGTGGCGACCGCCTGACCTGGGAACGACAGCAATTTGCCCACTACCCCTTCCGCTCCTTAGCCCTTGAAGGGCCGGCAGGTTAACATCTCACCAAGCCCTAGAAGGGATCGACCTTTGGCAATTCGAGTTCGCCAGGCTCGCCAAACGCCGGCTTCTTTTTTTTGCGAGCTCCGGTATCGGGCGTATCGCCCTCCGCCGAGGCGTCACCATCACCGCCGCGCTTCTTGCCCTTGGCGTCGCCCGCCTTAATCTTCTTGTTGGCGTCTTTCGGCATGAACAGCGCACGGATTCGGCCCCCGGCGGTGGCATTTCCGGTGTTTTCAAACCGGCTTTCGCCCGTCTTGAGATCGATGACGAGCCGGTCTCCCTTTAGCACATTCTCGCCTTGCGTTAACACCACATTGCCACCGACGGTTACCTGCTGCGCTGGCAGGTCGTAGATCGCCCAGTCGCTGGTGGTGGTCTGGTCTTTGTCGCTGGTGATGATCACTTCGCCCTTAGCTTCGATCTTGGTGATCTGGGCATTCTCGCCGGCAGCCGCGGCGCCGCCTTGGCTGTCCGCCACCTTAGTCGCAGGCGCCGTCGCGGCCTCGCCACCGTTCTTCTTCGGCCCTAGATTCAGCTTGTCCCCACCGACATAGTGCACGTTGAGTTCCTTGGCGCGCAGAATGGTGGTCCCCTGCACGGCTTTCACATTGCCTTGGAAGGTCGCGTATTTCTCCTTGTCGTGCACTACCAGCACATCGGATTCGATGTCGATCGGCTCGTTGGAATTCTCGCTCAGGCCGCCGAAGGCGTTGGTGAGGGTCTGGGCCGCGAGGGGGGCCGCGAACAACGCGGCGCTGGCAATCGAGAACAGGGCAATGACCGTGAAGCGCCGTGAGCCGCTCATGGCGTGTCCGCCGTCAGGGCGCTAGTGTCGTCAGGCCGCGCTTCCGGCATCGGCGGCATGACTGGTGCCGCCCCGGTTGCTTGCGGCATCGGCGGCACGACTAAAGCTTCTGGCGCCGCCCCGGTTGCTTGTGGCACCGGCGGCACGACTTGCGCTTCTGGCGCCGCCCCGGTTGCTTCCGGCATCGGCGTCAAGACTTGCGCTTCTGGCGTCGCCCGGTTCGGCGCGGGCTTCGTTTGCTTCGGCGGCTTGGCGATGTGGACGCGCACCTTGCCGCGAAAGGTCAGCGTGTGCTCGGCGGACCGTAAAGTAAGCGCGTTGGCCTTAACGGTGCCATTGGGCAGCACGAACGAGACCGGCCGATGCGAACGCAGAATCTTGTTCTTCGAATCCAGCGAGGCATTGATCAGCTCGCCGGTAACCCCCGAGCTGGTGGCGATGGTGATGTTATCCTGCATCACCAATCTCTCGGTCTTGCTGTCGTATGCGCCGCGGTCAGCCTCCATGCGCGACCAGCCGCCGTCGGGCGCCGTGACATCGGCCTTGATTGCGTGGAGCTTGATCAGGTTGGGACTCTTGATGTCCTGGTCGGCGTAGTCGGCGCCGATGACATATTGCCCGTTCTTCTTGTCGGCGCCCTTCAGCTTTGGGTTGGTCATGCGCAGATTGCCGTCAGCCACCTCGATGCCGTCGATGCTGGCGGTCATATCGCCGACGCTGACGCTGAGCTGCGTCGAGATGAAATAGGAGGCGATCACGACCACGGCAATGACCGGAAGGGCTTTGCGCAGGATGCGGACGAAGCGGCTATGGCGCTCGGCCTTGGTGAAGGCGCGCACGCGCTCCTCGGCCGTGCGGATTCGATACCGCTGGCTGCCGGGAACGATTTTCGCCTCAATCGCCATAGTCCCCGCTCGAATTCCGAACACCGACACTTTACGCCGAATTGGCATCAGCTAGCCGCAGGACTTTGATGACATTGCGACCGTGCGGCCTGGCCCGAGACGACCTTTTCGGCCGTTAATGGGCGAAGGGATCGATTTCGGACCAACCCCTGAGGTCGAGCTCGGCCCGGGTCGGCAGAAACTCAAAGCAGGCGCGAGCTAGTCCCTCGCGCCCTTCGCGCCTCAGCATGGCGTCGAGTCTCTCCCTCAGCGCGTGCAGATACAACACGTCGCTGGCAGCGTAAGCGAGCTGATCTGGGGTCAGCTCGGCCGCCCCCCAATCGGAGGATTGCTGCTGCTTGGACAGCTCGATGCCCAGCAGCTCCTTACATAGATCCTTAAGGCCGTGGCGATCGGTGAAGGTGCGGGCGAGCTTCGAAGCCACCTTGGTGCAATAGACCGGCTGCGGCATCACCCCCAAAAAGTGCTTGAGCACGGCCATATCGAACCGGCCAAAATGGAAGAGCTTGAGCACGCTGTCGTCCGCCAGCAGCCGCTTCAGCTCAGGCGCGGCATAGTCGCCGGCGAACTGGACCAGCACGGCGGAGCCGTCGCCCTCGGAGAGCTGCACGAGGCAGAGCCGGTCCCGATGGGGATCGAGGCCCATGGTCTCGGTGTCGATGGCCACGATGCGGCCGGTGAGGCGGCCTTTTGGCAGATCGCCCGTGTAGAGTTCGACTTGTGCTGGCTGGTTCAAGCTGGAAGCGCTCCTTGGCGGCCCATTATGGACGCGCGGCGCTTAAAAAAGCTGGAATGGTGCCCAGGAGAAGACTCGAACTTCCACGCCCTTTCGGGCACTAGCACCTGAAGCTAGCGCGTCTACCAGTTCCGCCACCTGGGCTAATGAGCCTCAAGTACGATTGAGCCCCGGTAAAGTCAATCAGCCGGCGGTGCTTCACAGGACTCCGCTCCATCGTGTAATGCTGCGGGTGCGAACTCCTGGTCAAGGGATAAGGCCGTGGCGATCACTCTCAACAATCGGGCGCTGATCACGATCTATGGCGGCTCGGGCTTTATCGGCCGCCACGTGGTGCGGGCCATCGCCAAGACCGGGGCGCGGATGCGCGTGGCGGTGAGACGCCCGGAACTGGCGGGCCACCTCCAGCCGCTCGGCGGCGTCGGCCAGATCAACGCCGTGCAGGCCAATGTGCGCTTTCCCGACTCGCTGCTCGCCGCTGCCGACGGGGCCGACGCCGTTATCAATCTGGTCGGCATCTTGTTTCCGTCCGGCAAGCAGACCTTCTGCTCAGTACAGGACGAGGGCGCGCGCCACGTGGCGGAGGCCGCGCTCAAGGCCGGCGCTCAGGCGCTGGTTCATGTCTCGGCGATCGGCGCCAATGCAGACTCGCCGTCAGCCTATGCGCGTAGCAAGGCCGAAGGCGAGGCAGCGGTGCGCGACGTGTTCGCTGGCGCGGTGATCTTGCGGCCGTCCGTCGTGTTCGGCCCCGAGGACGATTTCTTCAACCGCTTCGCCGCACTAGCGCGAATCGCACCCGCGCTTCCGCTGATCGGCGGCGGCCACACGAAGTTCGAGCCGGTATTCGTCGGCGACGTGGCCAGGGCAATGATGGCCGGCCTGACCGACAAGGCAGAGGCGGGAGCGACATACGAGCTTGGCGGACCGGAAGTGCTGACGTTGATACAGGTGATGGAGCGGGTGCTCACCTACAGCATGCGCAAGCGCCTGCTCGTGCCGGTGCCGTTCTGGCTTGCCAAGCTGAAAGCGGCGTTCCTGCAACTGCTGCCGAGGCCGCTGCTCACCATTGACCAGGTGAAACTCCTGGAGAGCAACAACGTGGTGAGCGAGGACGCCAAGCGGGCCGGGCGCACGCTCGAGGGTCTCGGCATTGAGCCGGTGGCGATTGCGGCCGTGGTCCCCGCCTATCTCGAGCAGTATCGCCCGCGCGGCCAGTTCTCGGTTTACCGCCCGCAGCCCTGACCCGTCAGGTGTAGAGCAGGACCAGCAGGAACCCGCCGAGCACCATGCGGTAGAGCACGAACGGCAAGAAGCTTACGCGCTTCACCAGCGCCATCAGGAAGGCAATGGCGGCAATGCCCGCGACAAAGGTAAGGCCGGCGCAATAGACCGCGTCCATGGTGATCGTCTCACCGCTCGACAGCACGTCGGCGACGGTGAAGATGCCGGCGCCGGCGATGGCCGGGATGCCGAGCAGAAAGGAAAAGCGCGCCGAGTCGGGCCGGGCATAGCCCAGGAAGCGCGCGGCGGTCATGGTCACGCCCGAACGGCTGGTGCCCGGGATCAGCGCCAAGGCCTGAGCCACGCCGATCAGGAAGGCGTTGCCGAGCGTGATGTTGGCGATGGTCTTTTCCTGCGGGCCGACCATGTCGGCGATCAGCATCAGAATGCCGTAGAGGATGGTGTTCCAGGCCACCACCGCGACATTGCGCTCGAGATCGGTGAAGCCGTATTTCTTGAGGAAGATGCCGAAGGCGACGGCCGGGATAGTGGCCAGCACGATGTAGATGGCGAGCCGGCCCTCGGGAGTGACCTTACCCTTCAGCAGTTCGAGCGCGCCCTTGATGAGGCCTATCACGTCACGCCAGAAATAGATGAGAATCGCCATCAGCGTGCCGATATGGGTCATCACGTCGACCACCAGGCCCTGATCCTGCCAATGCATGATCTGAGGGACCAGAATCAGGTGGCCTGACGAAGAAATCGGCAGAAACTCGGTGACCCCCTGCACCACGGCAAGAACGATGATCTGCTCTATGGTCATAAGTCCCTCGTCGGCCCGGCTTGTTCCCCGCGCGTGCAGGTTCTATACGAGGCTCCAGTCTCGCGCGATTCATTTTGCAACGACTGTGGGCGCCCAACGGGTCGATGGCGACTCTGCTGCATTATCCGCTCTGCGCCTTTTCGCGGTCGATCCGGCTTGCGCTCGACGAGTGCGGCATCGAGGCCGAACTCGCGGAGGAACGCCCGTGGCAGTGGCGCCCGGAATTCGTGGCGCTCAATCCCGCCGGCACGCTGCCGGTATTGATCACCGACGAGCGCGGCCCGGTGGTTGGCCCCTATGCCATCTCGGAATATCTGGCCGATACCGCCGACGAGCGCGACGCCCGTTTGTTTCAGCCATTTCCGGGCGACGAGACCCAGAGAGCCGAGGCGCGGCGCCTGGTCGACTGGTTCCACCGCAAGTTTCACGACGAGGTGACGTCCTATCTCGTCGAGGAGAAGGTGTTCAGGCGGTTCGGGCCTCAAAGCGCCTCGCCCGACATGGAGGCAATGCGGGCCGGGCACGACAATCTGCGCTATCATCTCGCCTATATCGGTCATCTCGCCGAGACGCGAAGTTGGCTGGCCGGCGACGCCATGAGTTTTGCCGATCTTGCCGCCGCGGCGCATCTCTCCACGCTGGACTATCTCGGCGAAGTGGCGTGGGAGGAGCATGAGGCTGCCAAAAACTGGTACGCGCTGTTGAAATCGAGGCCGTCCTTCAGGGCGCTGTTGCAGGACCGCGTTGCCGGCTTTTCCCCGTCGGGAACCTATGCCGACCTCGATTTCTAACCGGCGCGCTCCAACATGAGTGGGCATGGCAGAGACCCTGAAACAGAGGATCGTCGCTGAAGCCAAGGCGATCGGCTTCGATGCGGTGCGCTTCGCCTCGGCCGTCGCCGTCGCGGGCGCCGGCGACGCGCTCGATGCGTTTCTCGCCGAAGGGCGCCAGGGCGACATGGCGTGGCTCGCAAGCACCGCCGGGCGCCGCAAAGCCCCGCGCGCGCTGTGGCCCGAGGCGAACAGCGTCATCCTGCTCGGACTGAATTACGGACGGCCCGGCGATCCGCTGGCGATCCTCAAAGAAATGTCGCGCGGCGCCATCTCGATCTACGCGCAAAGCGCCGACTATCACGAGGTGCTCAAGGCGAAGCTCAAGCCGCTCGCCGCGCGCGTGCAGGAGCTGACCAATGGCAACGTCAAGATCTTCGTCGATACCGCGCCGGTGATGGAGAAGCCGCTCGCGGCACACGCCGGGCTCGGTTGGCAGGGCAAGCATACCAATCTGGTGTCGCGCGAATTCGGCTCGTGGCTGTTCATCGGCTCGATCTTCACCACTGCGAACATCGCCCCGGACGCGCCGGAAGAGGACCATTGCGGCGCCTGCCGGCGCTGCCTCGATGTGTGTCCCACCAACGCGTTCACCGCGCCCTACCGGATCGATGCCCGCGCCTGCATCTCATATCTCACCATCGAGCATAAGGGCCATATCGCGGCGAGATTCCGCGCGGCGATGGGCAATCGCATCTTCGGCTGCGACGATTGTCTGGCGGTTTGTCCGTGGAACAAATTCGCCAGCAACGCGCACGAGGCCAAGCTGAGCGTCAGGGACGAGAGCGACAACCCGCCGCTGGCCGAGCTTTTGACGCTGGACGACGAAGCGTTTCGCGCGCGGTTTCGCGGCACGCCGATCAAACGCACCGGGCGCGACCGCCTCCTGCGCAATGTGCTGATCGCCACCGGCAATTCCGCCGACGCGTCACTCGTGCCGTTGATCGAAGCGCGGCTTGAGGACTGTTCTCCGCTAGTGCGCGCCATGGCGGTGTGGGCGCTGGCACGGCTCGCGCCGCAGCGCTTCCATGCGTTGCGCGGCGCGCAGGCCAACGATCCAGATCCCGCGGTTAGAAGTGAGTGGATGGGGGAAGCGGCGTGAGCCGACTATTCGCATTCGGCCTCGGCTTTTCGGCCCAAGCGCTGGCGGAGCGCCTCGCCGCCAAAGACTGGCAGATCGCCGGCACCGCGCGCGACGTCGGCAAGATCGGTCAGCTGGCAGCGCGCGGTTACGAGATCGCCCAGTACTCGGGCGAGGCCGGCAACACCGCGCTTCCAGATGCGCTTCAAGGCACGACGCATCTGCTGCATTCGATCCCGCCGGGGCCGGAAATCGACCCGGTGCTGGCACATTATCGCGACCAGATCGCCGCGCTGCCGTCGCTGGAATGGATCGGATATCTCTCGACGGTCGGCGTCTATGGCGACCAGGAGGGGCGCTGGGTCGACGAAAGCACGCCGCCCAAGCCGAACAGCGCGCGCGCCGAAGCGCGCGTCGAGGCCGAGCAAGCTTGGCTCGCATTCGGTGAGAGCATCGGCGTTCCGGTGCACGTGTTCCGGCTGGCCGGCATCTATGGTCCTGGACGCAGCGTGTTCGACAAATTGCGCGAGGGCACCGCACGCCGCGTCAGGAAGGACGGGCAGGTATTCAGCCGCATCCATGTCGAGGACATCGCCGGCGTGCTCGAAGCCTCGATCGCGCGGCCACAGGCCGGTGCGGTCTACAATGTCGCCGACGACGAGCCGGCTGCACCCGGCGAGGTGGTGGCCTATGCGGCGAAGCTGATCGGGGTCGATCCGCCGCCGGAGGTCGCCTTCGCCGAGGCCGACCTCACCCCGATGGCACGGAGCTTCTACGAGGGCAGCCGGCGCATCGCCAATGCCCGTATCAAGTCGGAGCTTGGGGTCAAGCTGCGCTATCCGACCTATCGCGAAGGCCTGGCCTCGCTGCTAGCCCGCGGTTGATGCGCGCCTGACCAGCGCGGCGACGGTCGCTTCGAGGCGGCGCAAATCCCCGGGCCGCGACTGACGATGGTCGCCGTCCGCGATCAGGGTCAGCTCGACGTCGTCGCAGCATAAGAGTCCGACCAGGTCGAGCGCGTGGCCCCACGCCACGTCGGGGTCGCTCATGCCTTGCAGGATGCGGATCGGCACTTCAAGACACAGCGTGTCGACGCCGATCAAGTGATCCCGGCCCTCCTCAATCAGATGCTTGGTGATGGGATAGGGGTCGCCATAGAGCGACGGCTCGTAATAGACGCCGTCGCTCTCGATCGTGGCTTTGATCTCGTCGCTCATCTGATGCCACATCAGCCGCTCGGTCATGTCCCAAGCCGGCGCGATCAGCACGAGTCCGGCGAGCTGTTCTAGCGTGCCGGCTTGCGCCAGCTTGCGGGCCAGCAGCAGCGCGATCCAGCCGCCCATCGACGAGCCGACCAGGATCACGCGCCGGTCCCGGACAATACCGAGCATTGCCGAGGCTTCCTCCAGCCAATCGCCGATCGAGGCTTGCAGCAAAGCCCCGTCCGACTGCCCGTGACCGGAATAGTCGAAGCGGAGCATCGGCAGTCCCTGCCCGCGCGACCAATCGGCCAGAGCGAGAGCCTTGGTGCTGGCCATGTCGGACAGGAAGCCCGGAAGCCACATAACCGCCGGGGCGCCTCTCGCATTGGCCAAGCGATAGGCGACGCGGCGGCGTTTTCGGCCATTGCCGATCTCCAGGAATTGCGGTTCGTCAGCGCCCATCCTAAGAACCTTGGGTCATGACTGAAGTGACCATATTGCAGGCGGTGCCGCGCCTCGACGCCGGCGGCAGCGAGCAAGCCGCCATCGAGATCGCCGAGGCGCTCACCGTTGCCCGCGCGGCAGCCCTCGTTGCCACCGAAGGGGGGCGGATGGCAACCGCCATGAGCGAGGCCGGCGGTGACATCGTCGCCCTGCCGATGGCGCGCAAAGATCCCATTACTATGCTCGCCAACGCCAGACGGCTCGCGCAGTTGATCGAGGCACGCAAGGTCGACCTGGTGCATGCCAGGAGCCGGGCGCCGGCCTGGAGCGCGCTGATCGCCGCGCGCCGCACAAGGCGCCCGTTCGTCACCACCTATCACGGCGCCTATGCCAGCGTGGGCCCGTTCAAGAATTTCTATAACAGCGTGATGGCGCGGGGCGATCTCGTGATCGCCAATTCGCGCTACACGGCCGATCTGATTGCCGCCCGCCATCACGTGCCCAGGGACCGGATCCGTGTGATCTATCGCGGCGTCGATCTCTCCAAATTCTCCACCGACGAGGTTGTTCAGAACCGACTTGGCCGACTGCGCGCGTTGTGGGGCGTGAGTGAGCGGCGACCTGTGGTCCTGCAGGCTGCCCGGCTGACGAGCTGGAAGGGCCATGCGCTGGTTATCGATGCGGCGCGCCAATTGTTGCGCGCGGACCGACTCGGTGAGGCTGTCATCATCATGGCCGGAGACCCGCAAGGGCGAGACGCCTATCAGAGAGAGCTGGAGCGGCTCATCGCGCGCTCCGGGCTGACCGACCACGTCAGACTGGTGGGCCATTGCGACGACATGCCGGCGGCCTTCGCCCTGGCGCAAGTCGCCGTCATCGCTTCGACCAGCGCCGAGACATTCGGCCGGACCAGCATCGAGGCTCAGGCCATGGGCTGCCCGGTTATCGTCAGTGATATCGGCGCGGCGCCCGAGACCATCGTGCCGGCAGGTCCGGGCAAGCGGGACGATACCGGATGGATCGTGCCGCGCCGCGATCCCGCCGCGATCGCCGAGCGGATTGCCGAGGCGCTGGCGCTTTCGCCGGAGCAGCGGGCCGCGCTCGGCGCGCGGGCGCGACGCCGCGTCGCCGCCAAGTTCAGCTTGCGACAAATGCAGCGGGCAACTCTCGCGGTCTATGACGAGCTGCTCGGCACATACCTGGCCGCGCGCTTCGACGCGTTTACCACCTAGGCGGCGGTTTCCAGCCTTTCCTTGGCCTCGGCGTGCGTGCAGCTTGACTTGTCAGCCGCATTTCCCTTCCTGTAGAACACTGGAAGTTCGTCAGTTCGGACCAGGGGGGCTCCATCGCCTTTTATCGGCGAATACGCCGCCGTCGTTCGTAAAGAGGAGAGCAAGAGATCGTAAGACGGCCGATGAAGCTTACTCCCGACAAGGGAGGCCCTCGCATCAACGAGGGCATCGACACCCCGAACATTCAACTCATCGACGCCACCGGCATCAATGTCGGCGTGGTCCCCATCGGCGACGCATTGGCGCGCGCGGTCGAAGCCGGACTCGATCTGGTCGAGATCTCGCCCAATTCCGAACCGCCGGTGTGCAAGATCCTGGATTTCGGCAAGTACAAATATCAGGCGCAGAAAAAGGCCGCCGAGGCGCGCAAGAAGCAGCGCACCGTCGAGATCAAAGAGATCAAGATGCGGCCGAACATCGACATTCACGACTACGAGGTGAAGATGCGGTCGATCGTGCGGTTCTTCGAGGAGGGCGACAAGGTCAAAGTCACCTTGCGCTTCCGGGGCCGCGAGATGGCGCATATGGAGCTCGGCACCAAGCTGCTCGATCGCGTGAAGCAGGATACCGTGACCATCGCCAAGGTGGAATCGGAGCCCAGGCTCGAAGGCCGGCAGATGGTGATGGTGCTGGCGCCGCGCTAGCCCACCTAGCGCTGAACCCTTGCATTCCTGCCTAAATGCACCCTATAACGCGCCACCTAGGAGCCGCCCGGCAGGGCATGCCGTGGCGGCTTCCATGCTTTCCAAGAGTCGACGATGGTCCGGTAACCAGTCCAGGGCCGCATAAAGGAAGCCAAATGCCCAAGATGAAGACCAAGAGCGGTGCCAAGAAGCGCTTCAAGGTCACGGCCACAGGCAAGGTCAAGTGCCAAGCCTCGCGCAAGCGTCACGGCATGATTCAGCGCCCTACCAAGTTCATCCGGAACGCGCGCGGAACCATGGTCTTGTCCGACGAAGACGCGAAGATCGTGAAGAAGAACTTCCTCCCTTATGCCCGCTAGGGCGTCAGGCGAGACTTCAATCGAAGGAGCACCGACATGTCCCGTGTGAAACGCGGCGTTACCACCCATGCCCGCCACCGCAAGGTGATCAAGCAGGCCAAGGGATATTACGGCCGCCGCAAGAATACCATCCGCGTTGCCAAGCAGGCGGTCGAGAAGGCCGGTCAATACGCCTATCGCGACCGCAAGGTCAAGAAGCGCACGTTCCGCTCGCTGTGGATCCAGCGCATCAACGCTGCCGCCCGCGCCAACGGTCTGACCTATGGGCGGCTGATCGACGGACTGAGGAAGGCCGGCATCGATCTCGACCGCAAAGTGCTGGCCGATATCGCCGTACGCGAGCCTGAGACTTTCAAGGGTCTGGTCGAGGCTGCGTCTACCGCGGCGCGGGGTTAGCCCCGAAGCGGGCTTGGCCTCGCAGGGGAGCCTGAGCCATGAGCGCGCTGGATCTCTACAGCCTCAAGAGCGAGCTGCTGCATGCCATCGCCGCGGCCGCGGACCTCGACACGCTCGAGGAGGTCCGCGTTGCCGCGCTCGGCAAGAAAGGCCGCATCTCCGAGCTGATGCAGGCGCTCGGCTCGCTCCCTCCCGATGAGCGCAGAGCCTATGGCCAGGTGGTCAACAGCCTGAAGAATTCGGTCGGCGAGGCGCTCGAGGCACGGCGACGAGAACTCTCGCAGGTGGCAACGGCGGAGAAGCTGGCGCAGGAGCGTGCCGACGTCACACTGCCGGTACGTGAGGGCCCGCTGGTTGAGGGCCGTATCCACCCGGTCAGCCAGGTGATGGACGAGATCACCGAGATTTTCGCCGATATGGGTTTTTCGATCGCCGAAGGCCCGGACATCGAGACCGACTTCAATAATTTCACCGCGCTCAACATTCCGCCCGAGCATCCAGCGCGGCAGGACCACGACACGTTCTATTTCGCGCCCGCGCCCGATGGCACGCGCGCCGTGTTGCGCACGCATACCAGTCCGGTGCAGATCCGCACCATGCTGAAGGAGAAGCCGCCGCTGCGCATCATAGCGCCGGGGCGGGTCTATCGCTGCGATTCGGACCAGACCCACACGCCGATGTTCCATCAGGTCGAAGGGCTGGTAATCGACGAGGAGACCCATCTCGGCCATCTGAAATGGGTGCTGGAGGAGTTCTGCAAGGCCTTCTTCGAAGTGCCCGAGGTGAAGATGCGATTCCGCGCCAGCCACTTCCCCTTCACCGAGCCGTCGATGGAGGTTGATATCGGCTACGCCAAGAAGGGCGACGAGATCAGGATCGGCGAAGGCGACGACTGGCTGGAGATTCTGGGCTGCGGCATGGTTCATCCCAACGTGCTGCGCAACGTCGGCCTCGATCCCGAGCGCTATCAGGGCTTCGCCTTCGGCATGGGCATCGACCGCATCGCCATGTTGAAGTACGGCATGCCGGATCTGCGCGCCTTCTTCTCCGGCGATCTGCGCTGGCTCAAGCATTACGGCTTCGCGCCGCTCGCCATTCCCACGCTCGCCGCCGGCCTGAGCTGAGCCATGAAATTTACGCTAGCATGGCTCAAGCAGCATCTCGACACCAAGGCGAAGGTGCCGGAGATCGCCGACACGCTGACCCGCATCGGACTCGAGGTCGAGCAAATGTTCGACCCGGCCACCGCGCTGGCGGCGTTTCGCGTGGCCGAGGTGATCAAATGCGAGAAACATCCGAACGCCGACAAGCTTAGCGTATGCGAGGTCGACACCGGCAAGGAGCGCCTGCAGGTGGTGTGCGGCGCGCCGAATGCGCGGGCCGGGATGAAGGGGGTGTTCGCGCCGGTCGGCAGCTACCTCCCCGGCAGCGGCCTGGCGCTCACGAAGGCCAAGATCAGGGGCGTCGAGTCGTTCGGCATGCTGCTGTCCGAGCGCGAGCTTGAACGTTCGGACGAGCATACCGGCATCATCGAGCTGGACCCGCGCGCCAAAGTCGGCAGCGCGGCCGCGGCGGCGCTCGGCCTCGACGACGCGGTGATCGAGGTTGCCATCACCCCGAACCGCCCGGACTGTCTTGGCGTGCGCGGCATTGCGCGCGATCTCGCGGCGGCCGGACTTGGCAAGCTCACCAAAGATGCGGTCGAGCCGGTCAAAGGCAGCTTCGCCAATCCCATTGCGATCAAGCTTGAGTTCGACAAAGAGAGCGCCAATGCCTGTCCCGTGTTCGCGGGAAGGCTGGTGCGCGGCGTCAGGAACGGCCCGTCGCCCGACTGGCTCCAGCGCAGGCTCAAAGCGATCGGGCTCCGGCCGATCAACGCGCTGGTCGACATCACCAACTATGTCGCTTACGACCGCGGCCGCCCACTCCATGTCTATGATGCCGACAGACTGAAGGGCGCGATCCGCGCCCGGCTGGGGCGCAAGGGCGAGCAGTTTCTGGCCCTCGACGGTAAAGTCTACGAGGTCGACGCCGATATGTGCGTGATCGCCGACGATGCCTACGTGCTCGGGCTCGGCGGGGTGATCGGCGGCGAGGACACCGGCGTGACCGAAGCCACCACCAACGTGTTCATCGAGTCGGCCTATTTCGATCCGAAACGCACCGCACGCACCGGACGCAAGCTCGGCATTCAGTCCGATGCGCGATTCAGATTCGAGCGCGGCGTCGATCCGGACTTTGTGGTGCCGGGGCTTGAGCTTGCCACAGAGATCGTGCTGCAACTGTGCGGCGGCGCGCCGAGCAAGATCACAATAGCCGGCAAGGCGCCGAAGGCCAGCAAGCCGTTCAAATTCGAGATCAGTCAGGTCGCGCGCTTGAGCGGGCTCGCGCTCACGAGCGGCGAGATCAAAAAGCTGCTGGCGGCGCTCGGCATCGCGCTCGACGGCAAGGGCAAGCAAGTCAAAGCCCAGGCGCCCTCCTGGCGTCCCGACATCACAGGGCCCTGTGACCTGGTCGAAGAGGTGGTGCGGCTGATCGGCGTCGATCAGGTGCGCGCCGCGCCGATGTCGCGCGAGGCCGGCGTGGCCAGGCCGGTGCTCACCGAGGCGCAGCGCCGGCAGAGGCTCACACGGCGCGTGCTTGCCGCCCGAGGGCTGATTGAGGCGGTGACCTGGTCGTTCGTGACGCCGGAGCACGCCAGACTGTTCGGCGGCGGCAAGGACGAGCTCACTTTGAGCAACCCGATCTCGACCGAGCTTGCCGAGATGCGGCCCTCGCTGTTGCTAGGTCTAATCACTGCGGCACAGCGAAATCGCGACAGGGGTTTTGCCGACGGCGCCCTGTTCGAGCTTGGACAAGCCTATCGGGGCGCCCAACCTGAAGACCAGTTCGCCGCAGCGTCCGGCGTTCGCTTCGGACGCTCCGCGCTATCTGCCTCGGGCCGCCATTGGTCGGGCGAAGCCCCTGCCGCTGACATTTTCGCTGCGAAGGCCGATGCCGTGGCCGCGCTGACGGCGCTCGGCATCGATCAAGCGAGCCTGGCGGTTACGCGCGAGGCGCCGTCATGGTTCCATCCCGGGCGCTCCGGCGCGCTCAAGCTCGGATCTCAAACCGTGCTCGGCGTGTTCGGCGAGTTTCATCCCGACTTGCTCGCCACGCTCGGCATCGATCCACCCATTGCTGGCTTCGAGCTTTATCTCGACGCCGTGCCACCGTCGAAGCGCAAGGGCGCGAGCAAGGCGCTCGATGCCTCGGACTTACAGCCAGTCAGGCGCGACTTCGCCTTCCTGCTCGACGATAAGGTCGCCGCAGGCGAGGTACTGCGCGCCGCACTCGCCGCCGACCGCGCGCTGATCAGCGATGTCGGGGTGTTCGACGTGTTCACCGGCAAGGGCGTGCCTGACGGCAAGAAGTCGCTGGCGATCGAGGTGACGCTCCAGCCGCGCGACAAGACGCTGACCGATGCCGAGATCGAGGCGGTGGCGGCGCGGATCGTGGCCGCGGTCAAGAAAGCGACCGGCGGCGAGTTGCGCGGCTAGAACTGGCGGAAGCCGCTGAGCGGCGCCGGGGGCGCGGCTGGGCGCGCCGGCGTGCGGCGCTTCACCACGGACGGCTTGTTGTAGAGCTTGTCCTCGCAGGCCGCTTCGATCTTGGCGGCAAGCTTCGCGTCGGGCTCCGCCGCAGGCTGCCAGCCCTGGCACAGCGTGGCGAGTTTGCCGCCGAGAGCGGCAGCGCCGTCGGCACAATAAAGGCCGGAGCTATTTTCCTGCGGGGTGAAGCGCAAGCCCCGCGTGGTGGTGTCATCGTCGAGATCCGCGCCGAGATGATTGAGCGCATAGATGCGCCTCTCGGCCTCCTTGGCGCTGAACCGGGCCGGCCGGAGTTGGGTGTTGGTGAGCGGGATCGCCTCGATGGCCTCGACCCGCC
>Ga0210116_1000037_pt1 | contig 15832 bp, 14 predicted proteins | sample RushOxbow_ThreeS_6_FD_185562 | JGI IMG/M metagenome (GOLD analysis project Ga0210116, IMG submission 185562) | Wetland microbial communities from San Francisco Bay, California, USA, that impact long-term carbon sequestration -... | ecosystem: Environmental > Aquatic > Marine > Wetlands ...
CGATGTCGGCGAACCGGTACTGCCGAAGCGCGTCGTGCAGGACCCAGATCGCGATCGCGAAGAACGCCGCTCCCGCCAGCGGGCCGGCGCGCTTGAGCCAGCGGCGCACGAGCCCGGCGGGCTTGGCGAGCGGAATCGCCGCGACCTCGGGTCCGGCGAGGGGCTCTAGCGAAGCAGGCGTAGGCTCGGGCGACATGGGGGGAAAGAACGCATCGGTGCAAGGATACTCAGCTTGCACGGCGCGTGACGGAATTGACGGCGCGATGGCGGTCAGGCGCCTATAGTGGCCTGACCGACCCGACTCGAGGGGTAGCCATGAAGAAACTGCTCGCACTCGCCGCCGCCGCCGCGCTCGCCGGCTGCGGCGTGGAAACCGCCAGCACTGCGGCGACCGCTGCCGCGCTCAAGAAGCAGGAAGTGGAACAGGGACAGAAGACCATGCAGCGCGCTCAGGACAAGATCGACAGCGCGATGCAGCAGGCGCAGCAGCGCGCCCAGAACGCCGACAAGTAACGCGCATGCCGGGGCCGGCTCCCGATCTCCGTCACCCAGAATTCATTTTTCCGTCACGCTCCGGCAATCTCGCCGGATCATGATCGCCAGCGCTGGGCATCGAGAGACGAGGAGGTGACATGGAACAGGCAACGGAAAAGTTTCTGGCGGTCTCGCGCGCATATCTGCTTGGGATGGACGGCAAGGGCCGGCAGGCCGCATATCGATCGGCGCTGCGGCGTGCGCGCAGGTTCGGCGCGCAGCCGTATCCGGCGCGGTCCCGGTCGACCGCGGCCGACCCAGGACGAGCGCCGGTTCCGTCCTGCGGTTGAAACCCCGCTCGATCGCCCGGCGGGGAGCGCCGGTCAGTCCTCGCCCGCGTGCGTGAGCTTCTGAAACGCGGGTAGCAGCTCCTCGAGCTGAGCGTCGATCGAATCCGGCAGGGACTGCGCAAACACGTCCAGCAGGACCAGCGCGTTTACGCTGCTGTCGCTTGCGTGCGCGCTGATTTCGGCAAGCCGCTTGGCCATCGCCGCATTGACCTGCTGCAGCACGTGGTAATGCGCCTTCAATCCCTCCAGGCCGGAATCCGCCGCTTTTCCCTGCTGCCTGCGGAAGTACTGCGCAAGCAGGTACGTCGACGCGACGCGGTATACGGTTTCTTCCGCACTGGAAAACGGCAGATGGAAGTACGCCATCGGCCTCAAAAAATCGACGTGCGGGCATTCGCTGGTCGCGGACAGCAAGCCCATCAGGGAGCGCAGCACGCGCTGCACGGTCGTGCGCTTGCTGACGGTACGCTCCTCGGTCTCGACCTTGGCGGTCACCTCTTCGTAGGAGCGCACTTTCCCGAACAGCTCGACCAGGGGGACCAGGTTCACGGCCATCGGGCAATGGCTCGTGTCTGCGGTCGACAGCGGGCAATTGGCGCATTGCTGAAAGCCGAGTTTGGTCCAGGAGGGCAGCTCCGCCTGCGGCGCATTCGGGGCGCCGCCGACCTGCAGCGATTCCTCGTGGCCGTCAGGAAACTGAAAGTGGTAGACCAGCTTCGCCAATGTCGTCGATCCGCGCAAACAGAAAGTTTCGCCGAGCGTATTCTGGCAGAGACGCATCCGCCCTGTGTCAAAGTTGTTCCAAAGGCGCAGAAGCTGGGGCGCGCCGGTCGGCGCAAGGGGGGCGGCAGGCCATCCGGGCCACGTTTCTGGCACACTTGCCGGCGCGATGATCTGGTGCCGATTCCGAGTTGCGTCGGCGCGTGCGCGTTCGGCCGCGAGGCCTGTGCTGGCCGCGCTCGCGCTTGGCCTGCCCGCGGCGTTCGTGCCGCTCGCCGCCGCGCACGAAACCGACCAGTACACGCTGCCGCTCGGGCGCGAGTTCGCCGATCTGCGCGTTCACGTTTCGGGCATGGTGCACGACGCGATCGCCGCGGCCGTGAAGAGTAACAACGCGGCGATCGAACGCTCGCTCTCGAACGGACGTCCGACCTGGGACACGACCTGGCATCAAGCTCCGGGCGTGATCGCCGGGCTCGTGTGGAGCGAGATATTCGCCGCGATCCCCACCAACGAAATATTCGATGCCGAGCTGGAGAGCGAGGCGATGCGCGATCGCTATCCCGGGCTGGTGGTGGTCTACGAGCCCGAGCAGCTCGTCTATGACGACCCCCTGCTGCTGATCGACCTCACCAAGTTCGTGCGGACGTTCTTTCGCAGCGCCACGGTCAATGTCGGCGGGACCCTGTTCGGCACCGACAAGTTCCTGCATTTCTTCCATATGGGCAAGATCTACCATTCGGCGTACCTGGACGCGCTCGCGCAAGGCCTGGGCGAAAAGGCGGCGCTGGCGCGCGTGGTCGAGGTGTCCGCTGGCTCCAACCTGTTTCTGTCGGAGAACGGATTTCTCGGCACGCTGAGCACCGGCATCCGCTCGAACGCCGACCTTGCCGCGGATTACGCCGGGCTGCTGTTCTATCGCAATCTCACCGAGCCGGTGCGCATCGGCGAGACGCTGCTGCCACCCATGCTGGTCCGCGACGGAGTTTACTGGCGCCTCAACAACCGCGTGCAGCCGGGCTCGGACTTCTTTGCCGCGTTCGTCACACCGCACTTCAACGAAGCGCTCAACCCGAACGTCTACCTCGGCCCGATCGGCGCGCGAGTGAGGACGATGCTGCGCGCGCGCTGCTTCGACCTGCTCGAGTGGTATCGCGACGAGCGCGGTCGCAGGCGCACGCGCGAACAGTTCGAGGCGATCGAGAAGGAACTTGCCACCTTCTACGGTGCGCCCTACGGCTACCAGAACGACGGCGCGGACGAAGTCAGCATCGCGACGACCTGTTTCGAGGCACAGGAAAAGCGCGGTAGCGAGGCAGCCGCGGCGCCGGCGCAAGCCGCCCCGGGCCGCTGGCCGGGCAGCGACCGGTTCGGGCGCACCGAGCTGTGGTGGGCCGCCCGCGAGGGACGCATCGAAGCAGTAGAGCGCCTGATCGCCGCGGTGGAGAACCCGAACGCGCGCGACATCGACGGCGAGGGGCCGCTGCATGCCGCGGCGCGCGGCGGTCGCGCGGATGTCCTCGCGCGGCTGATCGCGCACGGCGCCGATCCCCGCGCCGGGGACCGCTTCGGCACGACGCCGTTGCACCTGGCGGTCGAGTCTTCGCAGGCCGACAGCGTGCAGGTCCTGCTCGAGAGCGGGGCGGACGTGAATGCGCGCGACGATTTCGGCAGAATGCCTCTGCATCAGGCAGTCCTGCAGGGCGACCGCGCGCTGGCGGCGCTGCTGCTGGACTACGGCGCGGACCGAACGGCGCGCTACATGAGGCGCACGCCCGAGCAGCTCGCGGCGGGTGCGGGCAACGCGGCCCTGGGCCAGTGGCTCGTGTCTTATCGCCCGCAACCGGTGGCGAAAAGCCGGCTTGCGGCTACGGGGGGCCGCTGAGCCGGACGCCATGAGCGCGACGAGGACCCTGCAAGCGCTTGCGCTCCTGCTGCTCGTCCTGTTCGCGGGCTGCGCGGCGCGCACGTCGCAGAACGTCGTGGCGCCGTCCGGCCCTAGCGGCGTGCTCGGAAAGGCTTCGTCCGATCATGTCGTTTCAGTCTGGCAGTCGCAGCTGTGCCGCTACATCGCTGACCAGGGGGGCGGGGACGACGCCGTGCTCGCGGGACTGAGGCGCCTGCGCGCGAGCGGCGTGCTGCGCCCGGCGCGCATCCGCTTCGGCGTGCTGGACGTAGAGGACGGCGCGGGCCGCTTCGACGTGCAGGGGGTTCTGGTCGGCAGGCACAGGAACGGCGTCTTCGTGCGCTACGTCTTCGTCGTCGGCGTCGTGGGTCACCGCGAGTACCTGTCGTCGGAGGTCAGCGACCTGCGCGTGGTGGTGCTCTCGCCGGTCGCGGGCACGCTGGTGTGGGAGGCGGCCGCGCAGGACCGGGACGCCTTGAATCGCTACCGCGCGGTCTTCGCGCTCGCGGCGGCGAGCACGTTTCCGGCGGATGACGACGATTTCACGATGGCGCCCTCGTACGACCGGATTTCGGTGCGGGAAATGCGCTCGGGTGCCGAATGGGCGCTCGTGCTGCGCCCAGACCTGCGCGACACGCGCGGCATGCTCGTGAGTTTCGTCGCCCCTGCACCGCGCGAGGGCACTATCGACGGCTGCGTGCCGCGCGTGAACGGATCGGGGAGCGCGGGCTGACGCCCGCCCCGAGCTCGGCAAATGCGCGCGGGGAGTAAGATCCCCGCAGCCACAGCCTGGGGGAGTACAACGAGATGAGCGACGAGGTCCTCGCCGCGGTCGAGGGTCCGCTGCTGCGGGTGACGCTCAACCGCCCGCAAAAGCGCAACCCGCTGTCGCGCGGCGTGCTCGCGCGGCTGCGCGAAATCTTCGAGGCGCATGCGGCCGATACGTCGCTCTGCATCGCGCTGCTGAGCGGGGCGGGCGACAAGAGCTTCGCTGCCGGCGGCGACCTGCGCGATCTCGAGCAGGTGACGACGCCCGAGGACGCGCGCGCGCTCTACGATCTGGGCAACCGCGCGTTCCACGCGATCCGCGGCTTTCCGGTGCCGGTGGTCGCGGCGCTGAACGGCATCGCGATCGGCGGCGGCGCGGAGCTGGCGGTGGCCTGCGATCTGCGCATCGCCGCGGCGCAGGCCAAAATCGGCTTCGTGCAGGGCACGCTCAACATCTCGAGCGCCTGGGGCGGCGGCAACGACCTGGTCGCGATCGTAGGACCGGCGCGCGGGCTGCGCCTGATGGCAGAGGCAACGGTGCTCGGCGCGCGCGAGGCGATGGGCGCCGGGCTGGTCGACTTGGTCGCCGACGAAGGCGAGGACTTCGCGGCCTTCGTCGCGCGCTTCCTCGCCGTGTGGCTGAGGCAGAAGCCGCAGGTGATGCGCGCCTTCAAATGGCAGGCTGCCGCACGCAAGCTGGGCCTCGTGCGCGGCGATGCCGAGGCGCGCGATCGCGAACTGTTCGCCGCCGCCTGGTGCCACGACGATCACTGGAGCGCCGCGCGCGGGATCCTCGACACGGAGAAGGCGAAATGAGCGCCGTCCCCAAATCCGGCGGCAGGCCTGCCGCAAAAGCGGTCACCACGCCCTCGGGAATCGAGGTGCCGGTGGTGGCCGGCGCCGAGCTGCACAAAGGCGCCGCGCTCGAGCCGCCAGGCGCGTACCCGTTCACGCGCGGCATCTTCGCCGACGGCTTCCGTGGCCGGCCGTGGACCATCCGCCAGTACTCCGGCTTCGGCTCGGCCGAGGAATCGAACCAGCGCTACCGCTTCCTGCTCGAGCAGGGCCAGACCGGCCTGTCGGTGGCGCTCGACCTGCCGACGCAGTGCGGCTACGACCCGAGCGACCCGATGGCGCGGCCGGAGATCGGCAAGGTGGGCGTGTCGCTGTTCTCGCTCTCCGAGATGGAAACCCTGTTCCGGGACATCGATCTCGGCGCGATCTCGACCTCGTTCACCATCAACGGCACCGCGGCGATCGTCTACGCGATGTACCTTGCCGCGGCCGACAGGCAGGGCGTGGCGCGCGAAAAGCTGACCGGCACGATCCAGAACGACATCCTCAAGGAGTACGTCGCGCGCGGCACCTGGATCTTTCCGGTCAAACCCTCGCTGCGCCTGATTGCCGACTCGGTGCTCTACGCCAACGAGGCGACGCCGCGCTTCAACGCCATCTCGATCGCCGGCGCGCACGTGCGCGACGCCGGCTGCACCGCGGTCGAGGAGATGGCCTACACGCTCGCCAACGGCCTTGCCTACGTGGACGAGCTGATTCGCCGCGGCGGTGACCTGACGCGGTTCGCCAAGCGCCTGTCGTTCTTCTTCTACGTGCACATGGACCTGTTCGAGGAAGCGTGCAAGTTCCGCGCCGGGCGCCGCCTGTGGGCCAGGCTGCTGCGCAGCCGCTACGGCGTGAGCGACGAAAAAGCGCTGCATTTCCGCTTCGGCGTGGTCTGCGGCGGGTCTTCGCTCACTTCGGCGCAGCCCTACAACAACATCGTGCGCGTGGCGATCGAGAATCTCGCCGCGGTGCTCGGCGGGGCGCAGTCGATCTTCACCTGCGCGTACGACGAGGCATTCCAGATCCCGACCGAATTCTCCGCCGAGATCGCGCTGCGCACGCAACAGATCGTGCTGCACGAAAGCGGCGTCGCCGCGAGCGTCGATCCGCTCGGCGGCAGCCACTACGTGGAGTGGCTCACCGACCGGATGGAATCCGAGATGGTGAAGGTGATGGAAGAGATCGACGCCTACGGCGGGGTGGTCAAGGCGATCGAGGACGGCTGGCTGCAGCTGCGCATCGCGCAGCGCGCGCTGGAGCGAAAGCGCGCCACCGACGCGGGCGAGCGGATCGTGGTCGGCGAGAACCGCTACCGGCGCGCCGACCAGAGCGACAGCTACGGCGAGGTGTTCCGCCTCGACCCCGGGCTTTCGCAGCGCGTGCTGGAGAAGTACGCGCAGGTGAAGGCTTCGCGCGACGCTGCGGCCGCCGAGCGCACGCTCGCGCGGCTCGAAGCGGCGGCGCAGCGCGAAGACGGGAACCTGATGCCGTACCTCGTCGACTGCTGCCACGCCTACGCCACGGTCGGCGAAATGGTCGAACGCCTCAAGCGCTGCTGGGGCGAGTTCCGGGAGCCGGTGCGGCTGTGAGCGCAGCCGCGGCGCCGCGTCCGCTCGCCGGGCGGCGCATCCTGGTCGCCAAGCCCGGCCTGGACGGCCACGATGCCGGCGCCAAGGTGATCGCCCTCGCGCTGCGCGACGCAGGCGCCGAGGTGATCTATACCGGCCTGCGCAAATCGGCCGAGTTCATCGTAGGCGTCGCGGTGGACGAGGACGTCGCCGCGGTCGGCCTGTCGATCCTCTCCGGCAGCCACAAGGAGCTGACGCGCGAGGTGGTCGACGGCCTGAAACGCGCCGGCGCGGGCGACATCAAGGTGTTCGTCGGCGGCACGGTGCCGCCGGAGGATCGCGCCGCGCTGATCGAAGCCGGCGCGCGCGGCGTGTTCACCAGCGACATGCCGCTCGACACGGTGATCGACGCGCTCGCGCGCGAGCTGGCCTGAAGCGCGCATGGGCGGACCGCTGGCCGGCATCCGCGTGCTCGAGGTCGGCCATGTGCTGGCCGGCCCGTACTGCGGCATGCTGCTCGCCGACCTCGGTGCCGAGGTGATCAAGATCGAGCCGCCCGAAGGCGACATGGCGCGGCGCATCAGCCCGCATTCGATCGGCCCGCACAACGCGTACTTCGCGAGCCTGAACCGCAGCAAGAAAAGCGTCGTGCTCGACCTCGCCGCAGAGGCGGGCCGCGCGGCGCTGCGCAGGCTCGCCGCCGAAGCGCATGCGCTGGTCACCAACCTGCGCCCGGCGGCGATTCGCAAGCTCGGCCTGGACTACGCGTCGCTCAAGGATGCCAACCCGAAGCTGGTCTGTGTCGCGCTGACCGGCTACGGGCTGGAGGGCTCCTACGCCGATCGCCCGGCCTACGACTACGTGGTGCAGGCGCTGACCGGCATCATGGCGATCACCGGCGAGCCCGGCGGGGCGCCGACCAAGGCGGGCTACTCGGCGGTCGACAACTCCGCGGGCATCATGGCGGCGCTCGGGCTGCTCGCCAAGATTGTCGAGGGCAAGGGCGGCCAGGTAGACGTCTCGATGTACGACGTCATGCTTTCGCAGCTCAACTATCTCGCCGGCGCGTGGCTGAACGCCGGCGAGCCTGCGCAGCGCTACGCGCGCTCGGCGCATCCCTATATGGTGCCGGCGCAGATCTTCCGCACCGCCGACGGCTGGCTCGCGGTGTTCGTCTCGCACGACGAGTTCTGGCGGCGCCTGTGCGGCGAGCTGGGACGGCCGCACTGGAAAGACGATCCGCGCTACGCCACCATGCCGGCGCGGCGCGAGAATCGCGCGCAGCTGATCGCGGAGCTCGATGCCCTGTTCGCGTCCGCCGGCACCGAATCCTGGATGCGCCGGCTCGCGCCGCTCGGCATCGTCGTCGCGCCGGTCGAGACGCTCGAGCAGGCGCTCGAATCCGACCTCGCGCGCGAGCGCGGCATGGTGATATCGATCGAGACGCCCGCGGGCGCCCTGCGCGCGGTGGGCAGCCCGCTGCGCATCGACGGCGCCGAACCGGGCTACACTGCGCCGCCGCTGCTCGGCGAGCACAACGAAGCCGTGCTGGGTGCGACAAAGAAGCGCTGAGCGCTCGGCGGCATGCGTTGCACAGCGAGAGGAAGAAGCGATGAGCCGCGCACAGGCAGGGATATGGGGACTGGTGGCGGCCGCGTTCGTCGTCCTCGCGGTCACGACCGGCGCCCATGCGACGCGCGGCCTGTTCCTCTCGCCGATCAACACCACGACCGGCCTCGGCATTGCCACCGTGAGCTTTGCCGCGGCGATCGCGCAATTGATGTGGGGCGCCTGGCAGCCGGTGTTCGGCGCGTTCGCGGATCGCTACGGCACGGCGGTCGTGATCTCGCTGGGTGCGCTGCTGCTCGCGCTCGGCAGTGCGCTGGTTCCGAATTTGTCCGGTGCGCTCGGACTGATCATCTCGATCGGCATACTCGCCCCGGCCGGCCAGGCGGCGGGGAGCATGTCGGTGCTGATGGGGGCGATCGGCCAGCGCCTGCCGCCCGAACGGCGCAGCCTTGCGACCGGAATCGTGAACGCGGGCGGCTCCACCGGGCAGCTCGTATTCGCCCCGCTTTTCGCGGCTGCGATTGCCGCCTACGGCTGGACCAGTGCGATGTACGGCTGGGCCTTGATCGCACTGGCGATGCTGCCGCTCGCCTGGTCGTTCAGGCGCAGCCACAGCGCGGCGACGCGCGCACCGGTCGCAGAGGGTGCGCCTTCCAGCCTGCGCGCAGCGCTGCGCGAGGCGACCGGCAGCGCGAACTACTGGTACCTGATGGGCGGATTCTTCGTCTGCGGCTTCCACGTCGCCTTCCTGATGACGCACATGCCCGGCGTAATCGAGCTTTGCGGCCTGCCGGTATCGCTCGCAGGCACTTCGCTCGGCGTGATCGGCCTGTTCAACATCGCCGGCAGCATCCTCGCCGGCCTTGGCGCACAGCGCTGGCAAATGAAGATCATGCTTTCGGTGGTCTACGCCTTGCGCGGGATCGGCGTCGCGCTTTTCCTGATCGCGCCGAAGACCGAGCTCACCATCCTCGTGTTCTCCGCCTGGATGGGTCTGACTTTCCTCGCCACGGTGCCGCCGACCGTCGGCCTGGTCGGCAAGCTGTTCGGCACGCGCTATCTCGCCACGCTGTTCGGCGTGACGCTGTTCGCGCACCAGGTGGGCGGCTTCTTCGGCGCCTGGTTCGGCGGGCTCGCCGTCGCAGCCACCGGCAGCTACGACCGGATGTGGTACGCCGATATCGCACTCGCGGCGTTCGCCGCGCTCATCAATCTGCCGATTCGCGAGCCGCGCGCGGCGCGTCTTGCAACCGCTTAATCGGGGTCCATGATCGGGGTCAGACCCCTGTGGATAACTCGACCTCGGCGCGCGCTCTTAGCGATGAGGTCGTGATCGAGTTATCCACAGGGGTCTGACCCCATCTAGGACCCCCTCTAGCGCCCCGCGCGCCCCAGGAACCAGGCGGGCACGAAGGCGAGCGCGAAAGCGAAGCAGATCAGGAAGAACGCGTCCTGGAAGCCGAGGCCGAGCGCCTGCGAGTAGATCACGCGGCCGAGGTAGTCGAGCGCGCCGGGCTGCTGCAGCGATTCGGACAGCCCGCCGCGCTGCAGCAGCTCGGCGATGCGCGCGAGCAGCTCCGTGGTCTGGGTATTGGCCGGGGTCTGCGTCGCGGTGAGGAGGTCGGCGTGGCGCGCGGTGCGCAGGTCGATCGCCACCGCGGTCAGGTTGACGCCGAAGGCGCCGCCCATCTGGCGGATGAAATTGTAGGTGCCGGCGCCCTGGTTCAGCTTGCTGGCGGGCACCGTGCTCATCGCCACCTTGCCGAGGTTCGGCATCACCAGGCCGATCGCCGCGCGGCTCAGGATCGCGAACCAGGCGAGCGTCCAGAACGGGGTATTGACGTCGCTGTCGGACAGCATCCAGCCGGCGAGCGAGAACAGCAGGCAGCCGAGCATGATCGGAACGTGCGACGGCAGCGTGTCCGCAAGCCGGCCGACTGCCGGAATCATCAGCACCAGAAGAATGCCCGCGGGCACCAGCACGAAGCCGGCCGCGGTCGCGGTAAAGCCCTGCACGGTCTGCATGAACACCGGAATCGCGTAGTTGGTGGCGAAGTTGCCCGCGCCGAAGGCGAAGGCGATGCACATCGCCGAGGTGAAGCGCAGGTCGGCGAACAGGCTCACGTCGAGCAGGGGATTCCTGGAGCGCAGCTGAAGGACGGCGAACAGCGCCGCGGCGACCAGGCCGACGAGGAGAAAAGTCGCGCTGCGGTCGGACGACCAGCCCCAGCGGTGGCCGTTCCCGATGAAGCTCATCACGCACATCAGCGCGACACCGAGCAGCACGTATCCGCCCCAGTCGAAGGACGGCAGGCGCCGGGAGAAGCGCTTCGAGGGCATCAGCACGAGGCCCATCAGCAAGGAGAGCACCACCAGCGGCAGCGGCACGATGAAGATCTGGCGCCAGTTCATGGCATCGATGGCGAGGCCGCCGATCCAGGGGCCGAAGCTCGGCGCGAGCGTAACGCCCACCGAATACAGGCCGACCGCCATGCCGCGGCGCTCCGCGGGGAACACCGCCACCACGGTCGCCATCACCAGCGGCTGGATCAGGCCCGCGGAGAAGCCCTGCAGCACGCGTCCCGCGATCAGCGTCTCGATGTTGGCGGCGCCGGTGCAGACGAGCGCGCCGAGCACGAAGATCAGCAAAGACAGGCTGAAGGTGGTGCGCTGGCCGAAGGCTTCTACCGCCCAGGCGTTCAGCAGCTGGCTCGCCACCATGGTGGCGAGAAACGCGGTCGCGGCCCACTGCGCGAGGTCCTGGCCGACGCCGAACGCACCCATGATGCTCGGCACCGCTACGTTCACCATCGTCGCGGAAAGCACCATCGACATGGCGCCGAGCAGCCCGGCAGCGGTCACCAGCCAACGGTAGGCCGGCCCGTAGCGCCGGAACAACGCCTCGATGCCGAGGTCCGCGTCAGCCGCCGGTGGCAATCTTGATCTCGACCATCATGCCCGGGCGCAGCCGGCCCTCGCGCTGCGCGACCGCGATGCGCACCGGCACGCGCTGCGTGATCTTGGTGAAGTTTCCGCTCGGGTTCGGGCTCGGCAGCAGCGCGAAGGTGCTGGTGGCCGAATGGCCGATGCGCTCGACGCGGCCTTCGAAGGTTTCGTCCGGATAGGCGTCTACCCGCACCTGCACCGTCTGGCCGGGCGCGAGCCGGCGCAGCTCGGTTTCCTTCACGTTGGCCTCGATCCAGACCCGGGACGGATCGTGCAGCAGCATCAGCCGCTGGCCGGGCGAGACGTATTCGCCCGCTTCCACGAACTTGCGGTCGACCACGCCGGCGAGCGGGCTCTTCACGATGCGGTCGCCGAGATCGAGGCGCTGGCGCTGCGTGCGCGCCACGATCTCGGCTTCGCGCCCGTCCAGCACCGCGATCTGTCCAGCGAGCACCTCGAGGCGCGCGCGCTCGGCCTCGGCCTCGCGCACCCGCGCCTCGGCGCCGTCCAGGTTGGCCGCGGCGATGCGGTACTCGCGCTCCACGCGCTGCAGCTGCGTCTCGGCCTGGTCGCGCTGGCTCTGCGAGGCCATCTTCTTCTCGAACAGCTGCTGGCTGCGCTTCGCCTCGCTCCTCGCCAGGCTGCGCTGCGGCTCCAGGCTGGAAGCCGCAACGCGCGAGGCTTCGAGCTCGGCGCGCGCCGAGTGCAGGTGGCTCTCGGTCTGGCCACGCACCAGCAGCTGCTCGGCGGCGACACGCTGGCGCTCGGCGGCGATCGCCGCGCGCTGGGCATCCAGCTCTTCCAGCGCGAGCCTGGCGTCGCGCAGGTCGACCTCTACCAGCACGGTGCCCTGCTCGACCGCCTGGCCCTCCTGCGCGGCAACGCGCGTCACCCAGCCGGCGACGCGGCTCGCCACCGTGACCATGTCGGCGCGGATGCGAGCGTCCTCTTCGTGCACGAAGAGCACGCGCTGACGGAACTCGTGGTAGCCGAAGCCGAGCGCAAGGGCGATCGCGACCGCCAGCACGATCAGGTTGAGCGGCGGGCGGCGGCGCCGCGCGGGGCGAGGCGAGGATCCGGCGGGCTCCGATGCGCTCACGCGCCGATGGTAATTCGGAACTCGCGCCGCCGTGCACGTCAGGTTCGCTGCCGGCGGCCGACCGGCTTAAGCTAGTCTTAAGCCTGCCGCGGCATCGTGGCGCGCGGCACGGCTTCCCGGTCACCCGATGCGCATCCTGCTGGTAGAAGATGATCCGATGATCGGCGCGAGCGTGCGCGAGGGCCTGCGCCAGGACGGTTTCACGGTCGACTGGATACGGGACGGCGTGGCCGCCGAAGCCGCGCTGGCTGCCGAGCCCTACGACATGCTGCTGCTCGATCTGGGACTGCCGCGACTTTCGGGCAACGCCCTGCTGGTGCGCCTGCGCGCGCGCGCAAACGACGTGCCGGTGATCATTCTCACCGCGCGCGACGCGGTAGACGACCGCATCGCCGGGCTGGATGCGGGCGCCGACGACTACGTCGTCAAGCCGTTCGATCTCGACGAGCTTGCCGCGCGCATTCGCGCCGTGGCGCGGCGGCGTGCGGGACGCGCCGCGCCGCGCCTGCGGCACGGCGACGTAGAGATCGACCCGGCGAGCCGCGTGGTCACCCTGCGCGGCGAGCCGGTCAGTCTGTCGCCGCGCGAGTTCGACGTGCTCTCGGCGCTGCTCGAGCGGCCGGGCGTCGTGTTCTCGCGCGCGCAGCTCGAGGCACGGTTGTACGGCTGGGGCGAGGAGGTCGAGTCGAACACGGTCGAGGTCTACGTGCACGGGCTGCGGCGCAAGCTCGGCGCCGGGCTGGTGCGCAACGTGCGCGGCGTCGGCTACATGGTGCCGAAGGCGTGAGCTCGATCCGCCGCCAGCTGATCGCGGGCCTGCTGTTCGCGGTCGCCGCCTGCGGCGTCGGCGCGGCGGCCTGGACCTACGTCACCGCGCGCGACGAGGCGAACGCGCTGTTCGACTACCACCTGGAGCAGATCGCCTGGTCGATGCGCGATCATTCGTTCGCGCGCGACCTGATCCCGCCGCCCTCGGCCGGGGAACGGGAAGCCGACTACATCATCCAGATCTGGGACCGCAACGGGCTGGAAGTCTATCTTTCGCGGCCGCACGCACGCGTTCCGGGCTTCACCGCACCGGGTTTCAGCAGCCAGCACACCGGCGATGCCGATTGGCGGGTGTTCAGCGCGCGGCTGCGCGGTCGCGTGATTCAGGTCGCGCAGCCGATGCAGGTGCGCGAACAGCTCGCCGCGGGGCTTGCGCTGCGCGCCGCGGCGCCGATCGGACTGCTGGTGCCGATTCTCGCGGCGCTGGTGTGGATCGTGGTCGGGCGCGGGCTGAGACCGCTCGAGGCGATTGCGCAGGCGGTGCGCAAGCGGGACTCGACCTCGCTTGCACCGCTGTCGGTGGGCGCCGTGCCCGTGGAGCTGGCGCCTCTGGTCGGCGAGCTGAACAACCTGCTCGCGCGCCTGGGCGGTGCCCTCGAGGGCCAGCGGCGCTTTCTGGCCGATGCCGCGCACGAGCTGCGCTCGCCGCTCACCGCGGTGCGCCTGCAGGCGCAGCTCGCCGAGCGCGCCGCCGACGCGGCCGCGCGCGGGCGGGCGATCGTGGAGCTCAAGGGCGGCGTGGAGCGCGCGACTCGCACCGTGGAGCAGCTGCTCACGCTCGCCCGCCAGGCGCCCGAGGCAAGGACGCTCGTGCGCGAGCCGGTCGACCTGGTCGTGCTCGCGCAGGCGGTGGTGACCGAGTTCGCCGGGCAGGCGGCGCAGAAGAACATCGATCTCGGGCTCGCGCGTGCGCAGCCCGCGGTCGTGAACGGCGATTCCGCTGCGCTGCGCGTGCTGCTTGCAAACCTGGTCGACAACGCCGTGCGTTACACGCCGTGCGGCGGCGCGGTAGACGTCGAGGTCGGCACCGAGGAAGGCGACACGCGCGCCGCGTTCGTCGCGGTATGCGACAACGGTCCGGGCATTCCGGCGGGCGAGCGCGAACGGGTGTTCGACCGCTTCTATCGAGTGCCCGGCAGCGGCGAGGTCGGCAGCGGTCTCGGGCTGGCGCTCGTGCGCGAAATCGCCGGGCGGCATGCCGCGGCGGTATCGCTCGAGGACCGGCCGGGTGGCGGTCTGGTGGTGCGGCTGCGCTTTGCGCCACCCGCGGCCCGGCGTGCGGCGCCTTAAGACTGCTTTAAGTCGCGCGCTCTAGGCTCCTCTTCACGAGCGCGGGAATCGCCCGCGACCGAATGACAGGAGACATGGAATGACCCCAGTACGCAAAGGCAGGCTTCAAGGCGTCGCGCTCGCGCTGATCGCGGCGGGCGTGATCGGCGCGTCGGTGGACCTCGGCAACCACGTCGCGGTACCCGGGCTGTTGTCGCACGCGCATGCGGCGGTGTCCGAATCGGCGCTCGCGCGCACACCGGCGCAGGGCACGCTGCCGAGCTTCTCGGCGATCGTCGCGGACAGCGGTCCGGCGGTCGTCAATATCAGCGTGACGCAGGACTCGGCGAAGGCCGAGACGCAGTCAGGGCCGGGGGCCTCGCCCGGCGACCCGATGTTCGAATTCTTCCGCCGTTTCGGCATGCCGATGCCTCAGGACAAGATGCCCCGGCACGGGCAGGGATCGGGCTTCATCGTGAGCGCCGACGGCTACATCCTGACCAACGCGCACGTCATCGACGAGGCGTCCGAGGTGACGGTCAAGCTGACCGACCGTCGCGAGTTCCGGGCCAAGGTGGTCGGCGCCGACCGGCTTACAGACGTCGCGCTGCTCAAGATCGAAGCGAAAAATCTGCCGGTGGTGCGCATCGGCAAGCCCGAGGCGCTGGGCGTGGGCGAGTGGGTGGTCGCGATCGGCTCTCCGTTCGGCTTCGAGAACAGCGTCACGGCGGGCATCGTATCGGCGAAATCGCGCTCGCTGCCGGACGACTCGCGGGTGCCGTTCATCCAGACCGACGTCGCGGTGAACCCGGGCAACTCGGGCGGTCCGCTGCTCGACCTGAACGGCAACGTGGTCGGCATCAACTCGCAGATCTACAGCCGCACCGGCGGCTACATGGGGCTGTCGTTCGCGATTCCGATCGATCTCGCGATGAAGGTGAAGGACGATCTCATCAAGTACGGCAAGGTCAGCCACGGCCGCATCGGCGTTTCGATCCAGGAGGTCAATCAGGGCCTGGCCGAATCGTTCGGCCTCGACGCTCCGCGCGGAGCGCTGGTGAGCAGCGTAGAGCCCGGCAGCCCGGCGGACAGGGCGGGGATCAAGGCGGGCGACGTGATCCTGTCCATGAACGGCAAGCCGATCGCGCGCATCGGCGATCTCACCGCGCGCGTGGCCGAGCGCAAGCCGGGCGAGCAGGCGACGCTCGGACTGTGGCGCAGCGGAGCCGAGCGCTCGATCGAGCTCATTATCGGCGAGATGCCGGGCGCGAAGGTCGCGGCTGCGCGCGAGCGCGGCGAACCCTCCAAGCTCGGCGTCGTCGTACGCCCGCTCGCCAGCGACGAGCGCAAGGAGGCAGAGGTCGACGGCGGCCTGATCGTCGAGCAGGTGGAGGGCGCTGCCAAGCGCGCCGGCATCCAGCCGGGCGACATCATCCTGTCGGCGAACGGCGAATCGGTGAAGAGCATCGAGGCGCTGCGCGCCAAGGTGGCGAAG
>Ga0210116_1000039_pt1 | contig 15071 bp, 22 predicted proteins | sample RushOxbow_ThreeS_6_FD_185562 | JGI IMG/M metagenome (GOLD analysis project Ga0210116, IMG submission 185562) | Wetland microbial communities from San Francisco Bay, California, USA, that impact long-term carbon sequestration -... | ecosystem: Environmental > Aquatic > Marine > Wetlands ...
ACCTCTCCGAGGAGTCGCTCGCCCTGGTCCTCGAGGACCAGGGCGATGAGGGACGAGAGGAGGCGCCTCAGCTACAAGCCGCGTGAAAGGACCGACGAGGAGTTACACCACAACTTCCGACTTGACTTACTTACCCGCCAGGGCACCAAAGGGCCAGGGCAGCGTGTTATCGGCGTCTGCCGGCCGCACGTCAACGGAGGCGCCGATCTCTAGCTCGGCAGCGTCAGCTGCAGGCACAACGATGACGGTGGTCCCGTCTGGCCGCTTCTCAATGACCTTGGCCATATGCCAAGGGTACCTCGTTATTGCGGCTGGCCCGACCCCCTGAAATCGGTCCGCCTGATCTAACCCCCAGCCCCGTCCACTCCGCATGAGACTCCAGCTAGCTGGAGTCTCATGCATCGTGGCCCAGTCTGTGGGGGTTAGATCATCAACAAGACGCTGACCCGGCTCGGGCAGATTCTGGACGCGGCGCTCCGCTACGGCGATCATGGCCGGAGGGCTCCGTATCTCGGAGCTGGTCAACCTGCGCTGGCGCGACCTCGACCTGCGCGAAGGCATCCTCACCGTCGCCGCGTCAAAGACCGCCGCCGGAGTCCGCCAGGTCGTGCTCGAACCGGAGCTGGTGCAGCTCCTCCGCGAGCACAAGCGCGCCGCCGAGTGGCGCAAGCCCGCCGACTTCGTTTTCGCCGGGCGCATCCGCGAGCAACCGCGCGAGCGCAACACCGTTCGCACTCGCATCCTCTATGCGGCCGTCGAGCGGGCCAACGAGCGGCTTGCCGCCGAAGACCGGCCCCCGATCCCCGATGGCGTCACCTTCCAGTCGCTGCGCCGGACCTACGCGGCCCTTCGCGCCGAGCTTGGCGAGCACCCAGCGATCACCGCCGCGCAGATGGGGCACCGCGACCCGCGCATGACCCTCCGCGTCTACACCGACGTGACCGGGATGAAGCCCCGGACCCGGCTTGGTGGGCTGCTCGGTGACGGTGATTGGCTTCAATAGCAGCGGGTTGACATCGACGCATCAAAACGCCCTTTGATTAACGCGCGCAAGCTGGCGAGTTATTAACGATCTAGCCATATCTCTTTAATAACGGCAAGACCTTCCGGCGACTTGACGGCAATACTTTGTCTGCGACAATCCCCGCTCGATGAGGGAGGTCCGCGTGACGATGAGCGGTGACCGCAACGGCCAGTTTGTCATCGAGGAGGAGCGCCCCGACGGATCGCTTGTCCTCGTGCCAGTCGCGGTATGGGAGAAAGAGCAGAGAACCGGCCGCCGCGCTACCCAGCGGGAGTGGCAGGACTTCCTCGCCGAGCATGGAGCGCATATGCAGCCCCCGGACGGCGAGGGATAGTGCCTCGGCACTCTCCTGGCCAAGGCCGAATCACCGCCGACCCGAATCGGATGCGAGGCTTGCCCTGCATCCGCGATACCCGCGTGACCGTCAGCGCCGTGCTCGGGCAGTTGGCCGCAGATCGCAGCGTGGACGAAGTCCTCGCCGACTACCCCTATCTGGAACGGGACGACGTTCTCGCTGCGCTCGAATACGCGACCGCCGCAACGCAATAGCGCGAGACAGCCGGGACGGCGCCTGGGCGGACTCGCCCCGGAGTAGCCGTCCCGCAACCCGGCCTAACGAACCTCCGGCCCAGGTCGATACTTTAGAAATGTCTCCCCTCGCACTGTTCATCGTGGGCGCGGTACTCGTGCCGATCGTCGTCGGCATCGTCACCGGAGTGATCATGCGCCCTCATGAGCCCTGGAACGACATTCCGACCGTAGCCGCAGTCGGGTCCGGTGTCATCGGGGGCATTTTGGCCACCGTGATCATCGTCGTGATGATCATTCACCCAACCGAATGCGTCCATGCGAAATGCCACGAGACCGACACGCAGGCAGGGGCTCAAATCGCTTTCCTTGCGGTCTTGCTGGTGCCGATCTACGCCCTGGTACTGCCGGGTGCCGCAATCGGCAAGCTGCTCGGGCGTGCAATCCGCAGCGATGCCAGTCGCTCATCCAGCTCGGAGACCTGACGCCGGACCCGGCGCCCATTGGGCACAAACACGGTTTGGGGTTTTTGAGCGGGTCTAAAAGTCGGGGTCCGAAAATCGGGCCAAACGCACGCTCAAATCCAGGCACTTCGAGACACGGGAGCGACGGGGCAGGAGCCCTCAAAGGACACCGGATTGAGATTCGGGGGTGAGCGCGACCTGGGGCGGCTACAGAACCGCCCCGTCCTCGCGGAAGTTGGGGCTATTTACCGGCCAACGTCTCGACCGCAAGGTGCTCCACCTCGGCTGCGCGTAGCACCTTGCGGTCGAAGGAAGCCACCGTTCCACCGGTATGCCCGGCGGTTGCCAAGCAGTAGGCGTCCGGAAGGCTGATCGGATGGTGCCCACGCAGCTGGGCGGCGCGCACTCCTATTGCCTCCCCCGGCCGATGGATCTCTACTCCCAGTGCGGCGATCGCCTCACGCGCCGCTCGCAGCCGCTCGGGATCTGAACTCGGCGCAACCAGCACCTCCGAGAGGTTGACGACGCTCATCAACTGCGTCGCCTGCTGCTCCCGCCACTCGGTGAAGAGCTCGCGGGCATGGGCGTGGTGGGAGTCTGAGCCGTCAAGGGCGCCGATCAGGACGTCGGCGTCCAGCACAAGCTTCAACGCGTCTCGTCCTCGGCGTCGAGTCGCTCGAGATACCCGGGTGGGTAGGAGCCGGTGAGCACCCCGAAGGCGCTCTCGAAGGACACGGCGCCGCGGCGAATTCGAACCTCACCCTCCCCGAGGGCCTCGATTACGACTTTATCCCCAGCATGCAGCCCAGCCTCCTCCAAAGCGGCGACGGGGACGGTCACCTGGTTCTTGGTGGAGATCTTAGGCATGCCTTTACGATAGCAGTAAAGGATCTGCCCAGCGAGCTGCGCGGGAGTTCGGCAGGGACACCGGACTGAGATTCGCAGTTGATCCGGGAGTGAGCTACGCCGCAGCGGCGAGTGCCTTGCCCGCCTGCCCGCGGGAAGACGCCGGCTCGTCCAGGAGCCCGCGTATGTCGTCGGCGGTGACGCTGCCGGCGAACAGGTCGCCGTCGTCCATGACGCCGCTGAACAGCTCCGCCTTGCGGCGGGCGAGGGCGACGACCTTCTCCTCGATCGTCTCGCGGGCGATCATCCGGTAGGCGATCACCGGGCGGGTCTGTCCGATCCGGTGGGCGCGGTCGATCGCCTGCGTCTCGGCCGCCGGGTTCCACCATGGGTCGAGCAGGAAGCAGTAGTCGGCCTCGGTCAGGTTGAGGCCGAAGCCGCCCGCCTTGAGGCTGATCAGGAAGACCGGGGCGCTGCCCTGCTTGAAGCTCTCGATTACCTTGTCGCGTTTGCGCGTGCGCCCGTCGAGATAGCAGTACTCGATCCCCTCGCGGTCGAGGCGGTCGCGAACCTTGGCGAGGAAGCCCGTGAACTGGCTGAAGACGAGCGCCCGGTGGCCGCCGCCGATCACATCGCCGAGCTGTTCGACCAGCGCCGCGAGCTTCGCGCAGGGAACGTCGTCGTGACCCTCGTCGACCAGGCCCGGGTCGATGCTGAGCTGACGCAGAAGCGTGATCGAGCGCAGGATCGTGAAGCGGTTGCGATCGAAATCGTCGATCAGGCCGAGGATCTTCTGCCGCTCGCGCTGCAAGCGGGTGTCGTACAGCTTGCGGTGACGCGAGTGGAGCTCGACCTCGAGCGTCTGCTCCTGCTTCGACGGCAAGTCGGCGGCGACGAGCTCCTTGGTGCGACGCTTGACCAGCGGCTTGATCCTGCGTCGCAGGCGGGCGAGCCGCTCGCCGTCGCCCTCGCGTTCGATCGGCCGCGCGTACTGCTCGCCGAAGCGCTTCGGGTCGGGAAAGAGCCCCGGCGCGACGATCGAGAGCAGCGACCAGAGCTCGGTCAGGTTGTTCTCCATCGGCGTTCCGGTGAGGGCGAGCTTGAACGGCGCCGCCAGCTCACGGACGCACTTGTAGGTCTTCGACTGGTGGTTCTTGACGGCCTGCGCCTCGTCGAGGACGAGGGCCGCCCACTCCACCTCGCGATAGGCCTCCGCGTCGAGCCGGAACAGCGTGTAGGTCGTGACCACGACGTCGGCGCTCGCGAGCTCGCCGATCGAGCGGCCTGACTTCTTCAGCGTGTCGGTGACGGAGCTGACCCTCAGCCCGGGGACGAATTTCGCCGCCTCGCCGACCCAGTTCGGCACGACGCTGGTCGGCGCGACGATCAGGAAGGGGCCGACGCCGGGATCGCGCTCGCGGGCATGGCAGACCATCGCCAGCGTCTGCAGCGTCTTGCCGAGGCCCATGTCGTCGGCGAGGATGCCACCGAGCCCGAGCTCCCAGAGAGATGCCAGCCAACCGAACCCCTCGCGCTGATATGGCCGCAGCTCGGCCTCGATCGCGGCCGGCGGCTCGTGCTCGGCGACCTCGTCGAGCTCGAGCAGCGCCGCCGCTTGGCGGCGCCAGGACTCGGCCTGCTCGGTGACGACCCCGAGCGCGGCCAGCTCGGCCCACAGCCCGGCCTGGTAGCGGCTGAGCCGCAGCGACTCCGAGGGGGAGTCGGTGAGTGTCTGCGCCTCGACGATCAGCTGCCGCAACGACTCGAGGCGGGGATCGTCGAGCGAGAGGTGGGCGCCGTCGTCGAGCAGCAGGTGCGACTGGCCGGCGGCCAGGGCGGCGAACACGTCGGCGAACGGCAGCTCGCGCTCCTCAACGCCGATCGTCACGCCGAGGTCGAACCAGTCGCTCTCGCCGGCGATCTCCGCGGTCGAGACGCCGATCGTCAGCGAATCGCCGACGTCCCGGTAGTCGGCCGGCTCTCCCGTCACCTCGACGGCGATTCCGCGCTCCTCGAGCCGCGGCAGCACCTCGGTCGTCAGGCGCATAGTCTCGATCCCGGCGAGCGAGACCGGTGGCACCTGCACCGGCCTGGCCGCCGCATCGAGCAGGCCGAGGCGCTCGAGGCCGGTTCCGTCGAGCTCGGTCCCGTCGAGGATCGTGCGCTCGGCACGAGGGTCGCGGAAGCCGGAGCGCTCCACGCCCATCCCAAGCGGGGCATGCCGCGCCTGCGAGCCAATTTGGTAGTCCCAGCCCCAGGCGAGCTCGAGCGCGTGGCCGGCGCCATAGCTCGCCCGCAGCACGAGCGACGGGTCGGAGATCTCAGGCGGCGCGAACGAGCCGTCGGACGAGGACACCGTGGCAACGTGGCGCAGCTCGGGCCAGAGCTCGACCGCGAACCGGTCGAGCTCTGCCGCCGGGATCTCGAGTCGCTCCTCGTCGAGGAACAGCCGCTGGAGCTGGGGCGGAGCGGGCCTGGTGAGACGCACCAGCCGCAATCGCCGCTCCAGGTGCTCGGCACTCTCGGTTTCATCGCCGCGTTCGACGCAGACGATCCCGTGCCCACCCGAGCCGAGGAAGAGCAGCGGCTCGAGCTCCGCCGCCCCCTCGCCGTCATCGAGGCGGAGCACCGCGCTCGCGACCGAGCCACGCTTGCCGTCGCGGCGCACGTCGACGAGCAGCTCGCCCTGCGCGTGGGGGGGAATCTCACCGAGGGCCGGCAGGTCGTGGATGAGCCTCAGCCCAATCCGATTCGCCTCGTCGAGCAGCGACCACAGCTGCGGGCTCTCGAAGGCGCTCAGGTCGAGCGCGCGGTCGCCACCGTCGCCGTAGCCGTAGTAGTAGCCCCTGCGCTGCCAGCGGGTTCGGTAGACCGCGTGGAGCTCGCGGGCCAGCGCCAAGTGGTCGGAGCGGAAGTTGCCCTCGCGGACGCTCCACGAGTCGAGTCCGCCCCAGGAGAGCGAGCCGTTGACCCAGCCCCCGCGCGCCCCCGGGCGCATCAGCCGCGCCATCAGCTGCTGCCCGGCGTTGCCCAATTGCAGCGAGAGCTCGATCGCCAGCGGCTGCTCCCCCGCCGGCGCCGCCGGGCCGTCGACCAGCGCCCGCAGCGACCGCTCCCAGGGCGGCGCGTCGGTTGCGGCCGGGTGGGGTCGCGAAGCGCGGCCGGCATTCGGGACGGAGACTCGTCCCTCGACCACGGCGATCACGAGCGCCGCCGCGTGCTTGCAGTCGTACCCGACCGGGCAGCTGCATTCCCCGGCGTCGAAGGCGAGGCCTCCATCGACCTCAGCGAGGTGCACAATCGTGACGTAGGGCGCGGTGCCGACCACCGTGCCCGTCAGCGTCAGCTCGCTCGGGTCCCAGTCGACGGCGACGACCCGCTGGGCCCGCGCGTAGCCACGGCCGCGTTCGTAAGATCTCGACCCGACCTCGTCTCTGACCTCAGACAGGTCGATCCCGGTCAGCTCGTCGATTGCGCCACCCATGAGCAGGCGCACGATAGCGGCGGCGCAGGACCGTCAAAGCCCAGTCGATCGGTGTTTGCGGCCTTGGCGTAGGCGGAGGAAGAGCCGGAGAACGCCGCTTGGCGCAGTCATGGAGACCTCCAGACGGTGCCGGCCTTCTCGAAGAGGGGGTGAATCGCGGTGGCTCAACCCTTAACAGCGACCCAGCAGCGAGAACGTGGGCCGTACGACGACCGCTGCCCACCGAGAATCATCGACCTGCTCAGCGACCCGCGCACCGAGGAGGCGCGCAACTGGCGCGCTCGTTGCCGGGTCCGGTGGCAGCGGGAGCGACGGGACAGGAGTCCTCGAAGGACACCGGATTGAGATTCGGGGGTGAAGCTGGTCGATGCTCACCGCGAGCCGACGTACGTCAGTCGACTGAGCCGGCGGGCACGATCCACTCGCAGCGCTGCCCGGAGACTGAGGCGATCAGGTCGAAGTCGGCGTCGTAGTGAAGGACGCTGAGGCCACGCGACTCAGCGGTGGCAGCGATCAGCAAATCGGGCACCTTGCGGCCACGCTGATGCTTTGCGGCAAGCATGCGCTGCACCTGCCTGGCTCGTTGCAGGTGATCGGCCGTCGTCTCCACCAGCTCGAAGGCCTGGAGGGCATCCATCAAGCGGTCCCACTCGGCGGCGTTGCGGGCCGAGTAGCCGATCTCCAGGTCGCTGATCCCAGCTCGGGCGAGTTCGCCGCGCTCGGCAGCCGGCTCGACTACCTCCCTGATGGCGACATGGTGCAGGCGCGTGAGGACACTCGAGTCGAGCAGGTGGCTCAGCGCCATGCCTGCTCGCGCTCGGCCAGATCGGCTCCGGCGAGGAGATCGAGGCGTCGCTTCACCGCCTCGCGATGCTCGTCGCCGGCCCGGTGAAGCGCGCGGTTGACGGTCTCCTTGATCGTCGCGCTGCCGAGCCGCGCCCGCGCAGCTCGCAGCGCCTCCTCATCGATGTCGACCAGATGCTTGCTCATAGCAGTGAAGTATATACGCTTGGCTTCACTATATATCCACGGGAGGTGAGGCGCGTAAGCCCCCTTTAATTAGCGCGCTCAAGCTGGAGGTTTATTAAAGATCTGGCCTTGCCTCGTTAATAACGTCATCGCGGACGAGCGGGTCGCAGACAGACAGTCACCTACCGCTGATGACACGGGAGCGACGGGACAGGAGTCCTCGAAGGACACCGGATTGAGATTCGGGGTTGAGTGGACGAGGCGCTCCGCTATCCCGACTGACCTTCCTGGGCCGCCTGTTCCTTGACGCGGCGGGCGGCCTTGGCGTAGGCGATCATCCGGTCGCGCCGACCGATCGCCAAGACGACGCTTTTCGCCGGAGCGCCGTCCGTCGGCTCATTGCGGTAGACGAAGCGGTAGCGGGGCTTGTCCTTCCACCTCGGCTCGTCGAAGCGAACCTTGCGGCAACCCTTCAGCACGCGGGGAGGCTTGTCCCCCATCGGCTCACCGTGGTGCGGGTTGCCGTGCAGCTCAACCACGATGCGTGCGACCTCTCGCTTCAGGGTCTCATCCAGCTCGTTGGCGTCGGCCGTTGCCTCCGCCAGCGCTTCGACCTCGTGCCGCTCAGCCTCCGGGGAGCTGCTCAACGAACTCCCCCATCCCGATCTCCGTCAGGAAATCGCCGGCACTCAGCCGCCTCCCCTCGCTTTTCGCGAGACGCTCCTGGAGGAACAGCGCCAAGCCGGCGTTCTCCAGCTCCTCTTCCAATTCCTCGATCCTCTCCTTGGCGGCGACCAGGTCGACCGTGGGGACCAGCGACGCCGATCCCTCCTGGCCCCTGGTGGCTATCCGGACAACGTTGCTGTCGAGGTCCGGGGAGGGCTTACGTCGCGAGGAGGCCTTCTTGACGAGTTGCGGCAAGCTGCGCCGCGCCTCGCTCGTCCCGAGCGCCACCGGCTTCCTGTCTCTCGCCGCCGCCACGGATCAAGGGTACCACTAGTTGTACAAGTGATCTCCCTCGCCCCGATCTTCTCGCGATTTGCGGAATCGGGGTAGTGCTCTCTCCGTATCCGCCTCGAACCTCGCTAGCCTGCGATCGATGGCCGACGGAAGAAGGCGAGGGAGTTCTGGCCGCCGGAAGGGAAGCAGCCGGCGCGGGTCGGCTCGGCGACGGGGACAGGCGCCCGAATCAAGCCCGGACCGGATGGCGAGCGAGCTTGCACGCGGCATCGCCGCTGAAGCGCGCGAGAGCGTGCGCAAAGTCCGCGATGCCCTGGATGCAGAACTGTTCGCCTCCTCCTACGTCTCGCTCTGGGATCTCGGCCCCGGAGCGCTGATCGACGCCGACCCTGAGGAGGAGATCGGCCTGCGGGTCGTTGCCGCGCTCGAGCGGGCAGGCGACGCACGCGCCCTGGCGGTACTGCGGGCGCTGGCCTCCGTCGGCTCAGACGGGATTTCCACGGCGTGCGAGACGGCGGCGAGGCATCTTGCGCAGGCCGGTGTCCACGAGCCTGAGTGGCGCGAGGGCCTCGGGACGGCACGGGGGGTGCGTGCGCGGCTGATGCGCGATGTCATCTTCGATGACGCCGCCAACGTGATCTTCGAGTTCGAGCGTCCCGGGCTGGAGCCGTACGCGATTCTCGTCCTCGTAGACAACAACCTCGGCGGCATCGCCAAGGACGTAATCGCCGGTGCCGACCTCGAACGCCTGGTCGAGGCGCTGGGCAAGGCGTCGGAGATCGACGATGGGGCGGGTGAGCTCCGCCTCGAGGAGATCGACCTGCCCGAGGCGGCGGCGCGCTGCCGCGAGGCGCTCTGGCGCACCGCTCATACCCTGGACCCGCCGGTCGCCGAGGACTTCAGGTCCCAGGTCGCCGTCCTGGCCGCACACCTGAAGGCGCTCCCGGGGGAAGACCGCTTCGAGGCGGAGGAGATTTCCGAAGAGGACCGCGAAGCTGCGTTCGACGGCTTCCTCTCCTCTCCCGAGGCAAAGTCATTCCAAGGCAGCGAGGACGTGGCGGACCTGGCGAAGCTGGCGGTCGACTACGGCGCCGACTACGTGGGCGGGGAAGGCAGGCCGCTTCGTTGGAGCCCCACGGTGATCGAGTTGTTCATGTGCGACTACCTGCCGCGCAAGGTGCTGCGCGAGGACGAGTTCTTCGAGCGCGCGGTGCCCGAGCTTCTGCCCGCCTGGGTTCGCTACGCGGGACGGAGTCGGGGAATTCCGGAGACGGCGATCGAGGATGCCGTGTCAGCTATCGACGTCTTCCGCGAGAAAATGCTCGAGCTGGTCGGCGACGATTCGGCCTGGGGACCGAGCAAGGTGTTCCTCGCGGCAGCGAGCGAGGCTGGCGTTGACCTCTCCGACCCGGCGGCAATCGAAGCCTACATAGAGGAGTACAACCGCGACCTCGCGGCCTGAGAGCTACCTCCCCGTCCAGCCGACGCAGCCCAGTTCGAGCTTCGGTGACAGGTGCGGGTTTGACTCAACTGGAACCTGCCAATTTGCAGGGACTCGACGGGAGCGACGGGGCAGGAGCCCTCAAAGGACACCGGATTGAGATTCGGGGGTGAGCGCGACTCGACAAGGTTACAAAGGCCGTCCCCACTGCCGATAGCCAGTTCATGGACCCTTGGCAGCTGTTGCCGCTTGTCGTGATCTTCCTCGTGGCAGTCCCCTCCTTCTTCTTCTACCGGCGCATGAAGAAGGAGCGAGACCCCGAGTGGGAGCGCCGGTGGGGCGAGCTGCCGCGCGGGGAGCGACGGCGTCTCGCGCGACTGGCTCGACGAGGTGAGACGGCGACCGATCCGGCCGAGGCCGAGCTCGTCGCCGGATCGGCCCGCTATCAGCGATCGGTAAGGCGAAGCGTCTCCTACGGGGGCGTCGTCCGGGTCGTCGTGGCATCGATGCTCCTCCTTGCCGCCATCGCCGAGGGCTCTTTGCCTTTGATCGGCATGGCTCTCGTTTTTCTTGGCCTCGTCGTGTTGCTCAGACGCCGCGACCGGGGCCTGGACAGGAAACTCGCCCGCGTCGAAGACCTTGGCGCCGAGCCCGAGGCTGGGCGCTATCGCCCGTAGCCGGCCTCGCGAAGCTCAGCCAGCGTCACCATCAGGGTCCGCGGCGCCGTGCTGAGACCGCGGAAGCCGAAACGCTCGTAGAAGGCTGCCGCCGCGTCGTCAACGGCGTGGACGACCACCGCCCGCACGGCGACCTCCCGCGCGGCTCGACATATCCGTTCGAGGGCATCGTTGAGCAGGGATGCACCGAGCCCATTTCTCTGGCTGCGCTCGTCGACGGCCAGGCGGGCGAGGATTGCCACCGGGATCGGGAAGTGCCGCGAGAGACCCTTGCGCACCGCCTCGGTTGCCTCGGCGTGCTCGAGCTGGCCGGCCACGAGCGTGTAGTAACCGTGCACCGCGCCGTGCTCGTCGGCCGAGACAAAGGTGCGAGTCGCGTCGCGTTTCTCCCCCTGGCCCGCGTAGCGATGCAGCCAGCGGTCGAGCGACTCCTCGCCGCAGGCGAAATCCGCCGCCTCGTGGCGTGCCGGGTCGTATCGTTCGGTGAGCCCGGACTCTTCGCTCACGCGCGGCGGCGGAGGTCTTCGAGTCGGGCGACCGTTCCCTCGTCGGGCCGCTCGAGCGCCTCGAGGAAGCGCGTCGCCTCCGCGTCGCTGAGCGCGATCGCGCGCTGATCGGCCAGAACCTCCTGCGCCCGCGCCTGGGCGGCGCGACGGAAGAAGTCGCTCAAGCTCTCGCCCAGCGCCGATGCGGCAGCGGCGTCGAGCTCGCGCTCCTCGTCGCTCAGCCGAACTTCGATCCGGCGGGTCTTCGGAGTTGTGGTCGGCTCCATGGCCCGGACATTGTACGGGATTGATTGCGACAGAGGTCAATAGCGAAAGCGACGGACTCCCCCGCGACCTCCGGCGTGACAGGAGCATCCTGACGGGCCGCGTTTCGCCCTGTATCCCGCTTGACAAGCGGGAATCTCAGGGCTGACTCGCCAGCGGCAGGGTCCGCGAATGCCCCCGATTTCTGCCCGTTTCGCGGCCATTCAGGCACTGGTGCCCAAAAGTGTTGGGCGCGAAGAAAGAGCTACAAACCGAACTCCGCAGGATCGAAGCCCGCCTCTCGCGCAACCTCGGCAAGCTCAACTCGCTTGCCCGTGTCTGCTTCCAGGGCAGCCCGAACTTGCTCGGAGGCGACCAGCTCGTTAAGAACCTCTACCAGGACAGCCGATATCTTTTGTCTGTGGTCGAACGAGCGGGACACGACGCAACAAGGGTATCCGGGGATGTCGCGGACGATCCCGGCCGTCCTGAGTCGATGGCGAGGATGGCCCTCGGCCGCGAGACCCTGCGCCGCGTCCAAGAACGCAACACGCTGTCCGAAGACGAGGCAATCGAGCTTGGCGTCAAAGCCGTGCACGAGGCACGGCGCGAACGGCGAGCGGCCGGTTGAAGCGCCTCGTAGTCGATGCCGCCGGAAGCAACGTTGACGATGTTCTCGCGGACTATCCCTACCTGGAACGGGACGACGTGCTCGCGGCCCTCGGATACGCAGCCGCCGCGGCAGGACGCTAGGAAGGCACGACGTAGGCCGGAGCTACCGCCCAGCCGACCCGACTCAGCGGCTGAGGACGCCTTCGGGAAGCAGCGACTCGAAGTTTTCCTCGGTGCGGAAATAGCTGGAATGAGTCCGCTTCACGGTGCCGAGCGAATCGGCTCCGACCAAGACGATGTCGAGGTCATCGCGATCATGCATCTCCGTCTCGATTTCCGCGTAGGCAGTCTGCGCACCGTCGTAATCGGTGCCGAATCTCTTGACCTTCGCGGTCCCGCTTGGGATGTCGTAGATGATGAGAAAGTGCTGAATCTCTGATGGGATCACTTCACCGATCCTCTCTCGGCGGCGGGCACTCAAGCCTCTCTGCGACCTGCGCGGATGGAGAAGGCCCCGTCGGGCAACACCAGGACCGTCGCCCTGCGCTTCGCCAGTGAACGGGAGAGCAACTGCGCTGCGTCCGGGGAATCGGCCGGGATGAGGACGGTCCCGTCGGGGTAGCGCTCGTAGTTGTCGGGATCGACCGCGATCCGTGCCAGGAGATCGAAGGCGGCATCGGTACATGGGGTGCTCGGGCTGCGAGACGGATCGGCCATAACGCGGCATCTTGGCTGAGAAGTTCATTGTCTGCAACCATCTCCCCGATGCCCGAGAAGATCTACGTCGAACTGAGCGATGGACGCAAGGGCTGGTACATCGTGACCGAGGAGCGCCCGGACGGCTCGCTGGTCGTCGTGCCCGACAAGTCAGACCCTCGGATCAGCCTTCCTCCGCGAGAGGATCGGCAGCAAATTCCTTCTCGCTGAGGCGATTTTCCCGCCAAAGGTCTTCGACGTTTCGGTGCTGATGGTCGGCAGCTCGTTTCAGGTCGTCCCAGGGCTTGTCCGCCGCGCGGCTTGCCGCCCTGAGCTTCCAGACCTGCGAGGTATCGGGGTCGGTGCGATTGCAAATGCCGCCGAGATAGGCGAAGAGCAGGCCGGTCGCCTTGATCGGATCGTCTCCTGCGGCCATCGCCACGATCAGCGTGAGGTTCGTCTGTAGGAGCACGGCCAGCTCAGGAGGCTGGTTGAGGATCGAGCTATCGGTCGTGATCAGGCCATCCCACGGCCGCTCGTGATGATGAAGGGCAAGCATGATCTGCCAGTCATCGAGATCCGCCATCCGGGGGTCGATATCGCTGACCGAAACCAGATCCGCGTCCCCGCTGCCTTCCTGAACTTCGCTCAGAACCTCGACAATCGGCTCGGGGAAATTGTGGTCGAGGGCGAATAGCCGAGCCATCGACTCATGCGGCAACCGGATGAAGGTTTTGCTCCAGCTGCGCCTCAAGATCAATCGCCTGGCGGATCGCGGCCTTGCTGAAGCGCGGATACAGCTTGTAGATCTTCGCGGTGTCCATGCCTCGCTGGGCAAGGGCGCCAAGTGCTCGTGACTCAAGCCGGGTATGGACAACATGGGGCGAGCCGCCCAGCTTGCCGGGGACGATTCGGAGCATCGGGCGCGGGTGGACCAGATGCGGCCCCTTGCCCTGCTTGGTCGGGAAGGGCTCCAACACATCGAGTTCGCCGCTTCCGGCCAGCACGGCCTGCCCCGAGGCATCCTCGGGGTGGGGCGCGCCAGTGACGAGGATCTTCCCCGCGAGGTCAACGCGGACTCGCGGCCCGTGGTCCTCGGACCAGAGCGCCAGGTCCAGCTCCGCTAGCTGGCCGAGAACCGCCTTCACCATCGGCATGGTGCTGGCAGGCACCTCCTGCCCGTCGTGCCCGGTCTTCGCGTGTCGCAACCAGTAGATGATCCGGAGTCCCATGAGATCGGGATACGACCAGAGCTTCACCCGCTCAGGCGACACCGAAGGAACGAGGATTTCCTTCCTGGCCCAGTAATGGACGGTTGAGATCGGGACGCCGGACAAGGCGGCGGCACGATCAGCCGGATATGCCCCACGAGGCAACTTCATGCGTTGACTGTATTCGACGCGTCCCCGGATCGAGCCTGCTGAGCACCCAGCCAACGTCGGCGGCGGCTACTGCTCGAACTTGGCGGTCAGCTTCGCCAGCTCGACCATCGAGACGCCGAGCGCTCCCGCTACTGCCTTCAAGGTGCCCCACGATGGGTTGGAGATTCCCCGCTCAAGCTGCGAGAGCGTTCCGGTCGTGATCCCGGCCTCGCAGGCCAGAGCTACGCAGCGGTCGAGCGAGCCAACGAGCGGCTTGCCGCCGAAGACCGGCCGCCGATCCCCGACGGCGTCACCTTCCACTCGCTGCGCCGGACCTACGCGGCGCTGCGCGCCGAGCTTGGCGAGCACCCGGCGATCACCGCCGCGCAGATGGGCCACCGCGACCCGCGCATGACCCTGCGCGTCTACACCGACGTAACCGGGATGAACCCCGGACCCGGCTCGGCGGGCTGCTGGACAGGGACGAGTGGACTGGATCACGTTAGGTTCGCAAAGGAATCTCGGAAGCCATCAGTTCGGTGAAGTGATATCCGAGGGACTCCAGATACATGGCCAGCGACTCCAGCGCGAGATCCGGCGAAATGCTTGGGCCTTGAATCACCTCCCACAGTGGAAGACGGCCGGTGAAAACACCAGCAGCATCGCGTACTGGAAGCTCAACGAAGGGAACAAGACCAAGCGACGAGCGTCTGAAGCGAATCTCGACTCCCTCTGCGCGTCTCTCAGGCATTCGAAACTCCCGCAGCGGAATCGAAGGATCAAGTTCGCGCACTTGTCGGTGGGCGTCTAATAGCTCCTGTTCGGTACGACGATCGTTTTGTAGGCCAAACTCTTCGCGAATGTCCACAAGCTTGATTAGCCGCCACTCACGCTCCTCGGCGAATGCTGCATTCTTGAAACAGAGATGATGCTCGGCTAGCGCTCGCTCAAGTGCCCAGATCGCAGGGTATGGGAAGAGTTCCTCCGCCTGAATTTCGTCGGCGTCTAGGAGCGAAGCTGCCGTCTGAAGCCATGTACTGACTACTTCTCGAACGGAGCTGCGCTGCTCCTCCGGGTCGTAAATCACCTTGCGCAAAAGCGTATTTGGAGACCCGAAAGCGCTCTGGCCGGTGTGGGAACGGCGGTCTGATCTGGCCCCACCGCGGCGGCCTCATTTGGCCCCACCCCGTCCGATCGCAACCGAAGCCTTGCGGCTCCTTGAGAGCCGCAGACGGAGGTTGCAGAGGGGATGGGATCCAG
>Ga0210116_1000040_pt1 | contig 15038 bp, 10 predicted proteins | sample RushOxbow_ThreeS_6_FD_185562 | JGI IMG/M metagenome (GOLD analysis project Ga0210116, IMG submission 185562) | Wetland microbial communities from San Francisco Bay, California, USA, that impact long-term carbon sequestration -... | ecosystem: Environmental > Aquatic > Marine > Wetlands ...
TGGCCGGTGGTCCGCTCGCTTTCTCGGCGGCGGAGCTGATCGAGGGCGAGCCCGGTAAGACCAGGATGCGGCTGTTCGCGGCACCGGCGCTCGCTTCGTCGGGCGATGCCGACCTGACCTCGCGCGTGGCCCGGATCACCGCGAAGCGGCCGCCCTTCGCCGGGATCGCGCTCGACCGGCCGGTGCTGATGGGCATCGTCAATGTCACGCCCGACTCGTTCTCCGATGGCGGTCTCTTCGACACCACGGAGGCGGCGATCATTCACGCCGCCGAGCTCGCCAGCGCCGGCGCCGGCATCGTCGATGTCGGCGGCGAGTCGACCCGGCCGGGATCCGACGCCGTGGACGAGAAAGATGAGCTGAAACGCATCGTGCCGGTGATCGAAGGCCTGGCCGGGCTGCCTGCCGTCATTTCGGTCGATACGCGCAAAGCGTCGGTGGCCCGCGCCGCGGCCAAGCACGGCGCCGCGATCCTGAACGACGTGTCCGCGCTGACGCATGATGCCAAGAGCATGCGGGCCGCGGCCGAGACCGGCTTGAGCGTGGTTCTCATGCATGCCCAGGGCGAGCCCAAGACTATGCAGGACAATCCGCGCTACGACGACGTGGTACTCGAGGTGTTCGACTACCTCGAGGCGCGCATCGGCGCGGCGGTCAAGGCGGGCATGGAGCGGCCGCGCATCGCCGCCGATCCGGGGCTCGGTTTCGGCAAGACGCTCGCCCATAATCTGGCGTTGCTGGCCCATACCAGCCTGTTCCACGGCCTTGGCGTGCCGCTGTTGATCGGCGCCTCGCGCAAACGCTTCATCCAAGGCGTGTCCGGCGGCGAAGGTCCGCAGAGCCGCGAGCCGGGCTCCCAGGCCGCGGCGATCGCCGCGGCGGCGCAAGGGGCACAGATCTTGCGGGTGCATGACGTGGCCGGCAGCCGCCAGGCCCTGGCGGTCTGGCGGGCCGCGGTATTTGGGATTGAAAATTAAGGAAAATCTCGGAGCCTGCTGGCCCGGTTGGTGTAACTTTTGCTTACATTTTTTGAACCCAAGGGTGGTACACCAGGAGCATAATCCCATGAGCCGCCAGTCAGAACAGAACAACGGGCCGGCTTCTAGAGGGACCAAACGGGGGGGCCAGACCATGGCTCGCAAGTATTTTGGCACGGACGGTATCCGTGGCAGCGCCAATTCCTATCCCATGACCTCCGAGGTCGCGATGCGGGTGGGGATGGCAGCGGGCAAGTTGTTCACCAACGGCTCCTATCGCCATCGCGTGGTGATCGGCAAGGACACCAGGCTTTCCGGCTACATGATCGAATCCGCGCTGGTGTCCGGCTTCACCGCCGTGGGCATGGATGTGTTCCAGCTCGGCCCGATGCCGACCCCAGCCGTCGCCATGCTGACCCGCTCGCTTCGCGCCGATCTCGGGGTGATGATCTCTGCCTCACACAATCCGTTCGTCGACAACGGCATCAAGCTGTTCGGGCCTGACGGCTACAAGCTGTCCGACGAGAAGGAGGAGGAGATCGAGCAGCTGATGGGCGGCGATTCCGCTGATCTGCTCGCGACGCCCGACATGATCGGGCGCGCCACGCGCATCGATAGCGCGCGCGAGCGCTATATCGAATTCGCCAAGCGCACCCTGCCCAAGAATATCCGCTTCGACGGCATTAGGGCAGTGATCGATTGCGCCAATGGCGCCGGTTACAAAGTGGCGCCGGAGGCCCTGTGGGAGCTGGGCGCCGAGGTCATCAAGATCGGCGTTGAGCCTAATGGCTTGAATATCAACAAGGATTGCGGCTCGACGTCGCCCGAGGATTTGATCCGCAAGGTCAACGAAGTGCGCGCCGATATCGGCATCGCGCTCGACGGCGACGCCGACCGCGTGGTCATCGTCGACGAGAAGGGCAACATCATTGACGGCGATCAGCTGATGGCGGTAATCGCCGAGTCGTGGCAGAAGCGCGGGCGGCTCGCCGGCGGCGGCATTGTCGCCACGGTGATGTCCAATCTCGGGCTCGAGCGTTACCTGGAGAGCATCGAGCTCGGCTTGGCGCGCACGCCGGTCGGCGACCGCTATGTGGTCGAGCACATGCGCCAGCACGGCTACAATGTCGGCGGCGAGCAGTCGGGCCATATCGTGCTGTCGGATTTCTCGACCACCGGCGACGGCCTAGTCACGTCGCTCCAGTTGCTGTCGGTGGTGGCGCAGAGCGGCAAGCCGGTCAGCGAGATATGCAACCGGTTCGAGCCGTTGCCGCAGATCCTGAAGAATGTCCGCTACAAGAACGGGCAGCCGCTCGACAATGTCGGCGTGCAGCGGGCGATCAACGACGGCAAGTCGAAGCTCGGCAAAACGGGGCGGCTGGTGATCCGGCCATCCGGCACCGAGCCGGTGATCCGAGTGATGGCCGAGGGCGACGACGAGAAACTGGTTAACACCGTAGTCTCGGAAATCGTCCATGCGCTAACTGACGCCGCCGCCTAGAGCCTCCGCGCCCATCTCCGGCTACAAGGATGTTAACGTCCCGAATTTGATCGTTGCTTACGGCCAGAACAACAGCGAGACGAACTTCGCCTGGGCTGTTTATGCGGGCCTGTCTTACAAGGTGAACCCTCGCTGACCCTCGACCTGGCGTATCGCTATACCGATCTCGGTGATATCAGGACCGGCAGGATCGCTACGTTCGACAACGCGTCGACCTCGGGCGGCTTCCAGATCGCAGACATCACCTCCAACGACCTCATGTTTTCCATGCGCTGGGCCTTGGGTAGCCAGCCAGCGCCGATGCCAGTCGCTTTTAAATAGAAGCCCCTCAACCATCAGACTGCTAGCAAACTATCGCCCGTCGCTTCGACGGGCGGCTTTTTTTGTGCCAGGACCGGCCCTCTTGACCTCCTTCACTGCAAGACGTAACCGGATTTAAGTTGCCGTCATGGCCGGGCTTGTCCCGGCCATCCACGTCTTTGCGGACGTCAAATTCGTGGATGCCCGGCACTTCGGCCGGGCATGACGCACTGGAGTCTTGCAAACGAGAAACCAGATGATCAAGCCGCAAAAGCCGGCCGTTCGCCCCAACAACCCGCGCTTCTCTTCCGGGCCTTGCACCAAGCGTCCCGGCTGGTCGGTCGAGGCGCTCAAGGGCGCGCTGGTCGGCCGCAGCCATCGTCAGCCCGACACCAAAGCGAGACTCGAGCTCGCCATCAGGCGGACCGCCGAGCTGCTGAAGCTACCGGCGGATTACCGCGTGGCGATCGTGCCGGCGTCAGACACCGGCGCGGTGGAAATGGCGCTGTGGTCGCTGCTCGGCGCCCGCGGCGTCGATGTGCTGGCTTGGGAGGCGTTCAGTCGCGATTGGGTCACCGATATCGTCGAGCAGCTCAAGCTCAAGGACGTGCGTGCGCTGGTGGCGCCGTATGGCGAGCTGCCGGATCTCGATCAGGTCGATTGCGACCGCGACGTGGTGTTCGCCTGGAACGGCACCACTTCGGGCGTGCGTGTGCCGAATGCGGAGTGGATCGCCGGCGATCGCGCCGGCCTTACCATCTGCGACGCGACCTCGGCGCTGTTCGCGCAAGAGATCGATTGGCCCAAGCTGGATGCGGCGACCTTCTCGTGGCAGAAGACGCTGGGCGGCGAGGCGCAGCACGGCATGCTGATCCTTTCCCCGCGCGCCGTGGAGCGGCTCGAAACCTATCGGCCGGCTTGGCCGCTGCCGAAGCTGTTCCGCATGACGCACGACGGCAAGCTGAACCATGAGCTGTTCGAGGGTTCGACCATCAACACCCCCTCGATGCTGTGCGTGCAGGATTATCTCGACGCGCTCGACTGGGTCGAAAGCGCGGGCGGAGTCGCGGGCACCATCGCGCGCTCGGCCGCCAATGCGGCGGTGATAGCCAAATGGGTGGCGCGCACGGATTGGGTCGAATTTCTCGCGCGGGTGCCGGAGACGCGCTCCAACACCTCGCTCTGCCTCAAGATCGTGGACCCCGAGGTGGCGGCGTTGCCGCGCGACCTGCGCGAGGCCTTTCCTCGCTGGATCGCGGCGCTGCTCGACGCCGAGGATGCCGCCAAGGACATTGCCGCCCATCGCTCCTCGCCGCCCGGCCTGCGCATCTGGACCGGGGCCACGGTCGAAAAGAGCGATCTCGAAGCGCTGACGCCCTGGCTCGATTGGGGCTTCGCCGAGGCGAAGCTGGCGCTGGCCAAGGCGGCTTAGCGAAGTGCCATGGAGTGCTCGCATCCGCCGATTGCCCGCGCTATAAGGTGACACGGCCCTGCCAGTGAGCGGGGCCGTTTCTGCGTCCCGACCTGGAATAAAGGATTTTTCACGTGGCCAATGTCGTGGTCGTCGGCTCCCAATGGGGTGACGAAGGCAAGGGCAAGATCGTCGATTGGCTGTCGGAGCGCGCCGATGTCGTGGTGCGGTTCCAGGGCGGCCATAATGCCGGCCACACGCTGGTGGTGGACGGCACGACCTATAAGCTGTCGCTGCTCCCGTCCGGCGTGGTGCGCACGGGCAAGCTGTCGGTGATCGGCAACGGCGTGGTGGTCGATCCTTGGGCGTTGGCCGAGGAGATCGCCAAGATCGAGGCACTCGGGGTCGGCATCTCCCGAGACAATTTGCGCATCGCCGAGAATGCCACCCTGATCCTGCCGCTCCACCGCGAGCTTGACGCGTTGCGCGAGGCTGCCGCGGGCGACGGCAAGATCGGCACCACCAAGCGCGGCATCGGACCGGCCTATGAGGACAAGGTCGGGCGGCGCGCCATCCGGGTGATGGATCTCCAGGACCTGCCGTCGCTCAAGCCCAAGATCGAACGCATCCTCACCCACCACAATGCGCTCCGCCGCGGGCTTGGTGAGCCGAAGATTTCCGCCGACGAGCTGTGCCGCCAGCTCTCCGAGATTGCCCCCAAGATTCTCCCTTACGTCGACACGGTGTGGAAGCTGCTCGATGCCAAGCGCCGCCAGGGCAAGCGGATCCTGTTCGAGGGCGCGCAAGGGGCGCTGCTTGACATCGACCACGGCACCTATCCGTTCGTCACCTCGTCGAACACCGTGGCGGCGCAAGCCGCGACCGGCTCGGGCCTCGGCCCCGGCGCCATCAATTACGTGCTCGGCATCACCAAGGCCTATACCACGCGGGTCGGGGAGGGGCCGTTTCCCACCGAGCTCAAGGACGCGACCGGCAAACTGCTGGGCGAGCGCGGCGCCGAGTTCGGCACGGTCACCGGCCGCCCGCGCCGCTGCGGCTGGTTCGACGCCTGCCTGGTGCGCCAGACCCGCAAAGTGGGCGGCATCAACGGCATCGCGCTGACCAAGCTCGACGTGCTCGACCAGCTGCCCGAGCTCAAGATCTGCGTCGGCTACTGGCTCGACGGCAAGGAGCTCGACCATCTGCCGGCGGCGCAAGGGGCGCAAAGCCGGGTCGAGCCGATCTACGAGACCATGGAAGGCTGGAGCGAATCGACGCGCGGCGCCCGCTCCTGGGCCGAGCTGCCGGCGCAATGCATCAAATATGTGCGGCGTCTGGAGGAGCTGATCGGCGCGCCGGTGGCGCTGCTGTCGACCAGCCCGAAGCGCGAGGACACCATCCTCGTGCACGACCCGTTCGTGGATTGAGGTCGCGCGTGGTCGAGGCGCACTGTCCCTGGAAGATCGCCTGGATCACCGGCGCGTCTGGCGCGATCTGCGGCGAAATCGCCCGGCGGCTGGCCGAGGCGCACGTGACCGTGGCGGCGACCGCGCGTCCAAGCGAGAAGCTGACCGCGCTGGCGGCAGGCAGTGACTATATCAGGCCATTTCCCGCCGACGTGCTGAAGCCTGACGACCTCAAATCCTGCGCCGGTAGAATCGAGAAGGAGCTCGGGCCGATCGATCTCGCGCTGCTCGGCGCCGGCATGTACGTGCCGTTCGATATCCGCAATATCGACCTCGATGGGTTTCACCGCTCGATGGCGCTCAATGTCGACGGCGTGATCAACGCGGTCGCCGCGGTTCTGCCGTCGATGCTGGCGCGGCGGTCCGGCCATATCGCCATCATGGGCTCGCTGTTCGGCTATGCGGGCTGGCCGGAGAACGGCAGCTACGGCGCTAGCAAGGCGGCGGTGATCAATCTCGCCGAAAGTCTCAAGCTCGAATTAGAGGGCAGCGGCGTTGCCGTCACCATCATCAATCCGGGCTTCGTCGATACGCCGCTCAATGCGTCCTACGACCCCAAGAAGAAGCTCTATGTCATGAGCAAGGAGCGCTGCGCCCGGAAGGTCTTGGAGAAGCTCGGCGGCAAGCCTTACGAGATCGCCTTCCCGCCCCAGGTCGAAGGATTCCTGAAGACGGTGCGCTCGCTGCCGCGCGCGGTGTCCTTCCCGCTGATCCGCTGGTTCACCAAGCGGGCCCAGGGATAGGGTTTCTCTCGTCTTCGTCATGCCCGGACTTGACCCGGGCATCCATGCCGTTACGCCGCATCAGGTGGACCCGCCAGTGGAATGGATTGTCGGGTCAAGCCCGGCAATGACGAGTCATTTTGAACTCTTCAGGGTCAGCTAGCTCAGCAGCTCGCGGAAATAGGTATCGAGCATGCGGTTTTTGGGGTCGGCCGCCTGGCGGCGCGCGGCAAATTGCTGGAGCCTGACGCCGAACGCCTTGCGCGCCTGCTCGCGGGTCAGGAACGGCGTCTGATTGAACAGCGGCACGCCGCGCCGCTCGCTGCAAAATACGTTGTAGTGGCGGAGGAACTCCTCCCACTCGGGGCCGCCCGTGGAAGCCGGGTCGATGCTCATCGTCGCACCCTCCCAGCTATAGGACAGCAACGCCTCGACGTCGCGGGCGATGGCATAGCCCACGCTCGGCAAGTCGCAGCGATAGCCGGTGGCCTTCTCGTAGGCGAGGCAGAAATTGCAATATTCCTCGAGGATGTCGAAGAAGCCCGCCTCGCGGAACGCCCACATGCTGAACAGATATTTGTTGGCGCCGGGGTCGCGCGGATAATTTATGATCTGGGCGTGCGGCCAGGTGCGGTCGCTGCGCACCCACAAGATGAGCGCTTGGCGCAATACGAAGAAATGCAGCTTGTCGGCCAGCGCCCTGAGTTGCCGGCTCTTGGTGCTGTGTTGAATCCACAATGTCACCACCGGTCCATATTTGCGCCAGAAGCGGTTGCGGTAGACCCAGGTGTAGCGCGAGGTGGGCTGGACGTCGGGATTGTCCTTGCGCAGCTCGACCAGCACCCGCTTCACATAGGGGAAGATGTAATACATCACCGCGTAGCCGCGCGCCTTGTAGATCGGGGAGTAGCGGCGGAAATTGTCGAGGCTGAGCGAGTAGTGGCGCACGGCCAACGCCGTGGTGGGACGGACCTTGATGGTCACCTCGTAGACGATGCCGAACAGCCCGTAGCTCGAGCGGATCAGCTGCATCTCTTCGGGATTGTCGCGCTCGGTGATCTCGCGTAGCTTGCCGTTGGGGGTGACCAGCCGCACCGCGGTGACATAAGAGCTGATCTGGCCGAAGCCGCCGGGGAAGGACGAGTCCTTGGTGGCGGCGGTGGCCATGGCGCCGAGCGTGACATTGCCGATCTCGGTGGTGACGTGGAATTGCAGCCCGCGATCCTTCAGCGCGTTCGACACCACGATATAGGTGGCGCCCGCTTCGACCGTCACGGTGTCGTCGGTGAAATGCAGGATGCGGTTCATGGCCTTCATGTCGACCATGGTGCCGCCGTCGTCGCCGTTCATGCGCGCAGTGGAATGCATCGAGCCCGCCGGCCGCACCGGCGAGGGGAAGCGCACCTCGTCGCTCAGGATCTCGACCAGGTCCTCCACGCTCTCGGGCCTGGCCACCACCTTGGGATGGTAGGTCCAGGTACCGTCCCAGGTCTTGACGGTGACGTCCTGCTTGATCTCCATGAACTCCCCCGGGGGCGCCCCCTTTGGGCGTCAGACCATAAAGCAAACCGCCGCCGAATCCAGGCTCCCAGCGCCGCGCCTTAAAGCCTATTGAGACCGCCCTAACGTGGGCGGATTTGACATGGATCAAGGAGGCGCGGGACAGCCTCCGTGGGGTTGAACCGGTTCGATGGGGATGCTTAGGTCGCGCGCAGAGTGCCGGGGGCATAGCGTCAAGCCCGGCCACGCACAAGAGGTTCATAGAGCGAATGCGGTTCTGTATCATCGGCGCGGGCGCCTGCGGCCTTGCGGTGGCCAAGACTTTCGCCGAGCGCGGCATTCCGTTCGACTGTTTCGAGGCATTGTCCGACGTGGGCGGCCTGTGGAACCCCGAGAGTCCGCACGTTGTCTACGGCTCGACATATCTCAACTCATCGAAGAAGTTGTCGCGCTATCCCGATTTTCATTTTCCCGAGGAATGGGCGCCTTATGCCAGCCGGGCGCAGGCGCAAGACTATTTGCGCGCCTACGCCAAGGAGTTCGGTCTCTACCAGTTGGTCAGCTTCAACAAGCGCGTCACCCACGCCGAGCATACGCCGCAAGGCTGGCGCGTGCAGGTCGAGGGCGAGAGCGCGCCGCGGGACTATGCCGGTCTGGTCATCGCCAATGGGCATCACTGGGAGGCGGTTATGCCCTCCTATCCCGGCCAGTTCGACGGCGAGATGCTGCATTCCCATGACGTCAAGTCCAAGGAGCAGGTCAAGTGCAAGCGCGTGTTGGTGGTCGGCGCCGGCAACTCCGCGGTCGATATCCTGTCCGATGCCGCGATCGAGAACGGCCGCGTTGTGCATTCGATGCGCCGCACCTATTATTTCTTCCCCAAGACCGTGTTCGGCAAGCCGACCGACGTGTTCATCGACTACACCAGCCGCATTCCACTGCCGCGCAAAGTGATGCGGCTGCTCTACCGCTGGGGCATGCGCATCGTGGTCGGGCCGCATCGCCGCTTTGGCCTGGAGCGGCCGGACCACGATCTGTTCGAGGCGCATCCCACCGCCTGCAATACCTATATCGATCACCTGATCCATGGGCGCACCATCGTGAAGCCGGGGATCGAGCGGCTCGACGGCAAGCGCGTGATCTTCACCGACGGCAGCGCGGAGGAGATCGATTTTCTGGTCTGGGCCACCGGCTACAGGGTGAGCTTCCCGTTCATCGATCCGTCCTACATTCTCGACGAGCAGGGCAAGTCGAAGCTGTTCATCCACACCTTCAGCCGCGAGCTCGACGATCTGTTCGTCGTGGGGCTGTTCGAGCCGGCCGAAGGGGGCGTGTGGCAGATCGCCGATTACCAGGCGCGGCTGATTGCAGCCTTCATCAAGGCCGAGCAGGACGATCCGAAGCGCGCGGCGTGGTTCCGGGCGCTGAAGGCCCGCGCACACCCCGATATCGGACACGGCATCCGCTGGCAGGACACGCCGTGGCACCGGTTCGAGATCCAGCACTATCGCTTCCGCCGCTATATGAAGCGGTTATTGCGGAAGTTCGGCGTGCCGGTCGGGGACGCGGTCGAGCCGCATCTCATGCAGAGCGGCGGCGGGAGTTCCGAGGCCAAGCTCAAGCTCGCTTCTTAGGCCGGGGGAGCCCGCGCTTGAGCTGAGGCGCGCGCGTCGTTAAGACGACGCATGGCGCTCCGACATGTCAAGCTGCTCGCCACCGCTGGACGTTGGACGCTCCCCAATCTCAAGCAATTCCGGGAGACCAGGCAGCCGCTGATATGGCTGCTGGCGCCGTTGATCGGGCTTGCCACCGGCGCTGCCGCGATCCTGTTCCGGCTGGCGATCGGCGCCTTTCAATGGCCCTGGCTTCACACCATGTCCGAGGCCGTGGCCACGGCCGCGCGCATGCAACCGTGGTGGGTGATCGTGCTGGCGCCCGCGGCGGGCGGCCTCCTGGTCGGGCTGATGCTGCAATATCTCCTGATCGCCAAGCGCACGGATGCCGTGCCCGACGTCATGGAGGCCCGCCTCAATGCGGGCAGGGGCCTCAGCCTGAGCCAGGGCCTGCTCAGCGCGCTGGCCAGCGCGCTGTCGCTCGGGGTCGGCGCCAGCGCCGGCCGCGAAGGCCCGATCGTGCATCTCGGCGCCAGCATCGCTGCGTCGGCCTGCACCCGTTTCAATCTACCGAATGCCGCGCGCCGCACCCTCCTCGCCGCCGGCGCGGCCGGCGCCGTCGCCGCCTCGTTCAACGCGCCGATCGCCGGCGTGCTGTTCGCCCAGGAAGTGATTCTCGGCCATTTCGCCATTACCAGCTTCGTACCCCTGGTGCTGGCCTCGGTATCGGCTACCATCCTGTCGCAGGCCTGGTTCGGCAATGTCGCCGCCTTCGTCGTGCCGGCCTACAACATCACCTCCTATCTCGAAGTCCCCGCCTTCGTGCTGCTCGGCATCGTCGCGGGGGCGGTCGCGGTGATCTTTCAGATTTCGCTGCTGGCCACCGACTGGTTCGCACGCAACGTCGCCATGCCGCTGATCGCCCGCCCGGCGGCGGGCGGCTTGTTGATCGGCGCCATCGCCATCTGGTTTCCGCAAGTGCTCGGGGTCGGCTACGACACCACCGACGCGGCGCTGAAGGATCAGCTGCCGATCGCCTTGATGTTCACCTTGCTGTTTGCCAAGACGGCGGCGACGTCGATCGCGCTGGCGGCGCGTTTTGGCGGCGGGGTGTTCTCGCCGGCGCTTTATCTCGGGGCCATGACCGGCGGCGCGTTTGGGCTGATCGCGTCGGGGCTGTTCCCCCAAATCGGATCGAGCGAAGGGCTTTACGCCATCCTCGGCATGGGGGCGGTGACCGCGGCGGTGCTCGGCGCGCCGATCTCGACCACGGTCATGGTGTTCGAGTTGACCGGCGGCTTCGCCTTGAGCCTCGCTTTGATGCTCACGATAGCGGTCGCCAACGGTATCTCCCAGGCCATCCTCGGCCGGTCGTTCTTCCAGGCCCAGCTCGAAACCCGCGGTATCATGTTGCACGAGGGGCCGCATCGCGAACTGCTGAAGGCCGTGCGCGTGGCGGACTTCATGCAGCCATTGGCGGAAGGCGAGGGCGACGCGCTGCCGGAAGACAAGCGCGAGCTGGTGCTGAGGCCCGACGACAGTCTCGAGACGGCGCTGCGCCTGTTCGACAATTCAGGCGCCGAACGCGTGCCGGTAGTGAGCCCGGTCGACCGCGGCAAGATCGTCGGCTGGGCCAAGCAAACGCGGGCGCTGTCATGGTTCAACAAGGAACTGATCGCCTCGAGCGTCGAGGAACACCGCTGATCTACCCTTGCTTGGGGATGGAGCGGCGGAACTGGCGCGCCACGAGACGCGGGGCGATCGCGTTCAGCACGAACAGCGCGCGGAAGATCCCGGGCTTGACCACACGCCGCTTGCGCGCCGCGACGCCGGAATAGATCGCCTCGGCGGCTTGCTCGGGGCTGAGGTCTGGCACCAGGATCGGGTTGGGTTTCGGTAGACGGGCCAAGCTGCCTGGGTTGCTGGCCCAGTAGTCGGTGCCGAAGACATTGCCGAGCACCACCAGGGTCACGGCAAGGCCGCTGCCGGCAAGCTCGCTCTGCAAAGTTTCGGCGAGGCCGGCCACGGCGCGGCGCGCGGCGATATAGGCTGAAGCATTCGGCCAGGCGAGATAGGACGCGGGCGAGGTGACATAGGCCAGCGCCCCTGAGCCCCGCGCAATCATGTCAGGCAGGACGGCGCGCGTCAGGTTGAACGCGGCGAGATACGGCACCTCGACCATGGCCAGCGCGTCCTCCGCCGTAGTGTCGACCAACGGCAGCCAGCGTCCGGCGCCGGCATTGTTGATGACGATATCGGGCGTGCCATGCTCGCGCTTGATCCGCGCGCCGGTCTCGGCGATGGCCTTGGCATCGGCCAGGTCGATCGCGTAAGGGGTGGCCGCGCCGCCGGCGCGGCAGATCGACTCGGCTACGGCCTTGAGCCGCCCGGCATTGCGGGCCAGCAGCAGGACATGGGCGCCGCTGGCCCCGTAGCGAATGGCCGTGGCTTCGCCGATGCCGCTCGAGGCCCCGGTCACGAGAACAAGCTTGGACGCCATCGCGAACCTTCGTCGCTGTTGCAGAGCATGACTTTAACGCGTTGGTTTTAAGCGATATTCCGAATCCGTCCCGAATCGGCGCAACTGTGGCCCAAAGGTTACAGCTTGCGGCCAACCCATGGCCTGCGGCTGCAAAGATACTGGCATGAATGGCCGTGCCGGATAAGCTTAACGCTTCTAGGGTCCCTGCGAAGGAGGCGTTCCGATGAGGTCGTATTTGCGCGTCTTTGGGCTGGCGGTGATGGCGGCGGGGTTATGCTGGATAGCCCAAGCTGCGCCCGCCAACGCCGGTTGTTATGCATTCTCCGGCACCGCCGACGGGTTCGACAAGCCGACCGCCGTCACCCGCGCACAAGCCGCCGTGCGCGATGCCATCACCCAGTACAAAGCATCAAAGCGGATTGGCCATATCAGCGTCACGGCGATGCGCGCCAGTCCGCAGCCTTATTGGCGCGACAGCGTGAGCGCCGATTTGTACTACAAGCCGGATATCGTGAACGCGGATACCTACACGATATGCTGGCACGGCGTGGTCTCGCCTTATGTCTGCACCTCGGGCGCCAAAGCCTGCTGGTAGTTTGAAAGACCCTGCATCGGCCTCGGGGCGAGCCCCCCGGGGCCGGTCCCAATTTATGCGGCCCGCTCTGCCTCCGGCTCGGCAGCAATGGGCGGCACCAGCGATACCTTCTCCGGCTTCTTCATCAGGAAGATCAGCGGAATGATCGCCAGCGTGACCATGGCGATGAACCAGAAGACATCGTTGAAGGCGAGCATCTGCGCCTGACGCCCGATCTCGTGGGCGACCAGCGGGCCCGATTGCGGCGAGTAGGGGGTGAGCCCGTATTGGCCGAGATAGGAAATGATGTCGCGGTTGTAGGGCGTGACATGTGCCGCCAGCTCGCTGAAGTGAATCTGGCTCTGCCGCACGAACAGCGAGCTCACCACGGCGATACCGGCCGAGCCGCCGATGCCGCGCATCAGCGCATAGACGCCGGACGCTTCATCATATTGCGCCCTCGGGATGCTGGCGAAGGCCACCGCGGTCAGCGGTACGAAGAACAGACCTGAGCCGATGCCGGCCAGCATGCCCGGCGTGGCGATGCCCCAGAAATCAACATTCAAGGAGAAATACGCCATCGGCAGTGTGCCGAGCGCGGTCATCACCAGGCCGGCGGTGACGAGATAGCGGGCGTCGAACGTGCGGATGAGAATACTGCCGGTGATCGCCAAGGTGATGGCGCTGACGATGCCGCGCGGAATGAACAGCGTTCCGGCGACGTCGGGCGGGTAGCCGAGCAGCCGCTGACTGAACAGCGGCATGATCGCCATCCAGCCAAACAGGCTGATGCCATAGGCGGTGATGGCCAGCGTGCCGGCCATGAAATTGCGGTCACGCAGCAGCGACAAATCGATGATGTTGTCTCTCTTGTTCCAGCCCCTGAGGAAAAACGCCGCGCCGGCGAACGCGGCCATGATGGTCCCGGCGACGATGACGCGGGAGTTGAACCAGTCGCGCGACTGACCCTGGTCGAGCACGCATTGCAGTGCGCCGACGGCGAGCACCAGCAGCCCCATGCCGACCCAGTCGGTTTTCATGTCCTTGATCGCCCGTTTCGGCAGATAGCCGACCGCCATCAACAGGGCGAAAATGCCGAGCGGCACGTTGATGTAGAACACCATGCGCCAGGAATAGGTCTCGGTGAGATAGCCGCCGAGCGCCGGGCCGATCACCGGCGCCACCATGATGCCCATGCCGAAAATCGCCAGCGCTTGGCCGTGCCGGCTGCGGGGAAAGGCGTCGAGCAGGATGGCCTGGCTCAGCGGCACTAGCGGGGCGCCGAACACGCCCTGCGCCAAGCGGAACACGACCATGCTTTCCAGGCTCCACGACATGCCGCACAGCGCCGACGACACCACGAAGCCGACGATGGCGGTGAACAGCAGCCGTCGGCGCCCGAGCCAGCTGGAGAGATAACCGGTCAGCGGCATCACCACCGCGGCGGCGATGATGTAAGAGGTCAGCACCCAGGTGATCTGGTCCGGCGTGGCGGCAAAGGCGCCGAGCATGTGCGGGATCGACACGTTGACGATCGTCATGTCGAGCACTTCGAGCACCGCGGCCAGGACCACGGCGATCACCAGCGCGATCGGCGGACGAACGAATGGCGGCTCGGGAGGGACCGCGCGCGGCGGCGAGGCGGGAGGCTGCCCTTTGCCGCCCTGGCCGCCCCCGCGCTTGGCGCGGCTCATTGCTTGCTCTGCGCCGGCTCGGTGGTGTCGATGGTGACCGTCGCGCTGGCGCCGAGGCGCAACGGCTTGTCAGGGTTGGGCGCGCTGGTGATGTGGACTCTGACCGGGAAACGCTGAGTCACCTTGACCCAGTTGCCGGTGGCATTCTCCGGCGGGAGCACCGAGAAGGTCGCGCCCGAGCCCGGGCTGATGCTCTCGACGATGCCGTCGATGGTGAGGCCCGAATACATGTCGAGGGTGACAGTCGCCGGCTGGCCGGGCTTGATGCGGCCGAGATCGGTTTCCTTGAAATTGGCGTCGACCCACCAATTGCCGTCCTCGACGATGGCGAGCGCCGGCGTGCCGGCCTGAACGATGCTGCCGGGCCGTAGATTGAGATTGGAGATCCAGCCGCCGCCGGGCGCGGTGACGTGGGTCTTCACCCGATCGTGGGTGGCCTTGTCGAGGGCGGCAGCGGCGGCGCGAGCCTGCACCGTGGGCGTGGTCACGGTAATTTTCTTGTCCTGCTCGGTGTCGAACTCCGCCTGGGCCTCATTGAAGGCTTGCAGCGCGTCATGCCAGGCCTTGAGCGCGTCCGTCAGCGCGGAGGAGGGCGGCTCGCCGTCCTTTTGCGCGTCCTTCTGCTCGCGATATTTGCTCAGCGCAGCCTCGAGCGCCACGCGCCGGTCCTCGAGTTTGGTGACCGCCGCCTTGAGCGAATCGGCCGCGGTGCCGGCGGCGTCCGCCGCCGCGTCGAACTGGGCTCGCGCGTTGCGCAGTGCCGCGTCGTAAAGCGTGGGGTCGATATCGAACAGGGGG
>Ga0210116_1000041_pt1 | contig 14828 bp, 13 predicted proteins | sample RushOxbow_ThreeS_6_FD_185562 | JGI IMG/M metagenome (GOLD analysis project Ga0210116, IMG submission 185562) | Wetland microbial communities from San Francisco Bay, California, USA, that impact long-term carbon sequestration -... | ecosystem: Environmental > Aquatic > Marine > Wetlands ...
AGATCATTTCTCGCTGTTTTTCGCCGGCTCCACCCCGCGGCAGAAGGTCGCCGTGCGGTGAATGCGATGGTTGGTGCATACCCGCGCGAAGGATATCGCCGTTGGCCGTATGGAATGAGAAGCGTTCTTCCATCGCCACAGGGGGAGAACTAACATGAATCGCCCCCGTCTTGGAAGCATCGTTCGCGGACCTTTGAGTAGAGTTCAACTCGGGTTGGTGCTATTCTGAGCCCTTCGAAAGTCTCACTTGTGGAATCGTTAGTCCAACAATTCGCCGCGCACCTGCGCAACGAGCGCAACCTGTCGCCGCACACCCTGCGCAATTACCTGAGCGACCTGGCACAGTTTCAAAGCTTTCTGGTCGCACGGGAATTGGCGCTGGATGCTGACGGCGTAGTCGATGCCGGCAAAGTCGACATCCATGTGGTGCGGGCGTACCTGGCATCATTGGCGCAGGATCGCAAAAAGAGCTCCATTGGCCGCAAACTTGCGGCATTGAAGGGGTTCTTTCGCTATTTGGTCCAGACCAAGCGGCTCGACAAAGATCCGCTGCTGTTGATCAGCTCGCCGAAGCAGGAAAAGCCGCTGCCCAAGTTTCTCACCGTCGACGATGCCTTTCATCTGCTCGACGCGGTCAAACTCGAAAACGGCCTCGACCGGCGCGATCGCGCGGTGTTGGAAGTGTTTTATTCCACGGGGATTCGCGTCAGCGAGCTGGTGGGACTCAATTGGGCCGACATCGACGTCCAATTGGGCATCGTTCGCGTCGTCGGCAAGGGTTCCAAGGAGCGCATCGTGCCGATCGGTGCGGTGGCGCTCAGCGCTTTGGAATCCTACGCCGAGTCGGTGCGCGATCAGTGGAAAGTTGCTTGCCGCGGCGAAACGCCGGTGTTTCTCAACCACCGCGGCCGGCCTATAACCACCCGCAGCGTCGCGCGCATCGTCGAGAAGCATTTGAAGCTCGCCGGCATTGAGATCAAAATGGGGCCCCATGGCTTGCGCCATAGTTTTGCCACCCATTTGCTCAACGGCGGCGCGGACCTGAGAGTGATTCAGGAGCTGCTCGGCCATGTCAGCCTGTCGACGACGCAGCGCTATACCCATTTGAATTTGGACCAACTGACCGCGGTGTACGACAAGGCGCATCCGCGAGCGTGAAGGCGTAGGCAATAGGCAATAGTTCGCAAGTCCAAAGTCATCATTTCTTAACTATTGCCTATTGCCTGTTGCCTAAGGGATTTCAAGAATGTTTGAAGGAACGACAATCTTAGCGATACGCCATGGCGGCAAAGTGGTCGTCGTCGGCGACGGGCAGGTGAGTTTGGGGCAGACCGTGATGAAGCATAGCGCGCGCAAGGTGCGCAAGCTGCATCACGACAAGGTGATCGCCGGGTTCGCCGGCGCGACGGCGGATGCGTTTACGCTGTTCGAAAAGTTCGAAGCCAAGCTCGAACAATTCAACGGCAATTTAAAGCGCGCCGCCGTGGAGTTGGCCAAGGATTGGCGCACGGATCGGATTCTGCGCCGACTGGAGGCCTTGCTGATCATCGCCGACGTGACCGATCTGCTGGTCATCTCCGGCGCCGGCGATGTCATCGAGCCGGACGACGGCGTGATCGCCATCGGCTCGGGGGGCAACTATGCGCTGGCGGCGGCGCGCGTGCTGGTCAAACACACCCAGCTCGACGCGCGGGTGATCGCCGAAGAAGCCATGAAGGTTGCCGCCGGCATCTGTGTTTACACCAACGAGCAGTTGACCTTTGAAGAGCTTTCATAGTTCCTCGCGTTGCGAGGAACTATGAAGTGCAAATTTCATATTCCAAATTCCACAGCGCGGACGGAGGCAGCCGAAGGACGATTCGGCGCCGCTGCCCTGGCTTGTTGCCGAGCAAATCATTGCATTTCCTGGCGGAATTGTTAGGAGTGTTTATTCCTATGAACGACGTTGCCATATCGCCTGCCGACGCCGGGGCTTCGCCGGCGCCGGTGATGACGCCGCGCGAGATCGTCTCGGAGCTCGATCGCTATATCGTCGGGCAAAAGGACGCCAAGCGGGCGGTGGCCATCGCGCTGCGCAATCGCTGGCGGCGCCAATTGGTGCCGGAGGACCTGCGCGATGAGATCGCGCCGAAGAACATCATCATGATCGGCCCGACCGGGGTGGGCAAAACCGAAATTTCCCGCCGCTTGGCGAAACTGGCCCAGGCGCCGTTCATCAAGGTCGAAGCGTCGAAATTCACCGAGGTGGGTTATGTCGGCCGCGATGTCGAGTCGATCATTCGCGACCTGACCGATCTCGCGGTCAACATGGTGAAAGAGGAAGAGAAACAGAAGGTCGAGATCAAGGCGCATGAAGTGGCCGAGGAGCGGGTGCTCGACTTGCTGCTGCCCGCGGGCACCCCGTCCGACGACGAAGCGATCGACGCGGCGCGCCTGCAAGGGACCCGCGACAAACTCAAGAAAATGCTGCGCGACGGCAAGATGGATGACCGCTTCGTCGAGATCGAGATGGCGCAATCGATGATGCCGATGATCGAGGTGCTGACGCCCCAGGGCATGGAAGGCATGGAGTTCAATCTCAAAGACATGCTTTCCAACATGATGCCGAAGAAGACCAAGAAGAAAACCGTCAAGATTCCCGAGGCGCTCGAGATTCTCACCCAGGAAGAAGCGGCGAAACTGGTCGACATGGACAAGGTCACCGGCGAAGCGACCCGGCGCGTTGAGCAGTCCGGCATCGTCTTTCTCGACGAGATCGACAAGATCGCCGGCCGCGAGTCGGTGCATGGCCCGGATGTTTCGCGCCAAGGCGTGCAGCGGGACCTGTTGCCGATCGTCGAAGGCTGCACGGTCAATACCAAATACGGCATGGTGCGCACCGACCATATTCTGTTCGTCGCTTCCGGGGCGTTTCACACGGCCAAACCGTCGGACTTGATCCCGGAATTCCAGGGGCGCTTCCCGATTCGGGTGGAGCTCAGTTCCCTGGGCAAAGCCGATTTTGTGCGCATTCTCACCGAGCCGAAGAACGCGCTGATCAAACAATACGAAGCGCTGCTCGAAACCGAAGGCGTGCATCTCAAGTTTGCCGGCGATGCGGTGCAGGAGATCGCCGCCATCGCCGCTGACGTCAACGAGCGCATGGAAAACATCGGCGCGCGCCGGCTGCACACGATTCTCGAACGGCTCCTCGACGACGTCTCGTTTGCCGCGCCGGAAATGCACGGCCAGGAGGTCGCCATCGACGCATCCTACGTGCGCGAGCGGCTGGCGCCGATCTTGAAGAGCGAGGATTTGTCGCGCTACATCCTGTAGTGAACCATGCTTCGACAAGCTCAGCATGAACGGATTTATCCCAAACATTGCAAGCCCATCTCCGTTCGTTCCTTCGATAAACTCAGGACAGGCTCTGAGCCTGTCGAAGGACTCCGAAAGGATTTTCATCAACCCGCTAGCTTAGGAACCGTTCATGGATGACTTTATCGGCAAGGCTGAGGTGTTGATGGAGGCGCTGCCCTATTTCCAGCGCTTCTACGGCAAGACCTTCGTCATCAAGTATGGCGGCCACGCCATGGAAAACGAAGAGCTCAAGGCGAGCTTCGCCCAGGACATCGTCCTGCTCAAGTATGTCGGCATCAATCCGGTGGTGGTCCATGGCGGCGGTCCGCAGATCGACGCGGTGCTCGAAAAGATGGGAGTTAAAAGCCATTATGTGCGCGGCATGAGGGTCACCGATCAGGAGACCCTCGACATCGTCGAGATGGTCTTGGTCGGCAAGGTCAACAAAGAGATCGTCAACTTGATCAACCAACATGGCGGCATGGCGGTGGGCTTGAGCGGCAAGGACGGCGGGCTGATCCTCGCCAAGAAGATGAACGTCACGCTGGCTTCGGCCAACGGCGAATCCCCCGAGATCATCGACATCGGCATGGTCGGCGAGATCATCGGCATCAATCCGCTGGTGATCGAGTCCCTTGACCAAAATAAATTCATACCGGTGATTGCCCCGGTCGGCGCCGGCAAGGGCGGCGAGACATACAACATCAACGCCGATCTGGTCGCCGGCGAGATCGCCGAAGCGCTGCACGCCGAAAAGTTTTTGCTTATGACCGATGTCGAAGGGGTCAAAGACAAGAAGGGCGGGCTGATGAGCACGCTCACCGAGAAGCAGGCGCGCAAGATGATCCAGGACGGCGTGGTCGGCTCGGGCATGATTCCCAAAGTCGAATGTTGCATCAATGCGCTCAAAGGCGGCGTCGAAAAGGCTCATATCATCGATGGCCGGGTCAAGCACGCGGTGCTGCTGGAGATCTTCACCAAGCAAGGCATCGGCACCGAGGTGGTGAGAAAATAAATGAGAAACAAAGATGTTGCTGCGCTGACCGACAAGTTCATCGCCAAGACCTACGCGCGCACGCCGCTGGCGCTGGTCAAAGGCCGGGGCGTCAAGGTGTGGGACGCCGACGGCAAGGAGTATCTCGACTTTCTCGCCGGCATCGCGGTCAACAGCTTCGGCCACTGCCATCCGGCGATCGTCAAGGCGATCAAGCAGCAGGCGCAAACTTTGATGCATGTGTCCAATCTCTACCACATGCCGCCGCAAGCCGAGCTCGCCCGTGAACTCTGCCGCAATTCGTTTGCCGACCGGGTGTTCTTTTGCAACAGCGGCGCCGAGGCCAATGAAGCGGCGATCAAGCTGGCGCGCCGCTACGGCCAGGAGAAGCTCGGCGGCAAGTATGAAATCATCTCGACGCATAACTCGTTTCACGGCCGCACGCTGGCGACGCTGACCGCCACCGGCCAAGAAAAAGTCCGGGCCGGTTACGATCCGCTGCCGGCCGGCTTTCGCCAGGTGCCGTTCAACAAGCTCGACGCCATGGAAGCGGCCATCGACGAGAAAAAAACCGCGGCGATTTTGATCGAACCGATTCAGGCCGAGGGCGGCGTCAACGTGCCCCATGAGACTTATATGTTGGGGCTGCGCGAGATCTGCGATCAGCGGCGAATTCTGCTGATCTTCGACGAAGTGCAGACCGGCATGGGCCGCACCGGCAAGCTTTTCGGTTATGAAAATTTCGGCGTCAAACCCGATATCATGACCCTGGCCAAGGCGCTAGGCGGCGGTCTGCCGCTGGGCGCGATGTTGGCACGCGAAGATGTCGCCAGCAGTTTCGGTCCGGGCAGTCATGCGTCGACGTTCGGCGGCAATCCGGTCTCTTGTGCCGCGGGGTTGGCGGTGATGCAGCTGCTCAAGAGCGGCGCGCTCAAGAACTGCGTGCAGATGGGCAAATATTTCGTCAAAGGGCTCGAAGCGTTGAAAAAACGGTTTTCCTTTATCCGCGAGATTCGCGGCAAGGGTCTGCTGATCGGCGTCGAGCTCGAGATCGACGGCGGCAAAATTGTCGAGGGCTGCATGCTCGAAGGGTTGCTGATGAACTGCACGGCAGCCAAAGTGCTGCGCTTCGTGCCGCCGCTGACCATCAAGAAAAATGAAATCGACCGCGGCTTGGCGATTTTGGAAAAAGTGCTGGCTCGCCAATAATCCAATTTACGGGTTCGATGAAGAAGCGTAATTTACTTAATTTCGACGGCATGAGCCGGCGAGAGTTCGACGGCATATTGCGACTTGCCGGTGAATTGAAGCAAAAACAGCAGCGCGGCATCTCTCATGCTTTACTGGCTGGCAAGCAGCTCGCCATGGTTTTTGAGAAACCGAGTCTGCGCACGCGCTCGACCTTTGCCGTCGGCATCACGCAGTTGGGCGGCAGCGCCGTTTACTTAGGACCTGCCGAGGTTGGCTTAGGCACGCGGGAAACTCCGGCGGATTGTGCACGTAATCTCGATCGCTGGTTCGATCTGATAACGGTGCGCACTTTCGGGCATAAGATTATCGAAGAAATGGCCGAGTACTCCGCGGTGCCGGTGATTAATTCACTAACCGATTCGTACCACCCTTGCCAGGTGTTGGCCGACTGCCAGACGTTGATCGAACATAAGGGCGTGCTCGAGGGACTCAACATTACCTTTGTCGGCGACGGCAACAATATGGTCCATTCATGGTTGGAGGCCGCTGCAATAGTACCTTTCTCATTCAGGTGGGCTGGTCCCAAGGGCTACGAACCCGATCCTTCGATCGTTCAAAAGGCGCGCAGCCAAGGAGCAAAGATTACCTTGACCGATTCCGTCGAAGACGCGGTGGCTGATGCAGATGCGATCTATACCGATGTCTGGACCAGCATGGGTCAAGAGAATGAAGTTCAAGATCGCTTGAGGGTGTTTCGCGCTTACCAAGTTAACAATCGAGTGGTTACCTTGGCTAAAAGCGACGCCGTGGTGATGCATTGTTTGCCAGCGCATCGCGGCGAAGAAATTACCGACGAAGTCTTGGAAAGCTCGCAGTGCGTCGCCTTCGATCAAGCGGAGAATCGCCTCCATGCGCAGAAGGCCGTGATGGTCTGGCTGCTAAATGGGTTCAAAGGTTCAATGAAGAAAACGGGAAGCAGAGGTTCGAAGAAATCCAGATGAACGTCAAGAAAGTAGTATTGGCTTACTCCGGCGGTTTGGATACGTCGGTGATTTTGCGCTGGCTCAAAGAAGAGTACGGCTGCGAAGTCATCGCCTTCTGCGCCGACTTGGGCCAGGGCGAAGATCTCCAAGCGGTGCGCAAGAAGGCGATTCAGACCGGCGCGAGCAAAGTCGTGATCGGCGATCTGCGCGAAGAGTTCGTTAAAAATTACGTTTTTCCCATGCTGCGAGCCAATGCCGTGTACGAAGGCTCCTATTTATTGGGCACCTCGATTGCCCGGCCGCTGATCGCCAAAGGCCAGATTGATGTCGCGGTGCGGGAAAAGGCCGACGCAGTCTCCCATGGCGCCACCGGCAAGGGCAACGATCAGGTGCGCTTCGAGCTCACCTACTACGCGCTCAAGCCGGCCATCAAGGTCATCGCTCCCTGGCGCGAGTGGAATTTGAATGCGCGCTCGACCTTGATCGATTATGCGCGCAGCCACGGCATTCCTGTGCCTGTCACCAAGGCCAAGCCCTACAGCACCGATCGAAACTTATTTCACATTAGTTATGAAGGCGGCATTCTGGAAGATCCCTGGAAGGAGCCGCCGGCGGACATGTTCGTGTGGTGCCGGCCGCTGGAGAAGGCGCCCAACCGCGCCGAATATGTCGAGATCGATTATCTGCGCGGCGATCCGGTGGCGCTCAACGGCAAAAAACTCTCGCCGGCGAATCTATTGGCGCGCTTGAACGATATCGGCGCCAAACATGGCATCGGCCGGGTCGACATGGTCGAAAACCGCTATGTCGGCATGAAGTCGCGCGGCGTCTATGAAACGCCCGGCGGCACGATCCTCCATGGCGCCCATCGCGGCCTGGAGTCGGTCACCATGGACCGCGAGGTTTTGCGCTTGCGCGACTCGTTGATCCCGCGTTACGCCGAGATGATCTATTACGGCTACTGGTTCGCGCCGGAGCGCGAAGTGCTGCAAAAAACCATCGATGCCGCCCAGGCCAACGTTACCGGCCGGGTGCGGGTGAAATTGTACAAAGGCAACGTCATGGTCGTCGGCCGCAGGGGCGATGCGTCACTGTATGATCCCAATGTGGCGACCTTCGAGGCGGATCAAGTTTACCGCCAGGCGGATGCCGAAGGGTTCATTCGTTTGCATGCCCTTCGCTTGAGGTTGCGGAAACTTGCCAAGGCGAAATAAATTTAAAACGAATAATGGAGAATGGATAATTCCGGATCCGACAATTATCCATTATCCATGATCCATTGCGCGGTGCGCCGTACACTCACTTGAAGAAGTCAAACAAAAAACTCTGGGGCGGCCGCTTCAGCGGCGGCACCGCAAATTCGGTCGAGGCGTTCACCGCCTCCATTGCCGTCGATGCGCGATTGTACCGCCATGACATCATGGGCAGCATCGCCCACGCCAAGATGCTCGGCAAGCAGCGCATCATCCCTGTGCGCGACTCCCGGAAGATCGTTCGCGGCCTCGCGGCGATCCAAAGAGAAATCACCCGCGGCAAGTTCGAGTTCTCGCTTGCGGATGAAGACATTCACATGAATATCGAGCGCCGGTTGACCGAGAAGATCGGCGCCGCCGGCGGCAAGCTGCACACGGCGCGCAGCCGCAACGACCAAGTCGCCCTCGATATGCGGCTTTATTTGCGCGACGAGGTGGCGGCGATCCTGGCCAGCCTTGCAACGCTGCAACGGGAACTGGCCAACGCGGCCAAAAAGTATCTCGATGCGATCATGCCCGGCTATACCCATCTGCAGCGGGCGCAGCCGGTGCTCCTGTCGCATCATCTGCTGGCCTATTACGATATGTTCGACCGCGACCGCGAGCGCTATCTCGGCTGCTTGGAGCGGATCAATGTCCTGCCGCTGGGCTCCGGCGCCCTTGCCGGCACGACGTTTCCAATTGATCGAGTTTACCTGGCCAAGCTCTTGGGCTTCCCGCGGATCTCCAAGAACAGTATCGACGCGGTGAGCGACCGCGATTTTTTGCTGGAATTTCTCTCGGTTTCGTCGATCCTGTTTGTCCATCTGAGCCGGTTGGCCGATGAATTGGTGCTGTGGTCGAGTCAAGAATTCGCTTTTGTCGAGCTGCCGGACGGTTACTGTACCGGCAGTTCGATGATGCCGCAGAAAAAAAATCCCGATGTTCCCGAGTTGATTCGCGGCAAAACCGGGCGGGTGTTCGGCCATCTGCATGCGCTCCTGACCATCATGAAGGGATTGCCGCTTGCCTACAATCGCGATCTGCAAGAAGATAAGGTGCCGTTGTTCGACAGCGCCGACACGGTCAAAGCGAGCGTGAAAATCATGGGCGAGATCATCCGAGGATTGAAAGTCCGGCGCGATCGCATGTTGGCGGCGGCCCAAGACGGCTATCTGAACGCGACGGACTTGGCCGATTATCTGGTGGAGCGCGGCATGCCGTTCCGCCAAGCCCACGAGGTGTCGGGCAAGATCGTGCGATTGGGAATTTCCCTGGGCAAGCGCATTGAAGAGTTGTCGCTCACGGAGCTGCGGGCTTTTTCCAACAGGATCGACAACGACATCTACGACTATCTTTCCGCCGAATCGGTGGTCGCGCGCCGGCGTGCGCTGGGCGGCACGTCGAGAAGTAATGTGGCGCGCCGGCTGAAAGAGCTGGGAGTTTAGATGAAAAACGCATGGCTGTTGATTTTGATGGTGCTGGTCGCGGGGAGCGCCTGCGGCAAGAAAGGCGATCCGCGGGCGCCGGAGCTGGCGACGCCCAAGCTAATCACCAACCTCGCCGCGAGATCGACCGCCGACGGAGTCGCGCTCACCTGGAACCGGCCGACGGAATATGTCGATGGCAGCGAGCTCAAGGACCTGGCCAGCTTTGTGATTTTCCGCAAGGAGATTTCCCGCAGCTGCCTCGATTGCCCGGTGCCGTACCGGCAGTTGACCACGGTCAATGTCGAGGATCGGGAGAAATTCGTGCGCCAGAAACAGTATCGTTTCGACGACCGCGAGGTGCGCTCCAGTACCATCTACCGCTACCGTGTGGCATCGCAGTTGTTCGACGGCTCGTTAAGCGGGCCGTCCAATGAAGTGGAAATTACCCGCTAAGAGGTCAGGGATGAATCATTTTGAATATCGTAATGGCGAAATGTTCGCGGAAAACGTTCCGCTCAAGCGCATCGCCCAGGAAGTCGGCACGCCGTCATACGTCTACAGCCTGGCGACGTTGCAACGCCATTACAGCGTCTTCGACCAGGCCTTCGCCAAGGTGCCGCATATCGTATGCTTCTCGGTGAAAGCCAATTCCAATCTAGCGCTGCTGCGCGCGTTCGCCAAACAGGGCAGCGGATTCGATATCGTGTCCGGCGGCGAATTGTTTCGCGCCCTGAAAGTCGGCGCCGATCCCAAGCGGATCGTTTTTTCCGGTGTCGGCAAGAAAAGGCATGAAATCGAGTACGCGCTCAACTCCGGCATTCTCATGTTCAATGTCGAGTCGGAGGAGGAATTGACGGCATTGAACGACATCGCCGCGGCCATCGGCAAGAAAGCGCCGATCAGCCTGCGCGTCAATCCCGACGTCGATCCGCAGACCCATCCCTATATTTCCACGGGAATGAAAAAAGCCAAGTTCGGCGTCGATATCAAGCGGTCCATCGAAATTTACAAAAAAGCGGTGTCGCTCAAGAACCTGGAAGTGGTCGGCGTCGACTGTCATATCGGCTCGCAGCTGACTTCGCTGACGCCGTTTGTCGACGCGCTCGCCAAGGTGCGCGAGTATCTCGACCGCGTGCTGCTCGGCGAGATGAAAAAGGAAGGGGCGCAGATTCGCTATCTCGATCTTGGCGGCGGTCTGGGCATCAATTACAACGAGGAAGATCCGCCGCTGCCGAACGATTACGCCAAGGCGATCATCCGAGGCCTGGAAGGGTTGGACGTGACCCTGATTCTCGAGCCGGGCCGGGTGATCGTCGGCAATGCCGGCATTCTTCTGACCGAAGTGCAGTACATCAAAGAGACCGATACCAAGAAGTTCGTTATCGTCGACGGCGGCATGAACGATTTGATCCGGCCGGCGCTCTACGGATCATACCAGGCGATCCGGCCGGTGGTGGAGAGCAAGGCGGAGATTATCAACGCTGATGTCGTCGGCCCGATTTGCGAGAGCGGCGATTTCTTCGCCAAGGATCGCGACATCGCCCGGCCCAAGCGCGGCGATTTGCTGGCGGTGATGAGCGCCGGCGCTTACGGTTTTACCATGGCGTCGAACTACAATTCGCATCCCAAGCCCCCCGAGGTGCTGGTGGACGGCGATCGCTATTACGTGGTGCGCAAGCGCGAGAGCCTCGACGATTTGATCAACGGCGAGGTCATTCCGGCGGCGTTGCAATAAATCAAAGCAGTAGGGGTGTATGGCGATACGCCCGACAGAAGGTTGTCAAAGATGGAACTGCAATTTACCAAGATGCACGGGGCGGGCAACGATTTCGTCTTTCTCGATTGTCTGCAGCATAACGTCGAGAATCTCGAAGCCGTGGCCAAGCGGCTGTGCGACCGCCGTTTCGGCATCGGCGCGGATCAATTGCTGACGGTGCGTCCCTCCAAAGTCGCCGATTTCAAGATGGAGATTTATAACGCCGATGGCAGCCAGGTGGAGATGTGCGGCAATGGCATCCGCTGTTTCGCCAAATATGTCTACGATCATGGTATCACCGAGAAGCGCGCCCTCGAAGTGGAGACGCTGGCGGGCATCATCCGGCCGAAGATCGTCGGCGATCTGGTCGAGGTCGACATGGGCGAGCCGATTCTCGAGGGGCGCAAGATCCCCGTCGACGCCGACGGTGAAATCAAAAACCGCCCGCTCACGGTGCAAGGCAAAACCTATGAGATCACCTGCGTGTCGATGGGCAATCCCCACTCGGTGATCTACCTCGATGATATCGATTCCCTGGATCTGGAAAAGATCGGCCCCGATTTCGAGCATCATCCATTTTTCCCCAAACGAGTGAACACCGAGTTCATCAAGATCCTCAGTCCGTCGGAGGTGCGCATGCGCGTGTGGGAGCGCGGCGCGGGCGAGACCTGGGCCTGCGGCACCGGCGCAAGCGCTGTCGGGGTAGCCGGCGTCATCACCGGCCGCACCGAACGCAAGGTCACCGTCCACCTCAAAGGCGGCGACCTGGTGATCGAGTGGCGTGCCGACAATCGCGTTTATATGACCGGCGGTGCGACCGAAGTCTTTCACGGCACAGTTCGACTGGATTAGGAGTGATTGATTATGTTTAGCGGCTCGATGGTTGCGTTGGTGACGCCGTTCAAAAATGGCCAGGTGGACTGGCCGAGTCTTGAGGCGCTGGTCGATTTTCATCTGCAAAACGGCACCAACGGTATAGTCCCCTGCGGCACCACCGGCGAGTCGGCGACGCTCAGCCACGCCGAACACGACGAGGTGATTCGCACTGTCATCAAAGCCGTGAACAAACGCGTGCCGGTGATCGCCGGCACGGGATCGAATTCCACCGATGAGGCGGTGCGCTTGACCAAGGAAGCGGAACGATCCGGCGCCGACGGCGCGCTGATGATCTCGCCTTACTACAACCGGCCGACCCAGGAAGGCATCTATCAACATTACAAAAAAGTCGCCTCGGAAGTCGGCATCCCGTTAATCGTTTACAATATCCCTGGCCGCACCGGTTCGAAGATCGAACCGGAAACGTTAGCGCGGCTTGCCGAGATCGAGAACATCGCCGGTGTCAAGGAAGCCACCGGTTCGGTGGACCAGGCGATCGACGTGATCCGTTTGTGCGGCGACCGTCTGGCAGTCTACTCCGGCGAAGATTCATTGATTTACTCGCTGATGTCGCTCGGCGGCAAAGGCGTGATCTCCACGGTGGCTAACGTCGCCCCGAAACAGACGGCGCAGCTTACCCAAGTTTGTCTCGCAGGCAGGTGGGATGAGGGCTGCAAGATGCAATTTCAGCTGATCCCGCTGATCCGCAGCCTGTTCATCGAAACCAATCCGATCCCGGTGAAAACCGCGCTGTCTCTAATGGGCAAGTGCACCGGGGAGTTGCGTTTGCCGATGACGCCGATGGCCGAGGGCAACATGAAAAAGCTGAAAACAGCCCTCAAAGATTTCGGGCTGCTGCAAAACTAGATGGCACTGGGAATCATCGTTTGCGGTGCCGGCGGGCGCATGGGAGGCGCGGTGATTCGCGCAGTGCAGCAGTCGGCGGACGTTAAATTAGTCGCCGCCATCGATCGGCCGGGGAGCCCGCGCATCGGCAAAGACGCCGGCGAACTTTCTGGCGCGGGCAGCGCCGGGATTTTAGTCGGCGGTCAGATCGTAACCGCGCTCAAGCCCAAGTCAGTCATCATCGATTTCACCAGTCCCGAAGCTTCCCTAGGTTATCTAAAAGAGGCGGCAAAGCATCGCATCCCAATCGTCATTGCGACCACCGGCTTCGATGCCAAGCAGCTGAACGCCATCAAGCGGCTGGCGCGGCGCACCCCGACGCTGTTGTCGGCGAACACCAGCTTAGGCGTGAATGTTTTGGTCTCGCTTTTGGGCAAAGCCGCAAAGATGCTCGGCGACGCCTACGATGTCGAGATCGTCGAGGCGCACCATCGCTTCAAAAAAGACGCGCCGAGCGGCACGGCCTTGGCGCTGGGCCGCGCGGTGGCCAAGGCGCTCGATCGCGATCTCGACAAGGTCGGTATCAACGGCCGCAAGGGCATGATCGGCGCGCGCGGCTCAAAAGAAATTGCCCTCTTATCGGTCCGCGCCGGCGACATCGTCGGCGAGCATACCGTCATTTTCGGCGGTATCGGCGAGCGCCTTGAATTCATCCACCGCGCCCACAGCCGTGACACCTTCGCCCACGGCGCCATCCGAGCGGCCCAGTGGCTGGCAGGAAAGAAGCCTGGGCTGTACGGCATGCCGGACATGTTGGGAAGGTAGCTGCCGGACGAGCTCGACACCGAGTTCGGATGGCCTGTGATCAGATTGGCTGGCCGGCGTCCTGGTTTCATTAAATCGGTTCGTTCCTAATTTCCCCTCGCCAGCTGCCTCGCGATCCAAATGATTCACTCAATGGGGTTTGCTTTCCAGCGAGTGGGCTCTTTCAATGGATTTATTGTTGCGGAAAAAACTTCTTCGCAATCGCGCCAAACTCGACTATCATTGCATACTGTAAATTCACATTAGCGCGCGGACTGAAAAACCAAGGGTTCGATGCGGTGAGATCGAGCAGTAACGGGATGCGGGCGTGACTGGCCAAAACAAACCTCGAGTGCTCATTTTTGTGGTTGCCTATAATGCCGAGCGCACCATAGAAAGCGTGCTTTCGCGCATTCCGGTGAGCTTGGCCGACGAATATGAGGTTGAGATTCTTGCCATCGACGATTCCTCGCGCGACCGCACTTTCGAAATTGGCCACAAGATCGAAAAGTCGGGTGCTTTGCGTTTTCCCCTGCGCGTTCTTTTCAATCCGGTCAACCAGGGATACGGCGGCAATCAGAAAATCGGTTATCACTTTGCGATCAAGAACAACTTCGATTTCGTGGCCTTGCTCCATGGAGACGGCCAGTATGCGCCGGAGGTGCTGCCGGAGCTTTTAAAACCGTTGCATCAGGGCATTGCCGATGCCGCTTTCGGTTCGCGCATGCTCAGCCGCGGGGCGGCGCGCAAGGGCGGCATGCCGCTCTACAAATTCCTCGGCAACAAAATCCTCACATGGGTTCAAAACCGCTTGCTGCGCACAAACCTCAGCGAGTTTCATTCCGGTTACAGGGTCTACTCGGTGGCCGCTCTTAAGAAGCTGCCGTTCGACCGCAACACCCAGGACTTCCACTTCGACACGGAAATCATCATTCAACTGATCAAGGCGGGCATGCGCATTCACGAAACCGCCATACCGACCTATTACGGCGATGAAATTTGCCACGTCAACGGGATCAAGTACGCTTGGGACGTTATCACCACGACCCTCAGGTCGCGGGCCCATGAGTTAAGTATTTTTTATGACAGTAAGTTCGACTGCGAACCCGAGCACGATGCCAATGCCTACTACGAGCCGAAGCTCGGATACGATAGCTCGCACAGCGCGGTGCTAAACCTTGTGCCGGCCGGTTCAAAAGTCGTGGATCTGGGATGTGCCGGAGGCTACCTGAGCGCGTTGCTGCAGCGGGATCGCGGTTGTGACTGCACCGGGGTGGATGTCTTTCCGCTGCCGCAAAATATCGTCTTGAACCGATTTATTCAGCATGACCTGAATGCCGGTCTTCCCGAGCTGGTTTTCTCAGACTATGACTGCGT
>Ga0210116_1000042_pt1 | contig 14461 bp, 13 predicted proteins | sample RushOxbow_ThreeS_6_FD_185562 | JGI IMG/M metagenome (GOLD analysis project Ga0210116, IMG submission 185562) | Wetland microbial communities from San Francisco Bay, California, USA, that impact long-term carbon sequestration -... | ecosystem: Environmental > Aquatic > Marine > Wetlands ...
GCAAAACCCGCCTGCTTTGTGCCATCGCCGGGTCTGCGCGGTTGTGCCAAGCACAAATTCAGGGCGGGCCGCCACAATCATGGTGACAATTTGGCGCGGCTCCTGTAGGGTGCCCTGCACAACGTGGGAGCGTTCGGGACCGGTAGCGATCTCGGCAGTCACGCGTTGAGATTGGACCTGGTCCAAGTCTTGGGAGGAAGTAACTCCGGGCGCGCCGGCTTGGCGCCGCCGCTCTTAAGCCAGCAAATCTCGAGTGTCGAAACCGACGGGCGAGCCTCGCGGGCGGGGAGATCAAGGAGTTCGAGTTACTAGCAAGGTCGTTCGACCTTGCTTTTTTTTGTGCGTTTTTCTCCGGGATTTGCGCGGATTTGCACCGGATTTGCCGGCAGCTACTGCACCCGGTCGTAGCGCGGGAAAAACGGGATGTCATCGAGCGTGATCAGGTGATGCACTATGATGGCATAGAGCGCGACGAAGACGATGCTGGCGACCACCGTGGTCGCGACCATCTTCGGCAGCAGGTTCGGCAGATGCGGCGCGCTCTCGGCGTTGCCCGGTGAGGTCTTCTCGCCAGCCTCCTCGGCGGTGCGCACGCCGATCGGCAGCATGGCGAACAGCACTATCCACCAGATCACCAGATAGAGCGCGATGGCGTAAGCGAGCGTCACGGTTTCAAGCCTCCTCGAGCTCGACCAGCGTGCCGCAGAAATCCTTCGGATGGAGAAACAGCACCGGCTTGCCGTGGGCCCCGATCTTGGGCTCGCCCTGGCCGAGCACGCGGGCGCCTTGCGCCACCAGCCGGTCGCGCGCTTCCTTGATGTCCGGCACCTCGTAGCAGAGGTGATGGATGCCGCCATTGGGATTGCGCTCGAGGAAGCCGGCGATGGGCGAGCCCTCGCCGAGCACGCCGAGCAACTCGATCTTGGTGTTGGGCAGCTCGATGAACACCGTGGTGACGCCGTGCTCGGGCTGGTCCACCTCGTCGGACACCTGAGCGCCTAGCGTGTCGCGGTAGACCGCGACCGCGGCCTTCAAGTCCGGCACGGCAATGGCGACATGGTTCAAACGCCCGATCATCGAAACGACTCCTGCTTCCTGCTAATGCGCTATAGCACCGTGAGCAGAACCGAGCACATGGGCTTCTTGCCCCAGGCCTGATTGACCGCGGCACGCACGGAGCGGCGGACCGCCTCGCTCACCAGCGCCTGGTCCTTGCGCTTGGGCTTGGGCAGGCTGTCGATGGTGCCGATCGCGGCGTCGCGCGCAATCTCGACGAATGAGGTGCCCTGATTGTCGGCGGCGGGCAGCCCGGTCACGGCCACCTCGGGCTCGGCCAGCAGCACGCCCTTGTCGGACAAGACCAGCGACACCACCACCGATCCGGCAAAGCTCAACTTGCGGCGATCGCGCACCTGGCCGGCATCGGCCCGAGTGATGATGGCGCCGTCGCGGTATAGCCGGCCCACCGGCACCTCGTCGACAATCTTGGCTGGGCCGGGCATCAGCCGCACCATGGTGCCGTTGCGGGCCCGCACCACCTGCTTGACGCCGAGCCGCTCGGCGAGCTTGGCGTGGGCCTCCAGATGCCGGCCCTCGCCGTGCATCGGGATGGCGATCGAGGGTTTCACCCAACCGTAAAGCTGCTCGAGTTCGCCGCGCCGGGGATGGCCAGACACATGGACCGGCGCATCCTGGTCGGTGATGACTTCGACCTCCAGGTCGGCCAGCCCATTCTGCACCCGCGCCACAGCCTTCTCGTTGCCGGGAATGGTGCGCGAGGAGAAGATCACCCGGTCCCCCGACTGGAGCTTGACGTTGGGATGCTCGCCTACAGCGATGCGGGCCATGGCGGCGCGGGACTCGCCTTGGCTGCCGGTGCACAGCGCCACCACCTTGTGGCGCGGCAGCTTGGCTAGGGCGGTTTCCTCATGGAACGGCAGAGCGGGGTCGAGATAGCCGGTGGCCTGGGCCGCCTCGATGACGCGGAACATGGCGCGGCCGACCACGACCAGTTCGCGGCCGGCGTCGCGGGCTGCCTTGGCCACCGAGCCGATGCGGGCGACATTGGAGGCGAAGGTGGTAACCGCTACCAGTTGCGGCGCGTCACCGATCAGCCGGGCGAGCGTCACCGCCACGTCCGCCTCCGACGGCGAGACGCCATCGCGCACGGCATTGGTGGAATCGCAAATCAGCGCCGAGAGCCCGTCTTCGCCGAGCTCTTTCAGCCGCACGGCGTCGGTCGGCGCGCTGGTGAGCGGCGTCTCGTCGAGCTTCCAATCGCCGGTATGAAGTGCCGTGCCGAGCGGCGTGCGGATCACCACCGCCGACGGCTCGGGGATCGAATGCGACATGCTGATCAGCTCGACATCGAACGGGCCGATGGTGCGGCGGTCGCCGAGCGGCATGACATGCAGCGGAAAACCGTCGATCCGGCCCAGTTCGGCGAGCTTCAATCGCAGCATCTCGGCGGTGAACGGCGTGGCGTAGACCGGGACGTTGGCGAGCAGCGGCCACAGATCGATCACCGCGCCGAAATGATCCTCGTGCGCGTGGGTCAGCAATAGGCCGACGATATTGTGCCGCTCCTCCTCGATGAAGGTGATGTCGGGAAGGACGATGTCGATGCCGGGTTCGGTGTCGCCGCCGAAGGTCACGCCCATGTCGACGATCAACCAATCGCGCGCGCCGCCGCGGCCGTAGCCGTAGAGATACAGGTTCATGCCGATTTCGCCCACGCCGCCAAGCGGCAGGAAGACGAAATCGGCTCCCTTTCCATTCGATTTTCGCGACATGTTGGGGGTTCGGCGCCTCAGCTCAAGAAGAACACATCGCCGGCGGAGATGCGGTATTCGCCGCCGTCCGGGGTCAACAGCCGGAGCGCGCCATCGGCGTCCAACCCCGCATAGACGCCCTCGGTCTCCTCGCCGTTGAGCTTGACCCGCAGCGGCCGTCCGGTCGGGCCGGCGCGATCGAGCCAGGCGCGACGGATGCTGGGAAAGCGGGACCCCTCGGACCAGCGCGCCAGCCATTCATGGGTGGTGGCGGCCAGCACTTCGAGCGCGTCGTCAGGCTCCACATTCATGCCGTAAGCACCAAGACTGATGGCGGGCTGGGGCAAGTCCTCGGGATGGTTGGCCAGATTGATGCCGGTGCCAATGATTACCATCGAGCGGTTCTCGACCGGGCCGCCGACATTTTCCAGCAACATGCCGGCGAGCTTCTCGCCCGACAGCAACACGTCATTCGGCCATTTGAGCAACAGCTCGGAGCGCCCCTCATAGGCGATCAGCTTGGCGATGGTGTCATAGGCCACGATGCCGGCGACCAGCGCGAGCTGGGCCGCGGTGCGGATGGGGCAATTGACGCCGATCAACAGCGTGGCAAACAAATTGCCGTGTTGGGAAATCCATTCGCGGCCGCCGCGGCCGCGGCCCTGAGATTGCCGCGCCGACCAGATCCACAACGGACCCGGCTCGCCGGCCTTGGCGCGGCGGCGGGCCTCGGCATTGGTCGAGTCGACCGTCTCCAGCCGGACCAGGCGGTAGCCGCCCGGCAATTTAGGCGCTGGCGATGCAAAATAGGCCATTTAGAACAATGACTTCGCTGCAACTCCGGCAAACGCCACAAGCGGCGCCGGATGGACAAAATAGAGCAGGATAAATCCTCCGCTCACGCCAAGCACGGCGGCAAGCGGCGCCTGCATCGGCTCGAAGCGTTCCGTGGGCGCATCGAAATACATCAGTTTGACGATGCGCAGATAATAATAGGCGCCCACGACGCTCAGAAGCACGCCGATGACGGCGAGCGCGTAAAGGCCGGCATGAATGGCGGCAAGGAACACGTAGAACTTAGCGAAGAAACCTGCAAGGGGCGGGATGCCGGCCAGCGAAAAGAGCAACATTGCCAACATGAAAGCCATTAGGGGCTGGGTCCGGGACAGCCCCGACAACGCGTCGATGTCCTCGATCGTGCGCCCTCCCCGCCGCATGGCGAGAATGCAGGCGAAGGTGCCGAGCGTCATGGCGAGATAGATGGCGAGATAGACGATCACGCCCGTCACGCCCTCGGCCGTGCCGGCGGCGAGGCCAACCAGCGCGTAGCCCATATGACCGATCGAGCTATAGGCCATCAGGCGCTTGATGTTGGTCTGGCCGATGGCCGCGAACGAGCCGAGCGCCATCGAGGCGATGGCAAGAAATACCACGATCTGCTGCCACTGGACGGTCACGGCCGGGAAGGCCGTGACCAGCACCCGCACGGTGAGCGCCATGGCGGCGAGCTTGGGCGCCGCGGCGAAGAACGCCGTGACCGGGGTCGGCGCGCCTTCGTAGACGTCAGGCGTCCACATGTGGAACGGCACGGCCGAGATCTTGAAGGCGAAGCCGGCCATCAGGAACACCAGGCCGAAGATCAGCCCGATATTGGCGCCCGAGGGCTGCACCGCGGCGGCGATGGTGGCGAAATCGGTCGAGCCAGTGAAGCCGTAGACCAGCGAGGCGCCGTATAGCAGCATGCCCGAGGACAGCGCGCCGAGGACGAAATATTTCAGCCCCGCTTCGGCCGACCGGGCCGAGTCGCGCTTGAAGGCGGCGACCACGTAGAGGGCGAGGCTCTGCAATTCGAGGCCGACATAGAGCGCGATGAGGTCGTTGGCGGAGATCATCATCATCATGCCAGTGGCGGCGAGCAGGATCAGCACCGGGAACTCGAATTTCACGCCGCCTGCCTCGCGCCAATAATCGCCCGACATTACCAGCGCGGCGGCCGCGCCCGTCAGCGTCAGCAGCTTGAGCATGCGGGCGAAGGGATCGACGATGAAGCTGTCGCCGAACAGTGTCTGCGTGCCCGTGGTGCCGCTGGCGACGAACAGGCCCGCCACCACGATGAGCGCCACGGCCAGCCATAGGATCAGCTCGCCGCGTTCGCGCTTGGTCGCTACGCCGAGCATAAGCAGCGCCATGGCGCCGCAGGCGAGGATCAGCTCCGGCAGCAACGCGGCGATGTTGAGCGGGTGGGGCACGGACGCAGGCTCCTACGGCGCGAACGCGAGCCGCGCCTGGTCGGCGGCGGCAAGGCTGGCGTTGAAGCCCTTGATCAGCGCCTCGACCGATACGGCAGAGGCGTCGAGAATGGGCGCGGGATAGAAGCCGAAGAAGATGGTCAGCAGCACGAGCGGCGTCATCACCGCGACCTCGCGCCAGGTCAGGTCGGTGATCAAACGGAGGCTCGCCTTCTCCAGCTTGCCGAAAATGATCCGGCGATAGAGATAGAGCGCGTAAGCCGCGGACAGGATCACGCCGGTGGTGGCCAGGAACGCGACCCAAGTGTTGATGCGGAAGGCGCCGGTGAGGCTCAGGAATTCGCCGACGAAGCCGGACGTGCCGGGCAGCCCGACATTGGCCAGGGTGAACACCATGAAGCAGAAGGCGTAGAGCGGCATGCGGTCGGCGAGCCCGCCGAAGGCCGAGATTTCGCGGGTATGCATGCGGTCGTAGATCACGCCGACGCACAGGAACAGCGCCGCCGAGACGATGCCGTGCGACAGCATCTGGAAGATGCCGCCCTGGAGGCCCTGCATGGTAAGGGTGAACACGCCGATTGTGACGAAGCCCATATGGGCGACCGACGAGTAGGCGATCAGCTTCTTCATGTCCTCCTGCGCCAGCGCCACCAGCGAGGTGTAGATGATGGCGATCACCGACAGCGCATCGATGAACGGCGCGAACTCGGCCGAGGCGAGCGGAAACATGGGGATGGAGAAGCGCAGGAAGCCGTAACCGCCCATCTTCAACAGGATTCCGGCGAGGATCACCGAGCCGGCGGTGGGCGCCTCGACATGGGCATCGGGCAGCCAGGTATGGACCGGCCACATCGGCAGCTTGACGGCGAACGAGGCCAGGAAGGCGAACCACAGCCAAGTCTGCATCTCGGGCGGGAAGCCGTAGGTCAGCAGCACCGGGATGTCGGTGGTGCCGGCCTCCCAATAGATCGCCATGATGGCGAGGAGCATCAGCAGTGAGCCCGCTAGCGTGTAGAGGAAGAACTTGAAGCTGGCATAGACGCGGCGCTGGCCGCCCCACACGCCGATGATCAGGAACATCGGGATCAGGCCGCCCTCGAAGAACAGATAGAACATCACCAGGTCGAGCGAGGTGAACACGCCGAGCATCAGCGTCTCGAGCACGAGGAAGGCGATCATGTATTCCTTCACCCGCTCGGTGATGGCGATCCAGCTCGCCAGGATGCAGAGCGGCATGAGCAAGGTGGTGAGCAGCACGAACGGCAAGGAGATGCCGTCGACGCCCATATGGAAGCTGATCGGGCCGAGCCAGGGCCTGAGCTCGACGAATTGGAACTGGGCGGTGAGCGGATCGAAGTCGCGCCACAGGATCAGAGAGAGGGCGAAGGTGATCAGCGTGGTCCACAGCGCGATGAAGCGCGCGTTGCGGAACGTGCTGTCGTCCTGCCCGCGCAACAGCACGATCAACATCGCGCCGAGCAGCGGCAGGAAGGTAACGGTGGAGAGGATCGGCCAGCTATAGCTCATGGCTTGAGCCCTCCGCTGGCGAACAGGAAGTAGGTGATGATCAGCGCCACGCCGATCAGCATGATGAAGGCGTAGTGGTAGATGTAGCCGGTCTGGAGCTTGACCACGCGGTTGGTGATGTCGATCACCCGGGCGGCGACGCCGTCGGGGCCGATACCGTCGATGATGGTGTTGTCGCCGATCTTCCACAGGAAGCGGCCGAGCCGCTTGGCCGGGCGCACGAACAGCCAATCGTACAGCGCATCGAAATACCAGGCGTTGAGCAGGAATTGGTGCGCGCCGCGGAAGCGCTTGGCGAGGCCGAACGGGATAAGCGGGTTGGTGAGATAAAAATACCAGGCGACGGCGAGGCCGAGCGCCACGGCGGCGGTCGGCGCCAGCATCACCCACAGCGGCACCTCGTGGTGGGCTTCGCCATGCGTCACCAGCGAGCCGCGCCAGAACTCGGCCTGGCCGCTGCCGATGAACAGATGGAAGAACAGCCCGCCCATCAGCAGCGAGCCGATGGCGAGCACGATCAGCGGCGCGCCCATGGTCCAGGGCGGCTCGTGCGCGTGCGCCAGCACCTCTTTCGGCTCGCGCGGACGGCCCTCGAAGGCGAGGAACATCAGCCGCCAGGAATAGAACGAGGTCAGCACCGCGGCGAAGAGCGTCAGCACGAAGGCGTAATTGCCGACCCAGCTATGCGCGGCGTAGGTCGCCTCAATGATGGCGTCCTTCGAAACGAAGCCGGAGGTGAACGGAAAGCCGGTCAGCGACAGCGTGCCGATCAGCATCGTCGCCCAGGTGAAGGGCAGCACCTTACGCAAAGCCCCCATGCGGCGGAGATCCTGCTCGTGGTGGAGCGCGTGGATCACCGCGCCGGCGCCCAAGAACAGCAGTGCCTTGAACGAGGCGTGGGTGAACAGATGGAACATGCCGGCGGAATAGGCGCCGACGCCTTCGGCGGCGAACATGTAGCCGAGCTGCGAACAGGTCGAATAGGCGACCACCCGCTTGATGTCGGTCTGCACCAGGCCGACGGTGGCGGCGAAGAAGGCGGTGGTGGCGCCGACGATGGCGACGAAGCCGAGCGCGATCGGCGCGAGCTCGAACAGCGGCGACAGCCGCGCCACCATGAACACGCCGGCGGTGACCATGGTGGCGGCATGGATCAGGGCCGAGACCGGCGTCGGCCCTTCCATGGCGTCGGGCAGCCAGGTGTGCAGCAGGAACTGGGCCGACTTACCCATCGCGCCCATGAACAGCAGCAGGCAGATCAGGGTCAGCGCGTCGACCCGCCAGGCCAGGAACTGCATGGTCTCGCCGACACGGTCGGGCGCCGAGGCGAACACCGTGTCGTATTGCACCGAGTTGAATAACGTGAACACGGCGAAGATGCCGAGCGCGAAGCCGAAATCGCCGACCCGGTTGACGATGAACGCCTTGATGGCGGCGGCGTTGGCCGAGGGCTTGTGATACCAGAAGCCGATCAGGAGATAGGAGCAGAGCCCGACGCCCTCCCAGCCGAAGAACAGCTGGACGAAATCGTCGGCGGTGACCAGCGCCAGCATGGCGAAGGTGAACAGCGAGAGATAGGCGAAGAAGCGCGGCCGGCCGTCGTCCTCCTCCATGTAGCCGATCGAGTAGAGGTGCACGAGGCCCGACACCGTGGTCACCACCACCAACATCACCGCGGTCAGCGTGTCGATACGGAGCGACCACACCGCCTTCAGATCGCCGGAGGTGATGAATTCCAGAAGCGCGATGCGCTCCTCATGACCCAAAATGGCGACCTGATGGAAGGCAAGCCAGGACAGCAGCGCCGTGATCAGCACCAGTGTGGTGGTGACGACCTCCGCGGCGCGCGCGCCGGCAAGGCGGCCGACCGTGGCGGCGAACAGCGCGCCGACCAGAGGGAGGAAGAGGATCGCCTGATACATTGGTGCTTCGAGGCTCAGCCCTTGAGAAGATCGATTTCGGCCACGTCGATGGTGCCGCGGTTGCGGAAGGTGACGACCACGATGGCGAGCCCGATGGCGGCCTCGGCTGCGGCTACAGTGAGCACGATCATGGCGAAGATTTGCCCGACCAGATCGCCGTGAAAGGCGGAAAACGCGACCAGATTGATGTTCACCGCCAATAGCATGAGCTCGATCGACATCAAAATGACGATCACGTTCTTGCGATTGAGGAAGATGCCGAAAATGCCGAGCGTAAACAGGATGGCGGCGACGGTGAGATAGTGGCTGAGGCCGACGGTCATGTGAGGCCCCTCCCCGATTCGACCTCGACCAATTCGACCGCTTCCTCGCGGGTGCGCGCCACTTGTGCCGCAACCGACTGGCGCCGCACGTCGCGCTTGTGCTGCAGCGTCAGCACGATGGCCCCGATCATGGCAACCAGCAGGATCAGACCCGAAGCCTCGAACAAATAGACGTAGCGGGTATAAAGGACGAGGCCGATCGCTTCGGTGTTGCTTATGTCGACGGCCGGTGGAGTTGGCGCCTGGGCGATGATGTCGGGCGCGGTGACCCACGCACCCACGATCAGGATCAACTCGACCAGAAGCAACAGGCCGACGGCGGCCCCGATCGGCAGATATTTGAAGAACCCGGCCCGCAACACGGCGAAATCGACATCGAGCATCATCACCACGAACAGGAACAGCACCATCACGGCGCCGACATAGACCACGACCAGGATCATGGCCAGGAACTCGGCGCCGAGCAGCACGAACAGGCCGGCGGCATTGAAGAATGCGAGGATGAGAAACAATACGGCGTGCACGGGGTTCTTCACGGTGACGACCATGAAGCCCGCGCCCACGCAGAGGATGGCGAACAGATAGAAGAACAGCGCGGAAAGCATATAGCCGTCTTAGCTCATGTTGATTTCGTCATGGCCGGGCTCGTCCCGGCCATCCACGTCTTCGGCGCGGCATAAGCGCAAAACGTGGATGCCCGGCACAAGGCCGGGCATGACAGCTGGTGGGTTGGAAGATAACCCAACTATCCCCTCACCGGTACGGCGCGTCGAGCGCCAGGTTCTTGGCGATCTCGCGCTCCCAGCGGTCGCCGTTCGCGAGCAGCCGCTCCTTGTCGTAATAAAGCTCCTCCCGGGTCTCGGTGGCGAATTCGAAATTCGGTCCCTCGACGATGGCGTCGACCGGGCACGCCTCCTGGCAGAAGCCGCAATAGATGCACTTCACCATGTCGATGTCGTAGCGCGTGGTGCGGCGGGTGCCGTCGTTGCGCCTGGGGCCGGCCTCGATGGTGATGGCCTGAGCCGGGCAAATCGCCTCGCACAATTTACAGGCGATGCAGCGCTCCTCGCCGTTCGGGTAGCGCCTGAGTGCGTGCTCGCCGCGGAAGCGCGGGCTGAGCGGTCCCTTCTCGAACGGGTAGTTGAGGGTCGCCTTGGGGCCGACGAAATATTTGAGCGCCAGCCAGAACGCCGACAGAAATTCCAGCAGCAACAGAGACTTGGCGGCTTCAGCCAGACGCTTCACGCGCGCGCTCCTCTCAAGATGCCTGCTGCCAGAGTTGCAAGATCGCAGCCACGATCACTACCATGGCGAGCGACAGGGGAAGAAAGACCTTCCAGCCGAGCCGCATCAGCTGATCGTAGCGGTACCGGGGCACCATGGCCTTGACCATGGCGATCAGGAAAAACAAAAAGCAAACCTTCAGGGCGAACCATAGCACGCCTGGAATCCAGGTGAAGGGCGCGACCGGGAAGAGCGGCAGCCAGCCGCCCAGGAACAGCACGGTGCCGAGCCCGCACATCAGCACGATGGCGACATACTCGCCCAGCATGAACAGCATATAGGGGGTCGAGGAATATTCGACCATGAAGCCCGCCACCAGCTCGGACTCGGCCTCGAGCAGGTCGAACGGCGGCCGGTTGGTCTCGGCCAGCGCCGAGATGAAGAACACCACGCACATCGGGAACAGCGGCAGCCAGTACCAGCCGAGCAGCCCGAAGGCGCTGTCTTGCGCTTCGACGATGGCCGAGAGATTGAGCGAGCCGGCGATCAACAGCACGGTGATGATGACGAAGCCGATCGAGACTTCGTAAGACACCATCTGAGCCGCGGAACGGAGGGCGGCGAGGAAGGCGTATTTGGAGTTCGACGCCCAGCCCGCCATGATCACGCCGTAGACTTGCAGGCTGGAGATGGCGAAGACGTAGAGGATGCCGACATTGAGGTCGGCCACCGCCCAGCCTTTGGCGACCGGCAGCACGGCCCAGGCTGACAGCGCCAGCCCCGCGGTGACCAGCGGCGCCAACAGAAAAATTCCCTTGTTGGCGCCGGCCGGAATGATGGGCTCCTTGAACACGAATTTGAGCAGATCGGCGAACGACTGCCATAGTCCCCAGGGGCCGACCACGTTCGGTCCGCGCCGCATCTGCACCGCGGCCCACACTTTGCGGTCGGCATAGAGCAGGAAGGCGACGATGATCAGCAGGATGACGAGGAGCGCCACGCTCTGCACCACGATCAGCGCCAGCGGCAGGCCGTAGCTCGTCCAGAACTCAGCCATGGGTACCGGTCGCCTGGTCGGTGCGGCGGCCCGCGTGGAAGGCGCTCACATTGGCCATGATGGCGGAGGCGCGTGCGATCGGATTGGTCAGATAGAAATCCGCGATGGTGGGTCCGAAGCGCTCCTTGCCTGGCTTGGCAGGCCGCGCGGCGAGGCGCTCGACCTCAGTGGCGTCGGCGGGAACGACCATGTGGAGCAACGCGAGATGGGGATACGCGGTGAACATCGCCGCGCGCAATTGCTGCGCTGTATCGAACGGCAAGGTCGTGCCGAGCACGGCGGACAGAGCCCTGAGAATCGTCCAGTCCTCACGGCCCTCGCCCGGCGGAAACACCGCCCGCGCGGTCATCTGCACGCGGCCTTCGGTGTTGACGTAGGTCGCGTCCTTCTCGGTATAGGCGGCGCCGGGAAGGATGACGTCGGCGCGGTGGGCGCCGCGATCACCGTGGCTGCCCTGATAGATCACGAAGGCGTCGCCGAGCCGCGCCATGTCGATCTCGTCGGCGCCGAGTAGATAGACCACGTCGAGCTTGCCGGCGGAGGCCGCCTCCAGCATGGCGTCCACATCGAGGCCGCCTTTCCCCGGGACGAGACCGAGATCCAGGCCGGCAACCCGCGCCGCGGCGCTATGCAGGACGTTGAGGCCGTTCCAATCGGGCTGGAGCGCGCCCATGGCCATGGCAGCTTTGGCCGCCAGCGCCAGGATCGCCGCGCCGTCAGGTCGGGCGAGTGCCCCCTGCCCCACAATCAGCATCGGCCGTTCGGCCCGTTCGAGGGCCTTCAAGGACGGGTGGGAGCCGTCGGCAATCTTGGTAAGCGTTTCGGGGCCGGCGCCGAGATAGTCGTAGTCGTAGGTGAGATCCACTTCGGTGCCGATCAGACCGATCGGGATCTTGGCCTGAGCGTGGCGCCGGCGCTTGAGGATGCGGGCGTTGAGCACCGGCGCCTCGTTGCGCGGATCGGTCCCGACTAGCAAGATGGCGTCGGCCTGGTCGATGCCTTCGATGGTGGAATTGAACAGATAGGAGGCGCGGCCCTGCGCCGGATCGAGCTTGGCGCCGTCCTGGCGGCAGTCGATATTGGCCGAGCCCAGCGCCTCGGTGAGGAGCTTTAGCGCGAACATCTCCTCGGCCGCGGCGAGATCGCCGGCAAGAGCGGCGAAGCGGGCGCCGTCGATGCCCTTCAGTCTGTCAGCGATGGTCTTGAAGGCCTCGTCCCACGTGGCGGGCACGAGCTTGCCGTTCTTGCGCACGTAAGGCCGGTCGAGCCGCTGGGTGCGCAAGCCGTCCCACACATGCCGCGTCTTGTCGGAGATCCACTCCTCGTTGATGGCGTCGTTGACCCGCGGCAGGATGCGCATGACCTCGCGGCCGCGGGCATCGACCCTGATGGCGCTGCCGAGCGCGTCCATGACGTCGATCGATATCGTCTTGGTCAGCTCCCAGGGCCGCGCCGCGAAAGCATAGGGCTTGGAGGTGAGCGCGCCGACCGGGCACAGATCGACCACGTTGCCCGACAGGTTCGACCTCATGCCGTGCTCTAGATAGGTGGTGATCTCCATATCCTCGCCGCGGCCGATAGCGCCGAGTTCCTCGACTCCGGCGACTTCGGTCATGAAGCGGATGCACCGCGTACAGTGGATGCAGCGCGTCATGTAGGTGCCGATCAGCGGCCCGAGATATTTGTCCTCGACCGCGCGCTTGTTGTCCTGAAAGCGCCCCGCGTCGAAGCCATAGGCCATGGTCTGGTCCTGGAGGTCGCATTCGCCGCCCTGGTCGCAGATCGGGCAGTCGAGCGGGTGATTGATCAGCAGAAACTCCAGCACGCCCTCGCGGGCTTTCTTCACCGTCTCGGAGTTGGTGACGATGGTGGGCAGGGTGCCGTCGCGTCCGGGCCTGAGATCGCCCACGCTCATGGCGCAGGAGGCGACCGGCTTCGGCATGCCGGCCACCTCGACCAGGCACATGCGGCAATTGCCGGCGATCGACAGGCGCTCGTGATAGCAAAAGCGCGGGATCTCGATGCCGGCGAGGTCGCAGGCCTGGATCAGGGTGATGCCCGCCGGCACCTCGTGCTCTTTGCCGTCGATAATGAGCTTAGGCATCGCTCAACGCACCCTGGATGAAGGCTCGGAATTTGGGCGTGTATTGCGCAAGGTAACCGGAATTGAGGAAGTGCGGGGAGCGCAAATAGGCGCGGTGCGACTTGAACTGGAGGCGGACCGCGGCGTCCCATTCCTTGGTCGGCGAGACCTCCAATATCTCTTCGCTGGCGTTGAGGATAACGTCCACGAACAGCTCATATTTCTGGAACATTTCCTTGCTGCCATCCATCGTCAGGGCTTGATAGTCGAAATCGGCGAGATGCAGAGTCGGGTCCGACAGCTTGGGGTGCTCGAAGGCGAGCCTCAGATATTCCCGCCACAGCTCGTTGGCGTTGCCGCGGCGTTCGGCTTTGCGGCTCTCCGAGATTTGCTGATGCGCATAGATCAGGGCAACGATCGCCGCTACTGCCATCACCACGGTGCCGATCGTGACCGCGTTGTCCCAGAGCCAGACCATCAGCCCTACTCCGCCGCCACCGGCACCGAGGGCGCGATCGGCTTGGCCGCTTGTTCGTCGATACGGTCTTCGATGACGTGGCGGAAATGGCGGATGAGCCCCTGCACCGGCCAGGCGGCGGCGTCGCCCAGCCCGCAGATGGTGTGGCCCTCGACCTGGTGGCTCACGTCGAGCAGCATATCGATCTCGCGCTTCTCGGCCTGCCCCTTGGCCATGCGCTCGAGCACCCGCCACATCCACCCCGTTCCTTCGCGGCACGGGGTGCACTGGCCGCACGATTCGTGCTTGTAGAAATAAGACAGCCGGGCGATTGCGCGGATGATGTCGGTCGATTTGTCCATGACGATCACCGCCCCGGTGCCGAGCCCGGTCTTGAGCGCCTTGAGGCTGTCGAAATCCATCGGCAGATCTTCGCATTCGCTCGCCGGGATGCAGGGCACCGACGAGCCGCCCGGGATGACCGCGAGCAGATTGTCCCAGCCGCCGATGACGCCGCCGCCGTAACGGTCGATCAGCTGGCGCAAGGGGATGCCTATCTCCTCCTCGACATTGCACGGCGTGTTGAGGTGGCCTGACAGGCAGAAAAGCTTGGTGCCGGAATTGTTGGGGCGGCCGAGCGAGGCGAACCAAGCGGCGCCGCGGCGCAGAATGTCAGGGACCACGGCGATGGTCTCGACATTGTTAACGGTGGTCGGCGCGCCGTAGAGCCCGACATTGGCGGGGAACGGCGGCTTCAATCGCGGCATGCCCTTCTTGCCTTCGAGGCTTTCGAGCAGCGCGGTCTCCTCGCCGCAGATATAGGCGCCGGCGCCGTGGCTGAGATAGAG
>Ga0210116_1000043_pt1 | contig 13976 bp, 5 predicted proteins | sample RushOxbow_ThreeS_6_FD_185562 | JGI IMG/M metagenome (GOLD analysis project Ga0210116, IMG submission 185562) | Wetland microbial communities from San Francisco Bay, California, USA, that impact long-term carbon sequestration -... | ecosystem: Environmental > Aquatic > Marine > Wetlands ...
CAAGAGTAGATGTCTCCCGCGACCCTGGCGCATCATGTAGGGGTATGTCGAAAACCGTGGCATCCCGACTCTTCGGCACCGACGGGATCCGGGCCCGTGCGGGCGACTTTCCCCTCGATCCACCCACCATCGAGGCCATCGGACAGTCGATCGGGGAGTTGCTGGGAGGAGAGATCCTGGTGGCCCGGGACCCGAGAGAATCCGGCTGGTGGATCTATCGGCACCTGGCGGCCGGCCTCGAACGGGGCGGCACGCGGGTTCGGAACGCCGGGATCCTCCCGACACCGGCCGTGGCCCTCCTGACCCAGCAGTCGTCGGCCTCGGGCGGCATCATGATCTCAGCATCGCACAACCCTTTTGAAGACAACGGGATCAAGGTATTTGGCGCCCGGGGTGAAAAACTGTCCGACCGAGACGAGGAACGAGTCGAAGACCGGGTCTCGACTCTAGTCCCAAAAGTGGCTCCGTCAGGTTTGGCTGGCAGTGGCGTCCCTGAGGAGCTCCTGACTGAGAGTCTGGCCGAGACGCGGGAGTATCAGCGCCTTCTCCTCGAAGGCTTTCCCACTGGCCGGTGGCTGGAAGGCATTCACATCGCTATCGACTGCGCGAACGGGGCGACGAGCCAGGTCGGACCGGCGCTGTTCGAGTCTCTGGGAGCCCAGGTTTCCCGGCTGTCCTGTCGACCGGACGGAAGGAACATCAACTCGGCATGCGGGGCCGTACATCCGGAATCACTGACCCAATGGGTCCGCCAGCACACCGTGGATCTGGCAGTGGCGTATGACGGGGACGGGGACCGTGCGCTCTTCGTGACAGGTGAAGGACGCCTGCTCGATGGGGATGCCATCCTCTTAATTATGGCGCGTGCGATGAAGGCCCTGGGGAATCTGGTACCGCCGTCGGTGGTCGGCACGTCGATGACGAACATCCAGCTCGAGCACGACCTGGGACGGGAAGGCATTGTGCTCTTCCGTGTGGACGTTGGAGACCGCTATGTTTTCAGGAAGATGAAAGACGAAGGCCTGCCGCTGGGCGGAGAGCCCTCCGGCCACATCATCTTTCCGGACCACGGTCTGTCGGGGGACGGCCTGCTGACCACGCTCCGGCTGCTGGAGGTTCTGGTCCGGGAGAAACGGACGCTCGGCGAGCTCGCCCGCGGCTGGAAGCCCCGGCCTCAACTCCTACGGAATCTCCGCGTCGCCGAAAGAGTACCCCTCGAAGAGCACGCCAAAATATCAGGTAAGGTACAGGAAATAAAAGATCTGCTGGGATCGACCGGACGGATCGTCGTCCGTTACTCGGGCACCGAGCCGCTTCTCCGAATCATGATCGAGAGCGACTCCGACGAAACGAACGAGACCCTGGCCCGAGATCTGACAGCCGTCATTCGCCAGACGATCGGCTAAGCCCCCAGTTGACGTCCGCCGCCCCCGGACTGAACACCCCGCCACTTCAACGCTCAGCAAAGTCCAGGCCAGACTGGCATGGGAACCATGAGTCGGCCCCTGAATCCTAAGACAACACACAGGAGACGGTCGATTTCGGTATGACGTACGCAAATACTGCGCTTGACACTGCCTCCGGAGATCCCTACTATACTCTGATGTGCGTGCGCACTTGAGCAGTACCGTGCGCGCGGTGGCGAAAGGAAGACCGCCAGTACGACCGGCGGTTTTTTTAGCCCCTCCAGACTGGAATCGCCCTCGGGCGCCCCAGCCGGGATGCACAGTTGAGGCCTGAGAGCCTTAGCTCTTTGACAACGGAAAGCGTGCCTAATAGTCGATTTAACTGAGTCTTCGGCTAATCAAGCCAAATTTAGTATCGACTTTCAAAAGTTTATTTTGAGAGTTTGATCCTGGCTCAGAATCAACGCTGGCGGCGTGCCTAACACATGCAAGTCGAGCGAGAAAGGGGGCTTCGGTCCCCGAGTACAGCGGCGCACGGGTGAGTAACACGTGGGTAATCTACCTCGGAGTGGGGAATAACACCGGGAAACCGGTGCTAATACCGCATACGATCACAAAATCTTCGGATAGTGTGATGAAAGGCTTCGGTCGCTCTGAGAGGAGCCCGCGCCCGATTAGCTAGTTGGTGGGGTAATGGCTCACCAAGGCAACGATCGGTAGCCGGTCTGAGAGGACGGTCGGCCACACTGGAACTGAGACACGGTCCAGACTCCTACGGGAGGCAGCAGTGGGGAATTTTTGACAATGGGGGAAACCCTGATCAAGCAACGCCGCGTGGATGATGAAGTATCTCGGTACGTAAAATCCTTTCGACAGGGAAGAAGCTCTTCGGAGTTGACGGTACCTGTAGAAGAAGCCCCGGCTAACTCCGTGCCAGCAGCCGCGGTAATACGGGGGGGGCAAGCGTTGTTCGGATTTACTGGGCGTAAAGGGCGCGTAGGCGGTTTGTTAAGTCGGATGTGAAAACTGTGGGCTCAACCCATAGCCTGCATCCGATACTGGCAGACTAGAGTGCGAGAGGGGAAAGCGGAATTCCTGGTGTAGCGGTGAAATGCGTAGATATCAGGAGGAACACCGGCGGCGAAGGCGGCTTTCTGGATCGCAACTGACGCTGAGGCGCGAAAGCTAGGGGAGCAAACAGGATTAGATACCCTGGTAGTCCTAGCCCTAAACGATGGATACTTGGTGTGGGGGGAGTTGAATTCCTCCGTGCCGGAGCTAACGCGTTAAGTATCCCGCCTGGGGAGTACGGTCGCAAGGCTGAAACTCAAAGGAATTGACGGGGGCCCGCACAAGCGGTGGAGCATGTGGTTTAATTCGACGCAACGCGAAGAACCTTACCTGGGCTCGAACGGCTAGTGACAAAGGGTGAAAGCTCTCTTTCCCTTCGGGGACACTAGTCGAGGTGCTGCATGGCTGTCGACAGCTCGTGTCGTGAGATGTTGGGTTAAGTCCCGCAACGAGCGCAACCCTTGCCTTTAGTTGCCAGCACATTATGGTGGGCACTCTAGAGGGACTGCCGGTGAAAAACCGGAGGAAGGTGGGGATGACGTCAAGTCCTCATGGCCTTTATGTCCAGGGCTACACACGTGCTACAATGGGCGGTACAGAGGGTTGCAACCCTGCGAAGGTGAGCTAATCCCAAAAAGCCGTCCTCAGTTCGGATTGGAGTCTGCAACTCGACTCCATGAAGTTGGAATCGCTAGTAATCGCGGATCAGCATGCCGCGGTGAATACGTTCCCGGGCCTTGTACACACCGCCCGTCACATCACGAAAGCCGTTTGTACTAGAAGCCGGTGATTTAACCTTCGGGAGAAAGCCGTCCAAGGTATGAATGGTGATTGGGGTGAAGTCGTAACAAGGTAGCCGTAGGAGAACCTGTGGCTGGATCACCTCCTTTCTAAGAGTAAGTCTCACGCGCCTGATTAGCTGAAAGTGAAATCAGCTGGAGGGCACGCTTTCCGCCTCAACATAATCAAGATAGAAACTCTGGAGCTCGTACCCGGTATCCATCTGGAACCGGTTAACCAAGCTGAACGGGCCTGTAGCTCAGGTGGTTAGAGCGCACGCCTGATAAGCGTGAGGTCGGTAGTTCAAGTCTACCCAGGCCCATTCCAATCGGGCGGGATAGTTCTGAACGCCAGCGGACTCCAGGGGATGTAGCTCAGTTGGGAGAGCGCCGCCCTTGCAAGGCGGAGGTCGTCGGTTCGATCCCGATCATCTCCATTTTTCGCCGATCTTCCGATCGGCGAAGAATGCAGTTAGCTTCTATCAGCCTGGGGCCCACCGTCCGAGGACGGCCGGTACCCCCAGGACCAGCGAACTGCATTTTTTCGTCTCGATTTCGTTCCCTGCGGGTTGCGCCCGCACGAGGGACGCATTTTGGTCTTTGACAATTGAATATTGATGGGCAAATTCTACGAATTCGGTTCGTGGGAAGGGCTGCCCTGCCCGAGGCTGTAGTTTAGTCTCGTGGCTGGATGGTTCTGTTTCAACCGCGGATCTAGTAGAACGAGCGCCTAAAGGCAAAAGTCTTTTGGTAGTGATCAAGCTACTAAGGGCACACGGTGGATGCCTTGGCGACGGAAGGCGACGAAGGACGTGGTAAGCTGCGATAAGCCTCGGGGAGCTGCAAACAAGCGTTGATCCGGGGATCTCCGAATGGGGGAACCCACTCGGGCAAAACCCGAGTATCTGCGGCTGAATACATAGGCCGTATGAAGCAAACCCAGGGAAGTGAACCATCTCAGTACCTGGAGGAAAAGAAAACAATAGTGATTCCGTTAGTAGCGGCGAGCGAATGCGGAATAGCCCAAACCATCGTTTCTTCGGATTCGGTGGGGTTGTAGGACCTGTCATTGTGGAGTTACAAATCGCTTTGCTAGTAGAAGCGACTGGAAAGTCGAGCCATAGAGGGTGATAGCCCCGTACACGAAAGTGGAGCGACTCCCGACAGGCACCTGAGTACCGCGGGACACGAGGAACCCTGTGGGAATCCGGGAGGACCATCTCCCAAGGCTAAATACTATCCGTCGACCGATAGTGAACCAGTACCGTGAGGGAAAGGTGAAAAGAACCCCTGCTAGGGGAGTTAAAAGAACCTGAAACCGTGTGCTTACAAGCAGTGAGAGGGCTATGGCCATTCTTCGGAATGGTAATGCCTGATCGCGTGCCTATTGCATAATGAGCCGGCTAGTTATTTTCACGGGCGAGGTTAACCCTCTGGGGAAGCCGTAGCGAAAGCGAGTCTGAATAGGGCGATTTAGTCCGTGGGAATAGACGCGAAGCGGGATGATCTACCCTTGGCCAGGATGAAGCTGCGGTAACACGCAGTGAAGGTCCGAACCAGTGTCGGTTGAAAACGGCTTGGATGAGCTGAGGGTAGGGGTGAAAGGCTAATCAAATTCCGTAATAGCCCGTTCTCCCCGAAATAGCTTTAGGGCTAGCGTCATGCGAATTGCTTCGGCGGTAGAGCACTGAATGGACTAGGGGCCCCACCAGGTTACTGAATCCAATCAAACTCCGAATGCCGAAGACAAATACATGGCAGTCAGACAGTGGGGGCTAAGCCTCATTGTCGAGAGGGAAACAGCCCAGACCGCCAGCTAAGGCCCCAAAATCAATGCTAAGTGGTAAAGGACGTGAAGATGCTGAGACAGCCAGGAGGTTGGCTTAGAAGCAGCCATCCTTTAAAGAAAGCGTAACAGCTCACTGGTCAAGCGTCTTCGCACCGATAATTCAACGGGGCTCAAGCATTGTGCCGAAGCTGCGGACTGCATGGATCTTCGGATTCATGTTTTGGTAGGGGAGCATTCTGTTCGGCGCTGAAGTCCGACCGAAAGGACGGATGGAGCGTTCAGAAGAGACCCTGCCGGCATAAGTAGCGATAAGGGAGGTGAGAACCCTCCCCGCCGAAAGTCTAAGGTTTCCTGAGGAAGGTTAATCCGCTCAGGGTCAGTCGGTCCCTAAGCTGAGGTCGAAAGGCGTAGGCGATGGGAAACAGGTCAACATTCCTGTACCACCTTGATTTCGTTTGTACGATGGGGTGACGCAGGAGGCTAGCTCAGCTAAACCCTATGGCTATGGGAAGTGGAACCCGGTAGGCGGTCCGTGCAGGCAAATCCGCGCGGGCATTCAACGCTGAGAGGGGAGTCCGGAGTCGAACGACTCACAAGTGAGTGATGCCACACTGCCAAGAAAAACCTCTAAGGAGAGGTCAAGGTGACCGTACCGCAAACCGACACAGGTAGACGAGGATTTAATGTCCAAAGGCGCTTGAGAGAACACTCGTTCAGGAACTCGGCAAATTAGCACCGTAACTTCGGGAGAAGGTGCGCCCCATTATCGTGATGGTCCTCGCGGCCTGAGCGAGAAGGGGTCGCAGTGAAGCGCGTCAGGCGACTGTTTAACAAAAACACAGGTCTCTGCAAAGTCGAAAACGACGTATAGGGGCTGACGCCTGCCCGGTGCCGGAAGGTTAAAGGGAGAGGTTAGCGGCTTCGGCCGCGAAGCTTTGAACTGAAGCCCCGGTGAACGGCGGCCGTAACTATAACGGTCCTAAGGTAGCGAAATTCCTTGTCGGGTAAGTTCCGACCTGCACGAATGGCGTAACGATCTGACGACTGTCTTAACGAGTGACTCAGCGAATTTGTAGTTCCGGTGAAGATGCCGGATGCCCGCATCAAGACGGAAAGACCCCGTGCACCTTTACTATACCTTGGCAATGATTTACGGGCCAGTATGCGCAGGATAGGTGGGAGGCTTTGAACCGTGGCTTTTGGGCTGCGGGGAGCCAATGGTGAGATACCACCCTTGCTGTTCTGTGGATCTAACCTCGAACCGTTATCCGGTTCAGGGACATTGCCAGGCGGGTAGTTTGACTGGGGCGGTCGCCTCCTAAAATGTAACGGAGGCGCTCAAAGGTCACCTCAGGCTGTTTGGAAATCAGCCGTCGAGTGTAAAGGCATAAGGTGGCTTAACTGCGAGACCAACAAGTCAAGCAGGTGGGAAACCAGGACTTAGTGATCCGGTGGTTCTGTATGGAAGGGCCATCGCTCAACGGATAAAAGGTACGCCGGGGATAACAGGCTTATCCGGGCCAAGAGTTCACATCGACGCCCGGGTTTGGCACCTCGATGTCGGCTCATCGCATCCTGGGGCTGTAGAAGGTCCCAAGGGTTGGGCTGTTCGCCCATTAAAGCGGTACGCGAGCTGGGTTCAGAACGTCGCGAGACAGTTCGGTCCCTATCTGATGTGGGCGCAGGAGATTTGAGCGGGGCTGACCTCAGTACGAGAGGACTGGGTTGGACGGACCTCTAGTATACCAGTCGTCATGCCAATGGCGCAGCTGGGTAGCTATGTTCGGTTCAGATAAACGCTGAATGCATCTAAGCGTGAAGCTGGCCGCAAGATGAGATCTCCCGGACCGTAAGGTCCCTAAAGACCCGTGGAAGACCACCACGTTGATAGGCGGGATGTGTAAGCACAGTAATGTGTTCAGCTAACCCGTACTAATCGGTCGTGAGGCTTGATCAACCAAGAAATCATCACTACAAGAAATTCGCCCGTACGGCGCTCGATGCCCATCAATATTGAATTGTCAAAGGCCATTGCTCTTTGACTGCCTGTCGCCGGGAAGCGCGGTCGAGTAAGGGACCAGTTCCCTTCTCCCGATTCCCGGACGGACGGCATCACCAGTTTCTCGGTGACCTTACCGAGGGGGTCACACCCGTTCCCATCCCGAACACGGAAGTTAAGCCCCTCAGGGCCGATGGTACTGCGCGGGCGACTGCGTGGGAGACTAGGTCGTCGCCGGGAAAATTTTAAAGCCCCGCGCTCCCTGGAGTTGCGGGGCTTTCTATTTGTGTCCGTCCGTTTGACTGGGAATCTACGGACGACTATTTCAAGAGGCTCCAGACCGTCCTGGAAAATCCTGGGAAGTCACAAGCGGGCGCTCGACTACAGACGTCCCTATCGTTCGACAGCCTGATGAATCGGGAAATCCTCCTTAGACAGGCTGCCACGCCGTCCAGCGATTCGGATCCACTTCCAGAATCATCCCGCCGAGTATCTGATCCCTTCGATTACACGTCTTATATGACTCCTGATACTCACCCTGCGGGCGACGTGCCAATGTATCGGATGGGTCAAAATATAGATGATCCGATCACCTCTCTCGATACATTCGAATGGGCTTTCCGGCTTGTAGTATCTAGGATATTCGGTATCGGACAAGATTGTCTGGTAGTTGTCGGATAAGACCCTGTCATAGCATTCGAACTCGATACCCAATTGAGTCAGGAGTTCACTGGTTATGAAGTCGTTGTTCTTGATGTCTATGATTCGATTGACGAAATCACCATGAGATGCAATCGTCCTGATCTTATGCTCCGAAATCCGTTCAAGGCGAGTGAAGTTTGCTGTGAAGATCTTCCGAATAATCTCATATCGCTTCTTCGCTTCCTCACCGCTGGCATTATGATCCTTACAATACTGAGCGATCTCTTCGAAATGATAGCCCACCTCACTCCCATGTGTGGCTATTCTCTTAATGAGTCCGATGTCCCATGTTGACAGGCGGAAGTAGAAACTCGATTTGATACTATGACGTTCTTCGATCTCAAACATTCGTTCCGCCGTCCGGACGTCGAGATCGACATCATGTCTGTGAATAAAGAGTTTGCCGGCGTCAGTTAGTCCGTTACCAACAGCCATCCTGTAGAACTCAGGTATCGTAACGTGGGTATAGCCATGCTCGAGTGCGGTCGTCACGAGCCGTTCGTATTCTGCCAGCCGTGAAGGCATGAGATATGCCGCGTAGATGCGATCGATGATGGCCCTCACTGGCCTTCCTTCCTGCAGTCGAGTTTCGTTGTGTAAATTCCCGATTCCCTACATCACGGAAATCGTCAGCGCTCGTTGGTACACCAGCCTGACGAAGTCTGGAATGCCGCCAGCCAGTGGGATGTAACAGATTCATTGGCGCCACGAGCTCTGTTACAGGTCACTAGAGTATCTTTCGGCGCCTTAACGATGCATCGATAACGGTGAGTCCCGCTTCTGAATTGAGTGTATGGGTGGCCAGAAGCGCATTGTCCCAAAGCGGCTTGATATCCTGAACACATCGTTCTTCATAGACCTCGTCAGTGAGCGTCACGATCTGATTGATCTTCATCCCATGGCCATATCGGATCTCACTATTCTGCGAAGGCCTGTAGAGATTTCCGTGATGGGAGAAGATCTTCCCAGCAGGCCGGGCACTCCGAACATCGGAGACAACTGGATTCATCGGATGCGATAGCCATGATGTAGCGAGCGGGCTGTCAGCGTAGAAGAGAAATAGTTCGTCCAGGCGGGACGCACCATCGTGTTCACGGGAATTCGCGAACATCCACCAGCGTCCCCCATGTTCCAGCAGGGTTGCATCGACGACTGCGACGTCCTCCATCAGATTTCGAACGAACTCCCAGCCCAGCGGAAACTCCGTGGCTCGATAGAGTTCGACCGTTCGATTCGCGGAGGTCTCCGGGATCATGTACATCTCGCCTTCATACTCGAAAATGAACGGGTAGGAAAGATGGTACGAACGCTCCAGGACGCGGGAGGGTGCGGACAGAGTGCCGTCACTCCCGAGCGTCATGTGAGCGATGTGCCCCTTGTCTGCGGAGTATGGGAATTCCTCAACGAACAGATGATGCCTTCCATTTCTGAATACCACAAAGGGGTCTGCCCAAAATCGATCCTTTGGGGGGATAAGCTTTCGGAACCGCCAGAAGGAGGACTCGATGCCACGTTCCCTGAAGGAGTAAAGAAGAATCCACTGCTCGAATGACACGAGAGCGCGGAGACGCTTTCCGATGTAGCTGGCATAGTGCGCGACCAGAAGGCGCGTCAGCGTGAGATTGGATGGGACCGAGTACAGGCGTCTGTCGTAGAACTGCGGGTGTTCGTTCTTCGTCCGGACGTTCCGAAAGAAGGCTTCCTCACCGTCACGGTGCAGTTCCTCCAGCATTCTGGGTAAGAACGAAAGGGATTTCCAATAATAGTTCGCTTTGTTGCGATGGACGAACACAGGATCAGTCGGCGAGTGTGATCGGTAGAGTACCTGACCTCCGTCGAGGTCCTCGGTCAGTATCTGGAGAACCGATCCGGTCGTGGGCCACCCTTCCATCGTCTCCCAGAAACCTGCCGGGACGCCCCGATTGATTCGGCTGTCGCCATGGTGATAGGACCATACGCCGTATCTCGCTGCCGTCAGAATGTCACCGCGCAGTATTCGAAAGCCGAGCCGAACCAGGACATCGATGTGCTTTTCGCGAATCATCGCGGTCGCGTCATCGGGGAATCGATCTGAGAAGCGGGTTCGAATCGGCTCCACTGTTACGAATTCCGCAGCCGTGCGGAGGTCGGCGATGTTCTTCGGTGTGAATGGGTCGAACGGCAATTGCTGGAGTATGGGTTCGATCCTTTGAAACGCAATATACCCGATATGGGAAAAGCTTCTGGCAGCTTTGTGAACCAGGGACCGAGGAGGATCGGGTGGTGTGCCGTTCCGAATGACCAGTGCGAGTTGTGCGTAGGAACTCGACTGAATCCTCTCCAGCATCGTGTACGCCCAGGAGGGTATGGAATCTCCATCGACGAGGATACCGATCGAGAGCTTCCTGTCCATCATATCGTGTCTGCTTCCCTCATCCGGTGGTGCAAGCCTGACGCGCGGGTGAATCCCGGATTCCGAGTCGGATTGCACATCGCGTTACGGGAATGAAGGAGGGTCTCCCTGATCTCGAGATCGGACGAGTCACGAAGGATCCCCGTCGTGGAGAGAGCACACGCTTCCCCCTGCTGCGACCGTAACGTATCATGAAGGCGGTCCCGGAAAGTGAGGTCTTTAGATCGCAGTATCGTGGGCCTGAACGATGCCTGGCGTCGCGAAGACGTATTGATCGTTCGCCGGGATGAGAGACAAAGGACCGTGGGTTACTACTTGCCAGAATTATGTCCCGCTCTGATTCCACTCTGGTGTGCATGTTGCCGGGTCGAGGCCGTCGCTTGTTAGAGTGAAGCAGACATGTGTGGCATTGCTGGACTGGTAGGAAGTAAAGACAAGTCCGTCGCGAATGACACCGTCGCGCGGATGATGTCCTCACTCGCACGACGCGGTCCCGATGACCACGGAACGCATTCCTGGGAAGACGCCGTGCTAGGTCATCGGCGGCTGGCGATTTTTGATCTTTCCTCTGCGGGCCGGCAGCCGATGCTTTCGCCGGACGGACGCATCGGCATTGTCTTCAATGGCTCGATCTACAACTACAGGAGTCTGCGTAGCGACCTTATCAGCCGCGGCTGTACGTTTCTCAGCGATACTGATACTGAGGTCCTGGTTCTGGGATACATCGAATGGGGGCTCGACGAACTACTCAGACGACTGAGAGGTATGTTCGCGTTCGCACTCTGGGACGATACGCGACACCGGCTGTTTCTCGTCCGGGACCGGTTGGGCGTCAAGCCACTCTCATACATCGTCCGGGGTGACACGATTGGTTTTGCGTCTACGCCTCGCGCACTGAGCAGGGGCGGCCTGGCGAGTGATCTGGATCCGCGGGGTATCCTGGCTTATCTCGGTCTGAGTTATGTTCCGGATCAGATGTCGGTCTATCGGTCCGTGAAGAAGGTCCCAGCCGCGACCCTCATCGAATGGAACGACGGAATCATCAGCGAACGATGTTACTGGAGAGCGCCAGTACCCTCCGACGATGTCGTTACGTCCTTCGACGATGCGGTGGACAAAGCCGAACACCTGCTTCTCGAAGCGGTCCGCTCACGATTGTACGCTCATGTGCCAACCGGCGCTCTCCTCAGCGGTGGTGTGGATTCGGGACTGGTCTGCTGGGCAATCTCCCAGCTGAACAGAAACCTGACGGTATTCACCGTCGGGGTGCCCGGAGACCCATGGGACGAAACCGAGGCCGCCCGACATACCGCCCAGGTCCTCGGTGTGAAACACGAGGTTCTCGATCTGTCTGGTCAGGACGACGTCGAGCCGGAAAGACTGACTGCGGCCTATGCGGAACCGTTCGCGGCTCCCTCGGGTCTGGGAATGCTGAAGGTTTCCGAGGCTGTATCGGGACGAGTCACTGTCCTGCTCACCGGCGACGGAGGCGACGACATGTTTCTCGGTTATCCCCGACATCGGCATCTCTGGACCGCCGGAAAGCTGCCGTTGTGGGCTCAACCGGCTCTGAGAACGGGATGGAGACATCTGGAACTCTTGTTTCCCAGGAAGGGACCTTTGCGCCGAATGGCTGCCCTTTTCGACTACGCATCGGGAAATCTCGATGCCTACTTCAACCACTGGGCATGGCTTAGCAATCCCCTTCTGAATCCTCTGCTGGGACCGCGGCTAAATGATCTTCAGATGGACACGGCATCACCAACCGTACCCGGCGATCAGAGTCCGTTGACGAGCGTTCTCGCCTACGAGATCGAGTCCCGGTTCGTAGGGGAGTATCTGACCAAGGTCGATGGCGCGACCATGCATTACGCGCTCGAGGCGCGCTCTCCGTTTCTGGATCAGGAGCTCTGGGAGTTCGCGGCCTCGCTGCCGTACGATATCCGACTCCGACACGGAATGCTGAAGGCGGTATTGCGAACCATCGTGAAGAGACGGATCGACCCGACAACGGCCCATCGCCGGAAGTCGGGCTTCAGTATCCCCGTCCATCGGTGGATCCGTGGGAAGTGGCGTCGGCGCGTTCAATCCGCGTTTGAAGATTCCGTGCTTCAGCGGGAGGGATGGATCGATACCACATATGCCATCCAGCTCCTGGAACAGCCCGACCTGCCGAGAACCTACTTAGATCAGCTGTGGTACCTGTATGTGCTCGAACTCTGGATGCGGCAGGAACGCTCCTACGATGCTTCGGTCGTCTGACCCTGGGCGACAGTCGGTCCGATCGTCACCTCACAGCAGCGGAGAATTCAAACACGATAGTGATCGCGATACCACCGGACGAAGTGTCCAACACCTTCTTCGATTGGTACGGATGGGCTGAAACCCACGTCCCTCTTAAGGTCCTCCACATCCGCATAGGTCGCCACCACGTCACCCGGCTGCATCGGCAGGAAGTTCTTTTCGGCCTTCCGGCCCAGCTCACCTTCCAGGACTTCGATCAGCCGCATCAGCTGCGTTGGATTGTGATTGCCGATGTTGTAGAGGCGGTATGGAGCACTGCTGGTTGCAGGGTCGGGGGCATTCCCGGACCATCGTGGATTCGGCGTGGGAAAACTTTCAGATATCCGGACGACCCCTTCGGCGATGTCGTCGATATACGTGAAGTCACGCTGCATCCTGCCGTGGTTGAAGATGTCGATGGGTCGGTTTGCCAGTATCGCTCTGGCGAACAGGAACATCGCCATATCGGGCCGGCCCCACGGGCCATAGACCGTGAAGAAGCGCAGGCCGGTTACCGGTAAGCCATAGAGATGGGCATAGGTATGCGCCATCAGTTCATTCGCCTTCTTGCTGGCCGCATAGAGCGAGACGGGATGATCGACATTGTCATGGACCGAGAAGGGCATGCTGGTGTTGGCCCCGTATACCGAACTCGATGACGCAAACACCAGATGCTCGACCTGATTGTGACGACAGCCCTCGAGAACATTTACGAAGCCGGTGATGTTACTGTCGACGTAGGCGTGGGGGTTCTCGAGCGAATACCGGACTCCTGCCTGTGCCGCAAGGTGAATCACCCGGCCGAACTTCTCTGTTCTGAACAACTCCGGAACCGCCTCGCGATCGGCCAGTTCCATCTTCAGGAACCGAAAACCGGTATGGCGCCGGAGACGCTCCAGGCGAGATTCCTTCAGACTGACGTCGTAATAGGCATTGAGGTTGTCGATTCCGACAACCTCGTCACCGCGCCCGAGCAGGCGCTCGGCGACATGCATACCGATGAAACCGGCGGCACCGGTGACGAGGATCTTCATTGAATAGACCTTTTGATATGGTGACAGGTCGAGCTGATCACGAACCGCTGACACTTATACTTAGGGACATCATGTCTGACAGTCTCCAGTGCATTCTCTTCCTTCCATGCAAGTTTGGGACTCTTCATCAGACCCTGGCGAGGAGCGACTCGTAAATGCCCTCGAGCTGATCGTTTAGTCTGTCGATGTTGTAATGCTCTTCTATGACCCGACGTCCGGCTTCGCCCATCGACGCTACCACTCCCGGTTCTTCCACCAGACGTCCAACGGCGTCCGCGAGCGCCACGTCGTCCCTTTCATTAGTGAGAAACCCCGACTTACCGTCGACCACCAGTTCCGGAATTCCGCTATGCCACGTGGAAACCACAGGCATGCCTGTGGCCATGGCTTCCATCAGAGAGACCGGTATGCCTTCCTGATCCCCGTTCGATGCGGTCACCGAGGGCAGGACGAAGATGTCGCATCGGGACATGTAGTCGCGAATTCCTTCCTGAGTCACCCAACCGAGAAATCTGAGACTG
>Ga0210116_1000045_pt1 | contig 13510 bp, 13 predicted proteins | sample RushOxbow_ThreeS_6_FD_185562 | JGI IMG/M metagenome (GOLD analysis project Ga0210116, IMG submission 185562) | Wetland microbial communities from San Francisco Bay, California, USA, that impact long-term carbon sequestration -... | ecosystem: Environmental > Aquatic > Marine > Wetlands ...
GGCGCGGCGTCGGCCAGTGTGGCGCCGTCGACGAGAAAGCGTATCTGCGCGCCGTTGGGATTATCGTCGCCGGCGGTGAGATAGATGGGATGGGACGACGCACGTCCGTCGCTCGTGGTGCCATGCGGCAGGAAGCTTTCGTCGCTATAGGCCCAAAGCAGCGTATCGAGCGCAGCGACGCGCTCCTCGCTCGCCGCCTGCACGGCTGCGCGCCAGCCGCGCTTCAGTGACAGTTCGAGCAGGGTCGGCAGCACATCGTCGAGCGTCCGCTGTCCCAGATGGTAGAAATAGACTTCGGTGACGTGGCCTTCGCTCATCGGCCACGCCTCGATGCAAACGGGTTGTCGCCTTTGCGCAGATTGAGCCTGATCGGCACGCCCGGCATGTCAAAGCTTTCGCGCAACGCGTTCACCAGATAACGCGAATAGGATTCCGGCAACCCGTTCGGCCGCGAGCAGAACAGCACGAAGGTCGGCGGCCGGGCATTGGCCTGGGTCATGTATCTCAGCTTGATACGCCGGCCAGAGTGGGCCGGTGGCGGATGCGCATCGGCCGCTGCTTGCAGCCATTGATTGAGCGCATGAGTTGGGAGTCTCCGGTTCCACAAGGTATCAGCGTCTAGGATCGCCTGCATCAGCCCATCGAGACCCTTGCCGGTCAGCGCCGACACCGGCACCAGGGCCACGCCTTTCACTTGGGGCAATAGCCGCCGGCAGGTCTCGCGCAACGCCGTAAGGCGCTTGGCGCGGTCGCGGACCACGTCCCATTTATTGATGGCAATGACCAAGGCGCGGCCTTCCTGGGCGATCAGATCGGCGATCTGAAGGTCCTGCTTCTCGAAGGGTTGCTCCGCATCGAGCAGCAGCACCACGGATTCTGCGAAGCGGATCGCCTTGAGCGCGTCGCCCACCGACAATTCCTCGGCGCGGCCCTCCACCTTCATCTTGCGCCTGAGCCCGGCGGTGTCGAACAGCAGCAAGGACCGGCCGTCCCATTCCAGCGGCGAGGCGATCGAGTCCCGCGTGATGCCGGATTCGGGCCCGGTGATCATGCGCTCTTCGCCGAGCAGTGCATTGATCAGGGTCGACTTGCCGACATTCGGCCGGCCGACGATGGCAATGCGAAGCTTGTGCGGCGTCGCCTCCTCGGGGGCCGCGTCTGGATTCGGCGCGGTCTCGCCACTGGCCTGGCACACCTGCTGAATGGCTTCGCTCAGTTCGCCGATGCCGAGGTCGTGCTCGGCCGAAATCGGCAGCGGCTCGCCGAGACCGAGGGAAAAGGCTTCATAAAGACCGGGCTCGGCGGCCCGCCCCTCGCATTTATTGGCCGCGAGAATGAGAGGCTTGCCAGACCCGCGTATCAGATCGGCGAACATTTCGTCGGTGGCCACGACGCCATCCCGCGCATCGATCAGGAACAGCACCAGGTCCGCCTGGGCGACGGCGGCTTCCGTCTGCCGGAGCATGCGCGGCGTAAGACCCTTATCCCCGGACTCGAGCCCCGCGGTATCGACCAGGGTCACGATGCAGGACCCAAGCGTTGCGTCAGCTTCGCGCCGGTCGCGCGTCAAGCCCGGCTGGTCGTCGACCAGCGCCAGCCGCTTGCCGGCCAGCCGGTTGAACAGGGTGGACTTGCCGACATTCGGCCGTCCGACAATGGCGACGGTGAAGGACATTGGTCCCTTGGGAGTGGAACGCGAGGGGTCCGACGACCCCTCGCCGAGACTAGTTGAGAGCAATCAGCGAAGCGTTGTCGGCCAGGATATACATCCGGCCGCCGGCCACAACCGGCGCGACGAACACCGCGGTATCAAGATCAATCTGGCTGACCACCTGGCCGGTCCGCGCATCCGCCCCCACCACCAACCCGTCGGCCGACACCAACCAAAGCTTGCCGCCAGCCAGCACCGGGCCACTCCATCGCCTGCTCGTGGGGAGTTCGGTCACCCACCGTGCCTTGCCGTCGGTGCGGGAGAGCGCCGCCAGCTTGCCGTCGAGGTCCGCCACGAACACGGTATCGCCAGCGACCCACGGCATCTGCGTGCTGCCGAGATTTCGCGTCCACAGCCGCTCACCCGACGATTCGGAGACGGCAATCATCTTGCCGCCGTGACTGGCCACGAACACCACACCGTGGTCGATCACCGGCCGCGCCGGATCGCCGAGAATTCCCGACGCCGAGGTTTCGCTCGACCGCGCCAGGGACTCCTGCCAGGTCCCTTTACCGCTGGTGATGTCGAATGCGCCGACGTCGCCGGCCGGGAAAGTCGCGACCACGATATTGCCACTGACCGCCGGGCTCACGTTGCTGAGCAGTGTGGCCGCTTGCGGCAAGCCTCGCGCGGTCCATAGCTGTTCGCCGTCGGCGGTACTGAGCGCGTAAAGATCATTGCCCGCCGTCACGAAAAAAATCTTGCCGCCCGCAGCGGTCGGCGCGCTGCGAATGGGCTCGCCGATTCGCTTGGACCACAGGATTGCGCCATTGCCGGCGTCGATACTGACCACAGTGCCAAAGCCGGTCGCTGCGTAGAGATGGCCGCCGTCTAATGCCAGACCTCCCCCGAAGCCTTCCCTGCTCTTCTCATTCTCGGGAGTCAGGCTCACGCGCCACAGCTTTCCGCCGCTGGCTGAGGAAAAGGCCGAAACAGTACCTGCGGCGTCGAGGGTGAAGACCTTGCCGTCGGCGACCAACGGCACCGCGCTTAAGCGGCCACTCGACGACGATCCCGTTCCGGCGTCGGCGCCCCATACTTTCCGCAGCTGATCGCCAAGGACGAGATGGCCGGGATTGTTGCCAGGCGAGCCCCCCGGCTCCGACCAGGATGCATTGGCCTGAGGCGGCGGAAGCTGAATCGGCCTGGCCGCCTCGGCCGGATCTACACCGACCGCGGTCGGATCGGTAATCACCGCGATGCGTTCGCCGGGCAGAGGCACTTCCTTCTTGGAGAACGGGTTGGCGACTGTATTCTTCAGCGAGGCCAGAGAGCTGCTGCTGCAGCCGGCAACGCTCACAGCCAGGGCTACGCAGACCCCGGCGCCAAGGAGGCAAAGGCAAATTTCCCGTATTCGACCCCGGCGCAACGTCGAGCCACCCTCGGATTCACGCAAGCTATTTTGCCGTCGTGCTCAAGGCTTGCGGCGCTCCCACGATCAGCGCAAGCATCATGTCGGCGCGCTCCCGCAAATTGGGCGGGGTCCCCTGGTCGCCGACCAAGTCGCTGAATTGCTTTTCGGCCTCGCGCATATCTTTCAATCGGTAAGCCGACAGCCCAAGCAGCTCGCGCGCTGAAAATCGCCAGGCGCTGCCGGAATCGATCAGACCTTTGAGCCGCCGCTCCATTTCCGCGTAGTCCGCCTGGTCGAGCATAAGCGCCGCGGCTTGCAGCGTGGCGTGGCCCTGCAAAATCGGATCGACGCTTGGATCGGTTGCCAGCGCATCATAATCGGCGACGGCATTGCCGGGTTCGCCAGCCTTGGCCGCGGCTGCGGCGAGTTGAAAACGGGCCAGCACCCGGTAACCTTGCGGTCCACTCTTGGCCAAGGCGGTCAGCATCTCTTCTGCCTTGGCCGAGTCGGCGCCGTCTTCCATGCTCAAGGCTTGAGTGAACTTTGCGCCGGCCTCCTGCGCCTGCTTCTCTTGCCAGTAGGCCCAGCCTTTATAGCCGCCGACGCCCGCCACCACGACCACGGCAAGAGCCAGGGCGTAGACGCCGTATTTGTCCCACAGCTGCTGGTATCGGTCTTGGCGGACGGCCTCGTCCACCTCACGCAGAAAGGAATCGCGGTCGCTCATCGGCAGCAGACTCTTTTGACGTTGCGGCTATGACGAGAAAAGCGGCCGGTCCTTGCGGAGCCTTATGCTGTTCCTCTCTGTCCGCCGTATAGTGAAGGCGCCTCTGAGGCGCAAGGTAAAGAGCCCTGGGTCCCGTCCGCGCGGCGCGGTAACCGAGAGACCGAATATGGCCTAACTGCCTGTCATTTTGGTCTTTTTCGTGGCCTCGGCGTCCTCCTCGAACATTGCATAGGTGTTGTCGGGAGACGGGAAGGCGCGGGTTCGGACCTCGGTGGCAAACGCCTTGACGGCAGCCTCGATGCCGGCGCCGAGCTGGGCATATTCCTTGACGAATTTCGGCACGCGCGGCGAGAGACCTAGCATGTCCTCGAGCACCAGGATCTGCCCATCGCACTCCGACGACGCGCCGATACCGATGGTCGGAATGTCGATTTGCTTGGTGATGCGCGCAGCCAGCAACTCGGCGAGCGCCTCGATCACCACGGCAAATGCGCCGGCCTCGGCGACCGCCTTGGCGTCGGCCTCAAACGCCGCCCACTCGGAGCGAACGCGGCCGCGCGGCGAGAAGCTGCCGATCGTATTGATAGCCTGTGGCGTCATGCCGATATGGCTCATCACCGGAATGCCGCGCTCGGAGAGATAGCGGATGGTCTCGGCCATGTGCACGCCGCCTTCGAGCTTGATCGCGCCGCAGCCGGTTTCCTTCAACACCCGCGCGGCATTACGGAAGGCAATCGCGGGGCTCTCCTCATAGGATCCAAACGGCATGTCAACCACCACGAGAGCGCGAGTCGAACCGCGCACCACCGCCTGCGCATGCATGATCATTAGCTCGAGCGGCACTGGCACGGTGGTCTCGTAGCCATGCATCACCATGCCGAGGGAGTCGCCGACCAGCAGCATATCGACATGAGGGTCGATGAGGCGCGCGGTATGGGCATGGTAGGCGGTGAGCGCGACGATGGGCACGCTCCCCTTGCAGCTGCGAATCTCGGGCGCGGTCACCCGCTTCACGGCAAAATCCTGCGACACGTCGTTCGGCTCCTCAACCGGCTGCGAGCGTCGGGCCAAAGGCCCTTCGGTCTTATGGCAGAAATATAGGGAGTTTTGCAGTGCAAAAAACGGGCCGAACCTGGCCATTTTCCTCACTGCGGCCACGGCGTGGTGCCGATCAGGAGCGGGTGCAACCAGACCAGGAACACCCCATAAAGCACGGTGCCGAGCACCACGGCGATGAGGTCGTTGCGCGGCGGCCCGCCCGCCGGAACGCCGATTAAGCTCGTCGGCTTGCGCCGCTTGAGCGTGATGCGGTCATAAACGGCATAAGCCAGGAATGAGCCGAACAGAATGATCGAGGCGAGATCGCCGTTGGCGATGAGGTGAGCGAGCGCCCAGGTCTTGATCGCCGCGAGGAAGGGATGCTTGAGGCGCGATTTGATTTTCCCCGGCACATAGGCCGCAACCAGAAAGATGAAGGCCGGCAGCATCAACACGATCGCCACAAAGCGCGTCCAGCCGGGCGGCGACCACACCTGGATCACCGGCGCCTTGGCAAAGCCATAAACCAGCAGGACGAAGCCGGCGATCGACAGCAGCGAGAACAGCGTTTTGTAGCCGTTTTCGCCGAGACGGCCGACGAGTTTCTCCCGCAAGCCGGAAACTGCCGGCAAAAGGTGCAGGCCGAGAAAGACGACGATGCCGATGATGAGCAGCGTCATGGCCGCGGCTTAGCCTTCCCCCGTTGCCGTCGCCTCAACCGGCAGGCGGCGGTCCGAACCGGTTCGGCCCAGGCGTGCCCGCCAGGAAGCCGAGCTCGATCAAAAGCCAGATCGCCCCGATGATCGGGATGAGCGCGATCAGCACCCACCAGCCCGACTTGTCGCGGTCGTGGAAGCGCTTGATATAGATCAAGATGGCCGGGGTGATCACGATCAGCGCGAAAATGCTGCTGAACAGGCCGACGCCGTTTTGCGGGTCGTAATTGCCCGTAGCCACGTCGACCAAGGCCAAGATCAGGCTGATCACGAACACCGGAAGAATAAGCTTGAGCCACCATTGCTTCCGGCTCACCCGGCCTTGAGCCGAGAAGTAGAATTGCTTGAAATCCATCGTTTCTCCCCTGGGTTGCCCCTAGCAAGCAAAGCTTACCCGCGGCCGGTCCGTCAACAACACCCGATTGTAGCGGAGAACCCATACTCGTCTTTGCGGGTGTTCCTTTCGGTCGCCTCCAGGCAAGATCGCGGGGCAGTGACCGGTGCGACTTGAGTGCTCAAGCGGAATGCGATCTCGAAACGATTTTCACTGCTGGGAAATCGACTGGGTTCTCACGTGCCACTCATATGCCAACAATATGATTGTCGTGGTCGATCGAACCATTCCGGTGCACCACGCCGAAACGCGCAGCTATAACCACGACGTCGCCTGGCAGCAAATGGTCGGTTTTCTCGACGGGTTGACCGCGTCTGAGAAGGCCCTTTACTAAGTGCTGCAAGGCTATGTCCAGGGCCAGGACGGCTCTGAGCCGAGCAGAGAAGCGGAACACCGACGCCGTTTCCGAGTCTGGTGAAGACTGAGGCGCAGCGAAAGACAGAAAGGTGGGGCGTCGGTTCCAGGCGGCGCAAGCCCGCTTTGCCGGAAGCGGACTTCCGGATCAGGGTTTGCGCATCATCTTCTTGGCGATGCCCTCGGCGACCGTCAGATCCTTCTGCGGAATGAACGGCTTGTTGCTCCACCCCGGCCGCGATGAAGTCGGCTGGCGTTCACCGGGTTCGCACTTCGTCACCGGATGGGCAGCGATCTCTTTTTCGAGTCGAGCGGCCTCCTCTTCGCGGGTCTCGCCGATCAACACCCGCTTGCTCGGTCTCCGCATGCCATAAGGCTGTGTTTTTTTAAAGCTCATCAGCTAACTCCGATTCGATGTGGGGACTTGGAGGACGCGCACCGCATCGCTTCCCTCCGATCAACCGAGCCTTACCAGAATCGGCCGCTCACGCCCACGAATATCGTGATCAGGCCGAGGCCCAAATTGATCGCGACGATGCGGCGCATTTGACCAAGGTGCTTGGCCGCCTCGGTGAAATGACTGCCGTCGACCGCGGCGGCGAAACGCCGCCACGGCACGAAAAACAGATGCAGAAACAACAGCATCATCACGATGCCGATGCCCTGCATAATATGGATGTAGGGACCGGCGCCGGCGAGGCCACCGAAAAAGCCGAATATCATGCCGTAGCCGCTGGCGAGCAGAATGATAATGCTGGTCCACACCCACGGGAAGAATTTGCGGAACACCCGACGCCACAGCTGAAGCCGCGTCTCGGATTCAAGCGGCGCCGCCGACGGGCGCAGCACCCCATAGGCGAAGAACATGCCGCCCACCCACACCACTGCCGCAAGCACATGAAGCGCGATCAGGATTGCCATGCCGCCAGACTATCACACCACCCTGTCAGGCGGCGCCTCCTTCGGGAGCGTTCTGTTGGCGCTGAGCCGCGCCACCGAGGCGAGCTTAGCTCCTTCGCCGCGCGACGCGCGCGAAGTGATGTCTGCTGCGCTCAAGTAGCGCGAAGCGCGGTAGCGCACCAAAACTGCGCTCAAGCAGGCCAGAGGCCGGTAGCGCATTAACAATGAGGACTGCGGGGCACCGTGAGCCTCGTCCGATTTTTTGTGGGCAACCTCAAGGTGCCCCGCTGCGGCGATATTTTTGCAGCCCATGCCGCGACGCCTTACCTCTGTTTCCGCTCGCGTGACCCGAAGGGATCACTGTCGGAGTTGACCTGGGCATCGCAGCCCAGGCGACCGCGGGTTAGGACCCCTGAGGATGCTCCGTTACGCGCGCGCGCGGTACGAGTCCGTTGTCGCCGTTGTCGCCGTCCTCGTTGGTCGCGCGCACCTCAAACGTCGCACCCCTCGCTCCAAGTTACAGACGGTCTGCAGCTCGCGTCCTCACGGACGAGGGATGGGGTGAGTGTAATCGCGATTTGCGCGCCGGGGATAAGGCGTGGTCTGACTCGTGCCAAAAGCGGCCCATAGGTCTCCGCCCGGCGCCAGCCGGGCGGAGAGTGTTGGTGTCATGAAAGCGGCCTTCAGTCGGTGCAGCCATACCGTTCGGTGTCGGGAACTTTGTTTCCGTTCGCGTCTTCGTCGTAGATCACGAACACGTCGCCGTTGCCGCAGAACGTGTTGTTTTGACCGGCTGTCCTTTCAAAGTGGGAGCGAGTTGTCTTTGACGTGCCAGGCCAAGAGGGCCTAACCGTACGTCGCTCGCCGAGCCAATTCGGGTTAAACGAAATGACGAAAAAACATCGCCACCGACCATCAGGGCTTATCGAGCCGCTGCGCCGGGTCGAACTGCCTGCGGACACCATCGAACTCGCGCGATATCTCGTCGGCAAAACCCTGGTGCATGATCTTTCGACGAGCAGGCTAAGCGGCCGCATCGTCGAGGTGGAAGCCTATCCCCCCGGCGACGCCGCGGGCCACGCGTTCCGAGGAAAGACGCCAAGCAATCAGACTTTGTTTCTCGGACGGGGCTACTGCTACGTCTATTTCACCTATGGCTCGTCGTTCATGGTGAACGTCACCAGCGAGCCACCGGGCATCGGCGCCGGCGTGCTGTTGCGGGCGCTGGAACCGCTCGACGGCATCGAGACGATGCAGCGCGATCGCAAGACGGCACAGATGCGGGATATTGCCCGCGGCCCTGGCCGCCTGGCCAAAGCCATGCAGATCGACAAGCGATTTGACGGTACCGATCTGTGCGCCGCCGAACCGCTTTGGCTCGGCACGCCGGCTCGGCCTACCGGTGCCGTCGGCAGCAGCACGCGCATCGGCTTGACGCGGGAGATCCACGCCAAGCTCCGATTTTTTGAGCGCGGCAGTCCGCATCTTAGCGGACCGAAGTCGCTCTCCATCTGAGGAGAGAAATTGGCATGCTTGGCAACACGTCCCGCTTCACCGGGCAAGCGTCTATCTGCTGAAGGGCAAGCCTACTCCCATTCGATGGTGCCGGGCGGCTTGGAGGTGATGTCGTAGACCACGCGGTTGATGCCGCGCACCTCGTTGATGATGCGCGTCGCCACCGCACCGAGGAAATCGTGGGAAAAGTCGTAATAATCGGCGGTCATGCCGTCGGTCGAGGTCACCGCGCGCAGCGCGCACACATAATCGTAGGTGCGCGCATCGCCCATCACCCCCACGGTGCGCACCGGCAGCAGCACGGCGAAGGCCTGCCAGATCTGGTCGTATAGGCCGCGCTTTCGGATCTCGTCGAGATAGATGGCGTCGGCTTTCCGTAAGATGGCCAGCTTCTCCTCGCTGACCTCGCCCGGCACACGGATGGCGAGCCCCGGCCCCGGGAACGGATGGCGGTCGACGAACGCCGCGGGCAGGCCGAGCTCGCGCCCGAGCGCACGCACTTCGTCCTTGAACAGCTCGCGCAACGGCTCGAGCAATTTGAGGCGCATGCGTTCCGGCAAGCCGCCGACATTATGATGCGACTTGATCGTCGCCGACGGACCACCGGTCGCCGACACGCTCTCGATCACGTCGGGATAGAGTGTGCCTTGCGCCAGGAACTCGACGTCGCCGACTTTGTCGGCTTCCGCCTCGAACACGTCGACGAACAATTTGCCGATCATCTTGCGTTTCAATTCCGGGTCGGTGACGCCTTGCAGCGCATCGAGGAAGCGCGCCGACGCATCGACCGCGACCAGCGGGATGTTGTAATGACCGCGGAACAGCTCCTCGACCTGCCTCGCCTCGTCTTGGCGCAACAAGCCATGATCGACGAAGATGCAGGTGAGCTGGTCGCCGATCGCCTCGTGGATCAACAGTGCGGCGACGGTCGAGTCGACCCCGCCCGACAAGCCGCAGATCACGCGGCCCGCGCCCACTTGCGCCCGGATGCGGGCGACCTCGCTCGCGCGGAACTGCGCCATGGTCCAATCGCCGGCGCATCCGGCAATGGCGCGCACGAAATTGGCGAGCAGCGCCGCGCCTTTCGGCGTATGCACCACTTCGGGGTGGAACTGCACCCCGTAGAGCCGGCGCGAATCGTCGGCGATGGCCGCGAACGGCGCGCCGGTCGAGATCCCCACGGCGCGGAAGCCAGGCGGCAGCCTTGTGACGCGGTCGCCATGGCTCATCCACACCGGCGCCCGCTCACCCACTTGGAACACGCCGTCGAATAGCGGCGTATCGTCGATGATCTGGAGTTCGGCGCGGCCGAACTCGCGCGAGTGCCCGCCCTCGACAACCCCGCCGAGCGCCGCCACCATGGCCTGCTCGCCGTAGCAAATGCCGAGCACCGGCACGCCGGCATTGAACAAGGCGGAAGCGGCCTGGGGCGTGCCGGTCTCATGCACCGAGGCCGGGCCGCCCGACAGGATGATAGCCTTGGGCGGATCGGACTGAAGTGCGGCTTCCGTTTGGTCGAACGGCACGATCACCGAATAGGCGCCCGCCTCGCGCACCCGCCTGGCAATGAGTTGGGTGTATTGCGCCCCGAAATCGACGATCAGCACCCGGTCGTGCTCGGGCTCCGGGACCGGCGACGGGTCGTCGACGGCGGGGTCGGCGGTCATCGGTGGCGTTTCGTTCATCATGGCGCGTGGTTATAGCAGCGTGTTCGAGTCGGCAATGACTTCAAATTGGCTTATGCAAAGCTGGACGTTAGCAGGGGCATGCATATGGCCACGGCCGAACAGGACAGTTTCGCGGCGCGTCTTCGCGCGCAAATCGAGGCCTACCACGACTCCGCGCTGGTCTATGCCGCGGTCAAGCTCGCCCTACCCGACGCCCTGGCGGCGGGACCGCTGACGGCGGAGCATCTGGCGGCCGCGCTTGGACTGTCCGCGCCACATCTTCACCGCTTCCTGCGCGGGCTGTGCATGCTCGGCGTCTGCGAGGAGCGTGCCGACGGCACATTCGCGCTGACGGCCGGCGGCCAGTGCTTGATGTCGGACTCGCCGTCCCGTCTCGCCGCGAAAGTCCAGATCGTGGTCGGGCAATATTGGCGCCCCTGGGCCGAGCTCCTCTCCGCACTGCAAACCGGCACGCCAGCCTTCGATCATGTGTTCGGCATGAGCCTCATGGACTGGCGCCGCGCGCACCCGCAGCAGGGCGCCCTGTTCGCCTCCTATCTCGCCAAGGAGACGCAAGGCGATACCGAATGGGTCCTCGCGGCGGTGGGCGTGTCGGAGTCCGACAAGGTGGTCCGGTACGATGGCCCCGACGCTGCAGTGCTCGCAGACATTCCGTTGGGAGGCGATCTCTATCTCTTGAACGGCGTGCTGCAGAACTATGACGATAACGGCGCCGCCCTCGTCCTGCGCAAGTGCCGCGCGGCGATGGAACATGGAGCGCGCCTTGCCATCGTCGAGCGCGTGCTGCCCGACCGCGCCGCCGACGATCCAGCGGCGATCATGCTCGACCTGCATATGATGACCATCACCGGCGGCCGCGCCCGCAGCTTCGCGGAGCTCGAAGCGCTGCTCGCCGAGGCCGGTTTCGCGCTGACCCGAACAACCGCCACGCCCTCCGGCCTCACCCTGATCAAGGCGACGCCTCGCTGAGCGGTTCCAGCGCCTTCACGTAGACGATCTTGCCGTCGCCTTGCGCATAGAAATCGGGCAGCCGCGCCTGCTCCTCGAAACCCAGGCGCTGATAGAAGCCGCGCGTGCCGGCATAGCGGTCAGACGACGAGGTATCGGCATAGACATGCTTGGCGCCCGCTCGGCGCATCGCCGCCTCGGCGCGGGCATAGACCTGGGCGCCCATGCCCCTGCCCTGCTCCTCGGGCGCGACCGCGATCCAATAGAGATCGAATGAGCCTTGCGTGCCGAAGATCGGGCCGTAGCAGGCATAGGCCACCAGGGACGAGCCGCGCTCGGCCAGCACGAAATGATAGCCCGAGCGGACGCCCTTGGTCAGCCGCTCGGTCACCAATTCGACCGCGACGTCCACCTCGGCCGCGTTGAAGAATCCGGTGCTCGCCACCAGCGAGCGCACGCGCCCGACATCCTCTTCCATCACCGCGCTGCGCCATTCCAGCCCGTCGCGTTGCCCGGATTTAGACGCAGCGCCAGCGCTGATCACCGGCGCCGTCTTGCGCGCGGCGCCATGTCCGGCCACCAGTCCGACAAAGAAATTCCGCGCATTGATGCCGAGCGTGCGCACGCGATAGCCGCCTTCCTGCACCACCAGAGTTGGGTAGCCCTGCTCGCCGATCATCCGCCCGAGCTGCTCGAAATCCTTAGCGCGGTTGGACCACGTGCCGGTCGGGTCGCCGCGGGCGGTGTCGAAGCCGAGCGATACCACCAGATAGGCCGGCGCAAAGCGCCTGACGCGCCGCAAACCCTCGGCCACCGCAGTCTTGTGCTGCTCGGGCGTGATGTGCTCCGCCAGCGGAATATTGAGATTGTAGCCGGCGCCAGGCCCGATCCCGGTCTCGTCGCGGAAGCCAGTGAAATAGGGATAGGCGAAGCTCGGATGGCCGTGGATCGACACGGTGAGCACGTCGGCGCGGCTATAGAAGATCTCCTGCTGGCCGTTGCCGTGGTGATAGTCGATGTCGAGGATGGCCACTTTGCCGTAGCGAGCCAGCAAATTGGCGGCGATTGCCGCGTTGTTGAAATAGCAGAACCCGCCGAACGCGCTGGTCTCGGCGTGGTGGCCCGGCGGCCGCACCAAGGCGTAGGCGAGCGGCGCGCCTTCCAACACCCGCTCGGCCGCGGTGAGCGCGCAATCCACCGCCGAACGGGCGGCAAGATAGGCGTTCTGATTGAGCGGCGTGAACGTGTCGATGCAGTAATAGCCGGCGAGCACCGTCTCGTCCTTCGGCGCCCGGGCCGGATTGCGCAGCGGGAGCACGTAAGGATAGATCGATTTCTTGGGGCCGGCCACCAAACAAGCCTTGCGGATATAATCAACCAGCCTGCCGTCATGCACGGCGCGGATATGCCGGTCCGAGTAGCGCTTGGTTGGCACCTTCTCCACCAGCCCGGACGGATCGAGCTCGGTCATGATCGAGCGGATGCGCACCGGCGCCTCGACATAACCGCGGTCTTGGACATGATGCAGCGTGTGCTCGTCGTTGAGCACCAGCACGATGCGCGGCTCCGACGCGGCCCGCACCTCACCTTTTAGCGATCGCCGCGATTTGATGTAGCGCGGCTCGCGCAAGCGGATCGGATCGTCGGTGATCGAATCGAGCACCATCCGCACATAGTCCGGCGGGCAGTCATATTTGCGCTCGAGAATGGCCCGCACCACTTTGCGCGCCTTGTCGCGGCTCGGCAGGTCGCTGGCGCCGAGCGGATCGAGCACGAGATAAGGCGGGTCGAAGGTCCCGGGCTTGACCGGCGTCTCGTAAGCCGTATTGACGATCGGCCGCGCGCCATAGCGCTCGTAGAATTTCAGGCGGGAGGCGTTGTCGGCTCGGATCTCGGGATTGGGGCTGAGCTCAGGGTCGTCCGGCAGGCATTCGAAATAGAGCTGGGTGCCGAGCGCGCGCGCCTCTTCCCTCACCCGCTCATAGAGACTGGCGCCGATCCCTCCCCCCATGCGGCCGGGCGCAGTCGAGATGATCTCCAAATAGGAAAAGCCGATATCCGGGGCGTGCAACAGCAGGGCCACGCCGAGCGTCTGATCGCGCGCGTTCTCGGCCACGAACAGGCGCGACACGAATTTGTGCTTGAGCGGATTGGCGAGCTGGTCG
>Ga0210116_1000049_pt1 | contig 12829 bp, 11 predicted proteins | sample RushOxbow_ThreeS_6_FD_185562 | JGI IMG/M metagenome (GOLD analysis project Ga0210116, IMG submission 185562) | Wetland microbial communities from San Francisco Bay, California, USA, that impact long-term carbon sequestration -... | ecosystem: Environmental > Aquatic > Marine > Wetlands ...
GGCTGCAAACCGCATCGGGCTCGAGGACAACGACGGCACCAGTCAGAGCTATTACGGCCATTCCTTTATCGCCGACCACAAGGGCGAGCTGGTCGCGAGCTTGGGCGACCGCGACCAAGGCGTGCTGGTGGCGAGCTTCGATCTGGCCGAAATCGCCCGATACCGCGCCGATTGGGGCTTCTTCCGCGACCGCCGCACCGACCTCTACGACAAGGCTATCCGGTAGCGGATCACCGATAGCGCCAGGATCAGATAGATGCGCACAGAATGAGCATCGCACCAAAGCGCCGATTTATCGACCTGTCGAGCGACCCCGCCTTCTTCGCGTTGCTGACGGACAGCTACGCGCAACTGGTGGGAACGCCGCTCGTGCCACCCGGCAAAGACGCCGGCTGGCTTTACCGCGACGCCCCGTTCGTGGTGCTCGCGCACGGCACCGTGCGGGACCCAACTTTCATTTATGCCAACCAAGCGGCCCAGGCCTGCTTCGAATATTCATGGGACGAGTTCATGGCGCTGCCGTCGCGGCTATCGGCGGACGCGGCCGATCGCGCGCAGCGCCAAGCGCTGCTCGAGGAAGTCGCCCGCAACGGCTTCTTGTCGGGCTATGGCGGCGTGCGCGTTGCCAAGTCCGGCCGACGGTTTACCATCGAGGACGGCGTGGTATGGGAGCTCATCGACCGCGACGGGACGCGGCATGGTCAGGCCGCTACCTTCCTGTCATGGCGGGATGCTTAAGGGCGGCGCGCGGTGGGAGTTGGGAGTTGGCATGAACGAGCGTGAGCCGCTGATCTTTGTCGTCTCCGGCGAGGCGTCCGGCGACCATCTCGCGGGACGGCTGATGGCCGCGCTCAAACGCGAGACCGGCGGCCATGTCCGGTTCGCCGGTGTAGGCGGACCGCAAAGCGAGCGCCAGGGGCTCAAGAGTCTCTTTCCCATGAGCGATCTGTCGGTGATGGGGTTCGCCGAGGTGCTGCCCCATCTGCCCCGCATCATCAGGCGTCTCAACGAGACCACCGCGGCGGCGAAGCGCCTCAAGCCCGATGCGGTGGTGACCGTGGATTCACCGGGCTTCTGTCTCCGGCTCGCCCACCATCTCCGCGGCACCGGCATCCCGGTGATCCACTATGTCGCGCCTCAGCTTTGGGCTTGGGGGCCGTTCCGCGCCCGCAAGCTCAGCAAACGGGTCGATCACATCATGGCACTGCTGCCCTTCGAGGTGCAGTTCTTCGCCAAATTCGGCATCCCCTGCACCTATGTGGGCCACCCAGCCATCGATGTCGGCGCTGAACGCGGCGACGGGCCGGCCTTCAGGGCACGCCATGGGCTGCCGGCCGACGCACCCGTCCTCGCCGTGCTGCCAGGCAGCCGAGTCGGCGAAGTGCGCCGCATGCTCCCTGTGTTCGGCGGCGCACTGCTAAAGCTGAAGGAGAAGTACCTCGACCTCCGCATCGTCATTCCGGTGGTCGATTCGGTCGCCCATGTGGTGCGGGACATCGCCCAAGCGTGGCAGCTGCCATCCGTCCTGATCATCGACATGGCCGAACGCTTCGACGCCTTTGCCGCTGCCAACGCCGCCATGGCCAAATCGGGCACCGTGACGCTCGAGCTTGCACTTGCCGATGTGCCGATGGTGGTCGCGTACCGGATCAGCCCCGTCTCGGCCTTTTTGGTGCGCCGCATGGGGGTCGCCGTCGAGCACGCATCGCTGGTGAATCTGCTCGCCGGCCGGCAGGTAGTGCCGGAACGCCTGCAAGAAGGTTGCACGCCGGAGCTCCTGGCAAAGACGGTCGACGACATTCTCGGCTCGGAGCAGGTCCGCGCCGAACAGCGGCGAGCTTTTAAGGAAGTGGTAAAGGCGCTTGGCGACCGCGTTCCCAGCCCGAGCGAGCGCGCCGCCAAAGTCGTGCTCGACATCGTCCGCGGCACCGCACCAGCAGACCAAGAGCTTACGCCCAGCCTGAAATAGGCAAGACTAGGGCTGGCCGGCTCGCGCGGCCGCCAGCGCCGGCGCCGGCACGCCTTGCACTGTCTTGAGGTGCTCGGCGATGCTGTCGTTGATCAGGCTGGCGACGCGCAGCGCCTCGCACCCGGCCTGGCCGTCGACCAACGGCTGGGTTCCAGTCGTGATGCAATCGAGAAAGGCGTCGATCTCGTTGGCGAGGCTGTCCTGCTTTTCGATTTCGTATTTCTCCATGGCGATCGCCGCCAACCCGTCGGTCATCGGATCGCCCCGCAGCCGATAGCCTGATATTCGCCCCTCGCCGAGATCGCAGCTCAGATATTGATTGCGCGCGAACACTCGCATCTTGCGCTCGGTCTTATAGCTGACCCGACTGGCGGTGACGTTGGCGACGCACCCCGATTCGAAGGTGATGCGGGCATTGGCGAGGTCGATAGTCTTGCCGAGCACCGGAGTGCCCACGGCGTCGACTTGCGCGACCGGCGAGGCGACCAGGCCGATAATCATGTCGATGTCGTGGATCATCAGGTCGAGAATCACGTCGACCTCCACCCCACGATTCTTCCACGGGGCAATGCGATAGCTCTCGAAATAAAGCGGATCGGTGATGATCTTGGCCAGCGTACGGTAAGCGCTGGAGAACCGTTCGATATGGCCGACCTGGAGAATGGCTTGGCGCGAAGCGGCGAGGTCAGCGAGCTTGCGGCCGGACTCGACGCTGTCGGTGAGCGGCTTCTCAACCAGAACGTGAATGCCGGCCCCGATCAGCTCGCTCGCGACGTCGTAGTGGAGCGGCGTTGGCACCGCGACGCTGGCGGCATCGACCCGGCCGATGATGGTGCGGTGGTCCGAGGAAGCCTCGCCGCCGAATTCCCCGGCGACCGCACGGGCGCGGCCTTCGTCGGTATCGATGACAGCGACCAGCTCGGCGCGCTTGTTGCGGGAATAATGATCGGCGTGAAAACGCCCGAAATAGCCCGACCCCACCACAGCGACGCGAACTGGATCTGCCATGGCCCTTTACCGGTCTGCCCTATTCGGCCGCATGGGCGACGCCAGCCTTAGATGGGGTGAGCGCCTGACGCACCGTGGCGACGATCAGGTCTTGCGCCTCGGCGGTAAGATAGGGATGCATCGGCAGGCTGATCACCCGCGACGCCAGCCATTCCGCCTGATGAAGGCCGGTCGGCGATTTTGGCGTCTCGCGGTAGGGCGGCAGGCAATTCAACGCGCTCGCGTAGTGGATCGCGGTGGGGACGCCGGCCTCGCGGCACGCCGTGGCCAGGGCATCGCGGTCCGCGGTGATGATCGTGTATTGCGCCCACACCGATGTCGCCCCCGCCATCAGCTCGGGCACCTTGGTGACTGAAGCGAGGCCCGCGTTGTAGCGGTCGGCCACCTCCTGCCGGGCGGGAATCTCACCCGGGAACAGTCGAAGCTTCTCGAGCAGGATGGCAGCCTGGATCGAGTCGAGCCGGCTGTTGACGCCAAGATATTCGGTGTCGGGCCGGCCTGGCCCTTTACCGTGGTTGCGCAGCGCGCGAAGCCGCAAGGCTTTGACGTCGTCATCGGTGAACACCGCGCCGCCGTCGCCATAGCCGCCGAGCGGCTTGGACGGATAGAAGCTGGTCGCCGTATAGGTGGCGAGCGTGCCGACTTTCTTCCCGTCGAGGCTCGCGCCGAAGCTCTGCGCTGCGTCGCCTACCACCAGCAGTCCATGTTTGCCGGCGATGTCGTTGATGGCGCGGTAGTCGGCCGGCTGGCCGTAGAGATCGACCGGGATCACGCAACGCGGCTTAAGCCCAATTTTCCTGGCTTCACCGATCGCGGCTGCGAGACTGTTCACATCGAGATTAAAGGTGTCGGGCCGCACGTCCACGAACACCGGCGTGGCCCCAGACAGCACGGCCACCTCGACGGTGGCAACGAAGGTGAAGGCGGGCACGAACACAGCATCGCCTGGGCCGATACCTTCGGCCATCAGAGCCAGCAGCAGCGCGTCGGTACCATTGGCGCAGCTTACGCAGTGGCGCGCGCCGCAGAACGCCGCCAGCTGACTTTCGAGCTCGGCGACCTCAGGCCCAAGCACAAACTGGCCATGATTCAGCACCGCGGAGATTGCCCGCTCGACGCTGTCGCCAAGCCGCTCGCGTTGCGCGGCGAGATCAATAAAGGCAGGAACGCCTTGCTTACGCTCTGTGCTCATGCAATCTCCACCGAGGCTCTTGGCCGGCATTCTAGCAGGACAACCGGCCAAATCGGCATAGAGGACTGGACGCGCCAAGTCTCGAACCAACGTAGATTTCAGGGATTTCCCTCAGGCTTTCGGTCGGACCCGCCGCCGACTACCATAGCATGAGCCAAGTTTCAAACCCGCCGCTTGCGGCGGTCAATGCCTCGAGCGAGGCCACAGCGGAGAGGGCTTTTATGCCGCAGTTTCGTCGCCTGAGCCCAACGCCCCTTCTCTTGCCCCCTCGCAGCTGACCCCATGCGGCTCGGGTCCGAACGCCTGATCGCATCGTCGCGCCTCAACGGCTTGCGGGTCGGCGTGCTTGCCAATCCGGCCTCGATCGACCACGAGTTCCGCCACATTGTCGACCGCCTCGGCACCGCGCCGGACTGCACGCTGGCCGCGATCTTCGGTCCGCAGCACGGCTTTCAGTCCGACCTCCAGGACAACATGATCGAGAGTCCCCACGCCAAAGACCAGCGGCGCAACGTGCCCATCTTCTCGCTCTACAGCGAAACACGCGAGCCGACACCCGAGATGCTCGACCTGATCGATGTGCTGGTCATCGATATCCAGGACGTGGGGGCGCGTATCTACACCTTCATCTACACCATGGCCAATTGCCTGCGCGCCGCCGCACGCAAAGGGCTCCCGGTGATCGTCTGCGACCGGCCCAATCCGATCGGCGGCGTGCAGGTCGAAGGGCCAATGCTGGAGCCGGGCTACGACTCTTTCGTCGGCCAGTTCCCCATCCCCATGCGGCACGGCATGACCGTCGCCGAGCTGGCCCGCTTGTTCAACGAGCATCACGGCATCGGCGCAAAGCTCGAAATCGTGCCGATGGAAGGCTGGTCGCGCGAAATGTATTGGGACGACACCGGCATCCCCTGGGTGATGCCGTCGCCCAACATGCCGACGCTCGACACCGCCATCGTCTATCCGGGAACGGTCCTGTTCGAAGGCACCATGCTGTCGGAAGGCCGCGGCACCACGCGACCATTCGAGCTGATCGGCGCGCCTTGGCTCGACGGCGAGCGGCTCGCCCAGCGCATGAACGCAGTCGGCTTGGCGGGGGTCCATTTCCGTCCCGCTTCGTTCGAGCCCACCTTCCAGAAACACGCGCGCACGACGTGTGGCGGCTGTCAGATCCACGTGACGTCGCGACAGACATTAGAGTCGGTGAAGGTCGGCGTGTCGCTCATGCGCGAATGCTTCGGCCTGGCGCCCGATCGCTTCAGATGGCGCGACCCGCCTTACGAATATGAGCATGACAAGATGCCGATCGACATTCTAGCCGGCTCGCCAACTGTCAGGACTCAGATCGAGCAGCAGGTGCCGCTTGAGGATATCGCCGCGAGCTGGCGGCCGGGCGAGACCAAATTCGATGAAGCGCGACGGCCCTATCTTTTGTACTGATCGAACGTATCGGTGCGCTGCGTCAGCATCGGGCAGCCGAGCGTCTTCTCCAGCGCGTCGATCAGGTCCTGCTTAGCCTCGGCGGAGATGTAGAGTCCCCCGTTTTGCTCGGCGAGGCATTTGACGTCGAGGATGCTCTGCTCGCCGGTCCACGAGAAATCCTTCATGCGGAACCCGATGACGTGGACGGTGAGTTGCGTCGCGCTGGCATGCAGCTGCTTACCAAGCTCGCAAGGCAACCCACCGCACGTCTCTTCGCCGTCGGTCAAGACCACGATCAGGCCAGGCTTGTTTCGATAGTCGAGCACCTCGGCGGCCTGCTCAACGGCCGCGGCGAGCGGGGTCTTGCCGGCCGGCGACAAGACATTCACCTCCTGCATGATGAGCGCGGCGGCGTCAAGCATCGGCTTGAACGCAAGCTCGACGTTGCACTGCTGGTAGGGGCCCGGCCCATAGGTAATGAGCCCAACCCGGCGGAAACGGGTGATACTCGGCAAGACTGCGGCCAGTGCGTCCCTCACCTCATTGATCCTGGGTATGGTGGTCGCAATGCCTTGGTTGAGATTGCCGGCCATCGACCCCGAGGCATCGAACACCAGCATGGCGTCCTCGTTGCAGGGGCTGGGCTGCTTATCCTCCGCCGCCCCAGGGCCGGTGAGCAGCGCCGCCACGGCGAAAGCAACGATCGAAGTCGAACGAACAAGCAAGGCCATGCGGTGCGCTCCCGAGCGGAATCTCCTGACTCTAAACTAAAAATCGAGCAAAAGCGTTCATTGCCAGCGCGGCGTGACGCCGCCCAAGCGCTTGTAAGCCAACGGGCAACGGACTAGCTTCCAAGCCTGAACAAAGCCAACGGATCAGCCCTTGTTACGACCGGTCGTCCGCGTTCTCCGCTCTATCTGGCGCGCCTCCGGGAGCGCCCAGGGCGAGCGCGCCATCCCTGAAGAAACGGCGGTCGCCTTCACCTATAACACCGCCTCCTATGCGGTGATGATGGCCACACCTCAGGATCTCGAGGACTTCGCTATCGGCTTCAGCCTGACCGAGGGGGTGATCTCCTCGATCGAAGCTATCGACTCTATCGATATCGTCGAGGAGGACATGGGCGTCGAGCTTCGCGTCTGGCTGAAAGCCCGCGATGCCGTTGAGTTCCTGGGGCGTCGACGCAAGATGGCCGGCCCGACCGGTTGCGGATTGTGCGGCGTGGAAAGTCTGGTCGAAGCGATGCGCCTCCCGCCCAAGGTGGGTGAAGGTCGAGTGTTCACGCCGGATCAGCTCATGACCGCGGTTGAGTCGTTGTTCCCGTTGCAAAGGCTGAACCAGGAGACTCGCGCGGTGCATGCCGCGGGGTTCTGGGAGCCGGAGCGCGGCCTAGTCGCGGTGCGCGAGGATGTCGGGCGCCACAACGCACTCGACAAGCTCGCAGGCGCCATGGCGCGCGACGGCGCGACGGCGCGGTCGGGTCTGGTGGTCTTGACCAGCCGCGTCTCGGTCGAGATGGTACAGAAGTCTGCAGCCATCGGCGCGCCGGTGATCATCGCCGTGTCGGCGCCGACGGCCTTGGCAGTGCGCATGGCCGAAGCCTGCGGCATGACGCTGGTGGCAATCGCGCGCAAAGACGGGTTCGAGGTGTTCACCCATCCCCACCGGGTCAAGGGCGACCTGGCGGCCCACGTCGCGTAAGCCACATTGTGGCCCCGTATTGGCTGCCATTAGGGCAGCTTAGGCTGGTACGCAAACGATTCTCACGGAGGAGTTTGCCTATGAATTCCCTGCTCAAAGCCCTCTGCTTCGTCCTAGTTGCCCTGGCCGCGAATATTGCGGCCCCCCGCATCAGCGAAGCCGCCTCGGCCGCCGCGATCGAGGCCGACGCCAATGACACGCTTCACAGTTTTGTCCGCCAAGTGCCGGGTGCTCGTGAGCTCGCCTCAAAGGCCGCCGGCATTCTGGTGTTTCCATCCGTCGTCAAGGCCGGCATCGGCATTGGCGGCGAATATGGCGAGGGCATTTTGCTCAATCAGCAGAGAGTCGAGGGCTACTACAATCTGATCTCGGCGTCGTTCGGCTTTCAGCTCGGCGTGCAGGAGCGCTCAATCATCATCATGTTCATGACCCAGGATGCCCTTCGCGGATTCGCGGAGCGGGCGGGTTGGAAGGTCGGCGTCGACGGCTCGGTGACGATCATCACTGTAGGCGTCGGCGGCGGCATCGACACCGACAAGATCGTAAGCCCGGTGATCGGCTTCATCATCGATCAGAAGGGCCTGATGTATAATTTGACTCTCGAGGGTTCGAAGATCAGCCGCATCAACCCGTGAGGCTTCCGCAACGTCGCGCGACAGCGCTCAGTGCAGCAATGCTGCGCGGCCCGACCAGAAAATCTGCACTCCGACTGTCGACATGGCCGACTTTCCGAAATTTAACCCAAATGCCGCTGTGACAGGAATGCTCCAGCGTTCTTGTTGTTGGCCAAGGGGGACAAACCTTCTTCTTTTGAGGCATTGAAGAGGCTGAGCGCGGTGGCTTGGCTAAGACAGAGCTTATGGACAAGACCATGCAGAGAGGCGTTGAGCCTCCGGGCAATTTGCGGGCGATTCCTTCACCCGATTCCATCGACGTAACGCGTACGGCGCTACTGCTCGACGTCGACGGTACCCTTCTCGACATTGCATCGACACCCGACGGCACGGTCGTGCCCGCAGCGCTTGCCTCGACGCTGCAGCACCTTCTCGCCCGGACCGGCGGCGCGGTGGCCCTGGTCAGCGGCCGCACGATCGCCACGCTCGACCGGCTGTTCGCTCCGCTCATCATGCCGGCGATCGGCGGCCACGGCGCCGAAATGCGACTTTCGGGCGGTAACCCAATCGCGAAGCACTGGCCGGCACCATTGAGCCAGAAGCTCCGGCGCAAGCTTCACGCTCTAGCCGGGATTGATCCGCGCCTGCTGGTCGAGGACAAGCTACATTCCGTAGCGTTGCATTATCGGCTCGCCCTTCAGCGCGAGGACTTACTCAAACAAGAGGTCGCGGCCATCGTCGCCGCCGACCACGCGAGCGAGTTGGAGAGCGTGTTCGGCAAGGCTGTCATCGAGGTCAAGGCCAAGCATTACAACAAGGGCACGGCCGTCACTGAGCTGATGACATGCGAGCCGTTCGCCGGCCGCACCCCGCTCTTCATCGGCGACGACACCACCGACGAGGCGGTGTTCGCAATCCTTCCCGATCTGGGGGGATATGGGTTTTCCGTCGGCCGGGAGATGGCCGGGGCCTACGGGGTGTTCGAGTCTCCCCACGCGGTTCGCGCATGGCTCGCAGGCCTCGCCGGTAAAGCGGAACCCGCAGCATGAACAATTTTGGGCTTGATCTTGCCGTCATCGGCAACGGCCACACCGCCGCACTGCTCGAGCCGGCATCGCGACTCGTGTGGTGGTGCTTTCCGCGCTTGGACAGCGACCCGGCGTTCTCACGTCTGTTAGCGGGCGACGATGAGAAGGGATTTTGCGACGTCGTGCTGGAGGACATGGTGGACTATGCCTCCGACTACGAGCGCAATACGGCCGTCGTCTCCACCGTTCTCACCAACAGCCAGGGCGCGTCGGTGAAAATCACCGACTTTGCGCCGCGCTTCCAAAATTTCGGCCGCATGTTCCGGCCGCCACAATTGATCCGCATCATCGAACCGCTCGCCGGACTGCCCCGCATCGCCATCCGCGTCCGGCCGACCTCCGAATATGGCAAGCCGACCACGGACCGTTCGCTCGGTAGCAACCACATCACCTTCCGCGGCAAGGATCTCGCGCTCCGCCTCACCACTGACGGTCCACTCGCCTATATAGAGCGCGAGGACTCGTTTCTCCTGACCAAGCCGATCTACATGGTGCTTGGGCCCGACGAGTCGTTTGCCGAGGACATCGCCGCGACCTGCCGCGAGTTCGCCGGGCGCACCCGCGACTATTGGATGGAGTGGGTCCGGCGCCTGTCGATCGCCTATGACTGGCAAGACGCCGTCATCCGCGCGGCGATCACGCTCAAACTTTCCAATTTCGAAGAGACCGGCGGCATCGTCGCCGCCCTGACGACCTCGATCCCGGAGGCTCCCGGGTCGGGACGCACCTGGGACTACCGGTTTTGCTGGATCAGGGACGCCTATTTCGTGGTGAAGGCACTCAACCGGCTCGGCGCCACCAAGACCATGGAGGGGTTTATCTCCTTCATCCTCGGCATCGCCGCCGATGACCCCTTGCGGCCGGTCTACAGTGTCGTGCCGTCCAAGCCGATGGACGAGTGGATCGCGCCAAATCTCAAGGGCTATCACAATGACGGACCGGTGCGCGTCGGCAACGCCGCCGCCGATCAGAGCCAGCACGACACCTTCGGCAGCATCATTCTCGCCGCCACGCCGTTGTTCTTCGACCGCCGCCTAGCCCGGCCCGGCAACGAAGGGCTGTTTCAGCTGCTCGAAACGCTGGGACACCGAGCAGCCAAGCTCGTCTTCACGCCTGACGCCGGCATCTGGGAATATCGCGGCCGCAGCCATGTCCATACTTATTCCGCGGCGATGTGCTGGGCCGGCTGTAGCCGCTTGGCCGCCATCGCCTCGCATCTCGGCCTGGCCGACCGCGCGGCCTATTGGTCGGACACAGCCCATAAAATCCAAACCACGCTGCTTGAGCAGGCCTGGAGCGAAAAGCGCGGATCGTTCACCGCCGGCTTTGGTCTCGAAGATCTCGACGCCAGCGCGTTGCTGCTGCCCGAGGCTGGCGTAATCGAGCCGAACGATCCGCGTTTCGTTAAGACTGTCGCCGCCATCGAGCGAGAATTACTCCGAGGCAGGCATGTTATGCGTTATGCTAACCATGACGACTTTGGCATGCCCGAAGCGGCGTTCCTCACCTGTCGTTTCTGGCTGATTGACGCATGGTGGTGGCTCGGCCGCCACGAAGAGGCCCGCGAGCTATTCGTGGACGCTCTTGGCTACCGCAATCGCTACGGTTTGCTGGCTGAGGACATTGATCCGCATAACGGACAGCTCTGGGGCAATTTTCCCCAGACCTATTCGATGGCGGGTCTCATCTTAACGGCGATGCGTCTGTCGCGAAGTTGGGAGGACAAATATTGGCGCGGCTAATTGTCGTTTCCAACCGCGTATCCATTCCAAGCTCGGGCGGAGCTCCCCGCGCCGGCGGCCTCGAAGTAGCTCTCGCGCCAGTACTCAAGAATATCCCGAGCGTCTGGTTCGGCTGGAGCGGAAATGTGGTCGACGCCGACAAGGTCACCAGCCACCGAATCGAGCAAGGGCGGCACGCTTATGTCGTCACCGACCTGTCCGAGGAGGACTATCAGGAGTACTACAACGGCTTCGCCAATCGGGTGCTATGGCCGGTGCTGCATTACCGGATCGACCTGACCGAGTTCACCCGGCGCGACCTGACCGGCTATTTCAGGGTGAACCGGCATTTTGCCCGCGAACTCTCCAAGATCCTCGAGCCCGACGACTTTGTCTGGATTCACGACTACCACCTGATTCCGATCGCCGAGGAGCTGCGCCAGCGCGGTCACGGCAACCGCATCGGCTTTTTCCTGCACGTCCCCTTCCCTGCGCCCGAAGTGATGACCGTGCTGCCCAACCATGAGCGGCTGCTCCCCTCGCTGCTACACTACGACCTCGTCGGATTCCAGACCGAGACCGATGTCGGCAATTTCGTCCGCTATCTCATGTCCGAGCATCGCCCGGCAGGCCGGACCATGGAGGCGAGCAACCATCAGCTGGTGTTCAGCTATCGGAACCGCCAAACCCGCATCGGCAGCTTCCCGGTTGGGCTCGACGTCGAAGACTTCCAACGGCGGGCACGCCGCGCGATGCAATCCTCCTTCGTCCGCGAAGTGGTCGAGAGCCTCGGCGGAAAGGAGCTGGTGATCGGGGTTGACCGGCTCGATTATTCCAAGGGGTTGGTGCAGCGCATGGACGCCTTCGAGCGCTTCTATGAGCTGCACACCGAGTGGCGCTCCAAGGTGACCTATCTCCAGATCGCGCCGCCCAGCCGCTCCGAGATCCCGGAATATTCCGAGCTCGAGCAGGCGGTCGGCGCCGCCGCCGGGCGGATCAACGGCAAATATGGCGAGGTCGCCTGGACCCCCATCCGCTATCTCAACCGCACCTACAGCCGCTCGGCGCTGGCGGGTCTTTATCGCTCGGCGCGCGCGGCGTTGGTGACGCCGCTCCGCGACGGCATGAATCTCGTCGCCAAGGAATATGTCGCCGCGCAGAATCCGGAGGATCCGGGCGTGCTCATCCTGTCCCGCTTTGCCGGGGCCGCCGCCGAGTGCTCCGAGGCGCTGTTGGTCAACCCTTACGATCCGGAGTCGGTCGCGGCCGCCATCGCCCGCGCGCTCAACATGCCGCTCGCCGAGCGCCGCGAGCGCCACAGCGCCATGCTCGCGCGGCTGGCCCGCAATGGCAGCACGGTGTGGAGCACCCACTTCCTCGAATCGCTGGGCGCCACTCAACTCTTGCAACAGTCCCGCGCGGCTCCGGCCGTCATCGCCGCGCCTCCAACACGGACCAAGACCGCATCGCGACAGACCGCGGCTAATCCAAGTCGATCCTGAGCTTGGTGAGCGTCGCGCTGCCGCGCCCGAACGGGGTCGGCACGCCGATCCAATACGGCACGTGGAGTGTGGTTTGCGGCAAGCGCACTAGCCAGGCTTCGATCTGATCGGTCTGCGATAGATATTTGATGGCGGCGTTGTCCGGCTTGTAGCCGCCTACCGGCACGAACTTCGCATTGCAAACTGCAGCCGCGCCGGAAAGCCCGGCGGGGGCGTCATTGGGCAACTGCTCTGCGCTTTTCGGCGTAAGTACGATATCGAACCGCAGCACGCCATCGTACACCTTCATGGTCTCGTCGCAGACTTGCGGGCCCGCGCCCGTATGCAGGAACAAAGCGCTCAGCGGATCGAGCACGTCGGCAAGCTGCTCTCGCGACACCGGCACCCGGCGCCACATCGGCTTCGGCGGGACGATAGAGACGTTGCTGATGGCCCCTTTGGCGAAGCTCATGCGCCGCATCTCTTTCTTGCCGCCACCCTCAAACGTCACGGCGAAGCTCGAGGGTTCAAGCCCGACCCTTCTGAACTTGCCGGCGCTGGTGGCATCGCCCGATGACTTGTAGACTTGGCCGAAGAACAGCGAAAAACTGCCTTCGCCCTTCAGCTCGTACG
>Ga0210116_1000051_pt1 | contig 12339 bp, 19 predicted proteins | sample RushOxbow_ThreeS_6_FD_185562 | JGI IMG/M metagenome (GOLD analysis project Ga0210116, IMG submission 185562) | Wetland microbial communities from San Francisco Bay, California, USA, that impact long-term carbon sequestration -... | ecosystem: Environmental > Aquatic > Marine > Wetlands ...
TCTCGGCCATCGTGGTGTTCCTTTCGTCGATTGGGTTGGACTTCAACCGACGAGTCTGGGGCCCGCGGTGGCCGGAACTTCGTTCCGGCCCCTACGCGCTCGTTACACCACTTCTACCGACGTGACCGGTAAGTACCCGCCGTTCGAGATCGAGGAGATCAAGGCTGCCCGGCACGAGGCGCTCCTCGGCAAGGCCGAGTAGCGGCAGATCGTGGCGGCGCCGGTCGTAGCGGACACCCACGCCCTGCTCTGGATGCTCGACGGCACGCTCCCAGAGCGCTCACCGAAGGCCGCCCAGCGCCTCGGCGACGCACTCAACGCGAAGGCCCTTCACGTCTCGATCGGTTCCTTCCTCGACCTGCGCTACCTGGTCGATTCCGGCCGTCGCCCGCCCCAGGTGCTCGACGATGCCCGCTCGATCATGGATGGCGAGACCTTCATCGTCGTCCCGCTCGACCTTCCGATCATCGACGAGATGGCGGCGATCTCCAAGGACATCGTTCCCGATCCCTTCGACCGGATCATCGCCGCAACCGCAGTCGCTGTTGATCTGCCGCTCGTGACAGCGGACGAACAGATTCAGGAAGCGCTGGGCGAACGCGCGGTCTGGTAGCTGCCCGCGTACGAAGAGGCCAGCCGTTTTCTCAAGGCGCTTGAGCGGCTCGATGACCGCACAGTCGCCAAGCTCGCAGATCTACGTCGTCGGGCGTAGCCGGAAAGTCGGCTCCCCCCCGAATCTCGATCCGGTGTCCTTTGAGGACTCCTGCACCCGTCGCTCCCGTCGAATCCGTGCAAAGTGGCACATTTCAGTTCAGCCGAACCCGCACTTGTCACCGAAATCGGATCTTGACAAATGTGGCCGAGACTGGGGCCATCACGATTCGCGCGGTTCGGCTGGGAGCGACTCCCAGGTCTGCTCTTCGATCAGCACCAACTGCTCCTCCTCGACCAGCCGATCTTCGAATACCGCCAGGGTCTCGCCCAGGCCACCGGCGGCTGGGGCGATGATGCCGTGTAGACCGAGCTTGTACGCGGCTTGGCCGACGTGGTGGCACGTTTCGTAGTCGCCGACGTCGCTGCACAGCTCGGCAGTCGTCAAGCCGACGGTTTCCCGGCTTGTGCCAACGCGCAAATCGAGCACGTTCGTGACCTCGACCTCGCAGGTCACCAAGCGACGCGGGCCGACCATCTGCGGCCGCATGCCCTCCACCGGCTCGACGAGGTGGCGGTGGGCCTCGACGATCACCGAGTCGGTCGGCCGGCCGAGATAGAGAACGGGGTAGACGCCCTCGGGACCCCAGCGCCCTCCGGCACGGCTCCCGCGGAGCGGTTCCTGACGCGGCGAGACGTGGCGCTGAAAACGGCCCGCTACTGTGGCCGTGCCTGCACGCGACACCGCGGCGGCGATGTCGCGCGTCACTCCTACATCGCCCCTGCGCTGAGGCGCTCGACAGCCGCGAGCACTCGCTCGAACTGACCCGCGGCGAGAAGGTCGATCGGCTTCTCGCCGCCGAGGTCGCGGTTACGGCCGTGGATCCAGATGTCGGCGCCCTCGGCGGTGTAAACGTCGCGCAGCCGTTCCAGGATGTAGTGCAGCTCCAGCAGCCGGTCCTTCGCCCGCCCTTGAGGTCGGTGAGTACCGGCGGCCCAGTGCTGGACCTGGCGCGTCTTGACGCCGGTGATTGTCGCCAGCTCGGCGTTGTTCAAGACGCCCCCTCGCAGATCGTCGACGAGGTGGGCGTAAAGGCCGGCGGCAGGGGGTGCTTGGGTTGCATGCATGACACCCGCATCATAGCGAGTGACGGCATATTAAACGACATCTTAAACGACATGTCTTTCAAGGCTAGGCACCCATCGTCCTGGTCCGCGTACGATCTTGGCTCGTGAAACCGCTTCAGCATCAGAATCTCAGCGGGCAGAAGGCCGGGACGGGGATGACGAGCGCTAGGAGGCGCTCGTCGGGTCTTCCCACGATTGCGCTCGACGACGAAGAGGCCAGCCGCTTCCTCAAGGCGCTTGAGCGGCTCGATGACCGCACGGTCGCCAAGCTCGCAGACCTCCGCCGCCGGGCGTAGTCGAGTCGCGCTCATCCCCGAATCTCAATCCGGTGTCCTTTGAGGACTCCTGCCCCGTCGCTCCCGTGTCTCTTCTTCTATTGAGCAAGCCCCTTGGCGTCCATGCCGATTAATATGTCGTGCATGTCGTGGGGTCGACAGCGGGGGCGCGGGCTTCTTTGCCTGACGCTGTTGCTTGCTCTCGGTCTACTCGCCAGTGGATGCGGTGGAGACGATGGCTCGAGTGCAACCGGTACAACGGGCGCGAATCCCCGTACGTCCAATGGGAAGTCTGGGAGCAACGGGACGTCCAAGGGTGGGACCGAAGGTCAGACGCAGGCTGGGGAAGGCTCGTCGTCGGGTGAATCGGGCTCGACCGGGACAGAAAACGAAGCTGGCTCCGGAGCGGCTGGCACCAACGCCGAACAAGTCGAAGCAGCCTTGATCGGGTATCTCGAAGCGCGGGAGAACGGCGAATGGCCGCAGGCCTGTTCCTATTTGGTCAAGAGTCTTCGCAAGTTCTACGCCCAGGCAGCCAACGCCAAACAGGGGGGAGGTTGCCCTGGATTCGTCCGGCGGACCACGCAGCAGCTTCCGGAGAGCAAGCGTTCGAGCCTTGCCGATGTGGAAATCGAGTACGTGCGCATCAAAGGTGGGAGTGGCCGCGTTGTCTACCTGGACAGCTCGGGCACAAGATCCAGAAAACTGGCTCAGCGAGAAGCCGGTGAGTGGAAGCTCGGCTCCATCCTCGTCCAGCTCCTCAAAAAAGGCGCGTCCTCACAGTAGGCAAGGTTCGCTCGGCGCCTTCGGCCGTCGCCGGTCGCGCCAGGGCCGCAACGTGCGCATCGCCGAGCGGGATGTCGGAGATCAGCCAGCGCTGAGCCCGGGTCTTGCCCGGACCGTCTAGCGAGACGACCCCGTCGCGCTCGTCCAGGGGGACGGTGAAGCTCCCCAGGTCGAAGCTGAGCCCCGCCCCGACCGCCTTGACCAGGGCCTCCTTCCGCGTCCAGCAGGTGAGGAAGCGACGGTCGACGTCGCCCGGGCCGCCTTCCCCGACGAAGCGCGCCTCCGCGGGCGCGAAGCGACGCCGGGCGATCTCGACCGCGTCGGGGACTGGGCGCAGGCCCTCGAGGTCGACCCCCACCTCGCACTCGGCGATGCAGATCAGCGCCAGGTCGCCCGAGTGGGAGACGCTGAAGCCGAGCCGCGGCGCGGCCCCGGCGAGCCGCGGCTTCCCGGATGGCCCCGTCTCGATCACGATCGAGCCCGGACTCTCGCCCAGCTGTTCTCCCAGCAGTACCCGCAACGTGCCGCGTGCGACGACGAAGCGACGCCGGGCCGGCGCGCTCGCGAAGCCCTCCGCCCGCGCGATCTCGCCCGGGGACAGCTCCCGCCGGAACCGCGCCTCGGCATCGGCTCCGACATCGAGGTCGACGCGCCAGAGGCGAACTTGGGAAACGACCACCTGTGGGTCTTACCATTCCATCCCATGGCCACGCCTCTAGTCACCCGCTCAGAGTGGCTTGCCGCTCATCCTCCGGCGCAACTCGACTCGACGCTCGCCGGCATCGCGCAGCGCGTTCGCGCCGGCGAGGAGTTCCGCTTCGCCGCGCGCGAGTTCCTCGACGAGTTCGCCCTGCGCAGCGACGACCGCTCCCGCGCCGAAGCGATCGAAGAGCGGCCGGAGCCGACCGGCGACCGCCGCCACGACGCCTACCTGGGGGCCCTCGCCGAGCACCTCGCGGCGATCCACGGCCTCGACCGGCCCACTTGGTCGATCGCGCCCGATCGCTTCCTCGACCGCTTCTGGTTCGTCAGCGACGTGCGCGGCTTTCGCGCCATCGCCATAGCCCAGGCGCCCGCCGCCTTCCGCCGTCGCGGGGTCTTCATCCCGGAGCGCTCCCTGCACCGGGTGTAAGGCGATGAACCGCGACGAGATCGTCGAGGCGCTGACTGCGGCCACGGTCGCCGAGCAAACGGGATTGCCGAGCGGCTGGCTCAACGATGCCGTCAAGGGCTTCCTGCAGGGAGAGGACCCGGCCGCAGCATCGCGTCGGCGAGGACGAGGACGACCTGCGCCTGCTCGCGTCGGAGTTGGGGCTGGCAGCGGCCGACGAAGTCCTTGCGGTGGCCGAGAAGACCTTCGGCGACAGGCTCGACCCGGCCGCCCGCTTCTTCGTCGAAGAGGTATTCGCGACCTGACGTAGTGCGGGCGATCCAACTCGACTCCAAATAGACGCGCCGTCATTTTTCGCGGTAAAATGACGGCGACATGTCACTGCGGGCGCTGCCGCGCATATACCGGCTCTCTCGTGACAGCTTCTTCCTCTTCGGTTTGCGCGGGGTGGGCAAGAGCACCTGGATCGGGGAGCGGCTTCCCGACGCGCACCGCTTCGACCTGCTCGACGAGGGGCTCTACCAGCGCCTGCTTGCCGATCCCACCCAGTTCGCCGGCGAGCTTCGCCGCCTCGAGCCGGGAAGCTGGGTCGTGGTCGACGAGGTTCAGCGCCTGCCCGGGCTGCTGAACGAGGTGCACCGCTTCATCGAGGAGGGCGGGCTGCGCTTCGCGCTGCTCGGGTCGAGCGCCCGCAAGCTCCGTGCCGCCGGGGTCAACCTGCTCGGGGGGCGCGCCCTGTGGCGGGAGATGTTCCCCCTCACCCCCGAGGAGCTGGGAGAGGACTTCGACCTCGATCGCGCCCTGGAGGTCGGCGGGCTTCCTCTGGTGCTCGCCTCCGAGCAGCCGCACGAGACTCTGCGCGCCTACGTCCAGCTCTACCTGCGGGAGGAGGTCAAGGGGGAGGCGCTGGTTCGCAACCTGGCCGGCTTCGCCCGCTTCCTGCCGGTCGCCGGCCTCTTCCACGGCCAGCTCCTCAACGTCGCCGGGGTCGCTCGCGACGCCGGCGTCGCGCGGACCACCGTCGAGGGCTACCTGGAGGTGCTCGAGGACACCCTCCTCGCCCGGCGGCTGCCGGCCTACGAGGCCCGGCTGCGCGTCCGTGAGCGCAAGCACCCCAAGCTCTACTGGATGGACCCCGGGGTCGCTCGGGCGGCGAAGGGCGTCCACGGAGCGGTCGTGCCGGAGGAGAGCGGGGCGCTGCTCGAGGGCTGGGTCCATGGGCTGCTCTGCGCCTACATGGCCGAGCGCGAGCTGGGCGAGGCGCTCGCCTACTGGGCGCCGACAGGCTCGAAGCGACTAGAGGTCGACTTCGTGCTGCGCCGCGGGAACGAGCTCTGCGCCCTCGAGGTCAAGGCCTCCCGCCGCGTCCACCCAGCGGACCTCGCGGGCCTGCGGGCGATCGGCGAGCTGCCGGGGCTGCGGCGGCGCGTCCTCATCCACCGCGGCGAGCGGCCGACCCGGATGGAGGACGGGATCGACGCCTGGCCGGTCGAGACCTTGCTCGAGGCGCTCGCGGGCGATCGACTCTGGCCTTGAGGGCCTCGCGCCTCAGGGCGGCGAGATCAACTCGGCGCCGGGCAGGTAGGTCGACACCCGCTTCGGGTCGCGCGTCAGCAGCGGCCGGTTCGTGACCGCCGCGTGCGAGGAGATCAGGAAGTCGGCGAGGATCTGCTCGCGGGCGCCGCCGGCGCGGCGGTAGGAGGCGTGGGCGTGTCCGGCCAGAAAGGCGGCCGCTCGCGGCAGCTCCTCGACCACCAGCCCTTTGGGCAGCGCCGCCTCCAATTCCTCGATGCGCGGAAACCGTGGCGAGATCTCGGCCAGCACAACCGAGTTGACCACCAACGGCCCTCGGGCCAGCGCCTTGCTGAGCTGCGCGCGCGACCAGTCGAGCCACCTGCGATCGGCGGTGAAGACGTCCAGCAGGACGCTGCTGTCGACGAAGATGCCGGCTCTGTCGCTGGCCCTCACCGCCGGGTGAGCGCCAGGATCTCGTCGGTGCTGAGCTCGCCCGCGCCGGCCCCGACCATCGCCTCGATCTCTTCCGCCGCCCGCTCGGCTCCCATCAACAGGCGCGCCCCCTCGCGGTCAAGCTCGAACCGCACCTCGCTGCCGGGCTCTATCCCGAGCGCTCGCCGAACGTCACGCGGAATCGTCACCTGGCCCTTCTGGGTCACTCTCATCTAGGTAATACTAACAAGTAAGACTGCAACCTCACGCCGGATGCCGCCGGGTCTGCGAAAGATGGCATTTTCGGTTGCGGGTTCCTGCATAGTCATCGGCGAAAAATGCGCCGAGCGCGAGCGGCCATGCGGCGTCCTATCCTCCGTACATCTCCTCCCAGCCTTCCGATGCCCTTGCCCCCGCGGCGCTCAACGAGGTCGAGCGCCGTGCCCTCGCCCGCATCGTCGCCCAGCTCGAAGAGGAGCTTGGCGAGGATCTCCTCGCCGTCTGGCTCTACGGCTCCCGCGCTCGCGGGGAGGCCGATCCGAGCGAGACCGACCCCGACCGCCGCTCCGACATCGACATGATCGCGATCCTCGACCCGGGCCGGGACGTCGGCCCATTCCACCGGGGTTTTACCTCGAAGCTGATCGACGCTGTCGTAGCGGAGGGTGACTCGCCGCCTTACTACTCGCTGCAGATGATCGACGCCGACTACCTGCGCGACCGCCGCCGCATCCGCAGCTTCTTCTTCCAGGAGGTCGACCGCGACAAGATCGTCCTCGCCGGCGGCGACCTCGAGGGGGACGAGTACCGGTGAGCCCGCGCTCCGAAGAGCTGATCGATTCCGCTCGCGCGCGCCTCACGGGCGCGCGTCACGCGCTCGCCGCCGCCGATCTCGACCTGGCCCTCAGCGCCGCCTATTACGCGATGCTCTACGCCGCGCGTGCCGCTCTCTCCGAGCACGACGAACACGCGCGCCGACTCGGCGGCACCTGGAATCTCTTCTTCCAGCGCTTCGTCTCCACCGGCGCCTTCGACCAGGATCTGCATTCGCTGGCCCAGCAGGCTCAGACGGCCCGCGAGGGAGTGGACTACGAAGCCAAGACCCCGCCTGCCGAGGAAGCCGCGCATTACGTCGACGGCGCCGCCGAGTTCCTCGCCGCCGTCGAACGCATGCTCGGTGCCGGATAACGCGCCAGCGTCGTCGTACTACTGTGGGAGCTATCCCCAGAGTGCCGCTATCGGCGCCGCGACGATGCGCTCGTCGAGCTTGAAGATGCGAGGGCCGGTATGGAAGACCACGCCGGCGAGGAAGCGGTCGCCGAGACGGTCCCTCAGCCAGGCGAGATGTCCGCTTGAATCGCGGCCAGGGGCAGCGTCGGCCTTGACCTCGAAGGCGACGATATCCCGGCCACCGACCTCCGCGAGGACGTCGACCTCGTGACGACCGTGCTCCTCGCGGAGGTGGTAGAGGCGCGGACGTACTCTGCTGCCGGCGCACTCGGCGCGAAGCTGTGCGGCCACGAAGGTGTCCAGCAGGCGGCCGAGCAGATCGCCGTCGCGCAGCACGGCGCCCGCGTCGAGCTGCAGCGCCGCGGCCGGGATCGCGGGGTCGACGAAATAGCGCTTGGGGCCGAGCGAGAGGCGGCGCAGCCGGTTCGTGGCCCAGGCTGGCATCGCCTCGACGACGAAGAGGTTGGCGAGGAGATGCTCATAGGCCATCGCCGTCCGGCGGTTGATGCCCGCCGCGCGCAGCAATGTGGCATCGCTGACGATGCCCGCCGTGTTGAGCGCGTAGGCCTCGAAATAGCGCCGCAGCCGTGCCGGGTCGCGCCTGGGCTCGACATCGAGGGCGTCGCGTGTCAGGAGTTGGTCGATGTAGCCATCGAGCCACCGTCGCCTCGCATCGGCGTCTAGCGACAGCGCCGGGTCTGGAAACCCACTCCGCAGGGCCAGCTCGACGTAGCCGCGGAGGTCGGGTGGATCGTCCGGCAGGGCCAGGCTTCCCCCCGAGGCGAGCCGGTCGAAGGGGGAGGGACCAGCGACGTCGCCGACCAGCTCGCGCGCGGTCAGCCCGAACATGGACACTCGCACGACGCGTCCGGTTCCCGGCCAGGTCGTCGCCTCCAAATCTGCCCGGACCGATCCGGTGAGGATGAAGCGGCCGGCTCGGGGGTCGCGGTCGACCGCTCTCTTGACGGCGCCGAGAACGGAGGGGACCTCTTGCCACTCGTCGAGCAGCAGCGGCTCCTCGTATCCGCCGAGCGCGACGTCCGGATCCGCCTGGAATGCCGCCGCCTCCCGTGGGCGGTCGAGCCGCACGACACTGGCGGCGTGGCGAGCCGCGGTCGTGGTCTTGCCCGCTGCTCGTGGGCCGGTGACCATCACCGCCGGCAGCTCGGCGAGCAGTTCGGCAAGCGTCATGTCGACGAGCCTGGGCCTGTAGTCGGGTTTCGTCAGGTTTAAGAGCCTACAGGAATTCGACCTAGTTCAATACATTTTTTCGCCAAGCCAAACTGCTGACTTTCGGCATCGGCCAGACCGAGCGCCGATTACCTGCGCGACCGCCGCCGCATTATCGCGCCTTGCATCAACACACTGCGGGCGCTGCCGCGCATATACCGGCTCCCTCGCGACAGCTTCTTCCTCTTCGGTTTGCGCGGGGTGGGCAAGAGCACCTGGATCGGGGAGCGGCTTCCCGACGCGCACCGCTTCGACCTGCTCGACGAGGGGCTCTACCAGCGCCTGCTTGCCGATCCCACCCAGTTCGCCGGCGAGCTGCGCTTCGCGCTGCTCGGGTCGAGCGCCCGCAAGCTCCGTGCCGCCGGAGTCAACCTGCTCGGGGGACGCGCCCTGTGGCGGGAGATGTTCCCCCTCACCCCCGAGGAGCTGGGAGAGGACTTCGACCTCGATCGCGCCCTGGAGGTCGGCGGGCTTCCTCTGGTGCTCGCCTCCGAGCAGCCGCACGAGACCCTGCCGGTCGCCGGCCTCTTCCACGGCCAGCTCCTCAACGTCGCCGGGGTCGCTCGCGACGCCGGCGTCGCGCGGACCACCGTCGAGGGCTACCTGGAGGTGCTCGAGGACACGCTCCTCGCCCGGCGGCTGCCGGCCTACGAGGCCCGGCTGCGCGTCCGTGAGCGCAAGCACCCCAAGCTCTACTGGATGGACCCCGGGGTCGCTCGGGCGGCGAAGGGCGTCCACGGAGCGGTCGTGCCGGAGGAGAGCGGGCCGCTGCTCGAGGGCTGGGTCCATGGGCTGCTCTGCACCCTCGAGGTCAAGGCCTCCCGTCGCGTCCACCCCGGGGACCTCGCGGGCCTGCGGGCGATCGGTGAGCTGCCGGGGCTGCGGCGACGCGTCCTCATCCACCGCAGCGAGCGGCCGACCCGGACGGAGGACGGGATCGACGCCTGGCCGGTCGAGAGCTTCCTCGAGGCGCTCGCGGGCGATCGACTCTGGCCCTGAGGGCCTCGCGCCCTTTGTCGCCCGCCGCTGTGTCGGTCAGGACCAGAGCGCGCTGAGCGGGAGCGCGAAGAGGCGGTCGCCGAGGGGGACGGTGTCCGCGCCGAGATGGATGACGCAGCCGCAGCGGAACCTCTCGCCGAGGGCATCGCGAAGCCTGGACAGGGATCTCCAGTCGCGAGCCGACAGCGAGGCCTTTGACTTGACCTCGATCGCCACCACCGCTCCCGCGCGATCCTCGAGCAGCAGGTCGATCTCTTCGCGTTCCCGCCTGTAGTGGAAGAGTCGCGCTTCCGCGCCGGCCCACTCGGCATGCTTCGCCACCTCCATCACGACGAAGTTCTCGAGCGCCATTCCGGTTACCTGCTCGTCGCCGAGGAGGCGCTCTTCGTTGGCTCCGAGCAGGTGCAGGAGCAGGGCGCTGTCGACCAGATACGCCTTCGAGTGCCTGACCTCTCGCTGTCCGAGGCCGGGTCGCCAGGCTGGGATGCGCGTGATCAGGAACGTCGCTTCGAGCAAGCCCACGTACCGCTCGACGGTCCTCTGGTTGAGGGCGATCTTGCCGCCGATCGAGGCCGGTACGCAAAGCCCGGCGGTCTGGGTCGCGAGGAGGCGGAGCAGTCGCGGGACCTCATGCAGCTTGTAGGCGTCGGCGATGCTCTCCAGGTCCCGCTCGACGGTCATGCGAAGGTAGCTCTCGAACCACTGGGAGCGCGTGCGACCTGAGCGAACCCGTGCCTCGGGATAGCCGCCGGATGCGATCCGCTCGCGAAGCGCATCGCGGCCCACGGTCGCGCCCGCGATTCGTGGGGGTTCCGCGGCGAAGAGAGCGTCGACGAAATTCGCGGTTCGCCCCTCTATCTCGGCCTGTGCCAGCGGCCGGAGGGTGACGATCGCGGCACGGCCGGTCAGGGCATCGAGGACCCGCGGATTGCGCAGCAGGTTCGCCGACCCGGTCAGCAGGAACTGGCCCGCCGACAGGTCGCGGTCGACGACGGACTTGATCGCCAGCACGAGGTCCGGCCCGCCCCTCTGGGCCTCGTCGATGAAGGCCGGCCGCTCGAGGCCGGCGAGGAACCCGACGGGGTCGTCGAGGGCGGCATTGCGGGGCGCCGGATCGTCGAAATCGACGACGGTCGCGGAATGCTCCTCCTCGGCGATCTGTCTCGCCAAGGTGCTCTTGCCCACCTGGCGAGCCCCGAGGAGAAACACGACCCTGGTGTCGCCGAGGGCCTCGACGATCGCCTCCCGCGCACTGCGTCGGCCAGTGGCTTTGCCTGCCGAGCTATCCCCAGAGCGCCGCTATCGGCGCCGCGACGATGCGCTCGTCGAGCTTGAAGATGCGAGGGCCGGTGTGGAAGGTAGGCCATCGCCGTCCGGCGGTTGATGCCGGCCGCGCGCAGCAACGTGGCATCGCTGACGTTGCCACGGTGCAGCACCGTGCTACACTTGGTCTGTGCCCACCGCCAGGCCTCGCCACACGATCACCGAGACGCCGCCTGTAAAGGAGGCGCTCGACGAGCTGCGCAGCAAGCTCGGCGAGGGGGAAGGGGTCGACTTCGCTGAGCTCGTCACGCTCGGGGCCGAGGTCAAGGTACGCCGGCTGGTCGACCGCAGCGAGGATGCGAGGCGGGCTCGACGGGAGGTAGCCGAGTGGATTCGAACCGGCTCGTTCCCGTTTGAGGTCGATGTCGAGGCCGCCGACGAAGTGAAGCGCCTCGGGTTGATCGCGAACTACGGCGAGTAGCGTGTTGCTGCTCGACAATTCTGCTTGGTCGCGGATTGTCGCGGCTGCGCTGCCGGCGGATCGCGCTGGGGAGGTCGCAGGCTGGATCGAAGGAGATCGGCTCGCGACCTGCCTTCCCTTTCTGCTTGAGGCGGGATTCTCGGCGCGCACGAATGCCGGCTATGGAGCGATGATGGATCAGTTCGACTCCTACCCCCGGGTTGAGCTGACGGCGAACGCCGAGGAGCGCGCTCTGCGGGCCCAGCGGCAACTTGCCGCCGTGGGGCATCACCGCCTCGCCCCGGTAGACGTGATGATCGCCGCCTGCGCCCACAGCGTCGGAGCTGGGGTTCTGCACTACGACCGCGACTACGACCTGATCGCCGAGCACACGAATCTCGTCTTCGAGAGCGTCTGGCTCGCTCCGGCGGGAACCCTGTAGAAGAGCTAGCGGATCGGCAAGGAGAAGTCCGAGGTCGCTGCGGCGGCGTCGTCCATCTCGGCGCGGGCACCGTTCCACTCGGCGACCGCCTCTTCGCGCTCCCGCTCAGCCCGCTCTGGGCCTGAGCGCAGCCGGGTTGCTCTCCGCTCGGGCCGCGGTGACCCCCGCGCCGCGGCCTATCCTCAAAAGGCGATGGCAATCGACCTCTACGGCTCCCGCGCTCGCGGCGAGGCCGATCCGAGGACCAGGCGCGCGATCGCGCCCAGCTGGCGCGTGAGGCGCTTGCCGCCGGGCATCGAGAGGGCGCCGTCAGCGCTGCCTATTACGCGATGCTCTACGCCGCTCGCGCGGCGCTGTCCGAGGACGACGAGAGCGCTCGCACCCACCGCGGCACATGGAATGCCTTCCGCTTGCGCTACGTGATCACGGACGCTTTCGATGCCGCGCTGTTCACCCTGGCGCAGCATGCACAGGCCGCCCGCGAGGGCGGCGATTACGAAGCGGTGACGCCGAGCGAGAAGGAGACCCGCCACTACGTCGATGGCGCCGCAGAGTTCCTCGCCGCCGTCGAGCGCATGCTCAGGCCGCCCGTTTCTTAGTCCTCAGGGCGGCGAGATCAACTCGGCGCCGGGCAGGTAGGTCGACACCCGCTTCGGGTCGCGCGTCAGCAGCGGCCGGTTCGTGACCGCTGCGTGCGAGGAGATCAGGAAGTCGGCGAGGATCTGCTCGCGGGCGCCGCCGGCGCGGCGGTAGGAGGCGTGGGCGTGTCCGGCCAGAAAGGCGGCCGCTCGCGGCAGCTCCTCGACCACCAGCCCTT
>Ga0210116_1000052_pt1 | contig 12155 bp, 10 predicted proteins | sample RushOxbow_ThreeS_6_FD_185562 | JGI IMG/M metagenome (GOLD analysis project Ga0210116, IMG submission 185562) | Wetland microbial communities from San Francisco Bay, California, USA, that impact long-term carbon sequestration -... | ecosystem: Environmental > Aquatic > Marine > Wetlands ...
ACGCGCTCGGCATAGAGCGAGCGGTTGGCGCCGGCGACGGCAGGGGTGTCGCTCCGGGCGATCCCAGGGGCTGCCTCGACTGGAAGCTCACGGCGGTCAGCCGCCCGCTCGATGGGTCCAGGTGCCTCTGTCATCAACATACGCGCGCCTTCGCTTACTGGCCGCCGCCCAACGAGTGGACGTAAATGGCGAGTTCCTTGATCGTCTCCGGATCGAGGCGTCCGGCCCAGGCCGGCATCACGCCGTTGCGGCTATTGATGATGGTCTCGGCGATGGTGGTCTTCTCCCCGCCATAGAGCCACAGCTCGTCGGTGAGGTCGGGGGCGCCGATTGTCTGGTTGCCCTTGCCGTCCTTGCCGTGACAGGGCGAGCAGTTGTCGGCGAAGATCTTCGCGCCACGCTCCGCCGCGACGGGGTCGTCGTCGCGGCCTGACAGCGACAGCACAAATTCGGCGACGTCATGGACCTGCGCCGCGTCTAGCAGGCCGAGCCGGCCGAAAGCCGGCATCTGGCTGGTGCGGGTGTTAGGATTACTGGCGCGGATGCCATGGGTAATGGTCTGGTGGATCGCGTCGAGCGATCCGCCCCACAGCCAAGAATCGTCGCGTAGATTCGGATAACCGAAGGCGCCTTGCGCGCCGCGGCCGTGGCACGGAGCGCAGTTGTCGCCGAACGCGGCCTCGCCGCCGGCCAGGGCAAAATTCAGCAACTCGGGATTGGCGTTGATCGCGGCGAGGTCGCTGGAGGCGATCTGTTGTCGAAACGCGGCCTTGGCGGCCTTGGCTTGATCGAGTTCAGCGGCAACGGTGCCCCGCTGGCTATAGCCGAGCCAGCCTTTGGTGTAGCTCGACACCAACGGCCAGGCCGGGTAGACCGCCCAATAGCCCACCGCCCAGACGATGGTGGCGTAGAACACGTAGAGCCACCATTTTGGCAGCGGCTTATTCAGCTCGGTGATGCCGTCCCATTCGTGGCCGGTGGTCTCGGCCTCGGCGGCGCTCTCGTTACGTCTAGTGGCCATGCCTAGTCGTCTTTCTCGTCGTCAGGAGGGTCTTTCTCCAACGGGAGCCGCGCGGCGTCCTCGAAGCGCTTCTTGTTGCCTGGCCAGAAGGCATAGACCAGCACACCGATAAACAGCGCAACGAACAACAGGAGCGCCGCTACTTGGGTGATCGATGCCACTTGCTCATAGGTCATGGCTCAGCCCTCACCTCAGATTGGGACCGGCAGCGTCGAACGTGGCGAAGTCGACCAAGGTCCCCAGCATTTGTAGATAGGCGATCAGCGCGTCGAGCTCGGAAACATAACTTGCGTCGTTGTCGAACTGGCGCACCTGTGCCTTGGGATAGCGCGCGAGGAATTCTTCGAGCGCCGCGGCATTGGGGTCGACCTGGAGCTCGAGGTCGGCCTTGGCATTGGCGATCATGTCATCGGTGTAAGGAACGCCCTCAATCCTGAGCACTTTGAGTCGCTCGGTAATGTCGCCGTAGTCGAGCTCCCGGCGCGCGAGAAAGGGATAGCCGGGCATGACCGATTCCGGCACGACCGCGCGGGGATCGATCATATGGGCGGCGTGCCATTCGTCGGAATATTTCCCCCCGACACGCGCCAGATCGGGGCCCGTGCGCTTCGATCCCCATTGGAACGGGTGGTCGTACATGCTCTCGGCGGCCAGGCTGTAATGGCCGTAGCGTTCGACCTCATCGCGGAGCGAGCGGACCATCTGGCTGTGACAAACGTAGCAGCCCTCGCGGACATAGATGTCGCGTCCTGCCAGCTCGAGCGGCGTATAGGGCCGCATGCCTTTGACCTGCTCGATGGTCGAGCTCAGCCAGAACAGGGGCGCGATCTCGATCAAGCCGCCGATCGCCACGGTGATGAGGATGCCGATCAACAACAGGATCGAGCTCTTCTCCAGAACTTGATGTTTTGACCAGTCCATCGGCCGCTCCCTACTCAGCCGGCACTGGGCGGAATTCCGGCGCCGCCGCGATGCGTGGCTGCTCGGCTGCGTCGACGGGCTCATCGCCCCGCGCCGTGCGCCAGAGATTGTAGGTCATGATCAAGGCGCCGAGGACGAACAGCAGGCCGCCGATCGCTCTGATGACATAGAACGGATGCATCGCCGCGACGGTCTCGACGAAGGAATATTCGAGGAAGCCGAGCTGATCGTAGGCGCGCCACATCAGGCCCTGCAGGATGCCCGACACCCACATCGAGGTGATGTAGAGCAGGATGCCGAGGGTCGAGATCCAGAAATGCCACTCGACGAGGCGCTGCGAATAAAGCGCCTTGCGGTGCCATAGCCACGGCACGAGGCAATAGAGCGCGCCGAAGGTGATGAAGGCGACCCAACCCAGCGCGCCGGAATGCACGTGGCCGATGGTCCAATCGGTGTAATGCGACAACGCGTTGACCGACTTGATGCTCATCAGCGGCCCCTCGAAGGTCGACATGCCGTAAAAGGCGACGGCGACGACGAGCAGGCGAATGACGGGATCGGTCCTGAGCTTGTCCCAAGCGCCCGACAGCGTCATCAGCCCGTTGATCATGCCGCCCCAGGAGGGCATCCACAGCATGATCGAGAAGGTCATGCCGAGGGTCTGCGCCCAATCGGGCAGGGCGGTGTAGTGCAGATGGTGAGGACCGGCCCAGATATAGAGAAAGATCAGCGACCAGAAATGAACGATCGACAGCCGGTAGGAATAGATCGGCCGCTCGGCACGTTTCGGGACGAAGTAATACATCATGCCGAGGAAGCCCGCGGTGAGGAAGAAGCCCACTGCGTTGTGGCCGTACCACCACTGGGTCATGGCGTCCTGGACGCCGGAATAGATTATGTAGCTCTTCGAGCCGAGCAGCGACAGCGGCACCGCCAGATTGTTGACGATGTGCAGCATGGCGACGGTGACGATGAAGGCGAGGTAGAACCAGTTCGCCACGTAGATATGCGGCTCGCGGCGTTTGGCGAGCGTGCCGACGAAGACGAGGAAGTAGACGACCCAGACGGCGGTGAGCCACAGGTCGACATACCATTCGGGCTCGGCATATTCCTTCGATTGGGTGACGCCCAACAGATAGCCGGTGGCGGCCAGCACGATGAACAGCTGGTAGCCCCAGAACACGAACCAGGGCGACCAGCGGCCGGCCAGCCGCGCGAAGCTGGTACGCTGCACGACATAGAATGAGGTGGCGATCAGCGCATTGCCGCCGAAGGCGAAGATCACGGCGGAGGTATGGAGCGGTCTCAGACGGCCGAAGGTGGTCCACGGGAGATCGAGGTTGAGCGCCGGGAAGGCGAGTTGCCAGGCGATGACGTCGCCGACCAGAAAGCCGGCCAGTCCCCAAAACACGGTGGCGATCACCCCGGCGCGGATCACGCCGTCGGCATAGCCCTGTTCGACGCGGGGTTCGGCCCCCTCGATCATTTGCGTCAGGATGTAAAGGAAGGCGAGGCCGGCGGCGCCGAGCAAGATGCAGCCGTGAAAGGCCATGACCGCGTCTTTGCCGGCGAGGGCCAGGATCAGTCCGACGAGGGATAAAAGCCCCGCGGCGACAAGCGCCATCGCGTCGGAAAACGCCTTCCACTCGTCTTTTTCGAGTATGGCCGCCATCGGTCGGGGATCCCTGCCAGTCGGAGGCACCATGGATAGGTCCGGCCGCGTGAGCCTTGATGAGGATCAAAAACCCAAGGAAACGAGCAGATCTGGGTTGACCCCCGAATCCGGTGGTCTGGCTAGGCTCTCTGTCGCGCGGCCGAAATTACAATATTCGAACCCATGAGTCAGCTGGGCGGCCCCGCATTAGGGAAGAAGAGCTGTTGGCCGTCGATCTTGTAGCTGGCAATGGCCGCCTGACCTTCCGGCCCAGTCAACCAATCGATGAAGGTCTGGCCCTCCTTCGCCTTCACGTTGGGGTGCTTGGCCGGGTTGACCAGGATGACGCCGTATTGGTTGAACAGCTTGGGATCGCCCTCGACCAGCACCTTGAAATCGTCCTTGTTGGCAAAGCTGAGCCAGGAACCGCGGTCGGTCAGAGTGTAGGCCTGCTTGCCGACCGCCGTGTTGAGCGTGGCGCCCATGCCTGAGCCGGTCTCGAGATACCATTGGCCGCTGGCGGGCTTGGGGTCGATCCCGGCATCCTGCCAAAGCTTGAGCTCGGCCTTGTTGGTCCCCGAATCGTCGCCGCGCGAGGCAAAGGGCGCCTCGGCGGCAGCGATTTTCTTGAATCCCTCCGCCGCGTGCTTGAGGCCGGCAATCCTGGCGGGATCCGACCCCGGTCCGACAATGATGAAGTCGTTATACATGACGTCGTGACGCTTCACGCCCCAACCGCCGGCGACGAACTTGTCCTCGTCCGGCTTGGAGTGAACCAGCACCACGTCGCCATCGCCCTTCTCGGCGTTGTTCAGGGCTTGCCCGGTGCCGACCGCGACCACGCGCACGTCGATGCCGGTCTTCTCCTTGAACTTCGGCAGGATGTGCTCGAACAAGCCGGAGTTCTGCGTCGAGGTGGTCGATTGGACGACGATGAACTTGTCTTCGGCCTGCGCCGCGGGCGGCACAGCCACGCCGAGGCCGATGACAAGCGCAAGAGAAAAGCCGACCAGCGTCCTTCGGTCGAGATGCAGGGTCATGATCGTTCTCCGATCGGTCAAAGCACCAGGCCGCCGGCGAGAAAAGCGCGGGCCGTGTCGCTTTGCGGTTGCTCAAAAAAATTCCTGGCTGCTTGATGCTCGACGATCCGGCCGTGATGCAGGAAGACCACGTCGCGCGCCAGCCGGCGGGCCTGGCCGACGTCGTGGGTGACGACGATGATCTTGATGCCGCGCCGCTGGGCGTCGATCAGCAGCTCCTCGATGGCGAGGGTCGAAGCCGGATCGAGGCTGGCGGTCGGCTCGTCGAGCATCAAAATGTCAGGCTCGAGACTTAACGCCCGTGCTAGGCACAGCCGCTGCTGCTCGCCGCCTGACAGCACTCGTGCCGGCGTGGTTGCGCGCCTCTCCAGACCCGCGAGCTTGAGCGCATCGCCGACGCGGATGGCGCGGTCGCTGCGGGCGACGCCGCGCAAGCCCAGCGCATGCCAGATATTGGCGGCCGCCGAGCGGCGCAGCAGCACCGGCTTTTGAAACACCATCGCCTGCCGGCGCGCGAGCTCGCGGTCCAAGCGCTTGCCGCCCCAGAATACCTCGCCGCCGGTCGGCGCGATCAGCCCGTGCACCAGTCTCAGCAACACGCTTTTGCCGGCGCCGTTCGGACCCATGATGACGGTGATGCCCGGCTCGTCGATGGTGAGGTCGAGCCGGTCGATGACGCGCCTCCCGTTCGCCTCGAAGGACAGCGCGCGCAGTTCGAGCGGCAGGAGAGGGCCATGCCCGTTGACGGACGCCTTGGTTTCGTTGGGCGGGGTTTGATCAAGCATAGGCAAGACGAGAGGCAAAGCGCCGCACACTCATGAGCGCCCCGTTGACGGCGAAGGCCGTGAGCAACAGCACAATGCCGAGCGCCAGCGCGAGCGCAATCTCGCCTTTCGAGGTCTCGAGCGCGATGGCGGTGGTCATGGTGCGCGTCACATGATCGATATTGCCGCCGACGATCATCACGGCGCCGACCTCGGCGATGGCCCGCCCGAAGCCGGCGAGCACGGCGGTGATCAGCCGGTACCTGCCGTCCCACAGCAGCGTGGCGACGATCGCGCTCGATGAGGCGCCGAGCGAGCGAAGCTGCTCGTCATATTCCTCCAGCAGATCCTCGCAAGCCTGGCGGGTGAGGGCGGCGATGATGGGGACGACGAGAACCACTTGGGCGATGATCATCGCCGTCGGCGTGTAGAGGAGTTGCAGCACGCCCAAAGGGCCGGTGTTCGACAAGAGAAGATAGACGAACAACCCGGCCACCACCGGGGGCAGGCCCATCAGCGCGCTCAACACCGCGGACACCGCGCCGCGGCCGGGAAAGCGGTAGACGGCAAGCGCGCCGCCAACGGCGAAGCCGATTACGCTGGCGATCGCCACGGCCAGCAGACTGACCCTGAGCGACAACAGCACAATCTCGACCAGACGCGGGTCGAACGTGACGATAAGCCTCAGAGCGGTATGAAATGCTTGGAGAAAATCAGCCATGGGAAGGCTCTCGCCGCATACCTATGTGCCAGGGGTGGGCGCCCTTGGGGTGCTCGGACGTTATCTAAACCGTCTGGCGGAGAAAAGCGCTAGGAGGCAACATGCCGTCCATGCCCTTGACTTGCCGACCCCGGCCGGTCGCTGTATCACCAAGGCCACCCTTTGTGACGCTCTTTTCCCGCATGGCTGGGCAGATCGATGCTGGGCGGGGTCTCAACGAGAGGGAGTAAGGTTTGGAGCAAAAGACCCCGGTTAGCGGTGGCGGGCCTGATCGCCCCGCGCGACATGTCGGCTCACGCAAGCGGGCCCGGGCCTTTCCCAAGGGCCGCCAGCTCGAGAACGACGCGCTCGAGGACGTACAAGAATTGCTGCGTGGCAAGCCGCGCCGCGCCGATCTCCTGATCGAATATCTGCATCTCATTCAGGATCGCTATCATTATATATCGGCGGCCCATCTCCGGGCGCTATGCGAGGAGATGCGCTTGCCGCAGGCGGCCGTCTACGAGGTCGCGACCTTCTATGCCCATTTCGACGTGGTGAAAGAGGGCGAGACCCCTCCGCCCCCCACCACCATCCGAGTGTGCGATTCCATCACATGCGCCATCAAAGGCGCTGAGGCGCTGTACGAGGCACTCAAGTCCGGCGCCGATCCGGCCGAGGTGCGTGTGCTGCGCGCCCCGTGCATGGGACGCTGCGACACCGCGCCGGTCGCCGAGGTCGGACATTATTTCGTCGATCACGCCACGCCGCGAGCGGTCGAGACGGTGGTCGACAGCGGCAAGCGCGAAGCGGACATTTCCCGCTACGAGACGCTGGCCGAGTACCGGGCCAAAGGCGGCTATGCGGTGCTCGAGAAGTGCCGGGCGGGCAAGCTACCGTTCGATACCATCATCAAGGAGATGACCGACGCCGGTTTGCGTGGTCTCGGCGGCGCCGGTTTCCCCGCCGGGCGCAAATGGCAGATCGTGCGCTCCTATCAGGGCCCCCGGCTGATGACCATCAATGGCGACGAGGGCGAGCCCGGCACGTTCAAGGACCGCTATTATCTGGAGCGCAATCCGCAGCAGATGTTCGAGGGCGCGCTGATCGCCGCCTGGGCGGTTGAGGCCGAGCGCATCTATCTCTACATGCGCGACGAATATCCGGCGGTGCTGCACATCCTGGCGCACGAGATCGAGGCACTGGAGAAGGCCGGCATCATCGACAAGGGCTTTATCGAGCTTCGCCGCGGCGCCGGCGCTTATATTTGCGGCGAAGAGTCGGCGATGATCGAATCGATCGAGGGCAAGCGCGGTTATCCGCGCAACCGTCCGCCTTACATCGCCGAGGTCGGCTTGTTCGGGCGGCCGACCCTCAATCACAATGTCGAGACGCTCTATTGGGTGCCGGAGATCCTCGAGAAGGGCGCGAAATGGTTCGCCGATCACGGCGTCAACGGCGCCAAGGGCCTACGCTCATGGTCGGTGTCGGGCCGCGTCAAGAAGCCCGGTGTGATCGTGGCGCCGGCCGGAATCACCGCGCGCGAGCTGATCGAGATGGCCGGCGGCATGGAGGACGACGAAACGTTCAAGGCTTACCTGCCCGGCGGCGCTTCGGGCGGCGTGCTGCCGGCGAGCCTCGGCGATCTGCCGCTCGATTTCGGCAGTCTCGATAAATATGGCTCGTTCGTCGGCAGCCATGCCATCGTCGTGTTCTCCGAACGCGACGACGTCGCCGACATCGTGATCAATCTCTTGCGCTTCTTCAAAGACGAATCGTGCGGCCAGTGCACGCCATGCCGGGTCGGTTGCGACAAGGCAGTGGCGCTGCTCGAGCGGCGGCAATGGGACAAGGAGTTGCTCACCGAGCTCGCTCAGACCATGCGCGACGCGTCGATCTGCGGACTTGGACAGGCCGCGCCCAATGCATTCATCTCGGCCATGCAGTTCTTTTTGGACGAGCGGCTGGGAACCGAGATGGCCGGACGCGCTTAGGGTAAAGAACCGATGACAGATCAGCTGCTGTTTACTCTCGACGGAAAAGTGGTGTCGGCTCGGCCGGGCGAGACCATCTGGCAGGTCGCGCAGCGTGAAGGCATCGACATCCCGCATCTTTGCTGGCTGCCGCAGCCGGGTTACCGCGCCGACGGCAATTGCCGCGCCTGCATGGTCGAGATCGAAGGCGAGCGGGTGCTGGCCGCCTCGTGCATCCGCAAACCGGCGCCCGACATGGTGGTGAAAACGGCGACCGACCGCGCCCTCAAGGCGCGGCGCATGGTGATGGAGCTGCTGCTCGCCGACCAACCACCGCACGAAGATTCGCCCGACCGCGTTTCGCCGTTCTGGCACTGGGCCGAGGTCCAGCATATCGAGACCTCGCGCTTTCCCGCGCACGACATCATCAAGCCCGACCTGTCGCATCCGGCCATGGCGGTCAATCTCGACGCCTGCATCGATTGCGGACTGTGCGTGCGCGCTTGCCGCGAAGTTCAGGTCAATGACGTGATCGGCATGGCGTTCCGCGGCATCGACGCGAGGCCGGTATTCGATTTCGACGATCCGATGGGACGTTCAACTTGCGTAGCGTGCGGCGAATGCGTGCAAGCCTGCCCGACCGGCGCGCTGATGCCGAAATCGATTGTCGATCCGATCACCCAGCACGGCACGCGCGAGGTCGATCGCGAGGTCCATTCGGTCTGCCCCTATTGCGGCGTCGGCTGCCAGCTCAGCTATCAGATCAAGGACGGGAAGATCGCCTTCGTGCAGGGCCGCGACGGCTATTCCAACGAGAACCGGCTCTGCGTCAAAGGCCGGTTCGGCTTCGACTACGTTAGCAATCCGCAGCGGCTGATGAAGCCTCTGATCCGGAAACCAGGGCTGCCCAAGGGCGTGAATGTCGATCCGGCCAACCCCTATACCCATTTCCGCGAGGCGAGCTGGGACGAGGCGCTCGACTTTGCTGCTAAAGGCCTGGCCAAGGTCGCCGAGCAGCACGGCAACAGCGCCATCGCCGGGTTCGGCTCGGCCAAATGCACCAACGAAGAAGCCTATCTGTTCCAGAAGCTGATCCGCACGCGCTTCCGCAACAACAATGTCGATCACTGCACGCGGCTGTGTCACGCCTCGTCGGTGGCGGCGCTGATCGAAGGCATCGGCTCGGGCGCGGTGACCGCGACCTTCAACGAGGTCGAGCATGCCGACGTGGTGATGATCATCGGCGCCAATCCGACCGAGAATCATCCCGTGGCAGCCACCTTCTTCAAGCAGGCGGCGAAGCGCGGCGCCAAGCTGATCGTCATCGATCCGCGCGGCCAAGCGATGCGCGAATACGCCACCTACATGCTGCAGTTCAAACCGGCCAGCGACGTCGCTCTGCTCAACGCCATCATGCATGTGATCGTCGAGGAAGGGCTGTACGACGTTCAGTACCTACAGGCCTTCACCGAGAATTTCGAGAGCCTGAAAAAGCACCTCACCAGCTACAGCCCCGAATCGGTGGCCGAGACCACCGGCATCGACGCCAAGACCATCCGCGAGGTGGCGCGCACCTTCGGCCGCGCCGAGCGCGCCATCATCTTCTGGGGCATGGGCATCTCGCAACACGTGCACGGCACCGACAACGCCCGCTGTCTGATCGCGCTGTCCTTGATGTGCGGCCAGGTCGGCAGGAAGGGCACCGGGCTTCACCCGCTGCGCGGCCAGAACAATGTGCAGGGCGCCTCCGACGCCGGCCTGATCCCGATGTTCTATCCGGACTATGCCGACGTGAAGAGCGAGTCCGTGCACAAGAAGTTCGAGGATTTGTGGAAGACGAAGCTGTCGGAGAAGCCCGGTCTGACCGTGGTGGAGATCATCAATGCGGCGAATGCCGGCGAGATCAAGGGCATGTTCATCCAGGGCGAGAACCCGGCCATGTCGGACCCCGACCTCGATCACGCCCGAGCCGGGCTCGCCAAGCTCGAACACATGGTGGTGCAAGACATCTTCCTCACCGAGACGGCGATGATGGCCGACGTGATCCTGCCGTCCTCGGCGTGGCCGGAGAAGTCCGGCACGGTGACCAACACCAACCGGCAGGTGCAGATGGGCCGCAAGGCTCTGGCGCTGCCCGGCGACACGCGCGAGGATCTGTGGATCCTGGTCGAACTTGCCAAGCGGCTGGGCCTGCCCTGGACCTACAAGCACCCCTCGGAAGTGTTTGCCGAGATGAAGCTCGCCATGCCGTCGCTCGACAACATCACCTGGGAGCGGCTCGAGCGGGAATCCTCGGTGATCTATCCCTGCCCCGCCCCCGACCAGCCCGGTGAGGCGGTGGTGTTCGGCGACGGATTCCCCACCCAGACGGGCCGCGCACTGTTGGTGCCGGCCGATGTGTTGCCGCCGGCCGAGGTGCCAGACGAGGACTATCCGCTGGTGCTGATGACCGGGCGCCAATTGGAGCATTGGCATACCGGCGCCATGACGCGCCGGGCCGGCGTGCTCGATGCGCTCGAGCCTAGCCCCACGGCGAGTCTCAACCCAAGGGAGCTCGCGCGTCACGGCATCAAACCGGGCGAACAGATGCGGGTGACCACGCGCCGCGGCTCGATCGAGCTTACCGCGCGGGCAGACCGGGCCGTGCAGGAAGGCACCATCTTCATCCCGTTCGCCTATGTGGAGGCGGCGGCCAATATCCTCACCAACCCGCAGCTCGATCCCATCGGCAAGATCCCCGAATACAAATATTGCGCGGTGAAGATCGGCCGGGCGCACGGCGACGAACCGCACGTGCCCATGCCCGATATCAACGCCACGGCGTCCGGTCTCTGATCATGGCGCCCCCTTTGTTCGGGGTGGTGGGCTGGAAGAATTCAGGCAAGACCACTCTCATGGTAGGCCTTATTGGCGAGCTGAGCCGTCGCGGCTTCGCGATCTCCGTCATCAAACACGCGCATGTTAATTTCGAGATCGATCACGAAGGTCGCGACTCGTTCAAGATGCGCGAGGCTGGCGCCTGCCAAGTGGCATTGTCGTCGCCCCGGCGCTTTGCCGTGATGCGCGAGCTTCGCGACGCGCCGGAATTGTCCTTCGCGGACGTTCTCGCCTCTGCCGGCCCATGCGATCTCGTGCTGGTCGAAGGCTATAAGCGCGAGGCGTTCCCCAAGATCGAGATTCGCCGCGATGGCGCCGCCTCGCGGGAGCCGCTGCAAACGAGCTTCCCGCAAATCGTGGCGATTGCGTCCGACCGACCCAAGGCCGAAGACGGAACTCTCCCCGTGTTCAGCCTCAACGACCTCACGGGCATCGCCGATTTCGTCATCGCCATGACGGGGCTGAGACGGAAATGACGGCTAAGCTGATCGACGATTGCTTCGTCCTCGACAAGGACAGGCTGCCGCATGACGAGGCCATCGGCATCTTGAAAGCGCGAGTGCGGCCGGTGGTGGGCGTCGAGGAGGTGGAACTGGCCGAGGCTGCTGGGCGTGTGCTGGCCCAGCCCGTCGTCTCGCCGCGCGCCATTCCCGCCCACGACAATGCGGCGGTTGACGGTTATGCCTTCGCCCATGCTGCTTACGACCAGGGGCAGGGAACGCGGTTCAGGGTGGCAGGCCAAGCGGCCGCGGGTCATCCATTCTCCGGTATTCCGCCGGCTGAGGCCGCGGTGCGAATCTTCACCGGCGCGGTCATGCCGGAAGGATTCGACACCGTGGCGATGCAGGAGGATGTGCGCCTCGCGCAGACCGGCGGCGAGCTATGGGCGATGATCCCTGCGGGTCTGGAGCAAGGTGCCAACCGTCGGCTGGCGGGAGAAGATGCGGCTAAGGGGGCGCAGGTGGTTGAGGCGCGCTCGCGGCTCAGGCCGCAGGATGTCGCGAGCGCGGCGGCGACCGGACTTGCCAGGCTCACCTGCTACGCGCCGCTCAAGGTGGCGATCCTCTCGACCGGGGACGAGATCCTGCGGCCCGGAGAGGATTTTTCGCCCGGCAAGGTCTACGACGCCAACGCGCCGATGCTGCAAGGTCTGATCGGCGCGTCAGGCGCCGAAGCCGTCGATCTCGGCGTGCTGCCGGACAAGG
>Ga0210116_1000057_pt1 | contig 11460 bp, 8 predicted proteins | sample RushOxbow_ThreeS_6_FD_185562 | JGI IMG/M metagenome (GOLD analysis project Ga0210116, IMG submission 185562) | Wetland microbial communities from San Francisco Bay, California, USA, that impact long-term carbon sequestration -... | ecosystem: Environmental > Aquatic > Marine > Wetlands ...
CGAGCCGATACAGGCGGTAGCGTTCCGTGCGATCGCCCGGGCGCGTGACGTCGGCCAGCTTGTCCCAGCGCGGGCCTGGAGCGTCGAGCTCGTGCTCCGGGCGCCCCTGTACCAGCATCAGCGGGCAGGCATCGGGTCGGGTCGGATCGTAGGGCCGGGTGACCAGGTCGACGTGGTAGCTGAGCGCTGCCCGATGCGTCGCGCTGAGAAAGCGCCCGGTCACGCAGCCCGCGCCGACCGGGATGCGGGATTTCAGCTGCAGCGCGACGGCGCGATAACTTTTCTGGTAGTCCGCCCAGGGCATGTAGAGCGTGGCGAAAGTCCCCCAGAGCAGCGTCATGCCCGCCGCCCAGCGCGTGACGCCGCGCGTGGCGGAGCGCGGCAGACGAAACAGGAACACCAGCCAGGCGAGCGAAAGCAGCATCGCGGAAGCGAATTCAACGGCGTCGAAGCGCGGGACGAAGCCCGGGGCCATCTTCTGTGCGTTCTCGGCAAGCTTGCGCGGAACGCCCAGCATGAGCGCGCAGTAGCCCACCCACACCAGGCCGCCGAAGAACGTGAACGTCATGACCGCGTACCAATCGAGGGCTGCGGCTGCGCCGCGGCGCAGCGAGATCGCTCCCGGAGCGGCGAGCATTGCGAGCGCCGGCAGCACGACGATTGCGTACAGCTCGCGCGCCGGACCCGCGGCGGAGATGCCGACCAGGAGCGCGAGGCTCGTGGCAGCAGGAAGCAAGAACTCGGCCGCGAGCAGCCGCCCGCGGTGCACCCATAGCGCCCACAGCGCGAGCGGCCAGGACGGAAATGACGACCAGCTCAGCGCGACGAGGAAGTAGCGCAGGTTGTCGACCAGCCTGCCTTCCGGGGTGGTCGATTCCCGCCACCAGGTGGCGACCAGCGTCGCATCGTGCGCGGCGAGCGGCACCAGCCAGGCGGCGCCGAGCGCGGCCGCAACCACGACCGCGGTGAACAGAAAGCGCAGGCCACGCGCGCTGCGCCAGTCGCTGTCGACGAGCGTGGTCAGCGCGAGGGCGGCGAGCAGCGCTGCGGGAACGACCGGGCCGGTGGCGAGCAGTCCCGCTCCGAGCGCAATGCCCGCGCCGAACCCTGCGCGCAGCGGCGCAGTCATCGCGTGCAGCGCGGTGGCAAGCACGCCTGAGATGGCGGCCATCGCCGCGAGCTCCGGCGTGGCCTCGTGCGCGTGTACGAACAGGCCGACCGAACCGACGAGCAGCAGCGGGGCGGCGACGGCCGGCGCGCGGCGTGCCTGCGGATCCGCGGTGTCCATCGCGATCGGCCCGTATGCGCCGCGCGCGGCGAAATACACCCCCGCCAGCGCGATGAGCATGAACAGCGCGCTTGCCAGCCGCGCCGCGCCATGAAACGCGATGTAGGGTCCGAGCAGCGTGCCGAGCAGGGCGCCGACCCAGTGGTAAAGCGGTGACTGCGTCATCCAGGGCTCGCCAGCCACCCGCGGCACGAGCCAATCTCCGTACGTCGCCATCTGGTGCGCGATCTCGACGCTGACGGCATCGAGCGGTTTCCAGGGGTCGTGCGTCAGCAACCCGGGCGCGACGAAGACGATCGCGAGCAGTGCCAGCATTGTCTTCGACAGCGGCAGCGACAGCCGGGGCAGCATGCGGCGATTCTAAGGTCTTGGGACGGGTCCGCGGCCGCAGGCAGGCGGGCGCCGCAGCCGGTCAAACAAAAGGGCGGCCGCAGCCGCCCCCAGGTCTCAGTGCGGCGGGGCCGTTCAGGCCGCCGGCACGTTCTTCTTTTTCGAGCGCGAGGTGTACTTGCGCTTGAAGCGCTCGACTCGGCCCGCGGTGTCTACGATCTTGTGTTTGCCGGTGTAGAACGAATGCGATTCGGAGGACACTTCGACCTTGACCACCGGGTACTCGTTGCCGTCCTCCCACTTCATGGTCTCGCGGCCCTTGGTGTCGATCGTCGAGCGGCTGAGGATGGCGTGGTTCGACGCGGTGTCGAGAAAGATCACCGCCTGATAGTGGGGGTGGATGCCGGATTTCATCGTCCTGCTGCCGTCGGAAAAGCCGCGAATTATACGCGAATCAAGGGGTTAATCAACGCCCGGCTGGATGCCCGTCAGCCGCGCCGCATGCTGTCGAAGAACTCGCTGTTGTTCTTCGTTGCGCGCAGCTTGTCGATCAGGAATTCGGCCGCCTCGAGCTCGTCCATCGGGTAGAGCAGCTTCCTCAGGACCCAGACCTTCTGCAGGATCGGCGCCTCGATGAGCAGTTCCTCGCGCCGCGTGCCCGAGCGGTTGACGTTGATCGCCGGATAGATGCGCTTTTCGTGCATGCGCCGGTCGAGGTGGATCTCCATGTTGCCGGTGCCCTTGAATTCCTCGTAGATCACGTCGTCCATCCGGCTGCCGGTATCGATGAGCGCGGTCGCGATGATCGTCAGGCTGCCGCCTTCCTCGACGTTGCGCGCGGCGCCGAAAAAGCGCTTTGGCTTTTGCAGCGCGTTCGCATCGACACCGCCCGTGAGCACCTTGCCCGAGGCCGGCACCACGGTGTTGTAGGCGCGCGCCAGTCGCGTGATCGAATCGAGCAGGATGACGACATCCTTCTTGTGCTCGACCAGGCGCTTGGCCTTCTCGATCACCATCTCGGCGACCTGGACGTGGCGCTGCGCCGGTTCGTCGAAAGTGGAGGCAACGACCTCGCCGCGCACCGAGCGCGACATTTCGGTCACTTCTTCCGGACGCTCGTCGATCAGCATCACGATCAGCGCGACTTCGGGGTGATTGGCGACGAGCGCATGCGCAATGTGCTGCAGCATCACCGTCTTGCCAGCCTTCGGCGGGCTGACGATCAGGCCGCGCTGGCCTTTGCCGATCGGGGCGATGATGTCGATGATCCGGCCGGTCAGGTTCTCCTCGGCCTTGATGTCGCGCTCGAGCTTGAAGTGCTTGTCGGGATGCAGCGGTGTCAGATTCTCGAACAGGATCTTGCTCTTCGCGGCCTCGGGCGGGGCCCCGTTGACCTGGTCGACCTTGACCAGAGCGAAATAGCGTTCGCCGTCCTTCGGGGTACGGATCTCGCCCTCGATCGAGTCGCCGGTATGCAGGTTGAATCGCCGGATCTGCGAAGGACTGACGTAGATGTCGTCGGTGCTCGCGAGGTACGACGTATCGGGCGAGCGCAGGAAGCCGAAGCCGTCGGGCAGGACCTCGAGCGTGCCGTCGCCGAAGATCGACTCGCCCTTTTTCGCCTGGTTCTTGAGCAGCGCGAAGATGAGGTCCTGCTTCCTCATCCGGTTCGCGGCGTCGATGCCGTTGGCGGCTGCCTGTTCGAGCAGCTCGGAGACGTGCAGGGTTTTCAATTCGGACAGATGCATGGGCGGTCGCTACGGGAAGGTCGGGGAGGGAAGGCGATGACGCGCTGGGTCTGGGGAAAGGGCGGATCGGGCGATTGCAGCGGATCCGCGAAAGGGTGGATTCTGTCGGCTCGCTCTTTAGGAGAACCTCGGAACGGGGTCATCAAGCGCCAGCCCACGCTCGTGTCGCATGGCCGTGCCGGCCAGCCTTGCGGCTGCAACTCTGAGTCCGGGGGCGCGCCGCGCGTGCGGCGCCGTGAGCTGCTGCCGCGCCGGTTCCTGCCGGCGCGGTCGTTTTAATTAGTCGCGGAGCGTAAGTACTTTAGATATTGCTGTCAAGGAAAGCGGTCAGCTGGGACTTGGACAGGGCCCCCACTTTGGTCGCCTCCAGGTTGCCGTTCTTGAACAGCATCAGCGTCGGGATGCCGCGGATGCCGAACTTGGCCGGCACCTGCTGATTCTCGTCCACGTTCATCTTGGCCACCTTGAGGCGGCCGCCGTATTCCTGGGCCACTTCGTCAAGGATCGGCGCGATGGATTTGCAGGGCCCGCACCATTCGGCCCAGTAGTCCACCAGCACGGGAAGGTCGGAATTGAGCACTTCGGGCTCGAAGGTGTCGTCGGTAACGGGATTGATGTGTGAACTGCTCATGGCTCCTCTGCAGGCAATGAAAAGCGTGCCGACGGGTTTGCTCGGGCTGCCTTGTGGGTCGTGGTGTTGGTTGGTTCGGCCGACTCGGTCTAGCCTGCGGTTTCCGGCGCAACGCCGTGTGGCCGGTCCGCCTGCACGTCGTATTATGGGGGCGACCCCCGGGAACGCAACTGCCACGCGCGATCGGAATTTAACCTTTTGTTGTTAAAAGTCTTTCTGTCTCCTGGCCGACATGACCTACGTCGTCACCGAGTCCTGCATCAAGTGCAAGTACACCGACTGCGTCGACGTCTGCCCGGTCGACTGCTTCCGCGAAGGACCGAATATGCTCGTCATCGATCCCGACGAGTGCATCGACTGCACCTTGTGCGTTCCGGAATGCCCGGTGGAGGCGATCTTTGCCGAGGACGACGTGCCCGAGGCGCAGCAACCCTTCGTCGCGCTCAACCGCGAGCTGGCGGCCCAGTGGCCGCCGATCATCGAGCGCAAGCCGGCGCCGGCGGATGCCGACGATTGGGGCAAGGTGACGGACAAGAAACAGTACCTTGAACGCTGAACTCGGGCCGTGGGGAGGCATTGATCTGGCTCAACGCTGCAGGATGGGTCGACCCTAGGATGAATTCATCTGCGCAGGCCGGGATGCGCAGCGACTGACCCGGCGCCGCAAGAAAAGGAACAATCATGGAATACAAGACGATCGTCGTACATCTGGACAACGGGCCGCGCAGTGCGCTGCGTCTCGAGCTCGCGCTCGGGTGCGCGCAGGGCTTCAATGCGCATCTGGTCGGGCTGTTCGCGCTCTCCGAGCCGCGCTACCCCTCCTACGCGCTCGCCGAGGCGGGCGCGGCGCTCGAGGAGGCCGCGCGCCGCATCCGCGCCCAGTCCGCGAAGAAGGCCGAGGAGGCGTTTCGCGCCGCGGTGAGCCGCGCCGGGCGCAGCGAGGTCGAATGGCGTGTCTCGGGCGACGACGCGCTGGACGCGATGCGCCTGTCTGCGCGCTACGCCGACCTGGTAGTCGTCGGGCAGTACGACGAGAACGCCAAAGTCGACCCGGGCGTGGCGCCGAACTTCGCCGAAGAGCTGGTGCTAAGCGCCGGCCGGCCGGTGCTGATCGTGCCCTACGCTGGCAAGTTTTCGGGCGTCGGCAAGCGCGTGCTGGTGGCCTGGAACGCGAGCCGTGAATCCGCGCGCGCGGTGCAGGATGCGCTGCCCTTCCTGCAGAAAGCCGAGCTGGTCCAGGTGGTCGCGTTCAACCCGTCGAAAGGCGACGAGCACGGCGACGTTCCGGGCGCCGACATCGGCCTGACGCTCGCGCGCCACGGCGTGCGGGTGCAGGCGGCGCAGCAGCATGCCGAGGGGCTCGACATCGGTTCCCAGATCCTGTCGCGTGCGTCGGACGTAGACGCCGACCTGATCGTGATGGGCGCCTACGGCCATTCGCGCATGCGCGAGCTCGTGCTCGGCGGCGCGACCCGGACGATCTTCGAGGCGATGACCGTCCCGGTGCTGCTGTCGCACTGAGCGCGCGTCTAGCGCCGAGGTTTCCTGCGCGCGAGGTAGCGCTGCGCCGCAGCGGCCTCGAGCAGGGGGTAGAGCTCGAACGCGGCGGGGATGATCTCGGCCCATTCGTTCAGCAGCGCGTGCAGCTGCTCGTGCGAGTTCACGTCAAATAGCGACACCGCCCCGCGCCCGGGCCGGGCGTAGACCCAGCGCACCGTGCGCGCCTTCACAAGCGGCGCAATCCAGCGCCACAGCTTTCGCCGCCGGCGCGTCATCGTCGAGGGCGGGTCGGCGCGCGGCGTGGTGATCACCATGATGAGCATGTCGTCCTCCGGGTCCAGATGCAGCGATGGTAGCCGGCGGCGCGGCCTGGTGGATCATGTGGCGAGCCTCGCGCGCCGCTAAACTGCGTCGGCATGTTCCCCGCTCTAGGCAAGCCGGAGCTCTTCGAGCGCCTCGCCGCCGGGCACGCGGCGGGAGTCAGCGTGGTCACGCCCAACCTGCGGCTCGCGCGCGAGCTGGCGCGCGAATTCGATCGGCGGCAGGCCGATGCCGGCATTGCGGTATGGGAAACGGCCGACGTCCTGCCGCTGTCCGCCTTCGTCGAGCGCCTGTACGAGGATGCCTTGACCTCCGAGCTGGCCGAGCGGCTGCCGCTGCTGCTCACCCCGGCGCAGGAGCGCGCGCTGTGGGAGTCTGCGATCCGCGGCAGTCGCTGGGGCGAGGGGCTGCTTGCCGTGCCGCAGGCGGCCGCCGACGCCGTGCGCGCCTGGGCGCTCGCGCAGGGCTGGAAGATCGCCGGCGCGCTCGGCGTCTTTCCGGGCAACGACGACGCCAGCGCGTTTGCCGAGTGGTCGCGCGAGGTCGCGCGGCGTTGCGAACGGGAAGGCCACACCGACGCCGCACGCCTCGCAGACCTCGTCGCGCCGCTGCTGGAGGATAGCGCGCTCAGGAAGCCGAAGCTGCTGGTCGCGTACGCCTTCGACGGGGTGAAGCCACAAGACGAGGAATTCCTCGCAGCCTGCGGGAAATGCGGGATCGAGGTCCGCAGTTGCGCGACTGGGCGCCGCACGGGCGCGGCGCAGCGCAGAGTCTTCGCCTCGGCGCGCGAGGAGCTCGAGACCGTCGCGTGCTGGGCGCGCGAGAGGCTCGAGGCCGGCGCCGCGCGCATCGGCGTCGTCTTACCGGAACTCGCGCTGCGCCGGCGCGAGGTGCTGCGCGTCTTTTCGCGCGTCATGCGCCCCGGCTTCAACCTGCCGGGCGTGGAGAAGCGGACGCTTGCCTTCAACCTGTCCCTGGGCGCGCCGCTCGCCGACGCTCCGCTGGTTCGCGCGGCGCTCTCGATCCTCGAGCTCGCCGCGGGCGAGATCCCCTTCGAGCAGGCCTCGCGCCTGCTGCGCTCGCCCTTCGTCGCCGGGGCGGAGGCCGAGCTGGCGCAGCGCGCGCGACTCGATGCGGCACTAAGAAAGCAGGCGCCGGCGCGGCTCGCCCTCGCGAAGCTCCTCGGGCTGGTGAAAGGCGCGCCGCTCCTGCGCGCGCGGCTCGAAGCCCTCTACGCCGTGCCGCGGCTTGACGCAGGCTCGCCGCAGGCCTGGGGCAGGCAGTTCACGCGCCTGCTCGAGGCCGCGGGCTTTCCGGGACGCGGCCTCGATTCGGATGAGTTCCAGACCCGGGCAAAGCTGAACGAGACCCTGGCCGAATTCGCCAGGCTCGAGCGCGTTGCGCCGAAGATGGGCGTTGCGCGTGCGCTCGCCGAGTTGCGGCGCCTGTGCGCCGAGACGCTGTTCCAACCCGAGACGCCCGAGGCGCCGGTTCAGGTGCTCGGTCTGATCGAGTCGCTCGGGCTGGAGTTCGACGCGCTCTGGGTGAGCGGGCTCACCGACGAAGCCTGGCCCTTGCACGCGCGGGCGAATCCGTTCATCCCGCCGGCGCTGCAAAGGAAGGCGGGAATCCGTGAAGCCTCGCCCGAGGCGACGCTCGAATGGGCCAAGCGGGCGACCGAAGGCTGGATTGCTGCGGCGGACGAAGTGATCCTGTCGTATCCCGCGCGCCAAGGCGACCGTGAGCTGCTGCCTTCGCCGTTGATCGCGGCAGTACCCGCAGCTGCGGAGAGCACAGAAATTGTGGCCGTTGCACGCTACCGGGATCTGATCTTCGCCGCGCGGCGCATCGAGACCGCAGCTGACGCAAGTGCGCCCGCGCTCGCCACGCGAACGCCGAGGGGCGGGACGCGGATCCTGGCCGATCAGGCGGCCTGTCCGTTCCGCGCCTACGCCCGGCACCGGCTCGCCGCCGAGGCTCTCGAAGCGCCGCAGGAGGGGTTGGATGCGAGGGCGCGGGGCCAGCTCCTGCACGGCCTGATGAAGGGGTTGTGGAGCGAGCTGAAGGGCAGTTCGGCGCTCGCGGGCGACGCTGGTCCCGCAATCGCGCGCGCCGCCCGGGCCGCGGTCGCGGAAGCAGAGTTGGAAGAGCCCTTCGCCGCGCTCGAGCGAGCGCGGCTGGCGAAGCTCGCGCGCGAATGGCTCGAGCTGGAAAAGACGCGCGCGCCGTTCGAGGTGGTCGCGCTGGAGGAAAAGCGCACGCTCTCGGTCGCCGGCCTGGCGCTGAACGGCCGCATCGACCGCATGGACAGGCTCGCCTCGGGCGGATACGCGCTGATCGACTACAAGACGGGCAAGCCGACGCCGAACGACTGGCTGGGCGAGCGGCCGAACGATCCGCAGCTGCCGCTCTACGTGCTGAACGCAACGGAGGACATCTCCGCGGTCGCGGTCGCGAAGCTGAGGGCGGGCGAGATGCGCTACATGGGCTTTGCCGAGCGCAAGGACCTCATTCCGGAGGTGAAGCCGGCGAAGGACTGGGGCGCGCTGCTCGCGGGCTGGAGAAAAGAGATCGAGGCGCTCGGCGCGGGATTCGCTTTGGGCGACGCACGTGTCGATCCGAAGAAGTCGCTCGCCACCTGCCGCTATTGCGACCTGCAGCCGCTATGCCGCGTGTACGAGCGCGTCAACGCGCTCGAGGAGACGGGGGAGGAGGTGGGTGACTGAGATCCACGCCGCCGACCAGGTCGAGCGCCGCGCCGCGCTCGACGTCGCGCGCTCGTTTATCGTGCAGGCGCCCGCGGGCTCCGGGAAGACCGCGCTGCTCGTCGAGCGCTACCTGCGGCTGCTCGCAATGGTGCGCAAGCCCGAGGAGATCGTCGCGATCACCTTCACGCGCAAGGCCGCCGCCGAGATGCGCGCGCGCGTGACCCAGCAGGTCTCGGCCGATCTCGCCACGCGGCTGCGCATCCAGACGATCGATGCGCTTTGCGCTTCGCTCACGACGCAGATGCCGGTGCTCGCGCGCTTCGGCGCGCAGCCGGAGATCGCCGAGGATGCCTCCGAGCTTTACCGCGAGGCGGCCGCACGCACGCTGATGGAGCTCACGCCGCCGGTCGCGCGGCTGCTCGCGCACCTCGACAACAACGTCGGCGAAGCAACGGCGCTTCTGGCCGAGATGCTCGCGCGGCGCGACCAGTGGCTGCGTCAGACCGGCGCGGCGCCGACGCGCGCCGAGCTCGAAGCCGCCCTGGGCGAAGAGCGTGCGCGGCGGATCGGACGCGCGCAGGCGTTGCATGCGCAAGCCTCGCCCGAGCTGGCGCGCGAGGTCCTGACGAAGGAAGGAAACTGGCGCAAGGCGCGTCCGCCCGCACCGGAAGCACTCAAGGCGATTCCGGGTCTCGAAGCCGCGCTCGCCGCGCTGCTGCTGCTTCCGCCCGAGCGCTACACCGAAGGCCAATGGCAGGCGCTCGAGGCGATCCTCGCGCTCCTCAACCCTGCGGTGGCGCAGCTGCTCGCGCTGTTCGGCGAGCGCGGCGCGGTGGACTTCACCCAGATCGCGCACGGTGCGCTCAGTGCGCTCGGCACGCCGGAAGCGCCGACCGACCTGCTGCTCTCGCTCGACCACCGCGTGCACCACCTGCTGGTCGACGAGTTCCAGGACACCTCAAATTCGCAGTGGGAGCTGCTCGAGCGGCTGACCGCCGGCTGGGAGCCGGGCGACGGGCGCACGGTGTTCGTCGTCGGCGACCCGATGCAGTCGATCTACCGCTTCCGCGATGCGCAGGTTGGGCTGTTCCTCCATGCGCGCGACCGCGGCCTGCCGAACGTCCCGCTCGAGCGCCTGACGCTGTCGACCAACTTCCGCTCGCAGGGCGCGATCGTAGACTGGGTGAACCGCGTGTTTCCGGGCGTGCTGCCCGCGCGCGAGGACGAGGCTTCGGGCGCGGTCGCGTATGCGCCCTCGGTGCCGTTGCATGCGCCGGATGCCGAAGGCGAGCCGGCGCTGGATCTCTTTTCTGACCGGGCCGCCGAGGCGAGGCGGGTGGTGGAGATCGCTGCGCAGGCGCGCGGCAAGACCGCGATCCTGGTGAGGAACCGCAGTCACCTCGATTCGATCGTCCCCGCGCTGAAGGCCGCGGGGCTGCGGTTTCGCGCAGTGGAGTTCGAGCAGCTTGGCGAGAAGCAGGTGGTGCAGGATCTGTTTGCACTGACGCGTGCCCTGACGCATCTCGCCGACCGCGTCGCCTGGCTCGCGATTCTGCGCGCGCCCTGGTGCGGGCTGACGCTGGACGAGCTCGCAAAGTTTTTCGAAGCGGATCGCGACTCGACGATCTGGGAGCTGATGCGCTCGCAGCCGAGGCTCGCGCACATGGTGTCGGTGTTGGCGCCTGCGCTCGCGAACCGCCTGCGCGGCACGCTGCGCGACCAGGTGGAGGGCGTGTGGCTCGCGCTGGGCGGGCCGGCCTGCGTTTCGGACGCGACCGACCTGGAAGACGCCGAGACCTTCTTCGACGAGCTCGAGCGCCTGGAGGACGGGGGCGAACTCGAGGATTTCAGCGCCTTGGCCGGGAGCCTGGAAAAGCTCTACGCGCTGCCCGACGTAGACGCGGGCCCCGAGGCGGTCGAGATCATGACCATCCACAAGGCGAAGGGGCTCGAGTTCGACACGGTGGTCGTTCCGGGTCTCGATCGTCCGCCGCGCTCGGGGCGCAGGCCCTTGTTCGCCTGGCGTGCGCTGGCCGGCGGCCGGCTTTTGCTCGCGCCGATCGACGAGACCGGAGAAGAAAAGGAGCCGCTCTACCAGTACGTGCGCGCCCTTGACCGGGAGGCGGAGGACATCGAGGCGGGGCGGCTGTTCTATGTCGCCGCGACGCGGGCGCAGTCGCGGCTGCATCTGCTCGGCTGTGTGAAAGTCGATGAGGACGGCGTGGTGAAGATGCCCGCGCGCCGGTCGCTGCTCGGGCTGGCGTGGGCTGCGGTCGCGGATTCCGTTCGCTTGCCCGAAGCAGCGACGGCTAGCGATGACCAAGTGGCATCGCTGCCTGCGGGAGAGCTGCGGCGGCTTGCGGCCGATTTCGCGCTGCCCGAGGCTCCGGCGGCCGCGGCGTGGAGCGCTCCGGCGCAGGGGCGCGAGGACGAGGGGCCGCCTTTCGACTGGGCGAAGGAAGGCGTGCGTCTCGCCGGAATCGTGGTCCACGCCTGGCTGCAGCGGATCGCCGAGGATGGGCTGCGCGGCTGGGACGCGCAGCGGGTCGATGCGCTGCGCGGCGGGTTCGTCGCCGATCTCGGGCGCCGCGGCGTGGCGCCGGGAGACCTCGATCACGCGGCGGAAATTGTCATTTCGGCGCTGAAGAATGCCCTTGCCGATCCGCGCGGGCGCTGGCTGCTCGGCCCGCACCCGGTCGCGCGGAGCGAGTACCGACTGCGCACTCGCGACAGGCGCTTCCGCATCGACCGGGTCTTCGAGGATGCCGACGGGAAGAAGTGGGTGGTGGACTACAAGACGAGCGAGCACGAGGGCGGCGGGCTCGAGGGCTTCCTCGATCAGCAGCGCGAGCGCTACGCTACGCAGCTCGACGCGTATGCGCACGCGCTGGGCGGGGCGAGCTGCGGGCTTTACTTCCCGCTGCAGAAGGGCTG
>Ga0210116_1000063_pt1 | contig 10743 bp, 11 predicted proteins | sample RushOxbow_ThreeS_6_FD_185562 | JGI IMG/M metagenome (GOLD analysis project Ga0210116, IMG submission 185562) | Wetland microbial communities from San Francisco Bay, California, USA, that impact long-term carbon sequestration -... | ecosystem: Environmental > Aquatic > Marine > Wetlands ...
ATGGATAGCATCTTCCCGCAGGTGCGATGCGCGTGATTCGTACGACGATAGGGCTTGCGGCCTCGGCGCTGCTCCTCGCGGGCGGCGGAGCCCGCGCGGCTGACGACGCGCAGGCGCTCGCGCGCGCGCAGGAGATCGTCGGCGGGCGCTGCTTCTTCTGCCACGGTGCGCGAGGCGAGGCGGCAAGCGAGCTGTTCCCGCGTCTGGCGGCGCAGAACGCTTCGTATATCGCAAAGCAGCTCGCCAATTTCAAGAGCGGAGAGCGCAAGAGCGACACCATGAAGGGTATGGCGGCGGATCTCGCGCCGGAGGACATGCGCGCGCTGGGACTGTTTTTCAGCCGCCAGCCTTCGCCCCCGCACGCAGTGCGCGATGCCGCGCTGGGGCAGGAGGGCAAGGCGGTTTACACGCGGGGCGGGTCGGTGGCCGAAGTGCCGGCCTGTGCGGGCTGCCACGGGCCGCGGGCGCATGGCTCGACGACCCTGCCGCGTCTCGCAGGCCAGGTCGCGGACTACCTGGAAACGCAGCTCAAGCGGTTCGGCGCGCGTGCCCGGACCAACGACAATGCCGTCATGCAGGACATTGCGGCGAAGATGACCGCGCGCGAGATCAAGGCGGTCGCCGAGTACCTCAGCACGCTCGACTGAGCGAGACAAAAGAAAACGCCCGCATGCGCGGGCGTTCTCGCGACGTGCGCAGACGGCGTCTCAGCTGAACATGTCGGCCCAGATGTTCTGCGCCCAGCTCCAGGCGTAGTCGGCCTCGAGCCGATTGCGCGCCGGGCTGAGCCCGCCGGCGCCCTTCACCGGAACGATCGTCTTCTTCTCCGCATCCCACTGGTGCACCGAGGCGACGTGTACCACTTCGGTCGCGGAGACGAAGCTGTAACAGGTGTTGTTGACGACCGGATTCGGGTTCGGCGCCTCGCCGTTGATGCGCGCGATGACCGCCGCGGCGCAGAGCTTGGCCTGGGAATTCGCCATATGCCCCGACTTCGGCATGCCCGCTGCGCCCTGGGTGGCGTCCCCGATGACATGCACGTTTGCCGCTGCCGTCGATTCGCAGGTCAGCCAGTTGACCTCGCACCAGCGCTTGTTCACGTTGACCAGACCCGCTTTCGCCGCGATCGTGCCGGCCATCTGCGGCGGCACGACGTTCAGCACGTCGCCGCGCACGTCGCCGAACTCGCCCTTGACGGTCCGGGTTCGTGCGTCGATGCCGACGACTTTGCTCTGCGGGCGGTATTCGATCAGCCCCTTGTAGAGGCTGTTCCAGGCCTCCTGGAACAGCTTGCCCTTCGAGACGATGCCCTGGTTTGCGTCGAGTACGAGGATCTTCGAGCGCGGCTTCGCCTGCTTCAGGTAGCTCGCCACCTGGCACACGCGCTCGTAGGGTCCGGGCGGGCAGCGAAACGGCATGAGGGGAATGCCGAGCACGAAAACACCGCCGTTGCGCATCAGCTCCAGCTTTGCACGCAGCTCGACGGTCTGCGGTCCCGCTTTCCAGGCGTGCGTCACGGCCCCGTCGGCCAGCGCGGCCTCGTAGCCTTCCACTTCGCCGAACATGAAGTCGATGCCCGGCGAAACGATCAGCCGGTTGTAGCTCAGATCGCCGCCGCGCTTCAGTTTGACGACGCGCTTTTCGCCGTCTACGGACAGTGCTTCGTCCTCGACCACCTTGACGCCCCAGCGCTTGCCGAGCGCGCTGTAGGAGCGCTGGATCTCGTCGATGCGACGCGAGCCGCCGATCACGAGATTGGACGTCGGACAGGAGGTGAACTCGCGCAGGCGCTCGACCATGACGACCTCGATCGAGGGATCCCACATGCGGATGTACTTGGCGGCAGTCGCGCCGCCGAATCCGCCGCCGATCACGACGACCCGCGCCTTGCCGCCTTCGGTCGTGGTGCAGCCGGCGAGCGAGAGCGCAGACGCCGCACCCGCAAACTTGAGAAAGTCGCGCCGCCGGAATTCGTAGAGTGACATGGTGCCCTCCCTACTTCTTCTGCTCGGCGTAGTAACCGGCGACCAGCTCGATCTGCTGATCGGTATAGCCCTTCGAGATCTGCTGCATGATCGTCGCGGGCTTCTTGCCCGTCTTGAACGCCTGCATCAGCTCGACAATCTTCTCCTTGGGCCGCCCGGCGAGCGTTTCCACGGCCTTGGTCACACTATGACCCGCCGTGCCGTGGCAGGCGGCGCAGGTCGCGGCAATGCTGCGCGCCGCGACATCGTCGGCGAGCACCGTCTGCGGCAAGACGATCAGTGCCGCAGCGGCAACGAGTTTCACTCTCATAGGCCCCTCCCGTCCTCGTGTTGGGCGATGAAGTCTCCATCTCCGGCGTGGTGGCGTCAACAGGATTTCATCAACCCGGGGACCGGCGCGGCGCGTTCCGCGGGGGGCCAGAAAAAGGGCCGCGCATCGCGCGGCCCCGGCTTGGTGCAGGCGCGCCTGTTCAGACGACCGGCGCAGCCTCTTCCTCGAAGCGCAGCACGATCTGCTCGTCGTCGCCGACGTCGATCGTTACCTTGCCGCCGTTCGCGAGCTTGCCGAACAGCAGCTCGTCGGCGAGCGCGCGCCGGATCGTGTCCTGGATCAGGCGCGCCATCGGACGTGCGCCCATCAGCGGATCGAAGCCCTTCTTGGCGAGATGCTCCTTGAGGCGGGAGGTGAACATCGCCTCGACTTTCTTTTCGTGGAGCTGTTCCTCGAGCTGCATGAGGAACTTGTCGACCACGCGCAGGATGATCCCATGGTCTAGCGAACGGAACGAGATGGTCGCGTCCAGACGGTTGCGGAACTCCGGCGTGAACATGCGCTTGATCGCATCCATCTCGTCGCCGGTCTGGCGATCCGAGGTGAAGCCCATCGTGTTCTTCGACAGCGATTCGGCGCCCGCGTTGGTCGTCATGATGAGCACGACGTTGCGGAAATCCGCCTTGCGCCCGTTGTTGTCGGTGAGCGTGCCGTGATCCATCACCTGGAGCAGGATATTGAAGATATCCGGGTGCGCCTTCTCGATCTCATCGAGCAGCACCACGGCGTAGGGCTTCTTGGCAATGGCCTCGGTCAGCAGGCCGCCCTGCTCGAAGCCGACGTATCCCGGCGGCGCGCCGATCAGGCGGGATACCGCGTGGCGCTCCATGTACTCGGACATGTCGAAGCGGATCAGCTCGATGCCGAGGCAGTAGGCGAGCTGCCGCGCGACTTCCGTCTTGCCCACGCCGGTGGGCCCGCTGAACAGGAAGTTGCCGATCGGTTTCTGCGGGTTGCCCAGGCCCGAGCGCGCCATCTTGATGGCTGCGGCGAGCGCATCGATGGCCTGGTCCTGGCCGAACACCACGGCCTTGAGGTCGCGGTCCAGATTGGCGAGGGCGCTGCGGTCATCGGTCGAGACGCTGCGCGGCGGAATGCGCGCGATCTTCGCGATGATGTCCTCGATTTCCGGCTTGCCGATCACCTTCTTCTGCTTGCCCTTCGGCGCGATGCGCTGCGCCGCGCCGGCTTCGTCGATCACGTCGATCGCCTTGTCGGGCAAATGACGGTCGTTGATGTAGCGCGCGGAAAGCTCCACCGCGGTGCTGAGCGCATTCGCGGTGTAACGCACGCTGTGGTGCGCTTCGAAGCGCGTCTTCAGGCCTTTCAGGATCTCCACCGTTTCCTCGATCGACGGCTCGACGACGTCGATCTTCTGGAAGCGGCGTGACAGCGCGTGGTCTTTCTCGAACACGCCGCGGTACTCGATGTAGGTCGTCGCACCGATGCACTTGAGCTGCCCTGTCGAGAGCACCGGCTTGAGCAGGTTCGACGCATCGAGGGTGCCGCCGGAGGCCGCGCCCGCGCCGATCACCGTGTGGATCTCGTCGATGAACAGGATCGCCTGCGGATTGTCGACCAGCTGCTTGAGCACCGCCTTCAGGCGCTGCTCGAAATCGCCGCGGTATTTGGTGCCCGCGAGCAACGCGCCCATGTCGAGCGCATAGACCGTGCTCTTCGCGAGCAGCTCGGGCACGGTCCCTTCGACGATACGCCGCGCAAGCCCCTCGGCAATCGCCGTCTTGCCGACGCCGGCCTCACCGACCAGCAGCGGGTTGTTCTTGCGCCGCCGGCACAGCGTCTGGATGACGCGCTCGAGCTCGCGGTCGCGGCCGATCAGAGGATCGATCTTTCCCGCCAGCGCGGAGGCGTTTAGGTTCTGCGTGTAGTTGTCGAGGGGGCTGTTCGCCGTCTGCGCATCGCCCTCCTGCTCGGCATCCTGTTCGGCCTTCGCGCTCGCCTGCTGCGGCGTCTTGGTGATGCCGTGCGAGATGTAATTGACGACGTCGAGCCGGGTGATGCCCTGCTGCTGCAGGAAGTACACGGCGTGCGAGTCCTTCTCGCCGAAGATTGCGACGAGCACGTTCGCCCCCGTCACCTCCTTCTTGCCCGAGCTCTGCACGTGAAGGATGGCGCGCTGGATGACGCGCTGAAAACCGAGCGTGGGCTGGGTGTCGACTTCGCGGTCGGACGGGATGCGCGGGGTCTGCTCGCCGACATGCTGCGTCAGCTGCTTGCGCAGCTCGTCCATGTTGGCGCCGCAGGCACGCAGGACTTCGGCGGCGGTCGGGTTGTCGAGAAGCGCGAGGAGGAGATGCTCGACGGTGATGAACTCGTGGCGCTTCTGACGCGCCTCGACGAACGCCATGTGCAGGCTGACTTCGAGTTCCTGGGCGATCATGCTTAAGTTTCCTCCATCACGCACTGCAGCGGGTGCTGGTGCTTGCGAGAAAAACCCGCGACCTGCTGCACCTTCGTTGCGGCCACGTCCTTCGGATACACGCCGCACACGCCGATGCCCTCGCGGTGCACCTTAAGCATGACCTGGGTTGCCCGCTCCCGGGTCATGTTGAAAAATTTCTGCAGAACCAGAACCACGAATTCCATGGGGGTGTAATCGTCATTGAGCAGCATCACCTTGAACATCGAGGGCGGCTTCAGCTTGCTCTTCTGAGCCTCGAGTACCGTGTTGTCCTTGTACTGCGCCATCCCTTTCCGGTTCCGCCTTCCGACTCACCCCCCGTTCGACCCAGGCTTCCGCGCAACGTTTCAACCGCCACCCGCTGCACTAACGGCCACGTCGACAAAGGCCGCCATGCGTGCGCTTATCGTAATCAATGTGAGGGGGGCATGCAATGCGATTCGGGGGAGGAAATCCTGTGCTTTTCACGGAGTTGCGGAGGTTTTACACATCGCCGAGGGGCTCTTGACGACGCTGGGCGGGGCGCGTAAAACGCGATCTGTGTTTGGATTCAGGCTGTCTGGTGCGCCATTCAACGGGGCGGGCAGGCCGGAAGTTCAGGCATGGCCCGGGTACGCCCGGTTGGGAAACGAACAAGGATGGCAATATGGCGACAGGCACCGTGAAGTGGTTTAACGACGCGAAAGGTTACGGTTTCATCACGCCGGACGACGGCAGCGAGGATCTGTTCGCGCATTTTTCCGCGATCAACATGGGGGGATTCAAGACGTTGAAGGAAGGCCAGAAGGTCAGCTTCGACGTCGTCCAGGGTCCGAAGGGAAAGCAGGCTTCGAACATCCAGAAAGTCTGAGCCCGGCGTTCAGCCGGCAGAAAAAAGGCCGCCCGGGGGCGGCCTTTTTTGTGTCTGCAGAGCGCCGTGCCCTACATGCGCTCGATCATGGCCTGCCCGAAGCCGGAACAGGACACCTGCTTGGCGCCGTCCATCTGGCGCGCAAAGTCGTAGGTCACGACCCTGTCGCCGATGGCGGCCTCGATCGAGCGCACGATCACGTCGGCCGCGTCGGTCCATCCCATGTGCCGCAGCATCATCTCGGCGGAGAGAATTTCCGAGCCCGGATTGACATAGTCCTTGCCGGCGTATTTCGGCGCCGTGCCGTGGGTCGCCTCGAACATGGCGACCGAGTCCGATAGGTTCGCGCCGGGCGCGATGCCGATGCCGCCGACCTCGGCCGCGAGCGCGTCGGACACGTAGTCCCCGTTCAGGTTGAGGGTCGCGATGACGTCATACTCGGCCGGACGCAGCAGGATCTGTTGCAGAAACGCGTCGGTGATCACGTCTTTCACCACAATGTCCTGCCCGGACTTCGGGTTCTTGTAGCTGCACCAGGGACCGCCGTCGATCAGCTTGGCGCCGAATTCCTTCTGCGCCAACTGGTAGCCCCAGTCACGGAACCCGCCCTCGGTGAACTTCTGGATGTTGCCCTTGTGCACCAGGGTCACCGATCTGCGGTTGTTGTCGATCGCGTACTGGTAGGCCTTGCGGATGAGGCGCTCGCTGCCCTCGCTCGAGACCGGCTTGATGCCGATCGCCGAGGACTCGGGAAAGCGGATCTTGCGCACCTTCATCTCGTCGATCAGAAACTTGATGATCTTCTTCGCCTCGGGCGTTCGCGCGGCCCACTCGATGCCCGCGTAGATGTCCTCCGAGTTCTCGCGGAAGATCACCATGTCGACCTTGTCGGGCTCTTTCAGCGGGCTGGGCACGCCCTTGAACCAGCGCACCGGCCGCAGGCAGACGTAGAGATCGAGCTCCTGGCGCAGCGCCACGTTGATCGAGCGGATGCCGCCGCCGACCGGCGTGGTCAGCGGTCCTTTGATGGAAACGACGTATTCCCTGGCGGCGGCGAGCGTCTCTTCGGGCAGCCAGACGTTTTCGCCGTAGACCTTGCAGGACTTTTCTCCCGCATACATTTCCATCCAGACGATCTTCTTTTTCCCCGCGTAAGCCTTCTGCACCGCTGCGTCTACGACCTTGAGCATGACCGGCGTGATGTCGACGCCCGTGCCGTCACCTTCGATGTAGGGGATGATCGGCTGATCGGGCACCGACAGCGAAAAGTCCTTGTTGACGCGGATTTTTTCGCCCTTGGAGGGAATCTTGATGTGCTTGTACGCCATGACAGCTCCTGCGCGGATCGGAAGGATGAGATATAAAAGCTATTATATATAAGACTTCCCGGATACCCGCCCGCCGCGGGTTCGAGGGGACGCACTGTACGCGCCCCCCTCGCGGCATGGCAAACCGTACCGACGCCGCGCGGCGCCATTGTGAAGCGCCGTCTTCCTTGCCTAGAATCGCGCGCCGGCCTAGGAGGGTCGGGACGCTGCGAACGGCGACCGGGACTGTTATCGGGGACCGACGTCTGGCGAGCGCAGGACGCAGGCGACGGCTCGTTGCACTCTTTTCCTTTTCATACCTGATCGGAGTTACGTCATGAAAAAGTTGTTGATCGCCGCCATGACCGCGGCTTTCGCGCTGACCAGCTATGCGGTCGTCGCCGAAGAGAAGAAGCCTACGGCTGAGCAGTGCAAGAAGGACCCGAAGATGAAGGGCTGCGAGCAGATGAAGAAGAAGTAACCTGCCCGGGTTGCTTGTTCCGAAAGGGGGCGAACGGTGACGTTCGCCCCTTTTTTCGTCTGCCTGGCCCTGACGCTCCCGGAGGGCGCTGTCAACCGTTCCGCGGCTGGCGCGTTACGGCTCTCAGACCGGCATTCCGCCGGTCAGCTGAGACCTTTCGAAAGGGAAACATCCATGAAGCAGTTGTTGACGGTGCTCTTGACCGCTCTGTTCGCCGTCGCGAGCGTAAACGCCGTTGCGGCGGACGAGAAGAAAGAGGGCACGACGACCGAGATGAAGAAGGACGCCCAGGACGGCAAAGCCAAGAAAACCACCACGGCCAAGAAGACCACGAAAAAGAAGAAGAAGTCTGCGTCCACGCAGAAGCCCGCGGCCACGGACAAGCCCGCGCCCAAAGAGCAGAAGTAAGTCGGCTTCTGCCCGCGCAAGGCAGGGCTGTGGCCCTGCCTTTTTTGTTTGTACCATCGCGGCATGCGCTTCGTTTCGCTCGGCCGCGTTGCCTTGCTGTTCGCGATGCTCGCTCTGGGCGCGCCGCGCGTATCCGCTCAGCTGCCGGTCGTCGAGCTCGGCGCGGGCATGCATCTCATCCGGGCGGAGCTCGCCGCGGACGACCGCAGTCGCATGGTCGGTCTGATGTTCCGCAAGTCGCTGGGACCCAACCAAGGCATGCTGTTCGTGTTCGACGAAACGACGACGCACTGCATGTGGATGAAGAACACTTTCGTGCCGCTGTCGGTGGCCTTTCTGGACGCGGCGGCACGCGTGATCAACATTGCCGACATGGCGCCGCAGAGCGAGGAATCGCACTGCGCGGCTACCCCCGCACGCTACGCGCTCGAGATGCAGCGCGGCTGGTTCGCCGAGCGCGGCATCGGCCAAGGGGCCGTGATCCGCGGCGTCGTGCCGCTGGCCCGGAAATGAAACGGGGCCCCGCGGGGCCCCGTCGTCTGCGCGGTCTCCGCGGCGTTGTCTACAGCCCGCCGTTTTGCTGCGCGACCATGCAGAACAGCATCGGAATCGACAGCAGCGTGTTGATGCGCGAGGCCATGCCCGCCTTCTTACCTGCGGCGGCCTTTTCCTCGGCGCTCGCTTCGACCATCCCCAGCACCCTCTTCTGGTTGGGCCAGATGATGAACCAGACGTTGAAGGCCATGATCAGCCCCATCCACATGCCGAGGCCGATCGCATGCACACCCTTCGACAGCGAAAGCGCGGCTCCGATATAGCCGTTCATCCAGGCGAGAAGCAGTCCGGTCACCACGGTCGACAACGCCGCCCAGCGGAACCAGAACAGCGCCGTCGGCGCGATGACCTTGCTGATCGCCGGCTTGTGCTCGTCGGGAATCTTCGGCATCGACGGCGTCTGCACGAAGTTGAAATACCACAGCAGGCCGATCCACATGACGCCGGACAGGACGTGCAGCCAGCGCATGAAGAAGGTCCACCAGGCATGCTCGCTGACCCCAATCCACTGGCCGGTCGCAAGCCCGGCCAGAATGATCAAGATGATCAGCAGGACGACTCCGGCGATCACCGTGCGACCCAGCGACTGAAGGATTGCACCCATTGGCACCTCCCGATGTTGTTATATGTCAGTGCCAAAAAAGTCTAGCACAGCGTTCTGCGGACCGATAAGCACGCCGCGCGCAGGGCTTTTGCGCGAGCCGCTCCTAGAACGGGAAGAAACGCGGCAGCAGGAAGGCGTAGCTCGCCAGCATCAGCGCGAGCAGCGGCAACCCGCCGCGCACGAAATCGCCGAACCGATAGCCCGCGGCGCTCATCACCAGCAGGTTGGTCTGATAGGCCATCGGCGTGACATAGCAAAAGTTCGCGCCGAACATGATCGCGAGCACCAGCGGCTCGGGGGCGACGCCGAGCTGCCCCGCGATACTGATCGCGATCGGCGTGCCGACCGCCGCCGCCGCGTTGTTGGAGACGAAATTGGTGAACGCCGCGACGACCAGCATCAGCAGCGCGAGCAGCCATTCGACCGGCAGGCCGGCAGCGGCGTTTACGAACGCCGCCGCGAGCCAGGAGGTGCCCCCGGTTTTCTCGAGCGCGGCGCCGAGCGCGAGGCTCGAGGCGACCAGCAGAACGACCTTGACCGAGAGCGCCCGCGCCGCCTCCTCCCAGTCCAGGCAGCGCGTCAGCAGCATCGCGGCGACACCGGCCAGTGCGGCGATCGAAATCGGTGCCAGCTTGAGCGCGGCGACGAGCACGACCAGCACCAGGATTCCCAGCGCGAGCGGCGCTCGCTCGCTGCGCGGCAGGTCGTAGCTGCGATCGAGCACCAGCAGCCGCGCGCGCGCGCGCAGCGCGGCGATGTCCTTTTCGGTGCCCTGTACGAGCAGGATATCTCCCGCTCGCAGCACCACGTCGCCGAGGTCCTCGCGGCGGTCGAGCGAGGGGCCGCCTGCGCGATGCAGGCCGACGATGGTGACGTCGTAGAGCTCGCCGAAGCGGCGGCTGCGCAGCGTCGCGCGGTGCAGGGGCGAGCCCTCGGTGATGACGACTTCGGCGAGGCGCTGGTCCTCCGCGGTGAGCGGATGCGCTTCGTCGACCAGAGGTTCCGCCTCGCCGGGCTTGTGCAGCGTCGCGCCGAGCTGCTCGGCGAACTCGCGCAGGTCCTGCGGCTCCGCCACGACCGACATGCGGTCGCCGGCGCGCAGGGTCAGGGTCGGAAGCCGCGCCAGCTCGAGGCCCTCGCCGCGCACGATACGTCGCACCCGCAGGCCGGCGCCGACCTTTTTGCGGATCTCGGAGTAGCTGCTGCCATCGGCCATCCCGCCTTCGGCAATGTGCAGGATGGCCGAGAACACCTGCGGCGCATCGTCTCCGATCGGCGCGGCGCGCTGCGGGATCAGGCGCGGCAGCACCAGCCACAGATACAGAATGCCGCCGACCGCGGCGATCGCGGTGACGTGGATGAAATCGAAGATCTCGAAGCGACGCACGCCCAGATCGGAGGCGATGGTCACGACCAGCAGGTTGGTCGAGGTCCCGATGGTGGTGCCCATGCCGCCGATCAGCACCGCGTAGTTCATCGGCAGCAGCGTGCGGGTGGGAGAGGTTTTCGCGCGCAGCGCCGCACCGACCAGGATCGGCAACATCAGCACCACGATCGGGGTGTCGTTCACCACGCCGCTCGCGGCCGCGCAGAGCAGCAGCACGAGCAGCATCGCGGCGCCCGGGCGCGCCTCGAGCAGGCGACCGAGCACGCGCGAGGCCGGGTCCAGCGCACCGGTCACCACCAGGCCGCGTCCGAGAATCATCAGGGCGCAGATCGCGACCAGCGCCTCGTGGCCGAAGCCGAGAAAGAAATCGGCCGGCGCGATGCGTACGCCGTCGCGTGCGTAGGGAAACACAT
>Ga0210116_1000064_pt1 | contig 10738 bp, 10 predicted proteins | sample RushOxbow_ThreeS_6_FD_185562 | JGI IMG/M metagenome (GOLD analysis project Ga0210116, IMG submission 185562) | Wetland microbial communities from San Francisco Bay, California, USA, that impact long-term carbon sequestration -... | ecosystem: Environmental > Aquatic > Marine > Wetlands ...
ATCGGCAAGGGGATATCCGGTTTGTACGCATTGCCCGAGGTGAGCCCAGAAGAGCGCGCGCGCGCCGAGCAGGTACTCGCGGCAGTCGGTGAGGTTGTCTGGGTCGAGGCCGAGACGCTGCTCGACCCGGTGACCGCACTCTCGGGCAGCGGGCCAGCCTATGTATTCTGGTTCATCGAGCAGCTCGCGGCGGCGGGCGAGCGGCTTGGTCTGGAACCCCGCACTGCGCGACGCCTCGCACTGGCCACGGTGCGCGGCGCGGCCGAGCTCGCCGCAGGCGCCGCCGAGCCGCCTTCGGTCCTGCGCGAGCGGGTGACTTCGAAGGGAGGTACCACCGAGGCAGCACTCAAGGTGTTCGCCGCGGAACGCATGGGCGAGCGCCTGGCGCGTGCGCTCGAGGCGGCGAGCCGCCGCGGCGCCGAGCTCGGCGACATTCTCGGGGAGGACTGAGTGTTCGGCCAGATTGCCGAGTTCCTGATCGAGACCGCGGCCGCGTTCCTGGTCTTCCTGTTGCTCGCGCGTTTCCACTTCCAGTGGCTGCGCGTGCCGTTCCGCAATCCGATCGGCGAATTCATCGTCGCGTGCACGAACTGGATCGTTTATCCCGCGCGCCGCGTCGTGCCTTCGCTCGGTGGCCTCGACCTCGCGACTTGGCTGGCGGCCTGGCTGGTACAGGGCTGCGCGTTGTACGTGACGCTGGCGCTGCGTGGCTGGGACGCCGGAGCGCGCATCGGCGCCGCGCTCGCCGGTCTGGCGGCACTCGCATTCGTCGATCTAGTGCGCTTCAGCGTATACATCCTGATGCTCGCGGTCGTCGTGCAGGCCGTGATGTCCTGGGTCAATCCGTATCACGCCTTTGCGACCGTGTTCGACGCAATGACTCGGCGCTTCCTGCGACCGCTGCGTCGCGTGGTTCCGCCGATCGCAAACGTCGATCTCTCGCCCCTGGTTCTCATCATCGTGCTGCAGGTGCTGCTGATTCCGCTCGCGCATCTGCGCGCGCAGCTCGGTGCGCTGTTGTGAGTGACTGGTACCGGCGCACAGGGCTGGAGTTGATGCTTGATGTGCACGTGCAGCCGGGGGCGGCGCGGACCGAGGTGGCCGGGCTGCACGATGGCCGGCTCAAGCTGCGGCTCGCTGCACGCGCGACCGACGGGCGCGCCAATGCGGCGCTGGTCGCGTTCATTGCCGCCCGGCTCGGCGTGTCGAAGCGCGACGTGTTCATCGAGTCCGGATTGAATTCGCGCCGCAAGCGGGTGCGGGTTATCGCGCCAGCCCACGCCCCGGAAACGCTGCTGTGCGCGGCGGCCACCAAGGCATGACCGATCGCGGCGCAGCGCGCGCTCAGCCGCCGCGCGGGAAGCGAGCGCTTTCGGGATACGGAAAGACGTCGGCCTGCACCCCGGCGCGCAGTTGCGCCTGCCGGTCCTGCCAGAACGCGGGGTCCGTCAGCTCGCCGTGGTAGTCGAGAAAGGTTGCGCGCGCCTTCGGCTCGGCGACGAGAAACTGGGCGAACTGCTCCGGAAACACGTCACTCGGTCCGACGGAGTAGTACGGCTCGGCGGACATCTCGTCCTCCCAGCTCCGCGGCGGCGGAATGCGGCGGAAATTGCAGTCGGTGAGCGGCGCGATTTCGTCGTAGTCGTAGAACACCACCCGCTCGTGCCGCGTCACGCCGAAATTCTTCAACAGCATGTCGCCGGGGAAAATGCCGGCGCTGGCGAGTTCCTTGATCGCATTGCCGTACTCGAGCAGCGCGTGGCGCACGCGCGGTAGATCGCCTTCCGACGCCGCTTCCTCGAGGTACAGATTGAGCGGCTGCATGCGCCGTTCGATGTACATGTGCCCGATGACGATCTTGTCGTCCTCGAACTCGATGCTCGAGGCCGCTTCGTTCTTCAGTTCCTCGACGAGGGCCGGGTCGAAGCGCTCGAGCGGGAGCGCGACCAGGGAGTACTCGAGCGTGTCCGCCATGCGCCCCACCCGGTCGTGCATCTTCACCAACTGGTACTTGTCCTTCACCGTTTGCCGATCCATGTCCTTGGGCGGAGCGAAATGGTCGCGGATCACCTTGAAGACGTAGGGGAAGGACGGCAGGGTGAAGACCAGCATCACCATCCCCTTGATCCCCGGCGCGATGATGAAGTTGTCGGAAGAATGCTTCAGGTGGTAGTGCAGGTCGCGATAAAACAGCGTCTTGCCCTGTTTGTGAAGTCCTACCGCCATGTACATCTCGGTGCGCGGCTTGCGTGGCATCAGCGTACGCAGGAACGAGACGTAGGCCGCCGGCACTTCCATGTCGACGAAAAAGTATGCGCGCGCGAAGGAAAACAGGATCTGCAGTCCGTCCGCGTCGAATAGCAGCGCGTCGAGAAACAGCTCGCGCCTGTCGTTCTGCAGGACCGGTACGGTGAAGGGGTACTCGCGATGGCCATTGATCACCTTGCCCACGATGTACGCCGCCTTGTTGCGGAAAAAGAGCGAGCTCAGCACCTGGATCTGCAGGCTCGGGCGCGCGCGTGCGGGCCGCGGGAAATGCTTGCGCAAGGCACGCACGACGCTGCGCAGGTCGCGCTCGAGATCCTCGAAGGGGTTCACCAGGTCGAAGCTGGTCGCGATTTCCCGCAGCGTGGCGCGCAGGCCCTTGCGCAGCGGGTAATAGCAGCGGTAGGTGGGTGCTTCGCCTTCGAGATGCTCGGTGGCGACCGCGGGCCGCCAGAAGATGAACTCATTGCGGTAGTAGCGCCGGTGCAGGACCTGGCAGGCGACCGAGTTGTAGAACGTTTCGGCGCATTCGGGCTGACGGTGCTCGGGCAGCAGGCCGATGTAGGCGAGCTTGATGGCGGGCCACAGCGACTCGTCGGTCTCGGCCTGCGGAAACTCGCTGCGCACCGCGCTGACCGCCTCCGCGACGCGGTGGTCGTACAGCTGGATGCGCTCGCGCGCGAGCTCGGACATTCCGTACCAGTCGGTATGCTCGAACAGCGTCTTCGCCCGCTGCGCCGCGGCGCGAAACAGCCGATAGTGCCGGTCGAAACCGGCAAGGATGAGGCGCGCGATCGCCTCCGCCGTCTCCGCCCGCTCGGTCACCCCGGCCGAGAGCGGCGCGACCGACGCGGAACGGGGCGAGGGCATGCTCATTGCATCAGGCAACCTTGCGCGCAGGCGCCTTGGCGTCGAAGAACTGCTCGTCTTCGGTCGAACCTTTGAGCGCGGTCGTCGAGGCGCTGCCGCCCGCGACGATCTGGGTGACCTGATCGAAGTAGCTCGTTCCGACCTCGCGCTGGTGCTTCACCGCGGTGAAGCCTTTTTCGGCTGCCGCGAACTCCTTCTGCTGCAGGTCCACGAACGCGCTCATGTTCTCGCGCGCGTAGCCGTAGGCGAGCTCGAACATCGAGTAATTGAGCGCGTGGAAGCCCGCCAGCGTGATGAACTGGAACTTGTAGCCCATCGCGCCGAGCTCGCGCTGGAACTTGGCGATCGTCGCGTCGTCCAGATTGCGCTTCCAGTTGAACGAAGGCGAGCAGTTGTAGGCGAGCATCTTGCCGGGGTACTGCCTGCGGATGCCCTCGGCGTAGCGCTTGGCAAACTCGAGATCGGGCGTGCCGGTTTCGCACCACACCATGTCGGCGACGGCGGCGTAGGCGAGCCCGCGCGCGAGCGCCTGCTCGAATCCCTTCTTCGAGCGGTAGAACCCCTCCGCGGTGCGCTCTCCGGTCAGGAAGGGACGATCGCGCGCGTCGATGTCGGAGGTCACCAGGTCCGCCGCTTCGGCGTCCGTGCGTGCGAGCAGGAGCGTGGGTACGCCAAGCACATCCGCCGCGAGCCGCGCGGCCGAGAGCTTCTGCACATGCTCCTGGGTCGGCACCAGCACCTTGCCTCCCATGTGGCCGCACTTCTTGACGCTGGCGAGCTGATCTTCGAAGTGCACCCCGGCGGCGCCGGCCTCGATCATCGCGCGCATCAGCTCGTAGGCGTTCAGCACGCCACCGAATCCCGCCTCAGCGTCCGCCACGATGGGCGCGAAGTAGTCGACCTCTCCGCTGCCCTCCATCCACTGGATCTGGTCGGCACGCGCAAGTGCGTTGTTGATGCGTCGCACGACCGTCGGCACCGAAGAAACCGCATACAGCGACTGGTCCGGATACATCTGCAGCGAATCGTTCGCATCGGCGGCCACCTGCCAGCCGGAAAGATAGATTGCGGGGACCCCCGCCTTGACCTGCTGTACGGCCTGATTGCCGGTCAGCGCGCCGAGCGAGTTGACGAACGGCTTCTCGTTGGCCATGGCCCAAAGCTTCTCCGCGCCACGCTGCGCGAGGCTGTGCTCGATGCGCAGGCTGCCGCGCAGTCGAACGACGTCTTCGGCGTTGTAACTGCGGGTGATGCCGTTCCAACGCGGGTTCTCCGCCCAGTCCTTCTTCAGTGCGGCGATTTCCTGGCTACGCTGATCCACGAACGAATCCTTTCGGTTGGCTGAGTGAGCGAGTGCCCTGCCGTGCCGCGCAATTGCACGGACGACGGCCGGCCGATGCACAGTAACCGACCCCTATGGCGCGCAGCAATATCGTCTTGTGCCGTCAGTGAGAAGAATGAAAACAAGCATTTACAACAAGTTAAGCGCGCGCCATTTCATGATGCGAGAGACAGTTTCGAAACTTTGGTGCGGCGCAAAACCGGCCTCCGCAAGGCCGGTCGTTCAAGTCCGGATCAGCTTGCGCTGCTTCTGAACGTTCATCAGCAGGCCGATCGCGACGAACAGCGTCAACAGCGCGGTGCCGCCGTAGGACAGGAACGGAAGCGGCACTCCGACGACCGGCAGAACGCCCGAGACCATGCCGATGTTGACGCATGCGTAGGTGAAAAATATCAGGCTGATGGCCCCTGCCAGCAGGCGCGAGAACAGCGTCGCCGCCTGTGCCGCGATCGCAAGACCGCGTGCGATCAGCAGCGTGTAGAGCACGAGCAGCACGCAGTTGCCGATCAAGCCGAACTCCTCCGAGTAGACCGCGAAGATGAAATCGGTGTGGCGCTCGGGAATGAACTCAAGATGCGCCTGCGAGCCGTTGAGCCAGCCCTTGCCCGAGAGCCCACCCGATCCGATCGCGATGGTCGACTGGATGATGTGGTAGCCCGCGCCAAGCGGATCCTGCGTGGGGTCGAGCAGGGTCAGAATGCGCTGCCGCTGGTAATCGTGCAGCAGGCTCCAGATCGGGGGCAGGCTCGCAAGCGCGAGCGCGGCGAGGCCGCCCATGGCCTTCCAGCTCAGCCCGGCAAAGAAGATGACGTAGAACCCCGCGGCCGCGACGAGGAGCGCCGTACCGAGATCGGGCTGGCGCGCAATGAGCAGCGCCGGCACCGCGACCAGCACCCCGGCGACGCTGAACTCGCGCCAGCGCACGCTTCCCTCGTTGCGATGAAAGTACCAGGCCAGCATTAGCGGCATTGCAATCTTCATCATCTCGGAGGGCTGGAATCGCATAACGCCGAAGCTCAGCCACCGACGCGCGCCGTTTACCACGTCTCCGAACAGCGCGACACCGATCAACAGCAGGAGGCCGACGGCGTACACCGGCAGCGCGGAGCGCATGATCAGCGGAAGCGGCGTCCGCGCGGCCAACCACATCGCGGCGAGCGCTGCCGCCAAATGTCGCAGCTGGCTGACGACGCGCTCCGGACTTTCTTCGCTCGCCGAATACAGCGTCGCGATGCCGAGCGCCGTGAGCATGAGAACCACGGTGAGCAGCGTGCCGTCGATGCCGTCGATGCTCGAGCGCGCAAGCCGCCGGATCGTGCCTCGTGTGAGTTCCATCTACGGGCTTTCCATGTCGGCATCGTCGCTCTCCTGGACCGATGCCTCCGTGCGCTTGCCGAGGAGGTAGTAGTCGAGCACCGTGCGCGCAATCGGCGCGGCGGTGCGCGAACCGAAGCCCCCGTTCTCGACCACGACCGCGAGCGCGATCTTCGGGCTTTGCAGGGGTGCAAACGCGATGAACAGGGAGTGGTCGCGCAGGCGCTCGTCTACCTTGCTCTCGTCGTACTTCTCGTTCTGCTTGATGCCGATGACCTGCGCCGTGCCGGTCTTGCCCGCGCTGGTGTACTCGGCGCCGGCGAACGCGCGGGCGCCGGTGCCTTCCTGGTTGACGCCCGCCATCGCTTCCTGAACGAACGCCACATGCTCGGGTTTCAGCGGAATCTGGCGCAGCAGCTGCGGCGCGATGGATTCGCGCTCGCCGGTGCGGGGATTGTCGATGTGGGCGACGACGTGCGGCCGGTACAGCGCACCCCCGTTCGCGATCGCGGCGGTCGCGGCGGCGAGCTGCAATGGGGTATACGCGTTGTAGCCTTGTCCGATCCCGATCGAGATCGTTTCACCCGCATACCAGCGTTGCTGCTCGCGCCGCACGAAGCGCTTCAGCTTCCACTCAGGGGAAGGCAGTACGCCGGCGGCCTCGCCCTCCAGGTCGATGCCGGTCCGCGAGCCGAAACCGAACTGGCGCATGAATCCGGCAATCGCCTCGATGCCCATGTCGTGCGCGAGCTGATAGTAATAGACGTCGGATGAAACGACGATCGATTTGCGCAGGTTCACCGTGCCGTGGCCGCCGGGGCGCGAATCGCGGAAACGGCGCTCGCCGAGGACGAAATAACCCGGGTCCTGGATCGTGCTGTTCGGTGTGCGCTGGCCGAGACTGAGCGCAGCGAGCGCCATGAACGGCTTGAACGTCGAGCCCGGCGGATACAGGCCGGCGATCGCCCGGTTGTTAAGCGGGCGGTCCGCGGAGCTGTTCAGCGCCTTCCAGCTTTGCAGGTCGATACCGTCGACGAACAGATTCGGGTCGTAGCCCGGCATCGACACGAACGCCAGTACCGCGCCATCGGCCGGGTCTAGCGCGACCAGCGCGCCTCGCCTGCTCGCAAACGCGGCCTCGGCAACCTCCTGCAGACGGATATCGAGCGTCAAGGTCACGTCGCGCCCGGGGCGCGCGGGCGTTTGCGAAAGGGAGCGGATGCCGCGGCCCGCCGCGTCGATCTCGACCTGCTCGAATCCGGTCACGCCATGCAGCGATTGCTGGTATGTCGCTTCGACTCCGCGCTTGCCGATGTACTCCGTACCGCGGTAATTGGCCTCGACCCCGAGGGTCTCGAGTTCCTCGACGTCGCGTGCGTCGATACGACCGATGTAGCCGAGCACGTGCGAAGCCGTGGCGCCGAACGGATACTGCCGAAAGTGCCTCGCCTTGATCTCGACGCCGGAGAAGCGGTAGCGGTTCACGGCGAATCGCGCCACCTCTTCGTCGGCGAGGCGCGTGCGGATCGGCAGGCTTTCGGCGTTGCGCGCTTCGACGAGGTGCTTTGCAAAGCGGCTGCGGTCGCGCGGACCGATGGCAACGACCTCCGAGAGCATCTTGATCGTGTCCTCGACGTCGTGAACCTTGCGCGGCGCGATCTCGAGCGTGTAGGCCGAATAGTTGCGGGCGAGTACGGTGCCGTTGCGGTCGAAGATCAGGCCTCTGCGCGGCGGCAGCGGAACGATCGCGATGCGGTTGTCTTCCGCGCGCGTGTGATAGTACTCGTGCTGGATCAGTTGCAGCCAAACGAAGCGCGCGCCGAGCAGGACGAAGCTTGCGAGCACCACGACGGCGGCAACGATCACGCGCGTGCCGAACTGGTGCAGTTCGCGCTCGGTGTTGCGCAGCTCGGTCAGGCCGATCACCCGGACCCTCCCTGCTAGAGTGAGCCGGCTTCGAGTGCCCGGCGCTGCGGCAGAAGCAGCAGCCATGACGCAAGCGGCCAGAGCGCCGCGCCAAGCACAGGCCCGATCAGGATCGGCCATCCCGGGGGCAGCGCCCCGTTGGCGAGTCGCAGCAGCAACACCACAGCCTCCGCAAGCACGAGCAGCGGCGCCACGTGTAAGGCCTGGTACCCGGGGCCGAACCACAGGATGCGACGCGACAGCGTGATCGCGAAGAATGCGAGCACCGCGTAGGCAAGCGCATGCTGGCCGAGCAGAACCCCGTCGCCTGCATCGGCGACGAGGCCGACCACCCAGCCGATGCCCAGGCCGACGAGCCTGGGCTGGTGCACGCACCAGAACACGAGCACCACCGCTACGAAATCGGGCACGTAGCGCGTGTCAGGCCAGGGCAGAAACGCGAGCAATAGCGCGATCGCAAACGAGCTGACAATGGTGCTCGCGCGCACCGGCAGCAGGATATGCTGCGGCTTATTTGGCGCCACTGCGCTTTTCCGTGCGCGCGCGCTGCTTGCCGCTGCGCGCGCTGCGCCGCGGGCTGTCGGATTCCGGATACGCCGGGCGCGGCTCCGCGCCGGCGAGCACCAGAACGTAGCGGCTGCGGTCTACGCCCGCGAGCGGCTCGCACACCACCCGTGCAAACGCCTGCGACGCATCGCGCTCGACGCGCACAACCCGAGCGACCGCCACGCCGGGCGGATAGCTGCCGTCGATGCCCGAAGTGACAAGCAGGTCGCCATTGGTCACGTCCGCGTTCGCGGGCAGGAAACGCAGCTCGATCATTCCGGAAGCACCCGCACCGAACGCGACTGCGCGCAGGCCGTTGCGCACCACTTGCACCGGGACCGCCTGCGCCTTGTCCGTGATCAGCGTGACCTCCGACACCAGGGCATGCGCCCGCGTCACCTGGCCGATGGCGCCGTCGGCGTCGACCACGAGGCTGCCCGCCGTCACGGCGTGCTGCCGACCCTTGTCGAGAATGACTTTGTAGTCGAAGGGGTCGCGCCCGCTGTAGAGCACTTCGGCAGGGATCGCCTCGCGGTTGAACCGAGTGCGCATCTCGTTGACGCGGCGCAGCTGCGCGAGCTCCGCGGACGCAGTCTGATAGCGCTGTGCGTATCGTCTCGCCTCGAGCAGCTCGGCGCGCAAGGCCGAGTTCTCGCTGCGCAGCCGCTCCTGGGTGACGAAGAATTCCGCCGCGCGCCGCATCATGATGATCGGCGCCGTTGCCGCCGCCTGGAACGGATAGGCCGCGAGCGCGAGGACGTCGCGAAGGCCGTCGACGTAGCGGAAGCGTGCGTCGAGGATCAGCAACGCGACAGACAGTGAAGCGAAGAACGCGAGCCGGACCACGGGCGCCGGACCACGCTTGAAGAACGGCGGCGGCGTGTGCTCCATCTGCACCTAACGTCGAGGTGCTGTCGCGCGTTTACTCGTTGATGAAAATCGGACCGAAATGATCGACTTTCTCGAGCGCCTTGCCCGAGCCGCGCACCACGCAGGTCAGCGGATCTTCGGCGACGATGACCGGCAGCCCCGTCTCTTCCATCAGCAGCCGATCCAGGTCGCGCAGCAGTGCGCCGCCGCCGGTGATCACCATGCCCTTGTCCGCAATGTCCGCACCGAGCTCGGGCGGCGTCTGCTCCAGCGCGCTCTTGACCGCGGAAACGATCTGGTTGAGAGGCTCGGTGAGCGCCTCGAGAATTTCGTTCGAGGAGATGGTGAAACTGCGTGGGATGCCTTCGGCCAGGTTGCGGCCCTTGACGTCGATTTCGCGGACTTCGGAGCCCGGAAACGCCGAGCCGATTTCCTTCTTGATCATTTCCGCGGTGGACTCGCCGATCAGCATGCCGTAGTTGCGGCGTATGTAGTTGATGATCGCCTCGTCGAACTTGTCGCCGCCCACGCGCACGCTGCCCGAATAGACCATTCCGCCGAGGGAAATCACGCCCACCTCGGTGGTGCCTCCGCCCACGTCCACGACCATCGAGCCGGTCGCCTCCGCGACCGGAAGATCGGCGCCGATCGCCGCGGCCATCGGCTCTTCGATCAGATACACCTGGCCGGCGCCTGCGCCGATCGCACTTTCTCGGATCGCGCGGCGCTCGACCTGCGTCGAGCCGCAAGGCACGCAGATGATGATGCGCGGGCTCGGCGAGAAGAGCTTGTTGTCGTGCACCTTCTTGATGAACTGCTTGAGCATCTGCTCGGTCACCGTGAAGTCGGCGATGACGCCGTCCTTCATCGGCCGGATCGCGACGATGTTGCCCGGGGTCTTGCCGAGCATCAGCTTCGCTTCCCTGCCGACCGCCTGAATGGTCTTCTTCGCGTTCGGGCCACTCTCCTGCCGGATCGCGACGACCGAAGGCTCGTCCAGTACGATCCCCTTGCCGCGCACGTAGATCAGCGTGTTTGCGGTGCCGAGGTCGATGGCGAGATCGTTTGAAAAGTAGCTGCGCAGGAATCCCAACATTTGCCTTCCGGTTCGGTCGCTTTCCGCGACTCTCTATCGCCGTACCTTAAGTTCCTCTCCTAACGCCGCGTCCGAACAGGCGCTTCGCCGCGTCCGCCACGGATGGAAAGTGCCTCGTATGATACCCTAACGCAACCCCCTGTACAGGCGTACAAAGGGGGTTTTTGCATTGCACCAATGTCGCTCTCCAAAGACGAGGTCGATCGGATCGCCCGCCTCGCCCGGCTGGCCGTGCGCCCGGACGAGTCCGCGGCTGTCCTCGAGCGCCTGAACCGGGTGCTCGGCATGATCGAAACCATGCGCGCCGTCGACACCCGCGGGGTCGAGCCGATGGCGCACGCGCTCGACGTCGTGCAGCGACTGCGGCCCGACGCGGTGACCGAGTCCGATCAGCATGCGGCGCTGCAGGCGGTGGCGCCGGCGGTCGAGCGCGATCTGTATCTGGTGCCGAAGGTCATCGAGTAGTCCTGCACAGCCCGCGCGCGCGGCTGCGTGCGACGCGACCGAGA
>Ga0210116_1000065_pt1 | contig 10594 bp, 9 predicted proteins | sample RushOxbow_ThreeS_6_FD_185562 | JGI IMG/M metagenome (GOLD analysis project Ga0210116, IMG submission 185562) | Wetland microbial communities from San Francisco Bay, California, USA, that impact long-term carbon sequestration -... | ecosystem: Environmental > Aquatic > Marine > Wetlands ...
GTGCGATTCGGTCAGCAGGACGACGCCGGTGAAACCGCCGCCGTCGAACTGGTGAAACCGCGTTCCGATGACGTGCAGGCCGGCTTCTCGCACCAGGTCGGTGCACTTGGCTTCGAAGTCGGCTCCTCCGCGCAGCGTCTCGGGAGCACATTGGCATCCGGTCAGATCACCGACGAGATGCAGGCCCTTCATCATCGATCCCCCTAAAAACACGAAGGCGCAACCTGGGGTTCCTGGTTACGCCTTCCGCTAACCTGCTGCTTTGACGAAACAAATCGCCCTGCAAGGAAGTCCTTCGCGGCCGTCCCGAGAGCAGCGCTAGGCGCTGCCGCTGTGCGCCCGCCTGATTTCTCCGGTCACCGAATCAATCAAGGCTCGCGCGATCGAAATTCTACTTGGAAGCTTCGGCAATTGGAACACGTCGAACCACGCCGCGTCCTCGATTTCGGCCGGATCCGGGCGGATTTCACCGCCCGTCCAGTCGCAGACGAAGGCGATCATGAGGGAGTGCGGGAACGGCCAGGGCTGGCTGGCGAAGTAGCGGATATTGCCTACCGATACATTGACCTCTTCGCCGACTTCGCGCGCAAGGCATTGCTCGAGCGACTCGCCCGGTCCCGCGAAACCCGCCAGCGCACTGTACATCCCGCGCGGGAAGTGCGGCCCGCGACCCAGCAGGACCTCGCGCCCGCGGCAAACGAGCGCCATGATCGCCGGTGCGACCCGCGGGTAGGCCGAAAGGCGGCAGGTCGGGCAGGTCCGCACGCGCTCGTCGACCTTGGGCAGCGTCGCGGCGCCACAGCGCCCGCAGAACTGGTGCGTGCGGTCCCAGTCGACGATTTGCAGCGCGCGTCCCGCGATTCCGAAGTGCGCATCGTCCAGAACGGAGAACAGCGTGCGCAGGTTCTCCCAGCTCGCGCCCTGCGGCGCCGGCGTGTCGGCGGGAAACTCGGCCGCGAAGCAATGGGCTTTCCCGAGCCGCCCGAGGTAGAGCGTGCGCAGCGCTTCCGCCTCGAGTCCCGGCGACGCACCGAAGGGCAGGCGCGCCCATTGCGGCCGCGACGGCACGCGCAGATCGTCGCTCGGCGCGCCGCTCGGCGGACCGATCTCGACCAGCAGGCGATCGCCGCAGAATGCGAACCAATGCCCATCGTGCCTGCCGGCGGGCGCGGCGACGAGGTACTCGAAGGCCTCGGGGCTGTGAAAGGGTAGCGCGGTCATCGGGGGCCCGAGTGTACCCGGCCCCCGCGCCGGCGCGCCGCGCGGGCGTCGAAACCTACGCTTCTGCGCACCAGCTCGGCGCCCTCGTCGAGCAAGAAATCCTTGAACGTCTGCGCGACGGGCGAGAGGCGCTTGCGCGTCAGGTGGATGACGTGCCAGTTGCGCATCACCGGCGTGCCCGCGACGGGCAGCGTGACGAGCCGGCGCGCCTTCAGCTCCAGCCCGATGGTGTGCATCGAAATGAAGGCGATCCCCATGCCCGCCATCACGGCCTGCTTGATCGTCTCGTTGCTGGACATCTCGGTGCTCGAGCGCAGGCCGATGCCCTGCTGCGCGAACAGGCGCTCCATCGCCGCGCGCGTGCCCGATCCCTGCTCCCGGATGAGGAGGTTCTCGGCCGCCAGGTCGGCGAGGCGCAGCCGTTTCTTGCGCGCGAGGGGATGCGCCGGCGGCGCGATGATGGCCAGAGGGTGCGGGGCGAAGACGCGCGCTTCGAGCGCCAGCCCTTCCGGCGGCTGACCCATGATCGCCAGATCGGTGCGGTTCTCGGACAGGGCGCGCAGGACCGCCTCGCGGTTGCTCACTGCAAGGCGCAGGTTGATCTCGGGGTGGCGCCGCCGGAACTCCGCGAGCAGGCGCGGCGCGAAGTACTTCGCCGTGCTCAGCACGGTGATGTCGAGTGTCCCGCCGCGCAGGCCGCGGAGGGTACCGAGCGTATCGTCCGCATCCTTGAGCCGCGCCTGCACCTCGCGCGCGCAGCGCGCGAGTTCTTCGCCCGCCTCGGTGAGATCGATTCTCTTTCCGATGCGCTCCACGAGCGCAACGCCCGCCGCCTCCTCGAGCTGGTGGACCTGCATCGAGACCGCAGGCTGGGTGAGATGCAGGTCCCGCGCGGCGGCCGAGAACGAGCGGTGACGCGCGAGCGCCTCGAACACCGCCAGCTGGCGCAGAGTGACATGCCGCAACGACATCCGGGGGTCCTTCGCAGTCTCGAGTGGACCTTATGGTAGCAATAAGAAATCGTGAATTGTGCTTATGCCCCAGGCGCTCTAGGCTTCGCCCCTCGATCCGGGAGATGCCATGAGCGCGAAAACCTACGACGCCGGCGTGAAGGAGTATCGCAGCACGTACTGGGAGCCGGACTACAAGGTCAAGGACACCGATCTTCTGGCCTGCTTCAAGATCACGCCGCAGGCCGGCGTGCCGCGCGAAGAGGCCGCCGCGGCGGTCGCGGCCGAATCCTCGACCGGAACCTGGACCACGGTCTGGACCGATCTCCTCACGGATCTCGAGCACTACAAGGGCCGCGCCTACCGCATCGAGGACGTGCCGGGCGACGCCGGCTGCTTCTACGCCTTCGTCGCCTACCCGATCGACCTGTTCGAGGAGGGCTCGGTCGTAAACGTGTTCACCTCCCTCGTCGGCAACGTGTTCGGCTTCAAGGCGATCCGGGCCCTGCGGCTCGAGGACGTGCGCTTCCCGATCGCCTATGTCATGACCTGCGGCGGTCCGCCGCACGGCATCCAGGTCGAGCGCGACAAGATGAACAAGTATGGCCGGCCCATGCTCGGTTGCACGATCAAGCCGAAGCTGGGCCTGTCGGCGAAGAACTACGGCCGCGCGGTCTACGAGTGCCTGCGCGGCGGCCTGGATTTCACCAAGGACGACGAGAACGTCAATTCGCAGCCGTTCATGCGCTGGCGCGATCGCTTCGCGTTCGTCATGGAGGCGGTGAAGAAAGCCGAGGCGGAAACCGGCGAGAAAAAGGGCCACTACCTGAATGTCACGGCGCCGACGCCGGAGGAGATGTACAAGCGCGCGGAGTTCGCCAAGCAGCTCGGGGCGCCGATCATCATGCACGACTACCTGACGGGCGGCTTCTGCGCGAACACGGGTCTCGCCAACTGGTGCCGCGAAAACGGCATGCTGCTTCACATCCACCGCGCGATGCACGCGGTGATCGACCGCAATCCGTACCACGGCATTCACTTCCGCGTGCTGGCCAAGGCGCTGCGCCTTTCGGGTGGCGATCACCTGCACACCGGAACCGTGGTCGGCAAGCTCGAGGGCGACCGGCAGGCGACGCTTGGCTGGATCGACCTGCTGCGCGAGCGCCGTGTGGCGGAGGACCGCTCGCGCGGGATCTTCTTCGAGCAGGACTGGGGGGCAATGCCGGGGGTTTTCGCCGTTGCCTCGGGCGGGATCCACGTCTGGCACATGCCCGCGCTGGTGGCGATCTTCGGCGACGACGCGGTGTTCCAGTTCGGCGGGGGAACGCTCGGGCATCCCTGGGGCAACGCCGCGGGTGCGGCCGCCAACCGCGTCGCGCTCGAGGCCTGCGTGCAGGCGAGAAACGAAGGCCGCGACGTGGAGCGCGAAGGCAGGGAGATCCTCGGCCAGGCGGCGAAAGCGAGCCCGGAGCTGAAGGTGGCGATGGAAACCTGGAAGGAAGTCCGCTTCGAGTTCGACACGGTCGACAAGCTCGACGCGGGCAAGCAGGCCGCCGCCTAGCCGCGGCGCGCGATCAGAGGAGCCCATGCAATGGCAGATATTTTGGAATACAAGTCGCGCCTTTCGGATTCCGGCAGCCGCAAGTTCGAGACCTTTTCCTACCTGCCGACGCTGAGCAAGGCGCAGATCCGCGCGCAGGTCGCGTATATTGCCGCCCGCGGCTGGAATCCCGCGCTCGAGCACACCGAGCCGCAGCATGCGGCGGGTGCCTACTGGTACATGTGGAAGCTGCCGATGTTCGGCGAAACCGACGTCGAGCGCATCCTGGCGGAGGCCGAAGCCTGCCACAAGGCGCATCCGGACGATCACGTGCGGCTGATCGGCTACGACAACGCGCGCCAGACCCAGGGCGCCGCCATGGTGATCTACCGCGGCAAGACGGACTAGGCAGGCGCAATCGAGCGCGTGCGAGCAATGCAGTACGACGAACGGGAGGAAATGACATGAGCTTGCAGGCGCTGATCTTCGACATGGACGGCACGCTCATCGATACCGAAGAGCTGCACCGCCAGGCCTTCAACGCTGCGTTCATCGAACTGGGCCTGTTCTGGGACTGGGGCCCTCACCTCTACGCAGAGCTGCTCAAGATCTCGGGCGGCGTGGAACGCCTGCGCCGCTACATCGAATCTCTGCCGCTCGAGGCGAGCGAGCGTGCTCGGATGTTCGAACAGGTTCCGGCGATCCACCGCACCAAGACGACGATCTATCGGGATCTGGTCGCCGCGGGACGCCTGCCGCTGCGACCCGGGATGGTGCAGCTGCTTACCGAGGCGCGCGGCGCGCGCCTGCACCTCGCGATCGCAGCGACTTCGTCGAGCGAGAACGTGACCGCGCTGCTCGCGGCCACGCTCGGCGCCGGCGCGCTGCCGTGGTTCGAGGCGATCGTTTCGGTCGACATGGTGCCGCGGCCGAAGCCGGCGCCCGACGTCTATCAGCGCGTGCTCGGCGCGCTGCACCTCGACGCGGCGGACTGCGTGGTGCTCGAGGACTCGGAAAACGGCGTGCGCGCGGCCAAGGCCGCGCGCCTTGTGACCGTTGCCGCGCCCTCGCGCTGGACCAAGGAGCAGGACCTGTCGCGCGCCGACCTGGTGATTCCCGCGCTTGACGCGCTCGCCTCGCCACTCGCGGAGATCCAGAGCCTGTACAAACGCTGCCGACTGCAGAGCGCCTGAGCCGACGATGCTGCTCGCCGACCGCACCACGCTGGTCCAGTTCCTCATCGAGGAACGGCGCCGCTTTCCCGAGGCGAGCGGCGAGCTGAACGCGGTGATTCTCGATGTGGCGCTTGCCTGCAAGGCGATCTCGCGCGCCGTGGCGAGCGGCGCGCTCTCCGGGCAGCTCGGCGAGGCGGGCTCGAGCAACGGGCAGGGCGAACCGCAGATGAAGCTCGATGTCGCCGCGAACGCGATCTTCCTGCGCACCAACGAATGGGGCGGGCACCTCGCCGGCATGGTGTCCGAGGAATTGCCCGCGCCGGTGGCGATTCCGCCGCAGTACCCGAAGGGCAAGTACCTGCTCGTTTTCGATCCGCTGGACGGCTCGTCCAACATCGACGTCAACGTCGCGGTGGGCAGCATCTTCTCGATCCTGCACAGCCCGCAGCCCGGCACGGATGCCGCGACGGCCGACTTTCTGCAGCCGGGCGCGCAGCAGGTCTGCGCCGGCTACGCGATCTACGGTCCGGCGACGATGCTGGTTCTGACGGTGGGCAACGGCGTGCACGGCTTCACGCTCGATCCGGTGCTCGGCGAATTCATCCTCACGCACCCCCGCCTCGCGATTGCGGCCGAAGCGCGCGAATTCGCGATCAACGCGTCGAACAGCCGTTTCTGGGAGCCCGCAGTGAAGCGCTACGTCGACGAGTGCATGGCCGGGAAATCGGGTCCGCGCGGCAGGGACTTCAACATGCGCTGGGTCGCTTCGCTGGTGGCCGAGGTGCACCGCGTCCTGATGCGTGGCGGCGTCTTCATGTATCCGCGCGACAGCAAGGAACCCGCGCGCGCGGGCCGGCTGCGCCTGCTCTACGAAGCCAATCCGGTCGGCTACCTCGTCGAGCAGGCCGGCGGACGCGCGAGCACCGGCCACCGGCGCGTGCTCGAGGTGCAGCCGGAAGATCTCCATCAGCGCATCGGCCTGATGTTCGGCGCCGCCGACGAGATCGAACGCCTGGAAGGCTACCACCGCGACTACAACGAGCGCGATTACAGCGCGCCGCTGTTCGGCACGCGCGGCCTGTTCCGCGCGACGAGCTGATCGCGTTCACCCGGGCAGACCAGCGCATGTCCGCGAAGCATCCGATCATCGCCATTACCGGGTCCTCCGGCGCTGGGACGACTTCGGTCATGCGCACCTTTCAGCAGATCTTCAACCGCGAAGGCGTCAAGGCGGCGTTCGTCGAGGGCGACGCATTCCATCGGTACGACCGCGCCGAGATGAAAGCGCGCATGGAAGAGGAGCTGGCGCGCGGCAATCACCAGTTCAGCCATTTCGGCGCGGAAGCCAACCTGTTCGGCGAGCTCGAGGCGCTGTTTCGAGGCTACGCGGCAAGCGGTTCGGGACGAACGCGCAAGTACCTGCACAACGACGAGGAAGCGGCGCCCTACGGCCAGCCGACCGGCAGCTTCACGCCCTGGGAAGACCTGCCGGCGGCGACCGACCTGCTGTTCTACGAGGGACTGCACGGCGCGGTGGTTACCGACAGCGTCAACCTCGCGCAGCATGTCGACCTGCTGATTGGTGTGGTGCCGGTGATCAACCTCGAATGGATCCAGAAGCTGCACCGCGACCGCATCGCGCGCCGGCACAGTACCGAGACGGTGACCGACACGATCCTGCGCCGCATGCACGACTACGTGCACTACATCTGCCCGCAGTTCGCCCGCACGCACATCAATTTCCAGCGCGTGCCGGTGGTCGATACCTCGAATCCGTTCATCGCGCGCGACATCCCGACGCCCGGCGAGTCGATGCTGGTGATCCGTTTTGCCGATCCGCGCGGCATCGATTTTCCCTATCTGCTGTCGATGCTGCACGACTCGTTCATGTCGCGCGCGAACACGATCGTCGCGCCGGGCGGCAAGATGGATCTGGCAATGCAGCTCGTATTCACGCCGATGATCTGGCGCCTGATGGAGCGTCGCAAGCAGGCGCTGGCGCGCTGAGCGCAGCCGGACTTCGACCCGGTGCCCGGCGCGATGCGGCGCAGGCGCCAGGCCAGGCGCGCGGTGCGGCCTTCGAGTGCGCCGCCCGGTCCACCGGCAGGAACGACGCTGGCTTGAGAAGCGATCGCGTCTGCGAACAGGATTCGAGCCGACGATTTCGCGTCGCGCGTTTTCGGGCGCCGCGATTTCGCCGATAATTCGCCTCGTGCGCTGCAAGCGCGGCGTACGAGGCGTGGAATTCCCCTCATCGTCTTGCAGGATCACGCCACCATGGAATCCGGAATCGCCCTGGCAACACCCACAGCCGCAAAATCTGCAGCCGCAGCCTCGCAGCGCGACATGGCGAACGCGATCCGTGCGCTCGCCATGGACGCGGTGCAGGCGGCGAACTCCGGTCACCCGGGCATGCCGATGGGCATGGCCGAGATCGCCGTCGCCCTCTGGAGCCGGCACCTCAAGCACAGCCCGGCGAACCCGGCCTGGGCCGATCGCGACCGCTTCGTGCTCTCCAACGGGCACGGCTCGATGCTGCTGTATGCGCTGCTGCATCTGACGGGCTACGACCTGCCGATGGCCGAGCTGCGGCGGTTTCGCCAGCTCGGCTCGAAGACCCCCGGGCATCCCGAGGTCGGCCACACGCCCGGCGTCGAAACGACCACCGGACCGCTCGGCCAGGGGGTCTCGAATGCGGTCGGCATGGCGATCGCGGAGAAGCTGCTGGCGGCGCACTTCAACCGGCCGGGTTTCGACATCGTCGATCATCACAGCTACGTATTCCTCGGCGACGGTTGCATGATGGAGGGCGTTTCGCACGAAGCCTGCTCGCTTGCCGGCACGCTTGGACTGGGCAAGCTGACCGCCTTCTACGATGACAACGGCATTTCGATCGACTCGGACAAGGGCCACATCGCCAGCTGGTTCACCGACGACGTGCCCAAGCGCTTCGCCAGCTACGGCTGGCAGGTGATTGCGAACGTCGACGGGCACGACATCGAAGCGGTGGATCGCGCGATCCGCAAGGCGAAGCGCGAAAGATCCCGGCCGACGCTGATCTGCTGCAAGACGACGATCGCCAAGGGCGCGCCGAACAAGGCGAATACCGGTGGCGCGCACGGTGCGCCGCTCGGTGAGGCGGAGGTCGCCGCCACCCGCGCGGCGATCGGCTGGCCGTACCCGCCGTTCGAGATTCCTCAGCCGGTGTACGAGGCGTGGAACGCGCGCGCCAGGGGCAAGCGTGCGGAGCGCCGCTGGACGAAGCTGTTCGCGGCCTACGAAGCGGCGCACCCCGAGCTGGCGGCGGACTTCAGGCGCCGCATGGCGGGCGAGCTGCCGCGCGATTTTGCCGGGCGCGTAGACGCGCTGGTGACGGAGCTCGAGGCCAAAGCCGAGACCGTGGCCACGCGCAAGGCCTCCCAGATCGCGCTCGAGGCGATCAAGCCTGCGCTGCCCGAGCTGCTCGGCGGCTCGGCCGACCTCACCGGATCCAACCTGACGATGGTCAAGGTCTCGAAGGTCATCGGGCGCGAGGACGGCGGCAACTACCTGTTTTACGGCGTGCGCGAGTTCGGCATGTGCGCGGTGATGAACGGCATTGCGCTGCACGGCGGATTCATCCCCTACGGCGGAACCTTCCTCGTCTTCTCCGATTACGCCCGCAATGCCCTGCGCATGGCGGCGCTGATGAAGCTGCGCGTGATCTACGTGTTCACGCACGATTCGATCGGGCTGGGCGAGGATGGGCCGACGCACCAGCCGATCGAGCATGCCGCGACGCTGCGCCTGATCCCGGGCCTCGACGTCTGGCGGCCCTGCGACACCGTGGAAAGCGCGCTGGCCTGGGCCGCCGCGCTCGAGCGCAGGAACGGACCGACCGCGTTGCTGTATTCGCGTCAGAACGTGCCGTTCATCGTGCGCACGCCGGCGATGCTCGCCAACGCGCGTCGCGGTGGCTATGTCCTGCAGGAGGCGCAGGGGATACCGCGCGCAATCCTGATCGCGACAGGTTCCGAAGTCGCGATCGCGCTCGAGGCGCAGAAGCGGCTCGCCGGCGAAGGGATCGCGGTACGCGTGGTGTCGATGCCCTCGACCTCGGTGTTCGACCGGCAGGATGCGGGTTATCGCGCCGAGGTGCTGCCGCGCGGCCTGCCGCGCGTCGCGGTCGAGGCGGCGGTAAGCGATTTCTGGCGCAAGTACGTCGGGCTCGACGGCGCTGTCGTCGGCATCGACCGCTTCGGCGAATCCGCACCCGCCGGCGAGCTGTTCAGGCACTTCGGCTTTACCCCGGAGCACGTCGCCGAGACTGTCAAGTCTGCAATGCGAGAGCAGTAACCAGAGAGCGGGAGTTCAGCATGACCATCAAGGTAGCGATCAACGGCTTCGGGCGCATCGGGCGCAACATCCTGCGCGCGCATTATGAAGACGGCAAGAAGCACGACCTCCAGTTCGTTGCGATCAACGACCTGGGCGACGCCAAAACCAACGCGCATTTGCTGAAGTACGACACCGCACACGGCCGCTTTCACGGTACGGTGAGCGTCGATGGCGATTCGCTCGTCGTAAACGGCGATCGGATCAAGGTGCTCGCCGAGCGCGACCCCGCGAAGCTGCCCTGGAAGGCCATGGGCGTGGACATCGTGCTCGAGTGCACGGGCCTTTTCAACAGCAAGGAAAAGGCCGGTGCGCATCTCAAGGGGGGCGCCAGGAAAGTGCTGCTGTCCGCGCCGGGCGGCAAGGACGTGGACGCGACCATCGTATTCGGCGTGAATGAGAACACGCTCAAGTCTGGCGACAGCGTGGTCTCGAACGCTTCGTGCACGACCAACTGTCTGGCACCGATGGTCAAGGCGCTGGACGACGCGATCGGCGTCAAGTCCGGTCTGATGACGACGATCCATGCCTACACCAACGATCAGGTGCTCACCGACGTCTACCATTCGGATCTGCGGCGTGCCCGTTCGGCGTCGCAGAACATGATTCCGACCAAGACCGGGGCAGCCGCCGCGGTCGGCCTGGTGCTGCCGCACCTCAACGGCAAGCTCGACGGCTTCGCGATCCGGGTCCCTACGATCAATGTGTCGATCGTCGACCTGTCTTTCGTCGCGAAAAAGGCGACCACGGTCGAAGAGGTAAACGCAGCGGTGAAGAGGGCCGCGGACGGCTCGCTCAAGAGCGTGCTCGAGTACAGCACCGAGCCACTCGTCTCCTCGGACTTCAATCACGATCCGGCGAGCTCGATATTCGATTCGACGCTGACCAAGGTCTCCGACGGCACGCTCGTCAAGGTCACGGCGTGGTACGACAATGAATGGGGATTCTCGAATCGCATGCTGGATACGGCGGTGGCGATGATGAACGCGAAGTGACGTGTCAGCGGTGTCCGCGGTTCTGCTCGAGCACCTGGACGACGGCGTCGCCGTCCTGCGGCTGAATCGGCCGCAGGCGCTGAACGCGATCAACGAGGACATCCGGCGTGCGCTGCCGCCCGCGCTCGCAGCGCTGAACGCCGATCGGTCGGTGCGCGCGGTGGTGATCACGGGCACCGGGGAGCGCGCGTTTAGCGCCGGGCAGGACCTGGCCGAGGGGGCGGGCTACGCGATCGACGACGTCGATCGCTGGTTCACCGAGCTGCACGCGGCCTACGGCGCGGTACGCGCCCTGGACAAGCCGACGGTGGCTGCGATGGTGGGTGTCGCCGCCGGCGC
>Ga0210116_1000066_pt1 | contig 10552 bp, 8 predicted proteins | sample RushOxbow_ThreeS_6_FD_185562 | JGI IMG/M metagenome (GOLD analysis project Ga0210116, IMG submission 185562) | Wetland microbial communities from San Francisco Bay, California, USA, that impact long-term carbon sequestration -... | ecosystem: Environmental > Aquatic > Marine > Wetlands ...
GTGCGTCGGCGCCGAGCAGGTCCTGCGCATCGGCCTCGGCGCAGCGCTTGACGACAACGCGTACCTCGGCTTCTGCTTCCGCTTCGTGCAGCGCAGCCTGCGCGCCGCGCTCGACGGCCTGCGCCATGCGGGCGGTTTTCACGCCGTGCGTGTGATACACGATCAGCAGCGTCTTCACGGTCGCACGCGAGCGGCCGGGTCCTGGCGATAGAACAGCCGCAGCTGCTCGTACACGTCGGGATAGCGTCGCTGCGTCTCCTGCGGCTGCTCGAAGAAGGCTTCGCTCAGGACGGCGAAGAATTCGGACGGATGCTCGGCCGCGTACGGATCGAGCCAGGTGTCGCGCCCGCGTTCGAGCGCATCGCAGAACCCGTCATAGGCGACCTGGAACGCGGCGTGCCAGGCGCGCCGGTCCATGTTCGCGTGCAGCGGCGGCAGGCCGTCTGCCTCGCCGTTGCGCATGTCGAGCTTGTGTGCGAACTCGTGCAGGACCACGTTCATCTCCGTGGCATGGGCCGCGCTGTCCCAGGACAGCACCACGGGCCCGCCCGGCATCGCCTCGCCGGCGAGCGTATCGTCCCACTCGTGCACCACCCCGGTGGCATCGACGTCCCGTCGGCGGACTCGAAAATCGCCTGGATAGACCACGACGCCGACCCAGTCATCGTACCAATCGAGCCCGAGATTGAGGATCGGCAGGCTCGCCTGCGCCGCGATCGCGACCCGCATGGCATCGCTCAGCGCCAGCCCCTGCTCCCCGGTCAGGGCCTTCTCCGCGAGGAACTGCAGCGTCAGCTCGCGCAGGCGGGCCGCGTCGTCGCGCTCGAGCTCGCCGAGAAAGGGCAGGCCGAGCACGGTCCGTCGCCACACTGCCTCGTCAATCGCATGCCGTCTGAGCACGCGCCGACGCTTCCACCCCGTCCACCATTTCATGTTCGGTCGCTAGAATAGCCCGATGGTTTCCGTCGTCCAGCTTCATCCCCAGAACGGCGCGACCGCGCTCGAGCCCCTCACCGAAGGATTGTCGGCCGAGGATCGCAGGCTGATCGAGCGCGCGCTCGAGTTCGCCGAGCCGCTGTACGCGGGGCAACAGCTTTCGACCGGCGAGCCGGTGTGGCCGCACGCGCTCGGCATCGGCGCGAGCCTGGCCTCGGTTGGAATGGACGCCGCCGGGCGCGCGGCGGGCGTCCTGTTCGCCGCGCCGAAGCATGCGCGCGAGGACGATGCATTGCGCGCAAGCTTCGGCGCCGAGATCGCCGCGCTGGCGGGCGGTGTGGAGAAGCTTTACCGGCTGCGCGTCGCCACGCGGCCGGGCGTGCGCGTCGGCGCCGCGAGGAAACGCGACCTGCGCGCCGAGCAGTCCGAGATCCTGCGCAAGATGGTGCTCGGCATGGTCGAGGACATCCGCGTGGTGCTCATACGGCTGGCGAGCCGCACGCAGACCCTGCGCTGGTTCGCCAAGCAGCCCTCCGACGAGCGGCGCAGCTACGCCGAAGAGACGCTCGACATCTACGCCCCGCTCGCCAACCGGCTCGGCGTCTGGCAGCTGAAATGGGAGCTGGAGGATCTCTCGTTCCGCTTTCTCGAGCCCGACCTGTACATGCGCATCGCCCGCATGCTCGATGAAAAGCGGGTCGAGCGCGAGCAGTACATTGCCGATGCGATGGGGCAGCTGCGCCGCGAGCTTGCGGCCGGCGAAGTGACCGCAGAGGTCGCGGGCCGGCCGAAGCACATCTATTCCATCTGGAACAAGATGCGCAGCAAGCAGCTCGACTTCGACGAGGTCTACGACGTGCGTGCGCTTCGCGTCATCGTGCCCGACGTAAAGGATTGCTACGCGGCCCTCGGCGTGGTGCACAACCTGTGGCAGCCCCTGCCGCGCGAGTTCGACGACTACATCTCGCGCCCCAAGGGCAACATGTACCAGTCCCTGCACACGGCGGTGATGGGGCCCAACGGGCGCACGCTGGAAGTGCAGATCCGCACCGAGGAAATGCACCGCCACGCCGAGTTCGGCGTCGCGGCGCACTGGCGCTACAAGGAGGGCGGGCGAACCGCGCGCGCCGACAGCGTGTTCGACGACAAAATCGCGCTGCTGCGCCAGCTGCTCGCCTGGCGCGACGAGGTCGCCGACGCTGCGCAGTGGACAGAAAAGACGCGCGCCGCGGCGCTGGACGACACGGTGTACGTGCTGACGCCGCAGGGAAAGGTCGTCGACCTGCCCGCGGGCTCGACCCCGGTCGACTTCGCCTATGCGCTGCACAGCGACCTCGGGCATCGCTGCCGCGGTGCCAAGGTCGACGGGCGCATGGTGCCCCTCGACACGCCGCTCGCGAGCGGCCAGCGCGTTGAGATCGTCGCCGCGAAAGGCGGAGGTCCGTCGCGAGACTGGCTTAGCGCCGAGCGCGGTTTCGTCAAGAGCCACCGGGCGCGGCAGAAGATCCGCCAGTGGTTCAACGCACAGGCGCTCGCGGACACCATTTCTGCCGGCCGGGCGCTGGTCGAGCGCGAGCTCAAGCGCAGCGGCGCCGGCCAGGCAGGCCTGGAAGCGCTCGCCGCCAAGCTCGGCTTCGGGAAATCGGACGAGCTGTTCGCGGCGGTCGGCCGCGACGAGGTCAATCTGCGCCAGCTCCAGATCGCGCTGCGCGAGCTGAAAGGCGTGGCGCCGCAGCGCGAAGCGTCGCCGGTGCCAGCGTCGGTCGCGCCGAAGCGCCCGCGGCGGCAGGGCGCGCGCAGCACGGGCGAGGGTGGCGTGCTGGTGGTCGGGATGGACCGGCTGCTGACCCAGCTCGCCCGTTGCTGCAAGCCGGTGCCGCCCGATCCTGTGCGCGGCTTTGTCACGCGAGGCAAGGGCGTGACGGTGCACCGCGAGGACTGCGACAGCCTGAAGCGGCTCGCCGAGCGCCACCCGGAGCGCATGATCGAGGCGCAGTGGAGCGGTGCGGGCGGGAGCTACACGATCGAGGCGCGGGTGACCGCGACCGACCGACCGGGCCTGCTGCGCGACATCGGCGATGCGCTGGCGCGCGAGCACATCAACGTCACCGCGGTGCGCACGCAGAGCCGCGAAGAGCTCGCGTTCATGAACTTCACCTTCGCCGTGGAGAACCTGGCGCAGCTCAAGCGCGCGTTCGGCACGATCCGCGAAGTCAACGGTGTGATCCGCGTCGCGCGCGGATAACCGCGGATAACGTATCCGACCTGCGCTTTCGCACACGGCGGGAATGTGTTATCAGTGCAGCCCCCGCCGAACCGTCGCTCGGCAACCCGTCCATAAGGAGGAGGGATCATGAAGCTTTATTGTCATCCCGCGTCTACCACCAGCCGCATCGTGATGATGTTCGCGGCCGAAGAGGGCGTGAAGCTCGATTACGAGACGGTCGACCTGTTCACCGGAGCGCATCTCAAGCCCGAGTTCGCCAGGATCAACCCGAACTGCCTCGTCCCGGTGCTGGAAGACGGCGACTTCAGGCTGACCGAAAGCGCGGCGATCATCCGGTACCTGGCCGACAAGGTCGGCTCGCCCGCCTACCCGAAGGATCTCAAGGCGCGCGCGCGAGTCAACGAGATGATGGACTGGTTCAATTCCAACTGCTACAAGGACATCGCCTACGGCCTGGCCTATCCGCAGCTCTTTCCGCACCACAAGCGTCCGGGCGACGCCGTGCAGGCGGGCACCCTGGCCTGGGGCAAGGAGCGCGCGCAGGCCTGGCTGAAGATCCTCGACCAGGACCTGATCGGGCCGAGCAAGCGTTTTCTGTGCGGTGAGCGCGTGACGCTTGCCGATTACATGGGCGCCGAAATGGTGGCGCTCGGGGACGTGATTCGCTGCGACTATTCGGCCTACCCGAACGTGCAGCGCTGGCTGAAGAACATGAAGGCGCTGAAGAGCTGGCCCAAGGTGCACGAGGTCATCCAGGGCTTTGCCGCATCGGTCAAGGAGCAACCCTTCGTCGCAGTGTGACCCGCGCGACACGCAGTGGAGGACATCACATGATTCGCAAACTGCATCACAACGCCTATCGCTGCCGCGACTCGGAGGCCACGCGCAAGTTCTACGAGGACTTCCTCGGCATGCGGCTGGCGGAGACGCTCGAGATCAAGGAGACCAAGAGCGGGCGCAAGACCCGGACGCTGCACACCTTCTACGAGCTGGACGACGGCTCCTACCTGGCGTTTTTCGAGGCACCGGACATGCCGTTCGAGTTCAAGGATCAGCACGACTACGATCTGCACATCGCGGTCGAGGTCGACATGCCGACGCTGCACCGGATGTTCGAAAAGGGCAAGGCGGCGGGCATCGACACGCGCGGCATTTCCGACCACGGCTTCATCGACTCGATCTACTTCCGCGACCCGAACGGCTACGTCATCGAGCTGACGGCGAGAAAGCCCGGCCACGACGAGGCGATGAATCCGGCGAAGAACGGCGCGCGCGCGCGGCTCGATCGCTGGCAGGCGGCGAAAGCGGAGAGCGCCACGGTCCGCTGAGGCGGCGGCCGCTGGCATCGCGGGAGGCACCCTGCAGGAATTTCTGACGCACCCTGCGGTGCAGTCGGCGGTTGTCCCGCTGCTGGTCGGCCTGGCGGTCGCGGCAGTACTGCTCCCGATTCGCCTGTCCGGCCTGGCGGCGGTGGCCGGTTTTCTCGCCGCGGTCGTCCTGATCGGCAACTTTTCGTTCGCCACGCTGACTGCGACCCGCAAGCTTGTCGTCGTAGCGGTAGCCGCGCCGCTGCTCGGCGTCATCCTCGACACCGCATTCAAGCCGACACGGCTGGCGGGCGTCGTGTTGGGGGTGCTGTTCGGCGCCGCGGCGCTGTGGGTGTTCTGGTCGGTGCTCGCGCAGCAGCCCTTCGCCCACGGCCTGCGCCTCGGCGCCGGGGTTGCAGCGCTGGTACTGTGGACCGTTGCCTCTACCCTGCCGCTGCACGCCGACCCGGTGCGCGCGGGCGCGGCGGGCGTCGGTCTCGGGGTGGGCGCCGGCATTGGCGCGGTGCTCGGCGCCTCGGCGCTCATCGGTCAGTACGGAATCGCGGTTGGTGCTGCCTCCGGCGGTTTTCTGCTCCTCGTGATGACGCTCGGCCGGCGCGTGCGGGCCGGCGCGAGCCTGGTGCTGAGCGTTTCCGCGGGTGCGGCGCTGCTCGCCTGCGCCGCCGTGCTGCTCGCGCAACTGCCCTGGACCGCCGCCGCCGTGCTGGGACTCGTTCCGCTCGCGGTTCGCCTGCCGTTGCCGGCGCGCATGCATGCGGGAATAGAAACCGTGATCGCCGTGTTCTATGCCTTGGCGCCCGCGGCTGCGTGCTGGGCACTCGCCTGGGCGGCGAGCCGCACCGCGGCCTGAGTTTTTTCGAATCTGAGACATTTCCAACGAACCCGCAAGGGAGGAGACGCAATGAGGAATTCCGTGCTGTTGGGTGCTGTCCTTGCCGCCGCGCCGCTCGCCGCGACCGCGGCTCCCGAGACCTACGTCGTCGATCCGATCCACAGCTTCGCGTACTTCAGCATTGATCATCTCGGCGTGTCGAACGTCAGGGGCCGTTTCAACAAGTCGAGCGGCACGTTCACCTACGACGGCGCCGCGAAGACCGGGTCGGTCGAGATGGTCATCGACACGGCGTCGGTAGACACCGGCGACCACGACAAGGGCTCGCGCCCGCGCTCGCGCGACGAGCATCTGCGCAGCGCCGACTTCTTCAACGTCGCGGAATTCCCGCAGATGGCCTACAAGTCGACCAGCGTCAAGTTCAATGGCGACGCACCGGCCGAAGTCGAAGGGCAGCTGACGCTGCTCGGCGTCAGCAAGCCGGTGACGCTGAAGATCGAGCGCTGGGTGTGCAAGGACCATCCGATGCGCAAGAAGCCGATGTGTGGCGGCGACGCCTCGGCCACCCTCAAGCGCACCGACTTCGGCATGAAATATGGCGTTCCCGGGATCGGCGACGAGGTCAGGCTCTCGATCAATTTCGAGGCGTACAAGCAGTAGGCCGGCCTTTCTGCGCCCGGCGCGGCCCGCCGGCCGGGTGCACGACCCGCTAGCCGAGCAGGACCAGAAACCAGACGAGCGCGGCGTTTACCAGCGCCAGCATGACCGCGGCGCTGCCGAAGTCCTTGGCCTGTTTCGCGAGCGGGTGCTGCTCGAGCGAAATGCGGTCCTGCGTCGCCTCGATCGCCGAGTTGAGCAATTCGACGATCAGCACCAGGATCAGGCTCGCGATCATCAGCGCGCGCTCGACGCCGGTATCGCCCAGCCATAGCGCGAGCGGCGACAGTACCACCGCGAGCAGGAGCTCCTGCTGGAATGCCTGCTCGCGCCGCAGCGCCACGCCCAGCCCGGCGAGCGAGTAACGCGTCGCGTTGACGATCCGTTGCAGACCCGTCTCGCTCTTGTGCGGACCCGTCATGGCGTCGCGGAATTTAGCATGGCGCGTCGCCCGCCGGCGTCTCTGCGCAACTCCGCAGTCGCCGCTATCATCGCAGTGGATTCAGCACGCCTTCCCCAGACAGGACGACCGACCGAGTGACCGCATCGAATCATTCGCGCAATCCGAAGCTTTCCAAGCTGTTTGCGGGCGCGGCGATCAACCCCGCGCGCCGTGTCGTCGTTAAAGGAGGGATCGCTGCGTTCCTGCTTGCGGGGACCCCCGGACAGATCGCAGGTCGCGCTGTGGCGGCAACGCCGTCGCAGACGCCTGCGGCGCAGGGGCTCGGCTTTGAATCGATTCCCGTGTTTGAGGACGATACGGTGCACGTCGCGCCGGGCTACCGGGCGATCGTCCTCTACCGCTGGGGCGACGAAACCGGTATTGCGGGTGGGCCGCCCGCGCCGTTCAAGCCGGATGCATCCAACACAGCGGCCGAGCAGGCGCTGCAGGCCGGGATGCATCACGACGGGATGCATTTCTTTCCTGTGCCGAAAGGCTCGGGCGCCTCGGACCATGGCCTGCTGGTGATCAACCACGAGTACACCGACGACGGGCTGCTGCACCCCGACGGCATGAAGACCTGGTCGCGCGAGAAGGTGTTCAAGTCGCAGCAGGCGCACGGGCTGTCGGTGATCGAGGTGCGACGTCGCGGCACTGACTGGGAAATCGTGCGCCCGTCGCCCTACGCGCGGCGCATCACCGCGCGTACCCCGATCGCCATCGCCGGCCCCGCGGCCGGAGATGCGCAGCTGCGCACCCAGGACGATCCTGGCGGGCGCGAGGTGCTCGGCACGCTCAACAACTGCGCGATGGGCTGGACTCCCTGGGGTACTTACCTCGCCTGCGAGGAGAATTTCCACGAGTACTTTCATCACAGCGGAACGCCGACGCGGGCCGAGAAGCGCTACGCCATCCGCCGCTTCGGGCTGGGCTACCGCTGGCACGAGCACGATGCGCGCTTCGATGCCGCGCTGCATCCGAACGAGCCGAACCGCTTCGGCTGGGTGGTCGAATTCGATCCCTACGACGCAGATTCAACGCCGGTGAAACGTACCGCGCTGGGGCGCTTCTGCCACGAGAGCGCGACGGTCAGCCTCGCGCCGGACGGCCGGGTCGCGGTGTATTCCGGCGACGACGCGCGTTTCGAGTACATCTACAAGTTCGTCTCGAGCGGGCGCTTCGATCCGAAGGCGGGCGCTGCGAACCGGCGCCTGCTCGACGAAGGCACGCTCTACGTCGCGCGCTTCGAGGCCTCGGGGCGCGGGCGATGGCTCGCGTTGACGCTGGGGCACAACGGCCTCGAAGCATCGAACGGCTTCGGCAGTCAGGCCGACATCCTGGTGCGTGCCCGGGAGGCCGCCGACCGGGTCGGCGCGACCAAGATGGACCGCCCCGAGTGGATCGCGGTGCATCCGCGCACGCGGGAGGTTTACGCGACGCTCACCAACAATTCGCGGCGCGGGCGCGAGGGCTTTCCCGGTGCGGACGCGGCGAATCCGCGCGCGCCCAACATCTATGGCCATATCCTGCGCTGGCGCGAGCAGGACGCGAACCCGGCGGCGGAACGCTTCGACTGGTCGGTATTCCTGCTCGCCGGAGACCCGGCACAGTCCGACGCCGCGCATCGGGGTACGGCCGGGATGGCGTTCGGCGGACCCGACGGGCTGCACTTCGACGGCCGTGGCCTGCTCTGGATCATGACCGACGTTTCGGCCTCACGCCTGCAGCGCCCATTGTTCGAAGGTCTCGGTGGCAATCAGCTGCTCGCCGCCGATCCGCAGAGCGGCGAGCTGCGGCGCTTTCTCGTCGGTCCGATCAACTGCGAGATCACCGGGCTGACGCAGACGCCGGACGGCCGGACATTCTTTCTCAATATCCAGCACCCCGGGGAGGTACCCGATGCGCGCTCCGATCCCGCGCGGCCGGATCTCTACAGCCGCTGGCCGGACGCGCGTCCGGGGGCGCGGCCGCGTTCAGCCACGATCGTGATCCAGCGCGAGGACGGGGGGGTGATCGGAAGCTGAGCGGCGCTAGGCGGCTGCCGGCGCGGCCTGCGCGACCGGCGGCGGTGCTTGCGCTGGTGCCGGAGCAGGCGTGGGTGTTCCCAGACCGGTCAGCAGCTCGTCCTGCGCCGAGCGGCGACGTCCTCGCCGTGGCTTGGCCTGCTCGTAGGCGCCGTCCGGCTTCATCTCCCAGGCCTGGCAGTTGTCTTCGAGATAGGTCTGCAGACCTTCGCGAATCACGCGGCGCTTGAGCGCCGGGTCGAGCACCGGAAAGCACAGCTCGATGCGCCGGAAGAAATTGCGGTCCATCCAGTCGGCGCTCGCCAGGTAGACATCCTCGGCGCCGTCGTTCTGGAAGTAGAACACGCGCGTATGCTCGAGGAATCGCCCGATGATCGAGCGCACGCGAATATTGTCCGACAGTCCCTCGATGCCGGGCTTGAGCGCGCACACGCCGCGCACGACGAGATCGATGCTGACCCCGGCCTGAGACGCGGCGTAGAGCTCCTCGATGATGTCAGGCTCGAGCAGCGCATTCATCTTGGCGATGATGCGCGAGGGCCGGCCCTCGCGCGCCAGGCCCGCCTCGCGGCGAATCGCCGCGATCGTGCTTTTATGCAGGGTGAAGGGCGATTGCCAGACATGCGCCAGCTTGCTCGCGCGGCCGAGGCCGGTAAGCTGCTTGAAAACCTCGTTTACGTCGGCGCAGAGCGCTTCGTTCGCAGTGAACAGGCCGAAGTCCGTGTACAGACGCGCGGTGCGCGGGTGGTAGTTGCCGGTGGCGAGGTGAACGTATCTCTTGAGAACCGTGCCCTGCGGCGTGTCCTCGCGACGCACGATCAGCGCCATCTTGGCGTGCGTCTTGTGGCCGACGACGCCGTAGACGACGTGCGCGCCGACTTCCTCGAGCCGCGCCGCCCAGTTGAGATTCGCCTCCTCGTCGAAACGCGCCATCAGCTCGACCACCACAGTCACTTCCTTGCCGCGACGCGCGGCGTCGATCAATACCTCCATCAGCTCCGAGTCGGTTCCGGTGCGATACACCGTCTGCTTGATCGCGATCACCTGGGGATCGGTCGCGGTGGTGCGAATGAAATCGAGCACCGGCGAGAACGACTGGTAAGGGTGGTGAAGCAGCACGTCCTCCCGCGCGATCAGTGCGAACAGGTCGCCGCGTTTCTCGAGCGGGGCCGGCAAGCCGGGCTGGAACGGCGGATACTTCAGATCCGCCCGCTCGACCTGGCTGGGAACTTCGCGCAGCCGATAGAGATTCACCGGGCCGTCGACGCGGTAAAGATCCACCGCCTCGAGACTGAACTGCTGCAGCAGGAATTCCACCATCGCGGGCGAACAATTGTCCGCCACTTCGAGGCGCACGGCGTCGCCGAAGTGGCGATGCAGCAGCTCGCCCTGCAGTGCGATGCGCAGGTTCTTGATCTCCTCTTCGTCTACGAACAGATCGGAATTGCGCGTGACGCGGAACTGGTAGCAGCCGAGCACCTTCATGCCCGCGAACAGCTCCTCGACGTGTGCGTGCAGCACCGACGAAAGGAACACGAACGCGTACTCGCCGTCCGAGATCTCCTTCGGCAGGCGGATGATGCGCGGCAGGGCGCGTGGCGCCTGCACGATCGCCGCCCCAGAGCTGCGCCCGAAGGCATCCTTGCCCTCGAGCTCGACCGCAAAATTGAGGCTCTTGTTCAGCACGCGCGGAAACGGATGCGCGGGATCGAGGCCGATCGGCGTCAGGACGGGAAGGACTTCGCGGAAGAAGTAGTCGCGTATCCATTCGCGTTGCGCGGCGCTCCAGTCCGTTCGGCGCGGGAAATGAATTCCCTGAGCGGCAAGCTGCGGCAACAGCACCTCGTTCAGCAGACGGTACTGCTCCGCAACGAGCGCGTGGGCCTGCACCGCCACGTCGGAGAACACCTCCTGCGGCCCCCGCCCGTCGGGACCGGGCTCGGGAATCTCGAGCTTGATCTGCTCCTTCAGTCCCGCGACCCGGATCTCGAAAAACTCGTCCAGGTTCGATGAAACGATGGTCAGAAAGCCAAGCCGCTCGAGCAGCGGCACCGATTCGTCCGCAGCCTGGGCGAGCACGCGGCGGTTGAACTCGAGTATGCCGAG
>Ga0210116_1000067_pt1 | contig 10533 bp, 11 predicted proteins | sample RushOxbow_ThreeS_6_FD_185562 | JGI IMG/M metagenome (GOLD analysis project Ga0210116, IMG submission 185562) | Wetland microbial communities from San Francisco Bay, California, USA, that impact long-term carbon sequestration -... | ecosystem: Environmental > Aquatic > Marine > Wetlands ...
ATTCTAGTGTGGCGACATTAAAGACGTGGATGGCCGGGACAAGCCCGGCCATGACGATTTCAGTGAGGCTAAGGGCTAGCTTTCGGTCTCGCTCTTGGCGCGCTTCCCGCCTTTGGCGATCTTTGGCTGCTCCTCGTCGCCCTTGGCGGCTTTCTTGATGCCGAGATTCTCGAGCAGCGGAATGTCAACGCCCTGGCGCGTCATGATCACAGTTTGTTGGATCACCGACAAAGTGTTGTTCCACGCCCAGTAGATCACCAGCCCAGCCGGGAACGAGGCCAACAGGAAGGTGAAGAACACCGGCATCCAGGCGAAGATCTTCTGCTGCATCGGGTCGGGTGGCGCCGGATTCAGCTTCATCTGCACCCACATGGTGAAGCCCATGATGATCGGCCAAATACCGATCATCAGGAAATGCGGCGGGTCCCAGGGGATCAGCCCGAACAGACTGAACACGTTGGTCGGGTCGGGCGCCGACAAATCCTTGATCCAACCGAAGAACGGCGCGTGCCGCATCTCGATGGTGACGAACAGCACCTTGTAGAGGGAGAAGAACACCGGGATCTGCACCAGGATCGGCAGACAGCCCGAGGCGGGGTTCACTTTCTCCTTCTTGTACAGCTCCATCATCGCCTGCTGTTGGCGCGCGCGGTCGTCGGCGTAACGCTCCTTGATGCGCGCCATCTCAGGCGCGAGCAGTTTCATCTTGCTCATCGACACGTAGGATTTGTTGGCGAGCGGGAACAGCACCAGCTTGATGCACAGCGTGACGATCAGGATGGCGACGCCGAAATTGCCGACCAGCTTGTAGAAGAAGTCGAGCGCGAAAAACATCGGCTTGGTCAGGAAATAGAACCAGCCCCAGTCGATCAGGAGATCGAATTTGGGAACGCCGTATTTCTCGGCGTAGCTGTCGACGAGATGCACCTCTTTGGCGCCGGCAAACACATTGCCCTTCGCCTCGCCCGTCCCGCCGGGAGCGATCGACACGGGCCCCATCAGATAATCGGTCTGGAAGCGGTCCCGTCCCTCGCCCTGCGTGTTGCCGGCGAAGGTGGCCTTGAAGCTCTTGCCCTGCTCGGGGACCACCACGGTCGCCCAATATTTGTCGGTGATGCCAAGCCAGCCGTGGTCGCCCTTGAACGCGGAGCCCTCGGGGTTCCCAATCGCTTTCTTGTAGGTGATCTGCTCGAGACTGCCGTCCACCACGCCGATCAGGCCCTCATGCAGAATGTAGAAGCCTTGCACATGGGGCGTCTCGTGGCGGGACACGAGCGCGTAAGGATAAAGCGTCACCGGCTCCGAGCCGGTATTGGCGACTTGGTCGTCGACCGTGAACATGTATTTGTCGTCGACCGCGATGGTGCGGGTGATTTTCAATCCCTTGCCGGTGTCGTAGCTGAGGATCGCCGGCGATTGCGGCGTCAACGGCCCAGCGGACTCCGCCGTCCAGACCGAATCGGGGCCCGGTAGGCCGAGATCCTTGTCGGGTTCGCCCACCCAGCCGTGCTCGGTGTAATAGGCGTGCGGGCCTCCCGCCGGCGACAGCAATATGACCAGCGGGCTCGTAGGCTCGACCGTCTCGCGGTAGTCCTTAAGCGTGAGATCGTCGATGCGGCCGCCCTTCAGCGCGATCGAACCGATCAGGCTCGGCGTGTCGATGGCGATGCGCGGGCTTTGCGCCAGCGCCTCCTCGCGGGTCATGGTGGGGGCGTCCGACGGTCCCGGCTGCGGCGTGCCGCCCGATTGAACCTCGCCGCCGCTTTCCGGCTGCGGCGGACCCTGTTCGGACTGCTGTTGTTGCTCAGCCGTCTGCGGGGGTGGCGTCGGATGCTTCGGCACGAAGTAATACTGCCAAGCGAACAACACGCCGATCGACAGCACGATGGCCAGAATGAAATTGCGGTTGTTCTCGTCCATGTCGCTTTCAGCTCAGGGCGCGCTTACGCAGGTCCGTCGCGCGAGAGGTTAAGTCCGGATTGTTGTCGTTCAACGCTTCTTTGCTGGGGAGGGCTCGTGGACCCTGGCAAGCGCCCGCTCAAGGTCCTTGATCAGCTCGGTGAAGCGCCGTTGTACCGTGCCCTCCCGCGCGATCAAAACATAATCATAGCCTTCCACGGCGTGACCTGGACCGGCCACCCGTACGGCTTCCTTGAGCCGGCGCCGCGCCCGATTGCGCACCACCGCCCCGCCCAGCCCCTTGGTCGCGGTGAAACCGAAGCGGGCGGTCGGCGTCTCCTCCGCCTCGCCGGCCAAGCGCCGGCGCGCCTGAAGCACGAGCGACGGCGCGGTGAAGCGAGCGCCACCTCTGACATACAGGAATTCAGCGCGTGTCTTGAGACGTCCGATCGCCGTCACCGGTGACGTGCCGTCGGCTTACGCCGACAGGCGCTTGCGTCCCTTGGCTCTGCGCCGCGCGAGCACCTTCCGGCCGCCCGTGGTCGCCATGCGGGCACGAAAACCGTGGCGGCGCTTGCGGACCAGCCGCGATGGTTGGAAGGTGCGTTTCAAGGGAGTATCTCCTGGTCGATCGCGCCGACACGGACCGCACTTCAAGCGCATGCATCGGCGATCTCGGGGCTTATAAGGTGCGGCGGACGCCCAAGTCAATCCTGGCAGGGCCTATCCGCGGCGCAAACCGCCAGGCAAAGCAGCGTTTTTCGTCCCTCGGACGGCATTGCGACACGTTATGTCGACTCAAATTGTACCCTTTGCCGCGGTGAGAGGTGTTGTCTTGCGCCAAACTCGGCTAATTATGAGGAACCCACCTGTTTCAGGCCCCTCGCATCGCTCTGCCCGTCTCGCAAATGTGCCAGCGCCTAGGTGCGACCATAACGCCGTTCTCCCGTGCGCGTGGTGACGCCGCATCACAATGGCGCGAAGGCCGGTTCCGTATGGCGCGGACACCTGCCAATTTAGTCGCTCCAGTCATCCGACAGGGAGTGGTCCGTGAGCACCAAGTCTCAGCCCAGCAGCGCAGCCGGGGCCGCGCTGTGGCTAAAGCGGCTCTGGCCGCTCATTGCCCTCATCGCCGTGATGGCTCTCGTGTTCGCCATGGGCTGGCACCGCTATCTCTCGTTGGAATCCCTCGCCGAGAACCGCGAGACGTTGCGCGGCTTCATCGACGCTCACATGCTGCTCAGTCTGCTCGCCTTCGTCGCGCTCTACGCCGCGGCGGTAGCCTTGTCGCTGCCGGGCGGCGCGGTGCTGACCCTGGCCGGCGGCTTTCTGTTCGGCTGGCTGTTGGGCGGGGTGGCTTCTATCTTCGGCGCCACGATCGGAGCGGCAATCGTGTTTCTCATTGCCAGGAGCGCGCTCGGCGAATTCTTGGCGGCCCGCGCTGGGCCCTGGCTGTCCCGCTTCCGCCAGGGCTTTCAGGACGATGCTTTCAGCTACCTGCTGTTCCTGCGGCTGGTCCCGATCTTTCCGTTTTGGCTGGTCAATCTCGCCCCGGCCTTGCTCGGCGTCGGCTTTGTCACCTATGTCGCCACCACCTTCCTCGGTATCATCCCGGGAACATTTGCCTATTCGCTGGCCGGCAGTGGCCTCGACAGCGTCATCCTGGCGCAGCAAGCTGCCCACCAATCCTGCCTTGCCAAGATGGGGCCGGGAGGCCAAGAGTCTTGCCCGTATACGCTCGACCCAGGGGCGCTTTTGACACCGGAGCTGATTGCAGGGCTTGTGGCGCTGGGCCTGGTGGCGCTCATTCCGGTGGCAGTCAAATGGTACAGGCGCCCGCGCGGCGCCTGAGTCGTGCGGTTATGGGGGACTAGGCGGTCATGGAAGAGGTGCTGAAGCCCGACCTCTGCGTTATCGGCGCGGGCTCAGGAGGTTTGTCGGTCGCGGCCGCCGCCGCCCAGTTCGGCGTGCCGGTGGTTCTGATCGAGAAGGGCAAGATGGGCGGCGATTGCCTGAATTATGGCTGCGTCCCGTCCAAGGCCCTACTCGCCGCGGGCAAGCGCGCCGACGCCGTGCGCACCGCCACCACCTTCGGCATCGACGTGATCGAGGCTCAGATCGACCATCGCGGCGTGCATGATCACGTGCATGGCGTGATCGCCGCCATCGCGCCGAACGATTCCATCGAGCGCATGACCGGCTTGGGCGTGCGCGTGATCCAGGCGCAGGCAAGCTTCCTCGACAAATTCACGGTCGAGGCCGGACGCGTCTTGGTTCGTGCCCGCCGATTCGTCATCGCCACCGGGTCGATGCCCACGGTGCCGCCGATTCCCGGTCTCGACGAGGTGCCCTATTTCACCAACGAGACCATCTTCGACATCAGCGAGCGCATCCAGCATCTCATCGTGCTCGGCGGTGGTCCGATCGGGCTAGAGCTCGGCCAAGCGCACCGCATGCTCGGCTCTCATGTCAGCGTGTTCGACGTCGACAACCTTCTGGCGCGCGAGGACCCCGAAGCGGCCGCCGTCCTGCTCAAGCGCCTGGCCGACACCCAGGTCATGCTTCACCCCAAGACGCGAGTGGAGCGCGTCGAACGTTCGGTGCAAGGCATCGCCGTACACTTCACCGAGAACGGCGAGCCCACCATGCTCAAGGGCACTCACCTGTTGGTGGCCACCGGCCGCAAGCCCAACGTCAAGTCGCTCAGCCTCGACCGCGCCGGCGTGACCTTCACCGACAACGGCATCAAGGTGAACGACCAGCTCAAGACCACCAATCGGCGCATCTACGCCATCGGCGACGTGGTCGGCGGGGCAGGCTTCACCCATCTTGCCAATTATCACGCCGGCATCGTTATCCGGAACGCGCTATTCCGGCTCAAGCCCGATGCCAGCACCGGCATCATCCCGCGCGTGGTCTATACCGACCCCGAGCTTGCCCAGATCGGCCTGACCGAGGCCGAGGCGCGCAAGCGCTATCGCCGCATTCGCATCTATCGCTGGCCTTATGCCGACAATGACCGCGCCCAATGCGAGCGCACCACGGAAGGTTTCATCAAGGTTATCACCAGGCCCGACGGCACTATTGTCGGCTGCACCATTGTCGGCGCCGAGGCTGGCGAATTGCTTCAAATCTGGGTAGTCGCCATGACGCGGGACATCAAAATCGGCGACCTGACCTCCCTGGTGCTGCCTTATCCAACCCTTTCCGAGCTCTCCAAGCGCGTGGCCTATACCTATTATTTGCCCACTTTGACGAAAGGCTGGCTCCGTAGCATCATTGGTTTCCTGCGCCGCTTAGGTTAGCGGCTAAAGCGGCAGACCCCGCGACCTCTTGCGTATCGAGTGGCCCCCGGTGAAGGACGACGCTTCAAGCGCAGTTCCACAGAGTTGGGTGTCCCGCCATGTGCCGGGACTATCGGCCAAGCTTCTGCTGCTCACCATTCTGTTCGTGATGCTGGCCGAGGTGTTGGTGTTCGTGCCCTCGGTGTCCAATTTCCGTCGGCAATGGCTGATGGAGCGCCTGGCGGCGGCGCAGATCGCCTCGCTCGCCGCCGAGGCGGCTCCGGGCGGCCAGTTGCCCTCGATGCTGCGCGACGAGCTTTTGGAGCGCGCCCAGGTCAAGGCTATCGCGGTGAAGCGCGCTGGCTCCCGCGTGCTGATCATCGAGATGGATATGCCGGCCGAAGTCGATGCGACGTTCGACCTGCACGACGCCTCGTGGTTCACGCTGATCAAGGATGCGCTGTCGGTCTACCTCGCGCCCGTCGACCGCGCCATCAGGGTGATCGGCGACCCCGGCTTCCACCGGGGCGAAATGATCGACGTGGTGATGGGCGAGCAGCCGCTCAAGGCGGCCATGATCCGCTATGGCCTCGACATTCTCGGCCTGTCTATTTTGATCTCGATCATCACCGCAGCACTGGTCTATCTCTCGCTCGATGCGCTGCTGGTCAAGCCGATGACCAAGCTCACCTGGAACATCGTGCGCTTCTCGCAACGGCCCGAAGATCCCACCAGGGTGATCACGCCCTCCACCCGCCGCGACGAGATCGGCACGGCCGAGCGCGAGCTATCATCGATGCAGAAGGAGTTGGCCGAGACGCTGTCGCAGAAGAGCAGGCTCGCCGCGCTTGGCTTGGCGGTGAGCAAGATCAGCCACGATTTGCGCAACATGCTGTCGAGCGCGCAGCTCCTGTCCGACCGCTTGATCACGGTCAAGGACCCGACCGTGCAGCGCCAGGTGCCGAAGCTGATCGCCTCGCTCGACCGGGCCATCAGGCTGTGCGCCCGCACGCTCGATTTCGGCCAGGCGCACGAAATGCCGCCGCGGCGGAGACGTTTCCCGCTCGCCCCGCTCATCGCCGAGATCGGCGACAGCCTAGGTTTGCCGCGCCAAAATATCGATTGGACCGTCGACGTGGGGGAGGGGCTCGAGGTCGACGCCGACCGCGACCAGCTCTACCGGGTGTTAAGCAACCTTTGCCGCAACGCGGTGCAGGCGCTAGACAGCGACAGTGAGAGCGGCGGCGAGATCGACGTCGCCGCGCGGCGTGAAGGCTCGGTGACCGTCATCGATGTCGCCGATACCGGGCCGGGCGTGCCGGAGAGAGCCCGCGCCCATCTGTTCGAGGCGTTTCAGAGCGTGGCCCGCAAAGGGGGATCCGGTCTCGGGCTCGCCATCGCCCATGAGCTGATGCAGGCTCACGGCGGCCAGATCGCCCTCGTCAAAAACGAAGGCGGCGCCACCTTCCGCGTCTCCATTCCCGACGTGGTGGTCGAGCTGGAACGGGCCAGGCAGCGCCGCGCTTGAAGCCAAGGACTACTCGACTTTTTCCACGTCCGTGGGGCTGCCGACGGGCTTGCCGTCCTTCTCCGCGGTCTTTGTATACTTGTCGCCGTCCTTGGTGATCTTGGTGACCCAGCCTGAATCCCAGGTGATCACCGCACTGCTGCCGTCTTCCTTCCACATACCGGCCAGGCCCTTATCGGCCATATCGCCTTTGGCCTTGCCGTCATCGGACAGCCAGATGGTGAACGCTTTGCCGTTGCTGTCAGTGGTCTGGTACTTGCCGACGAATCCTTCGGCGGCAAAGACTGCGGTGCCGGTCAGGACGATGGCAAAGGCAATGGCGGCTAGGGCCGCCGTAGTTCTGGCTAAGAAACTGGTTCTCATCGATCGCTTCCTCCATTTGACGTCTGTCGTGCCCATAAAACCGCACGTATCCGTTGAAAGTTCCTTAGCCTTGCCATGACGCCAGCGACGGCTTAGGTAGTTTTCGGCCCAATCACGCGCCCAAGGCCGCCTTCCCGAGGCGGATGGCTGTGTTAGGGTCTCGCCTCACATGTAGGCAAGACGCGCCCGTAGCTCAGCTGGATAGAGCACCAGACTACGAATCTGGGGGTCGGACGTTCGAATCGTTCCGGGCGCGCCAATTCCGCCAAATCTGCGATTTCCTGAGATCCGCTACGCCGGGCTCCGGGGGTAGAGTCCTCGTAGAGGGGCGGTGTTCGGTCACGCGCGGCGTCGCGTACCGGCGGCTCAAGCTAATTCTGAAGAAGCTGAATGGAGATTTTGCAGCATGGCTAAGCTCGTGTTCGGAATGAACCAGTCCTTGGACGGCTACGTCGACCACATGGCGTTTGCGCCAGGCCCCACGCTCTTCCGTCACTTCATCGAGCAAGTGCGCGGCCTGACGGGCAGTGTGTATGGTCGCCGCATGTACGACGTCATGCGCTATTGGGACGAGGACCAACCTGAGTGGGACGCAGAAGAACGCGACTTCGCGGCAGCGTGGCGGCACCAGCCGAAGTGGGTCGTGTCGCGCGCGTTGAAGTCGGTCGGCCCCAACGCCACCCTTGTCGGGGATGACCTCGAGGCGGTGATACGCGGGCTGAAGGCCGAACTCTCTGGAGAGATTGAAGTCGCCGGACCGGACCTCGCGCGAAGCCTTACCGACCTAGCTCTCATCGATGAGTACCGGCTCTACCTGCACCCGCTCGTGCTCGGCGCCGGCAAACCATTCTTCGCCGGCCCCCGGCCACCGCTTCGTCTTGTGGCCAGCGATCGCATCGGCGAGGACGTGATTAGATTGGCTTACGTTCCTGCTTAATCGCGCGTCTCACTTGACGGACTGCGCCGACGCGCCACTACTCTACCAGCGAAGCGACGCCCTGCGGCACAAGACTGTCGGCCCGCGCGGCCTCGTGCATCGCCACGGCAACGGCAAACAGCATAGTCGCCGCCAATACGCTCGTCAGGGAAATGCGGGATTTCATGGCCTGGTCCTCCTCGGTCGGATCGGCCTGAACGCCGATCTTCCCGTTAGACGGGGCGAGGGCGAATTCGGTTCAAACGCCTGCTAGCCTGATGGCGACGAGGGCGCCGGCCTCGGCGACGGGGTTGCCCGCGTCATGTCGGCGCCGGCGAGGCGGTAGGCCTTGGCCGTCACTTCGTTGAGCGCCGCCTCGACCTTTTTCCGATAGGTCTCCAGCACCGCCGGGCCCGCATCTTGCGGCACATGAATCGGTTCGCCCATGGCGATGCCGAGCCGCGAGAACGGCAGGTTGATGGTCATGCGGCTCCACGAATTGACCGAGCGATAGCGCGAGGTGGCCACCGCGAATGGCACGATCGGACGGCCTGACCGGCTGCTGATCAGCACGATGCCGACGCCGCATTTCCGCGCCGGGCCGGGCGGGATGTCGCCGGTGAGCGCGATGCTGAACCCTTCCCTGAGCGAGGCGATCAAGCCGTGTGCGGCCTCGGCGCCGCCGCGGTCTCGCGAGCCGCGGGGACGCCCGGCGTCGCCGGCGCCACGCACCAGGCCAAGACCGAAATGCTTGAGGATGCGGCGCAGCGCTTCGGCGTCGTCATGCTTGGCGACGATGGCGCGGCCGGGGACCTCTCGCGGATAGATCACCGGCAGCAGAAGAAACTGGCCGTGCCACAGCGCGATGATCGAGGGGTGGAGCGCCTTTCCGCGCTCAATATAGTCGGGCGGGTCGGCGACGATGGTCGAGGTGTTGAACACCAGCTTGAGGTAGTTGATGACGATCGGCGCGATGAGAATCTGCAACGGGCGCCGCAAGCGGACCCTCTGCCGCCGAAGCCACGGATTTTTCCAAAGCGACGCCACTGTTGCCCCGTTGCCGACCGGCATTGTCCATCAGCGGCCGGACCATAGCAAAACAAGGCCGGGCCGCCCGGAGATTATTCGGGCTGCAATAGCGGCATGTCGGGGAGAAAATTAGGCGGCGTTGGCCGCGGCCAGGCGCCCCGTATGGGCGGCCACCAGATCGGCCTCCACCAGCACGCGCACGTCGGCGTTCTCGGCGAGCAGGTGGATATGCACCTCGTTGGCGCCGCAATTGGCACCCTCGCGGCGGAGATGGGCGAGATTGAGGGTCGCCGCGTCGTCCTTGGTCTGGCCGAAGGCAAGCGCCACCCGGCTGCCGTCGTCGTAGCGGCGCACGAGGATGTAATTGGCCCGCGGCAGGGCAGGGCAGCCGATCAGGGTATAGACGCTATGCAGGTAGCGGCGGCCTGAAGCCCCGCGCCAATAGTGGAAGGCTTGGGCGAACGCAGCCTCTGTGCAGACCAGCGCCGGCTCATCGGCGGGACCCCACTGGGGCGTCTCAACTTCAACTTTGCGCATCCACATAGGATCCCAGCCCGTTAACCAGTAGAACGCTTTGTCAAATGGGTTCCGCGGTGACGAATTCAAGACGGCTCACCGATTCTCAAGAACAAAGGTAGAACGTCCGACAATCCCTAGTCAAGCATTCAAAGGTTAACGGCCTGCCCAATGCCTGGTTCTTTAGCCTGTGCTTCGGCCAAAAGCCTTGTGGAAGCGCCCTCGATCGCGTCGGCGAGGCGCTTCAAAAACTTTGCCTTGGGCAGGCCGGGCGGGATTGGGTCGAGGAATTCGACCACGATGGTGCCGGGGCGCCGCATCAGGCTCCGCCTGGGCCAAAACAGCCCCGAATTGAGCGCGACCGGCAGGCAGGGGACGCCCAGCGATTCGTAGAGCAGGGCGACCCCCGTCTTGTAGTCGGGCGGCGCGCCGGGCGCGCGTCTGGTCCCTTCCGGGAAGATGATGATCTGGCGTCCGTCGGCGACCCGGGTCTTCGCATCGCGCAGCATGCGGCGCAGCGCCGACGGTCCCTTGTCGCGGTCGACCGGGATCATCTGGAACTTGTGCGAGAACCAGCCATGGAATGGGATCCAGAACAGCTCGCGCTTCATCAACAGCGCGGGATCGCGGAATAGCGGAATGATGGCAAACGTCTCCCACGCCGATTGATGCTTGGAGGCCACCAGGCACGCGCCGGTGGGCACCTTCTCGGCGCCGCGCACTTCGAGCCTAGTGCCGACGATCGTCTTGAGCAGCCATAGCTCGAAGCGTCCGTGGATGGCGAGCGCCGCCATGGCCCAGCTTCGCGGCGCGAGCAGCAGCGGGCTGCCGATCACCACGAACATGGCGGTCGTCACATAAAACAGAACATTGAACAGGAGCGAGCGTGCCATCCGGCCTTGGACCGTTAAGGCTCGGGGACATCGGCCGAGACCACAGTGCCCCCGGTCAGCGCCAGCCGCACGAGCTCGGTTGCGCCCAGCCGCCCCAGCGCCGGA
>Ga0210116_1000074_pt1 | contig 10076 bp, 8 predicted proteins | sample RushOxbow_ThreeS_6_FD_185562 | JGI IMG/M metagenome (GOLD analysis project Ga0210116, IMG submission 185562) | Wetland microbial communities from San Francisco Bay, California, USA, that impact long-term carbon sequestration -... | ecosystem: Environmental > Aquatic > Marine > Wetlands ...
CGGCAATGATCGCCGGCTCACCGCATTCGCAAAGACCTGATTAGATATTGAGCGCCTTCGGGGATCTCCAGCGCCTTATGCGGCCTACGGAGTATCAACCCATCGAGAAAAACTCGCCTGTAGTTTGAACCCCAAAGGCGTGGTGGCATTGCCAACCTTCACACAACTGTGCCGAAAAGCTTTCCGATACCAGCGGTGAGAGCCATCGCCAGGGCACCCCAGAATGTCACTCGGGCTGTGGCTCGCAGAACATTTGCATCCTGATCGGTGTATTTCAGAGCCTACCATTGTGCCGGGTGTATCGAGGGCTGGTGCAACCATCGTAGGAGGCTCATTCTCGGACTAAGTCGCAGCACGATCGTAGAGTTTTCTTTCCTTCTCGCCGTGCCGACGATGCTGGCAGCCACAGGCTACGACCTTCTCAAGAATGCCTCCTCCTTCGCGCCTCAACAGTTGCGCGTTCTAGCCGCGGGTTTCGTATCGTCTTTTTTCGTTGCACTTCTCAGCATCAAGTTCTTGCTCGCCTTTGTCCGCACAAACACCTTTATCCCATTTGGGATCTACCGCATCGTGGTCGCGTTCGCTTTCGCGTTTGCCTAACGTATGGAAAAGCGGGGTCATTTTCGGTTTTGGGCATTGCAAGGACGAGGGTCGAGCAGGGGCGCGGCGCCTTGATTTTCCTCAAGTCGGACTATAGCGGAACGGGTTAGAAGCAGATCATGCGCACCCCAGTTCAAGACCAAGTTTACGTGTGGGACCCTTTCGTGAGGCTCTTCCATTGGAGCTTAGTTGTGGGCTTTACGGTGGCGTATCTCACAGAGGACGACATGCTCACCGTGCATGTCTGGGCCGGCTATGCGGTCGGCGTGCTGATCATGGCGCGAATCGTTTGGGGCCTAGTCGGGTCACGTCACGCGCGCTTCTCGGACTTTATCTACGATCCGGCGACCACGCTCCGCTACGTGCGTGATCTTGTCCTCTTCCGTGCCGAGCGCCATCTCGGACATAGCCCCGGCGGTGGGGCCATGGTGATCATCATGCTCCTATTCTTGACGGCGACAGTGGTCAGTGGCCTCGTGGTCTATGGTGGAGAACAGCAGGCTGGGCCGCTTGCCGGAATGTTCGCGAAGGACACCGGCGAGTCGATGGAGGAGATTCACGAGGTCATCGCTAATATCACGCTCGCGCTTATTATCGCGCATATCGCCGCCGTTATTCTGGCGAGCTTCGTGCATCGGGAGAATCTGGTTCGAGCCATGGTGACGGGCTACAAGCGCCCGTAGCCGCTCTTCAGTCGTTGCTGTTGGCCCTTCGCGTCGTTTCGGTACAGTGCTGAATCTGGTCCGCTATCGGGACCCAGCGGCTCTAGCACGCCGTCAGCCTGGCAGATTTATGGGTTCACGGCCTAACTCAGTCGCGCTCTCGACGTCGGCTGCTGAACCAGAGCTGACAACATGCATGTATGACGGGGGTCAGAATTCTTTTGCATAAAAAACTTGCACAAGTTCCATATTGAGAGGACAGTCCTGTCCACTGACTTCCTACTGCCGCTGACGGCGAAGACGCGTATACTACGTGCACGCCCCTCTTTTCCAAATCTCGGCACACCGAGCACCGACGCTGCAATCCTGCGGCTTCCTCGCTGCAGCGAGGAATTTGTCCAACTGAAGGGTGATTTGATGAAAAACATGAGAAGAATGTTCCTGACCTTGACCTTGTTGTTGCCCGTCACAATGCTTGCCGGCAGCGTCGCATGGGCGGCCGAACTTGCGGCGACGATATTTTCCTATGATGGTGCGGACTTCACTCGGACCCAAACGACCTTGACGCAGGACGGAAAATCCGAGATCGGTACGAAACTTGATCACGACAGTGCGGCTTACAAAGCGTTGTCGCAAAAACAGTCCTATTCCGGGCCAGCGACCCTTTTTGGCCACGACTACGACGCCAACTATGCACCCATGGTTGGTGCAGACGGAAAAATGACCGGCGCTCTGTTCGTGGCTGTGCCGAAATAGTCGGCGATCCCACATCTGCAACCCCGGCGCTCTTCTCTTTCCTGCGCCGGGGTTTGTTTATCTCAAGGCAAAGTCAATGTCGGCATCTGGCACATAGCGGACATGCTAGGCGGCCCAGCGTAAGGCGCGCTTCTGACCGAAGCGGACATGGCGCCCCTCGGATGCCAAGTGGCTGCGCGGCGGCGCACCTACGGATGCATGCTCGCTCTAACGGTGCAAAATCACCTTTCCCAGATTAGAATCCGAATCGCGCGGCTAGGCTGATCACCGAACACCGAGTTTCCCCACCCGGCTGCTGCGCGACCTTCTTTGCGGGGCGCGCCAGCGGAGGCCGGCTGTGGTTGAAAAGCGAAGATTTCAACCAATTCCTCGTCCGGCCCAAAGCCAACTTGACGAGCTGTATGCCGAATTTGATGGCCCGGCTCCGCTTTCCGAAAAGCTGGAACGTTCCGTCTTCGAACTGCCCTGCCGCGAGTTCTTCTTTGCTTCGACATGGCCCGCTTATCACGAATGGGTGCGGGACAAGTTGCCGCGCCGGTCAGGCCATCGGAGCATACCTACTGAAAAGCTTGGTGGGCGCAGTAGGACTCGAACCTACGACCCGCTGATTAAGAGTCAGCTGCTCTACCACCTGAGCTATGCGCCCTAGAGCGCTATCGCCGATAGCGCTCTAGTGTTTTGTTCACGCATGATCTCCTCGGAAAACTGGTTCCCACTTTTCCGGATCATGCTAGATCCGCTCTGCCGTGGCAGGGCGCACCTTGAGAATGTTCCCCCCCCGGGGGGGGTGTTCCACCCAAGGGTGCTCCCCTTAGCACTGCGCTCGCTCGCCTGTCCAGGGCGCCCCAATCGGGTCACCAGAACGCCCCCATCTCCTCGCGTCTGAGGCGGAAATCCCGGTTGACATGAGCATTGAGCACGAAGCCCAAGCCCACCATCATGGTCAGCATCGACGTGCCGCCATAAGAGACCAGCGGCAACGGTACGCCCACCACCGGCACCAGCCCCGTCACCATCGCCACATTGATGAACACATAGGCGAACAGACAAAGCCCCATGCCGGCGGCCACCAGCCGGGTGAACGTGCTTCGGCATCTGAGCGCCATATAGGTGATGAATAGAAGCACGAGAAGGTAAAGCGCCAGCAACACGGCGCCGCCGATAAAGCCCATCTCCTCGGAGAACATCGTGAAGATAAAGTCGGTATGCTTCTCGGGCAGGAAATTGAGCTGGGCCTGGGTGCCCTGCATGAAGCCCTTGCCGGTGAATCCGCCGGAGCCGATGGCGATCTTCGATTGCAGGATATGGTAGCCGGAGCCGCTCGGGTCGCGCTCGGGGTCGATGAAGGTCAGAATCCGCTCGCGCTGATAGTCGTGCAGGCGCTCCCAGACATGCGGCAGGACCACGATGACGCCGACGAACGCGCCGAGGAAGTAAAGCCAGCTCACCCCGGCAAGGAACAGCAAGCCGCCGCCGACGATGCCGAACAGCGCGGCGGTGCCGAGATCCGGCTGGTCCAGAGCCAGAATAATCGGCGCGCCGATCATCAGCAGCGGCGGCAGTACTGCGTAAGGCCACGACACCTGCTTGGGCGACAGCCACTGGTAATAGCGAGCGATGGCCAGGACGAGCGCGATCTTCATCATCTCGGAGGGCTGGAAGCTCAACTCGCCATAGCCCAGCCAGCGTTTGGCGCCCCCGCTTTCCACGCCGAACACGATCACGGCCGCCAGCATCAGCAATGCCACCGCATAGAGCGGATAGGCGGCGCGCAGCCACCAGCGGATATCGGACAGCGCGATGGCGAACAGCAGGCCCAGCCCCAGGCAATAGCGCACCACGTGACGGCTGGCCCATGGCTCGAGCGCACCGCCTGCCACCGAATAGAGCGCGGCAACGCCGATCATGGTGATGGCGGTGATCAGCAGCAGGAACGGCCAGTTGAGCGCGACCAGCTTAGCCTTCAGCTTGAGCTGCGGACGATCGAAGGTCTCTGCGAACAGCGTCTTCACCGGTTCTGCTCCGCAGCGGCGATCACCGGGATGGCAGCTTGATTGGCGGCGACAAAGACCGGCTTCGAGGCCGGGTCGCGCAACAAGATCTCGGTCATCACGTCGTGCACCACCGGCGCGGCGGCGTGCGACCCGCCGCCGCCGTGCTCGACCACACAGGCGGCCGCATAACGGGGAGAATCGAACGGCGCGAAGGCGATGAACAGAGCGTGGGTCTCGCCCTCCCAGCCTTTGAGCTTGTGCTGGTTCTTGGCGCTGATCACCTGCGAGGTGCCGGTCTTGCCCGCCATCTGCATGCCGGGAATTTTCAGTGCCGAGCGCACCGCGGTGCCCTTCGGCTCATTGACCACGCCGAACATGCCGGCGCGAACGATATCGAGATGCACTGGATCGACGTCGAGCAGAGGCGCGGGTTCGGCGACGCGGTCGCCGGGCACCAGCAGGCGGGGCACCACCGCCCTGCCCGTGGCAATCCTTGCCGCGGCGAGAGCAAGCTGGAGGGGCGTCGTGGCGACATAGCCCTGGCCAATGCCGCAGCTGATGGTCTCGCCCTCATACCAAGGTTGATTGAACGTCCTGCGCTTCCAGGCCTTATCGGGAATGATGCCGCGCTTCTGTCCCGTGAAGCCAATGTCGTGGATCTGGCCCAGCCCAAGCTGGCGCGCGGTGGCGGCGAGGCGGTCGATGCCCACGCGTCTTACCGTCTCATAGAAGAACGTGTCGCAGGACTGTTTGATAGCGTTGTGCACGTCGATGCCGCCGCCATGGGCCTTCCAGCAGCGGAAGCGATGGCGCGCAAACACGTAGCTGCCGGGACAGGTCATGGTCTCAGCGGGGGTGATCACGCCGGCCTCGAGACCGGCCAGGGCGGTGACTACTTTGAAGGTCGAGCCCGGAGGATAGACGCCGCGTAGCGTCCGATTTTCGAGCGGGTGGTCCGTGTTTCTCGCCAACTCTCGCCACCGATCGCGGTTGACCTTGAACGAAATCTCGTTGGGATCGAAGGTTGGATAGGAGGCCATCACCAAGATGCCGCCGGTCACCACGTCGAGCACGACGAGGGAGGCCACGCGCAAGCCCTCGATGCGCTTGAGCGCGATGTCTTGCAGCTCCTGATCGATGGTGAGCACCATGTCTCGGCCGCGCACGCTAGGGGTCGCGCCGAGCTGGCGGACCACGCGGCCATGGGCGTCGACCTCATATTTTATGGCGCCCGGCTGTCCTCTCAGCTCGCGGTCGAAACCCTTTTCCAGTCCAGACTTTCCGGTGCGAAAACCGGGCACCCGCATCAGCGGATCCTCGTCGACCTCGGCCTTGCCGGCCATGCCGACATAGCCCACTACATGGGCCATGCCGCGGCCGTGGTTGTAGCGCCGGTAAGTCGCGCGGTCGGTGCGCACGCCGGGTAGTTGCGGGGCCAGCACGCTCAGCAAGGTGAACTGTCGCCAGGTCAGGCCTTCGGTGACGAGAACAGGGAAATATCCGCTCTGGCGCCGCGCCGCCCGCCTGACGCGGTCCTTGTCGGCGGCCGAGACGGGGACGATTCTCGAAACGGCGTCGAGCGTCGCGGACAGGTTCTCGCAGAACGCCGGGATGACGATGACGCGGAAATTCTCTTTGTCGGCCGCGACCGTCCTGCCGAAGCGGTCGAAAATCGAGCCGCGCGCCGGCGCCACCAGCTGCATGGTGATGCGGTTCTCGTCGGAGAGCAGCCGGTATTCAGAGCTGTCCAGAATCTGCAACTGGCGCAGCCGCCACAGCAGCAATCCGAACAATCCCGTCTGCCCCGCACCGATCAGGACCGCGCGCCGCGAGAAGCGATGGCGCAGCCTAGCGGCATAGTCCCGCGGCTTCGCGTCGCCCAGGAGGTACTTCACGGCACTCCGCGCCGAGACCTGACGGCGAGGCCGCGGCTTGTAAAGAGACGGCGGCGGCTTCACGACCACCTCCCGTAAAGGGTCTGCCCGGTTCGGAGCTTGCCGCGCCTGATCCACAGCACGCCGTGCAGCACCACGGGAAACAGCGCGACGGACACCAGCGCCCCGAACCCGATCGGCCACCAATCGATCCAACGGACGAAATAGAGCGAGGCCAGCAGCCAGCCGAGAGAGGCTATGACGGCAGCGACGCCGGCCCAGACCAGCCAGAGTTGGTTCCGATCCTGGCCGTCAGCGAGTGGCGGCACGCGGCCAGCCGCGGTCGATGCGATCAACGCCATGAGGGCCCAAAACCCGAGCGGGCCGCCACTCATGATATCCGTCAGAAGGCCGAGCAGCATGGCGAGGTAAGGCGGCAGAAACGTGCCGGGAAGAGCCCGCCAGCAAAACACCATCATCACCACGACCAGCGGCAGGATAAAGGTCGCGTCGGCCGGAAGACCCCACGGTATCGCGGTCGCCAACACCGCAAAGAGCACCGACAGGATTGGCAGCGCTGCGGTCATGGCTGGGCTTGCGCTACGCCTGCGCCGGGTGAAGCGCCGTCGGCCGTGCCGACGTGTTTGACCGTGGCGTCCGCCGGCAGCGGCTCAGCCGATGCGGTCGGCGTCGGCGGTGGCGCCTGAGCGTCGTCGGGCGCCGGCGAGAGCGGGCCAGCCACCGGAACAGCCGGCGGATCGGTTCGCGTCAGGGCGGGCGTGTCGAAGAACAGCACGCTCACCACATCGAGCGAGCTCAGCTCGGCATGAGGGCGGACCTTCAACGCGCCCGGCGACCCGGTCACCGCACCGACCCGTAAGCCGCGCGGCAGCACGCCGTCGGCGCCGGAGGTGTAGACCTCGTCACCAGAATGGGGCGAGGCGCCGTCAGGGAAGAATTCGAGCTTCAGCTCGCCACTATTGTCGCCGGATGCCAATGCCCGTACCCCCGCGGCGCCGACCAGCACCGGAATGCGGCTGTTGAGATCGTTGAGCAGCAGCACACGGGTGACCGAAGCGCCAGCATCGACGGTGCGCCCGACTAGGCCATCGCCGTTGATCACGGCGTAGCCGATGCGCACGCCATCATCCCGTCCGAGATTGATGAGCGCGCTACGCAGGAACGGACCGCGCGCGTCGGCGATGACGCTGCCGGTGACGAAATGCAAGGCCGGCTCGTCGACCGCATTGAGCAGGGAACGGAGATGCGCGACGTTGCGCTCGAGCAGCTTGGCCCGCCATTCCCATTGCTTGAGTTCCTCGTTCTCCGCCTTCAGCCGGTCGATCTCACTCACTATCCCGACATAGGAGCGCACTCGCGCCAAGCCGTGCCGGCCCATGATCACCGGAGCGGAGGCCGCTTCGAGCAGGGGCGCCGTCAGATCGATGAAGCGGTCGCGGGCGTCGACGACCGCGCCGTGGCCGATGCGGCTCAACACCAAGAGAACGGCACAGAGGAAATAGAGGGTGAAATTGAGCAGTTCGCCCGGCGCCCGCCAGGATCGGCGTAGCCGCGGCTTGAACGGTGAATGGCCCCCGCGCATTTTCGCGTCGTCCTTGTCGGAAACGCCGTGCGGCGTTTCCTTTCATTTGAGGGCTTGCGCAGCCAGCAAACCCCTCCCTACGGCCGGCTCATGGCTTGACCAGAAAATCAGCCATAGTGTCGAGCTGCTCCAGGGCCTTACCAGTTCCTCGCGCGACACAGCGCAAAGGATCCTCGGCGATCTTGAATTTGACTCCAGTCTCCTGCGTCAGTCGCGCATCGAGCCGGTCGAGCAAGGCGCCACCGCCGGTCAGGTAGATGCCGGCATCGCAAATATCGGCGGTGAGTTCCGGTGGGACATCGGCCAGGGCCTGCCTGATGCCACCGACGATCTGCTGGATCGGCAGGTTCAAGGCCTGCGGGATATCTTCGGGCGTGAGGGTGATATCGGCCGGAAAGCCGCGGTGGAGATCGCGGCCTTTGATGTGGATCGGCATGCGTTCGCCGTTAGCCTTGGCGATGGCGCAACCGGAGTCCTTCTTGATCGCCTCGGCGCTGGTGGCGCCGATCAGCAAATTGTATTTGAACCGGACATAGTTGACGATCGCCTCGTCGAACGAATTGCCGGCGCTGCGCACCGAGCGCGAATAAAGCACGCTGCCCATCGACAGCACGGCGATATCGGTGGTGCCGCCGCCGATATCCACGATCATGGAGCCGCGCGCTTCGGTGATGGGAAGACCGGCGCCGATCGCCGCCGCCACCGGCTCCTCGATCAGATAGACCCGCTTTGCGCCGGCCGACAGGCCCGCTTCATGCACTGCGCGCCGCTCGACCGGCGTGGCGCTTGCCGGCACGCAAATCATGATGCGCGGGCTGGTGAACAGCCGGCGCTTAAGCACGCGTCGGATGAAATGCTTGATCATCTCCTCCGCGGCGGAGAAGTCGGCGATCACGCCGTCGCGCAGAGGCTGAATGGTTTCGATCTTGGTCGGGGTCCGTCCGAGCATCGACTTCGCTTCGTAGCCGACGGCGATAACTCTGCGCTCACCGTCGCGCTGCGTGGTGACAGCGACAACGGATGGCTCATCGAGCACGATCCCTCGTCCTGGCACGTAAACCAGAGTGTTCGCCGTGCCAAGGTCGATGGCCATGTCCGCTGAGACAAAGCCTAAGACCCGCGAGAACATACGCCCGCCCCAATCTGGCTCACCGCAACGAGCCATCTACGCCACCGGATGCAACTCGGCGGGCGACGAGGTCTGTGTGACAGATTTTTTGCCGCTGCCGAGCGCAACGCCATGTTGCTGCAAATCGGAGTCGGGGGCAATGCGTTGGAGCCTCGAATTAAAAAAAACAATTCGCTTGCGCCGGCCGAGCGCTGGGAGGCAGCCCAATTGTGGCAAAGGCACCCGGAACAGCCCCGGCGCCTCGACCGGATTAAACGACGCCGTGAAGGTTTGTGGCCAAGGCTGCCTCTTTGCTTCGAATTCCGGCGCGGATGACGAGGCGACCGGGTTTGGCCGGCCGCCTCAACATTGGGCAAAGGCTCGCCACGCGCGATTCGCGCGCGGCCGCGTCACGATGCGAGCATGGTCTCCGGCTTTCGCCTCGCCTCGCGTGCCAACAATTTATTCAGTGCACTGACATAAGCCCGAGCCGAAGCCACCATGGTATCGGTGTCGGACCCGCGCCCGGTCACGGTCTTGCCGTCAGCCTCGAGCCGCACGCTGACCTCAGCCTGGGCGTCGGTGCCTTCGGTCACCGCGCTCACCTGGTAGAGCGGCAACCGTGCCTCATGCGGTACGATCGCCTTGATCGCCCTGAACGTGGCATCGACCGGTCCATCGCCGCTCGACTCGTAAGTGTGCTGCTTGCCGTCGACATCTAGCGTAATGGTCGCCTTCTGCGGACCCCCGGTGCCGGCGATCACGGTCAGCGCCACGACCTTGATGCGGTCATGCGCGGATGCGATCTCCTGATCGACCAGAGCTTCGAGATCCTCGTCATAGACATGCTTCTTGCGGTCGGCCAGCGCCTTGAAGCGGACGAAGGCGTCCTCGAAGGCATTGTCGCCGAGCTCGTAGCCCAGATCCTTCAGCTTCTCGCGGAAGGCGTGCCGGCCCGAATGCTTGCCCATCACCAGCGAGGATTCCTTCAAGCCCACGCTCTCGGGCGTCATGATCTCGAAGGTCTCGGCGTGTTTGAGCACGCCGTCCTGATGAATGCCGCTCTCATGCGCGAAGGCATTCCGGCCGACGATCGCCTTGTTGTACTGAACCGGGAATGCCGTCACGCGCGACACGAGCTTCGACGCGCGGGTCAGCATGGTGGTGTCGATGCCGGTCCAGAACGGCATGACGTCGGCCCGCGTCCTGATGGCCATGACGATCTCTTCCAGCGCGGCATTGCCGGCGCGCTCGCCAAGTCCATTGATGGCGCATTCGACCTGACGGGCCCCTCCTCCCACGCCGGCCAGCGAGTTGGCGACCGCCAGCCCGAGATCGTTATGGCAATGGGTGGAGAACACGATGGTGTCGGCGCCGGGCACCCGCGAGACTATCATGCGGATCAGGCTCGCGAACTCATCGGGCGTGGCGTAGCCGACCGTGTCGGGGATATTGACGGTGGTGGCGCCGGCCTTGATG
>Ga0210116_1000076_pt1 | contig 9784 bp, 11 predicted proteins | sample RushOxbow_ThreeS_6_FD_185562 | JGI IMG/M metagenome (GOLD analysis project Ga0210116, IMG submission 185562) | Wetland microbial communities from San Francisco Bay, California, USA, that impact long-term carbon sequestration -... | ecosystem: Environmental > Aquatic > Marine > Wetlands ...
GGTGCGATGGCGAGCAGCACCCCGGTGATGATACCGGCGCGCGCGGCGCGGTAGGCGATGTGCCGGATCACCAGCCATTTCGGCACGCCGAGCGCGGAAGACGCCTCGCGCTGAGAGTCGGGAACCAGGAGCAGCATGTCCTCGGTGGTGCGCACCACCACCGGAATGACGATCAGCGCCAGCGCGACTGCGCCGGCCCAGGCGGAGAAGTGCCCCATCTGCGCCACCATGATCTCATAGACGAACAGGCCGACCACGATCGACGGCGCGCTCAGAAGGATATCGTTGATGAAGCGGACCACCATAGTGAGCTTGGAATAGCGGCCATATTCGGCCATGTAGGTCCCAGCCAACATGCCGAGCGGAGTGCCAAACGCGACCGCCAGCACGGTGAGTATCAAGCTGCCGATGATCGGGTTCAGGAGCCCGCCGACACCGCCGGGGGGCGGCGTCGTCTCGGTGAAAACCGCCAGGGATAACCCGCCTACGCCTTTGACCACCAGCACCAGCAGGATCAGGACGAGCCAGGTGAGCCCAAAGGCCGCAGCGCCGATCGACAGCGCCGTGGCCAAGCGGTTCCGCCAGCGCCGGCGGTGATAACGAGGGGTGGCGGCTATGGCTGGCATGGCTTACTTCCCAGCCTTCATCTCAAGGCGCATCAGCATGAACCGGGCGAGCGCGAGCACAACGAAGGTGATGAAGAACAGGATTAGGCCGAGGGCGACGAGCGATGAGGTATAGAGTTCGCCCACCGCCTCGGTGAATTCATTGGCGATGGAGGCCGAGATGGTGGTGCCTGGCGCCAGGATCGACGGCACGATGCGGTGGGCGTTGCCGATCACGAAGGTGACGGCCATGGTCTCGCCGAGCGCGCGGCCTAAGCCCAGCATCATGCCACCGATGATGCCGACGCGCGTATAGGGGATCACGACGCGGCGCATGACCTCCCACCTTGTGCAGCCGATGCCGTAGGCAGCCTCTTTGAGAACGGGGGGAACCGTGTCGAACACTTCGCGGGTGATCGACGTAACGAGCGGAAGCACCATGACGGCGAGGATGAGACCCGCCGTCAGCATGCCGATGCCGTAAGGCGGACCGGCGAATAGCTGGTTGAGCACCGGAATGTTGGCGAACGTATCGATCATCAGCGGCTGCACATGCACCTGTAACCAGGGTGCGAATATGAACAGTCCCCAGATGCCGTAGATGATACTCGGGATACCCGCCAACAGCTCGATGGCGATGCCAATGGGCCGGCGCAGCCTCTCCGGAGAAATCTCGGTCAGAAAGATTGCGATACCCAGGCTGATGGGAACGCCAATGAACATGGCGATGAAGGAGGTGAGCAGCGTGCCGTAGATCGCCGGCAGCGCGCCGAACTTCTCGGTGACCGGATTCCAGCTCTCCGAGGTGAAGAAACTGAACCCGAACGCCCGCCACGCCGGCAGCGAACCATGCAGCAGAGCGATCATGACGCCCGCGAGCAGCACGAGCACCGTGACCGCCGAGGTCAGCGTGAACCATTTGAAGATGGCGTCGCCAGTCCGAAAGCGGCGCAGAGTCTTGGCGAGCTTGGCTTGATCGTGGACGAGCCCGATGCCTCTCCCCGCGACGGCCGCATCCATCATATCGTCCGAACCCCTAGACCAACTTGAATTCGCATTTGGCAGAAGCCGCAAGGATGGGGGCGGTAACGCCCGCGCCCATCCTCGCCAGCATGCACCCTTAGTTCATTGCAAACACAGGCTTACCGGCCGTGTCCTTGATCTTCTTCCACTCCTCATGTACGAGGCCGACAACGCTGTCGGGCATGGGTATGTAGTCGAGCTCTTCAGCCATCTTGCCGCCCTTTGCGTAAGCCCAATCGAAAAACTTGAGCGCTAAGGCAGAGTCCTCGATGCTGGCGGGCTCCTTGTACATCAGGATGAACGTCGCGGCCGTGATCGGCCACGCCGCGGCGCCGGCCTGATCGGTCAAGACGACCGCGAAACCGGGCGTGCCCTTCCAATCGGCTCCGTCGGCGGCGCCCTGGAACGCTGACATCTCGGGGGCGACCGTCTTGCCGTCCTTGTTGATCATGTTGGCGTAGGTGAGCTTGTTCTGCTTGGCATAGGCATATTCGACATAGCCGATCGAGCCCTTGGTCTGAGCCACGTTGTTGGCGACGCCTTCGTTGCCTTTGGCGCCGATGCCCACCGGCCATTCGACCGCCTTCTCCGTGCCCACCTTCTCTTTCCACGCAGGGCTGACCTTGGACAGGTAGTCGGTGAAGTTGTAGGTGGTGCCCGATCCATCGGAGCGATGCACGACGGCAATCGCCGCAGAGAGAAGCTTGACCCCCGAATTGAGCTTCTTGATTGCGTCATCATCCCATTTGGTGATCTCGCCCAAGAAAATCTTGGCCAGCGTCGGACCGTCGAGTACGACCTGTCCGGCCGCGATGCCCTCGACGTTGATGACGGGAACGATACCGCCCATGACCATCGGGAACTGAATCAGACCGGCTTCATCGAGCTCGGATCCCGAGAGCGGTGCGTCGGTGGCGCCGAACGTCACGGTCTTGGCTTTGATTTGCTTGATGCCGCCGCCCGAACCAATCGACTGATAGTTGAGTCCGATGCCGGTTTCTTTTTTGTAGGCGTCGGCCCATTTGGCATAAATCGGATAGGGGAAAGTCGCGCCTGCGCCCGAAATATCGGCCGCCTGGGCGGTGCTAATCGTAAAGACTGCGGCTAGGCTCGCAGCTGCCGCATAAGACATGAACCTCATAGTGCTCTCCCTTGAGGGTGGAGATGGCGGCCCGTCGGAGACGGACCCGCGCGATGGAGGCCCCTCCCCCATCGATGGGCGAGCGTTAACGCCGCGCAATAAAGCTACTATGTCGATTATGTGACAGTTGGGTGACAGTTCAGGAATCGACGGGAAATCGCACACTCTTGCTGGGCCGGGGGGCTGTGGACAAGCGTCCCGGTCTAGCCGGCCGCAGCACCCCGTTCGGGGTAGCTAGCGCGCGCCTCATTGAGCATCACGGTGAAAGTCGAGCCCTTGCCAGCCTTCGACGCGATCGCCAGCTCGCCGCGATGGCGGTTGAGGATGTGCTTGACGATAGCGAGCCCGAGCCCGGTGCCGCCTTTTTCCCGGCTCGACGCGACGTCGACCCGGTAGAACCGCTCGGTCAGCCGCGGCAGATGCTCCGGCGCGATGCCGGGCCCATTGTCGACCACCGCGACGGCGTAGCGCCCGGCCTGGCGGCCGAGCGAGGGGATGTGCTTGGCCTCGATCTTCACGTGGCCGCCGCGCTCGCCATATTTGAACGCGTTCTGCACCAGGTTCTGGAGTACCTGGAGCAGCTCGTCGCGGTCGCCGCGCACGACCGCCGGGCGGGGGAACCGTCCCACCTCGAACTTGAAGCCGGTCTCGTGCGCCAGCGGCTCGAGCGTGTCCTTGACGTTGTTGAGCACGTCGTTGAGGTCGACCAGATCGGAGGGCGGCACATGCGCGTTCATCTCGACCCGGGAGAGCGACAGCAGCGCATCGATCAGGCGCGTCATGCGCGAGGCCTGTTCGGCCATGATCGGCAAGAAGCGTTCGCGCGCCCCGGGATCGCCTTTAGCGCTGCTTTGCAGTGTCTCGATGAAGCCGCGCAGCGAGGCGAGCGGCGTTCTGAGCTCATGGCTGGCATTGGCGATGAAATCGGCACGCATTTGGTTGATGCGCTCGACCTCGGTAAGATCGCGCAGCAGCACCAGGATGCTGCCGCCGCGCTCGCTGCCGCGCGTGAGAGGCGCGACCGTGGCCGCCGTGCGGCGCCCGACCGGGACACGCTCGGCGTAGGTGACGGTGACGGCGCGCCCACGATCCGGCGCGGCCGAGACCGCGTCGAGGAATTCGGGTGTCCTGATCAACGAGGAGATGTGGCTGCCTTCGCGCAACGAGGCGAACATGCCGCGCGCCGGCGCATTGCAGAACAGCACGTGGCCGGCCGGATTGAGCACGATCACCGGGTCCGGCAACGCCTCGGACATCGCGTGCATGGCCGAGGCCGTCCGCGCCACGGCGGTCGGAAGCTCAAGCGTCCCGGTCAGAACTTGGTCGCTGTCCTGGCGGGGCAACAGCACCACCGAGGCCACGAAACTGACAAAGCCGATCAGGGCGAAGGCCTTGGACAAGCCGGCGATCAGCACCAGCGAGGCCATGATGACGGCAACCGCGACGATCAGCCACAACGCCGCCCGGAGGCGTGCCGCGACCTCCCGAAACGGCCGCATGACAGCTTGGACCGCTCGCGCGATCAAGCCTGGCTCAAGGGCGCCGGCGCCCCGATCTGCTTGATCGCTCAATGCCTTCTCTCCGCCACGCTAGTCGAATCGGCCAACCGCTTTGGCCCTATAATTGCCCTCGCATTATCACGTTTTTGCGACAAGCTTGAGCGTGCTGCGTGACGAACCGATGACAAGGGCAGACCCCCGCTCATTTCCGGCATTGTATTGATATAGTCTTGGATGGGGCTTTTGCCAGCCTGGTCGGCTCGCGGACTGACCCGTTGTCCACAGAGGGAAACTCCGTGACAAGTCTTCGCCCTCCTCGGACCGGGGAGCCAGCCCTTACGTCGTCGAAGGTTAAGAGCTGTCATGCGCGGTAAAGCATACTGGGAAACCGCCCTCGTCCTCGTTTTCCTGCACGGCGGCGACGGCGCGCTCTATCGGCTCGAGTTCCCGCATGGCGAAACGCCGGAAGGCGGCAAGAGCCGGTTATAGATCACAACGGCGTGCGTTTCGCGCCAATCGCGCCCGGCGTATGCTCGTATGAATTCGACCGCAAGCATCGGGGTGTGGACGCATCGATACCGGCGTAAAGCTTGGCGTCGCGGCCACTCCACCAGGATCAAGCCAATGTCCCGTGTGCACTCTCTCGCAACCTTCGCCCCGCGCGTCCCGACCTCGGCCCTCGACGACGCCCGGTGGACCGCGGTCATGGCCCGGGATGCCGCCTTCGACGGCCGCTTCTTCTATTCGGTGGCAACGACCGGTATTTATTGCCGGCCCTCTTGCGCCGCGCGCCGCCCCAAGCGCGTCCATGTCCGCTTTCACGACAGCGCACGCGAGGCGGAAGCGGCTGGTTTCCGGCCGTGCAAGCGCTGCAAGCCGGGGGCGCCGTCGCTGATCGAGCAACACGCCGCCAAGGTGCGAGAGGCCTGCCGCCTGATCGAGACGGCGGACGAGGCGCCGAAGCTCAACGATCTCGCCGCTTCGGTGGGCTTGAGCCCGTATCACTTCCATCGCATTTTCAAGGCGGTGCTCGGCATCACGCCCAAGGCCTATGCCACCGCTCACCGCCACCAGCGCGTGCGCGATGAGCTTGGCAGTAGCGCTACGGTGACCCAAGCGATCTACGACGCGGGCTTCAACTCCAACGGCCGCTTCTACGCGACCTCCTCGGAGGTGCTCGGCATGACCCCCAGCCAGTTCCGCGCCGGCGGCACCGACGCGGAGATCAAATTCGCTGTCGGCGCAAGCTCGCTCGGCCTGGTGCTGATCGCCGCCAGCGACAAGGGCGTGTGCGCCATTTCGTTCGGCGACGACCCAGACGGTCTTGTGCGCGATCTCAAAAAACAATTCCCGCGGGCGCGGCTCGTCGGCGGCGATCCCGCATTCGAGCAGCTTGCCGCCAAAGTGATCGACTTCGTCGAGGACCCGCGCGTCGATCTCGACCTGCCCTTGGATATCCGCGGCACCGCGTTTCAGCATCGCGTGTGGGACGCCTTGCGCCGCATCCCCGCGGGCACCACCGCGAGCTATGCGGGAGTTGCCAAAGCAATCGGCGCGCCGAAAGCGGTGCGGGCCGTGGCCCGTGCCTGCGCCTCGAATCGCATCGCCGTGGCGATCCCCTGCCACCGCGTGATCGGGTCTGACGGCTCACTGACCGGCTATGCCGGCGGCATCGAGCGCAAACGCGCTCTACTTGCCAAAGAGGCCAAGACCTAGCTCAGCGTGCCAGGCCTTTGGCGGCGAGGTCGTTGAGGTAGCTCTGCCACCGCGCCTCCCGGTTCTCGCCGAGCTCGCGCAGATAATCCCAGACGAACAGGCCGGTGTCGTGGCCGTCGTCGAACACGATACGCAGCGCGTAATTGCCGACCGGCTCCAGCCGCACGATGCCGACCGCCTTCTTGCCAGCCACGGTGACGCGCTGATCCTCGCTATGACCTTGCACCTCGGCGCTGGGCGACAGCACGCGCAGCAGCTCGGCCGGCAACGCGAAGCTTTGCCCGTCGTCGAAGGCCACGGTGAGAACGCGCTTGTCCTTGTCGAGCCTAAGCTCGGTCGGCCATGGGTCGGCCATCGGCTAGCCTAGGTCGATTTCGCCGTCGACCACATGTTCGAGGCCGCCATCGCCGGTCAGCACCATCTTCACCTTGAGCTTGCCCTTGCCGGCCAAGCCCTCGTCGCGCACCACCCGCTCGATGGCCTGCTGCGAGGTAACCCCCACCTCCTTGAGGAACTTGCGCATCGACATATTGAACCTTTGCTCGTCCATCGTTGGGCCTCCTTGGCCGCCCCGTCCCATGCTATGGAAAAGGCGAAGCACCTATATTAGAGACCAAAGCCCATGGCGGTCACCTCACGCAAGGGCCCCGCCAAACCCAAGAAGCGGGCCAGCCGCAGGATGAAGGTAAAAAAGACAGTGAAGCGCCGCAGCGCCGCGGCCGCGGCACTTGCCACGCCGGTCTATCGCAATCGCGTGGTCAAGAGCGCCAAGGCCTATAACCGCAAGGGCAAGGCCCAAGCGGTGGACGACGAAGGCGAACAGGCATGACCACACAACCCATGACCGACCCGTTCGGCCGGCGCATCACCTATGTGCGGGTCTCGGTCACCGACCGCTGCGACTTCCGCTGCGTCTATTGCATGGCCGAGACCATGACCTTCCTGCCGCGCGCCGAGGTGCTCACGCTCGAGGAGCTCGACCGGCTGGGAACGGCCTTCATCGCCAAGGGCGTGCGCAAGCTGCGCCTGACCGGCGGCGAGCCGCTGGTCAGGCGGAACATCATGTGGCTGATCCGCGTGCTGTCGCGGCATCTCGGCAGCGGCCTCGACGAACTCACCCTCACCACCAATGGCAGCCAGCTTGCCGCTCACGCCGAGGCGCTGGCCGATTGCGGCGTGAAGCGCATCAATGTCTCGCTCGACACCCTCCATTCCGCCAAGTTTCGGGCCATCACCCGCCGAGGCGATCTCGCCCAGGTGCTGCGCGGCATCGACGCGGCCGAGCGCGCCGGGCTGGATATCAAGATCAACACCGTGGCGCTGCGCGAGGTGAACGAGGAGGAGATCGAGGACCTGATCCGCTGGGCCCATGGCAGGGGCTTCAGCCTGACCCTGATCGAGACCATGCCGATGGGCGAGATCGGCGCCGACCGCACCGCGCAATATCTGCCGCTGTCGCTGCTCAGAGCCCGTCTCGAGCAGCACTTCACATTCGACGACAGTCCTTATCGCTCGGGCGGTCCGGCCCGCTATGTCGATGTCCGCGAGACCGGCGGTAAGCTCGGCTTCATCACGCCCATGACCCATAATTTCTGCGAGTCCTGCAACCGCGTGCGGGTCACCTGCACCGGCACTCTTTATATGTGTCTCGGCCAGGACGACGCGGCCGATCTCAGGGCCCCGCTCAGGGCGAGCCAGGACGATGGCCTGCTTCGCGCCGCCATTGACGAGGCGATCGCGCGCAAGCCGAAAGGCCACGACTTCGTCATCGGACGCGGCGAAGGACAATTGATGCGATCAATGTCGGTAACCGGCGGGTAAGAATCCTCGCATTCCTGCGGTTTCTTCCGTGTGCCCCCCATCGCGCGCGCTGCGGAACAGGCTTTACCCGTTCTTAACGCATCCCTGCGCACTGTCGATGCTTAGCTCTCCACCACAATTCTGGGCGCTTGGCGCGTGGCCCCTTTGCTGCGCTCGAGCTCGACCAGCGCGCGCGCCGCGATCTCGCGGAACGCTGCCGCGCCGGGCGATGACGGGTCGGTCGCCACCACCGGGCGCCCCGCGTCGGAGGTCTCGCGAATGGCCAAGGTCAGCGGCACCTCGCCGAGAAACGACACGCCGAGCCGGGCGGCTTCCGCACGCGCCCCGCCATGCCCGAAAATATTGGAGGGCTCCCCGCAATGCGGACACACGAAGGTGCTCATATTCTCGACGATGCCAAGCACCGGCACGTTCACCTTGCGGAACATGTTGAGCCCCTTGCGCGCATCGATCAACGAGAGATCCTGCGGCGTGGACACGATCACCGCTCCGGCCAGCGGCACTTGCTGCGCCATGGTGAGCTGGGCGTCCCCGGTGCCGGGCGGCATGTCGACCACCAGCACATCGAGCGCGCCCCAGGCCACGTCCTTCAGCATCTGCGACAGGGCCGACATCACCATCGGTCCGCGCCAGATCATCGGCGTCTCTTCGTCGACCAGGAATCCCATCGACATGACCTTGAGCCCATAGGCCTCCATCGGCGCGAGCTTGTTGCCGGAGATCTGCTGCGGCTGGCCTTTGAGGCCGAGCAGCCGCGGCATCGACGGCCCGTAAACATCGGCATCGAGAATACCGACGCGAAGTCCCGTGTCCGTCAGCGCGATGGCGAAATTGACAGCGGTGGTCGATTTGCCGACGCCACCTTTGCCGGAGGCGACGGCAATGATGTGCTCCACGCCGGGCACGCCGCCCGGGCGGTGGCGGGCATCGCGCGCGGCCCCCGGCCGCGTGAAGGGGGAGCCCTGTGGCGCCTCTTGGCCGCGTCCATTGCCGCCGCCCCCGGGCGCGCGGTCGGCGGTCAGCGTCACCGCCACGGCCTCGACACCCGGCACCGAAGTCACCGCCTGCTCGGCGGCTTGGCGCAAGGCTTCGAGCTCGTCGGCCCGCGCCGGATCCACAGAGATCGCGAAATACACCTTGCCCTTGTGGATCACGATCTCGGAGACGAGACCTTGGGCGACGATGTCGCCGGCGAGATCGGGGGCTTTGACGCGCTTCAACGCCTCGAGCACGCGCTCTTTGGTGACTGGATCGGCCATGGGCCGTTATGTAGTCCGGCTTGGCCCCGACACCAAACGCATTCGTCGCCTGGGCGTGGCGCGCTCTACCAGAACCGTTCGCCTTGCAGCACGTTTTGCAGCGGGGCCACTTCGTTGAGCCGCTCTCTGGCCAGCCACACCGCCGATCCCAGCGAAATCACCGCGCCGAGCAGACAGGCTGCGCCAAGCCCCCGCATCCAGGTGCTGGCGCTGCCGAGCTCCGCCGCGCGCGTCTCCTCGGACTTGACGCTGATGAGAAAGCGCTGCCCCTTGGCCTCGGCTGGCGGCGCGCCGATGCAACGATCCTTGCCGACCACGCCGAGCACGTAGACCTCGACGTCGAGCGGCAGGTGCATTTCCTTGTAGCGGAAGCTGAGGGTGCGGTCCGGCTGGTTCGCGGCGCCGAGCGCGGCCTGCACCACGCTCTCGTCGCCGGTCTGATCGTCGGGCCCACGATGCCCTCGATGATCGCATCCGCCGGCGACACAAGCGCCCGGCCGCTGTCGTCCTCGATCTCGAACGGGGCGAACAGCGTGGTCGACTGCACGATCTCGGTCTTGCGCACCCGGTAGGAGGTGTTGCGGCGCGGGTCATGTTCCACGATCTCGTAGTCGCGCTCCACGGTGGCGGCGAAATGGGCGCACGGGCTCTTCGACCGATCCCCCGTCACCGGCGCGGCGCATCTGAGCCGGCCTTTGACCTGGACCAGGCTGCCGGCGG